>Ga0209575_10000264_pt1 | contig 46329 bp, 42 predicted proteins | sample Medcelwee11metaG_FD_187172 | JGI IMG/M metagenome (GOLD analysis project Ga0209575, IMG submission 187172) | Freshwater pond sediment microbial communities from the University of Edinburgh, under environmental carbon perturbations - Medium... | ecosystem: Environmental > Aquatic > Freshwater >...
CTACGCCAATCACACCCGCTGCGTCTCTCCTCCGGCTTGCGCTCTCGCTTCAACCTACGGCTCTACGGTCGGGCATTGGCTATCGCGGACTAACCGCCTTCGCTTCGCTCTCCATGGCGGTCAGCGACTGTATGAAACAACGGAGACTAAAATAAACCAACCGCCGATAGCAAGTTTCAAGAGCCATTTAATGCAATCAACGGTGAATGTAGATGCAAGCCTTTCTAGCGATACGGACGGGACAATTCAACGCTATGAATGGGTGAGTTCAGATGCTCAACTGAAAAGCGGCAAAACGGCGAGTTTTACCTTTGAGAAAGCGGGCGATTATACGATTACCTTAACGGTGACGGATGATAAAGGCGCAACCTCTCAATCAGTGAAAAGCATTCCCATAGGAAGTGGAAGTTGCACGAGTGCAATTATAAACAACTGCCGCGCCAGCTATTCTTTTGACGGCACGCTCTGTGTGCCCTGCGTGGGCGTTCCCGGTGTCTTTGGCACTGCGCAAGTGTTTGCCTTAGAAATGAACCAGAAACCATTCAGCCTGAATTTTGAGGTCAATCCATTGACGTTAAAACAACACAGTTATAGCGATGCCTGCGCCGCCAGCTATGCACCGCTGACGGGGGCGCTGAATTTGCCTTGTGTGTCGGTGGGTGCGGGGAATTACAATGTAGACATGCAGCAACGTGCAGGCGGGTTGATTTTTGAGGTGACTGGGGTACGATAAACGCAAACCTGCCAGGTTTTCAAAACCTGGCAGGTTTTTCTTGGAAGGGATATTATCCATTCAACGCAGGAAAATAGACAATGACTACAGCCGAATTGATTTACCAACACGCTAAATATCTCCCGGAAATCCAGGCGCGTGAAGTTTTGGATTTCATTGATTTTCTGGCGTATAAAAGAACCGCTCCACAATCCCAACCAGCGGTGCCTTGGCAAGAACGTCTGCGCAAGGTTGCCGGTATTCAATGGAATGGCCGCAAGCCTCTAGGCGGCGCGGATTGCCTTTGTCTCGATAATAATGCCAAGTCCGTGTCCGAGCGTGTTTTGGAAGACCGCGTATGATTTTGTATCTCGACACTTCCGCGCTGGTGAAACTTTATGTACAGGAAAACCATAGTGAATTGGTATTACAAGCCGTTCACTGCGCCGAAGCAGTCGCCAGCCACTGGCTTGCTTACGTCGAAACCTATGCCGCCTTGGGTAGGCTTTCCCGTGAAGGTGTGATCAGCATGACGCAACTTGAGAAATTGGAACAACGATTTGAAATAGATTGGAATAATTATTTGCGCATAGAGATTATGGAATCAAATCTTCGCCGCGCCGGACAATTAGTACAAAATTTTGGTTTGCGCACTTACGATAGCGTCCATCTTGCGGCAGCGGAGTTTTTGTTTGTCCAAAGCGGCGAAATCGTTAATTTTGCTTGTTTCGATAAACGATTGAATAATTAAGCTATTTCGTTAGGATTAACTGTTTTACAGCGTGCCACCTTATCAGGAAGTGTATGATGAGGAAAATCCCATGACGGATGAAGAACTGAAAGAACTGGTTGCCAGCTTGGCGATTGGGTAGCGCAAGTTGCAACAATCGCTGTGATTACTGACTGCCGCGCCAGCTACTCCTTTGATGGCAAAGTTTGCGTCCCCTGCGTGGTCTTGTCGGGTGTCGGCACTTCACAAATCTTCGCAGTGGAAATGAACCAGAAACCATTCAGCCTGAATTTTGAGGTCAATCCATTGACGTTAAAACAACACAGTTATAGCGATGCCTGCGCTGCCAGCTATGCACCGCTGACGGGTGCGCTGAATTTGCCTTGTGTGTCGGTGGGTGCAGGGAATTACAATGTAGACATGCAGCAACGTGCAGGCGGGTTGATTTTCGAGGTGACTGGGGTACGGTAAACACAAACCTGCCAGGTTTTGAAAACCTGGCAGGTTTTTTCCCCTCGCGACACCGCGCCGGCGGTGTCATCAGAAAAAGCTATTTGTGGTTAAATTTGCTATCCTCAGTGGGATAGGATTTGTATCTTGTCTGCCTATTTTCAATCTCTCGTGTGAGTAGCACAAAGAGCAATCCAAACCGTTAAAATTGTCATTTCTGCAACTCCCAGTTGAGATAAAAAATGGACATCATTGAATACATTTTCCTGGCCTTTAGCGCTTGGTTTTTAGGATTTTTTCCATTGACAGAAATCTATATAGCGATTCCTGCGGCGATGGCGATGGGATTAGACCCTGTGTCGGTTTTCTTCTGGTGTGTGTTTGGAAATTTCACACCATTATTGCTGATTCATTTTTTCTATGAACAAATGGCGCGTAACGAACGAATACAGCGATGGCTGAACCATTTTGCATCGCCTAAGTTCAAGCAAAGACTCGATTCGCATGGCACCTGGTTCGTGTTGGTGGCAACACCCTGGATCGGAGTCTGGGTAATTGGAATGACGGCTAAACTCCTAGGTATGAATACCCACAAACTATTATGGACTTCGCTGATTAGCATTGCGGTTTATGGCATAGTCCTGGTGATGTTGATACACTCTGGCGTTTCTTCATTTTCTGGCGAATAAATTTCAGTGAAGATTAAGAGTAACTACCTACCCCAAAAAAATTTACCGCAGAGACGCAAAGGGCGCAAAGACAAGCCATTCACTTTGCGGTTTTTCTCTGCGTACTCTGCGTCTCTGCGGTGAATATTAGTTTTAGACAGGTAGGCAGTTACGATTAAGAAATACAAAAGATTTCATTAACTCCACCAAGCCAAATCCACCACCAGCAATAAACACAGCAGGTTGTGTGTGCCTAAAGTCAGTGGAATCGCTGACAGTAAACGGCCTTGTAGCACCTGGTGAGTTGCGCCCAGTGCAGGTAACAGTGCCAGTAACCAAAGTGAGGGATGCGGGGATAAGGGCGTCCACCACAGTCCGCTGAAGCCCAGCACAAATAAAGCCGGTAAGCCCCAGGCGGCACGCTGGGCACCGAGTCGGGCGGGCCAAGTCCATTTTCCCGCTTGGCGGTCGGCCTGAATGTCGGGAATGGAATTCACCCACAGGATCGCCGCCGTGAAGAGACCGATGCTGCCGCCTAACCACCAGGCGCTGGCGGGTACGCTGCCCAGTTGCATCCAGACTACGCCCACCACCGGCAACACGCCGAAGCTCAGGACGATGCTGAGGTCGCCCAAGCCTTTGCAGGCCAAGCATGGCGGGGCTGAATAAAACACCGCCAGCAGTGCCCCCAAACCGCCAATCAGCAATAACCACGGGCCGGTCAACCAGATTGCCAGCAAGCCCAGCAACGCGCCGCCCGCCAGTAGACACAAGCCCAGCCAATGGGTTTCTTGTAAATTCAGCACTTGATTTTGAATAAAGCGACTGCCGCCTGAAAAAGGAAAAATGCGGTGCTGGTTGTGGCTGTCTGTGCCATTTTGCGCATCGTGATAATCGTTTAAAACATTGGCCCCAGCGTGGATCAGCACAATGGCCAGTATCGCCAAGCCCGCTAAATCCCACTGTAAACGTTGGGTGTCGTGCCAACTGAGCGCCAGCCCAACCAGTACCGGCAACACGGATGCGGTGAAAAACGCGGGTCGAGTGGCGATAAACCAGGTGTAGAGGCGATTGCTCAGGGTGTTTTGCGGATATAACAGCAGATTGGGTTCTTGCATAAACGGCTCGGTGTGTGGGAGGAAACGGGAAAGCGCCTAGCGTGGTGCGGGTGTACGCTGGCTTGAGTCAGTGTATCCAGGCCTGTCAAGGTGACTGAAAATCATTATAATACAATCTATTATCTAATCTAAATCCTGCCCGCCCCGGAGGAAATTGCCCGTGTTTAGGCCGATTCTGCAAAAATTTTCGGAGAAAAGCCCCGTAACCGTCATGGTTCAAGGCTTGCTGGAACGAATACTCAATGCCGAAAAAATAGACGCTTGGTTTGAAGATGTCGGTGAAGTTCAATATACCCGGGTGTAGCCTTTCTGAGTTGGGGCAGGCTCTATTGGCAATCGCAGGAAATATAAAACTGAAAAGATTTAAGAAAAATAAACGCGGTGCCAAAAAGCCGCCACCGCCAAAAGAGGAGTACAAAGGCCAACTACATATTTCAACCGCTAGGCTGATTTCTTAATGAAGTTCTTTCACCTTGACAGGGCTGCTCTAATTATCTTAGCATCTAGCGTGCCGCTCTGAACGTAGCCGCCTGCCCTGAGCGTAGCCGAAGGGAAGGGAAACGTGGTGAATGTCTCATGTTAAATAAGTGGTACGCATGTACTTAGGAACTGATGTTGCGTGGTGATTAAAAAGTAACGCAAAAGCCATGAACAGCACAAAGAAACACAAACGACACAAAGTGGGCACAAAGGTTTGTGCCTATTGTGACGTTTGTGTTGTTTTTTTAAGTTTTGTGTAAGGTCAATTAGGAATAGAAATTCAATGAATACTCCCTTTATGCAATCGGCCAGTCACCACCTGCGCGAGGCTTGGCAGGGTTTGCGGGGTCTCACCGCCGTTGCTGCACCAGCGGTTTTAGGCGAATCGCCGGGGGTGCGTGTCGATCTGGATGAACTGATCCAGCTACGTTTGCAGGTCAAACGTCTGGAACTGGGCGACCGCCGCCGGGTCATGAGCTTTCTGGCTGGCGGCCATCTATCCGGTTTGCGCGGACGCGGTGTGGATTTCTTGGAAACCCGTCATTATCAGCCGGGGGATGATATTCGCGCCATCGACTGGCGAGTGACGGCGCGTAGTAATCGTCCGCACACCAAAGTTTTTCGCGAAGAACGCGAACGCCCGGTGCTATTTTTGGTCGATTACGGCCCACGCATGTGGTTTGGCACCCGCGTCGCTTTCAAGGCGGTGGTGGCGGCTCGCGCTGCCGCTTTATTGGCTTGGGCAGTGGCTGGACACGGGGATCGGGTGGGCGGCTTTGTGTTTTCTCCCACTTGGCACCAAGACTTGCGCCCTGCCGGGGGGCGGCGCGGGGTACTGCGTTTGCTGCGCACGCTGAGTATCGGCAACACCCCGGCAGCGGGTCTGACCGAGGGCAGCCACCTCGGACAGGCGTTGGCCCAAGCGCGGCGCGTCACGCATCCTGGGAGCTTGATTTGTATTCTCAGTGATTTTAGCGGCTTGGATGCAGAGGCTGAAACGCATCTCCATCGCTTGGCCCAACATGCGGATGTGCTGGGCTTATTCATTTATGACGCGCTGGAACAACAGTTGCCGCCACCTGGTGTTTACCCAGTCAGTGACGGCACGGCGACCTTCAGTCTGGACAGTCACAGCGCTGTCTTGCGTGATCGTTATCAGCAGCAGTTTGCCCAGCGTTATGCCGAGTTACACAAGCGGTTTTTGCAGCGCGGTCTGCGTCTGTTGCCGCTGGCAACCCATCAGCCGGTGGTCAGCACGTTGCAACAATTGGCGAATAAAGCCAATTCAGGCAGCGACCTCGGTACTGGCTAAGCAGCGGTGCAGGTGGGTGGCGAAGAGCTGTAAATCTGCCGGGCGGAAAAATCCCGGTCGCCACACCAGGCCAATTTGTCGATGTGGCCCCGGCTCGGCCAAACGCACCAAGCGGATGTCCTGCGCACCAAACAATCCCGCCAGACGCGCCATGTCTGGCACAAAAGTCACGCCCTGACCGCCCGCCACCATCAACAGCAAGGTGTAAAGGCTGGTGCCTTGAAAAGCCGCCCGACTTCTTGAGCCTTCCAGATGACAAGCGCCCAGTGCGTGGTCAGTTAAACAATGGCCTTCAGCCAACAGCAGCAGTTCGTCTTTCGGCAAATCCTGCGTGGCAATACTGGGGTAGGCCGCCAGGCTATGGTTTTTGGGGAGGGCTATCCAAAAATCCTCCGCCCAAAAGAGTTGGTGCGCCAACTGGCCGATGGCGTAAGGAAAGGCCAGAATTGCCGCATCCAGCGTACCGGCGGTTAATTGTTCTAACAATTGCGCCGACGGTGCTTCGATTAAGCGCAATTCCAAGCGTGGAAAAGCTTGGCGGATGCCCGGCATCAGGCGGGGCAATAAATACGGCCCGATGGTGGGGATCACGCCCAAACGCAAAGGCCCACACAGCGGCGTTTCCGCATAATGCGCCTGTTTAACCAGTGCTTCTGTCAAATGCAGCACTTGTCGCGCTTGGGTGGCCAGGGTTTCGCCCAACAAAGTCGGCAAGACGCTGCGTTTGCTGCGCTCAATGAGCGCCACCCCCAGCAGATTTTCCAGTTCTTGAATCCCGGCGCTGAGGGTAGATTGGGTGACAAAACAACGGGCGGCGGCTTGGCCGAAATGGCGCAATTCAACCACCGCAACGAGATATTGTAATTGGCGCAGGCTCGGTAAATTCATGGGCTTGGATATCTCACGAGAAAATAGGCTGGTTAGGTTGTGATCATAATAATCGTTTTTATCGATTAAAATAACAAAAATAATTGATTGGATTCATCACAAGCGCTTTGCTATGCTGTGTTCACACCTTAGGCACACCCACCCTGATTGCAAGGAGAACCCAGATGTCTGATTCAACCGTGTCTCACACCGTGAAAAATTTAGAATCCGCTTTCGCAGGCGAATCAATGGCTAACCGTAAGTATCTGTACTTTGCGCGTCAATGCCGGGCGCTGGGCGCAGAGGAAGTGGCCGCCGTGTTTGAAGAAACGGCGCACCAGGAAACCGCCCATGCCTTTGGGCATCTGGAATTGCTTTATCCGCCAGAGAGCTTGACTGTGGAAAAAATGTTGGCTCTGGCGGTGGAAGGAGAAACCTACGAGTACACCGAAATGTACCCGGCGTTTCGTCACACCGCGCTGGAAGAACGCAACCACGCCGCAGTTGCGGAAATGGATGAGCAAATCGTAGAATCCCAAGAACATGCCAACCGCTTCGCCGCGTTGTTGGACAAAGCAGCCAAGCGCTTTGCTGCCTTGACTTCGGTCGAGAAACGCCACGCCGGGCGTTATCAGCAAACGCTAGATGCGCGCAAAAAATAAACCAGCCTTTGCATTTAAATCTAACCAGGAGTTTTTATCATGAAACAGTGGCAATGTGTGGTGTGTGGCTTTATCTATAACGAGGCTAAGGGATTGCCCGAAGAAGGCATTGCGCCCGGTACCCGCTGGGAAGACATCCCCGAAAACTGGTGCTGTCCCGAATGCGGGGTGTCTAAGGCCGACTTTGAAATGGTCGCCGTCTAAGTACCGTTAAAACCTGCCAGGTTTTGAAAACCTGGCAGGTTTATTCGCTCGGTTGGCGCTTTTTCTGGATAGGATATTTCCCCATGCACCCTCTGATTATTATCGGTGCCGGCTTGGCCGGCTACAGCTTAGCCCGCGAATTTCGCCGCTTAGACAAAGACACGCCAGTGCTGTTGATCAGCGCAGACGATGGACGTTATTACGCCAAACCGTCGCTGTCTAACGCCTTGGCGCAGGGCAAAACTGCCGACAAGCTGGCCTTGTCCAGCGCCGCGCAAATGGCTGACACTCTAAAGAGCCAAGTGCTGCCGCATACCTTGGTCGAACGCATCGACCCGCAAGCGCAACAGGTGTTTACCCAGGACGGCAACTATGCCTACAGCGCGCTGGTACTGGCGCTCGGTGCAGAACCCATCCGCCCGCCGTTGGCGGGTGACGGCGCATCAGCCGTGTTGTCGATCAACAATTTGCAAGACTACGCCCAGTTTCGCGCTCGTCTGGACAAGGCACAGCATGTCGCCTTGATCGGCCCTGGACTGATTGGCTGCGAATTTGCTAATGACCTCGTGCAGGCGGGCAAACAAGTCAGCGTGATTGGCCCGGATGCGTATCCTGTGAGCAGTTTATTGCCGCCAGCGGTGGGCACTGCGCTGCAACAAGCGCTGACCCAGGCTGGCGTCAACTGGCATTTGGGCACGGTTGCGCAAAGCGTAACCCACACTGGTCAGGGCTACACTTTAACCTTGAACAATGGGGACACGGTGACGGCGGATTTGGTGTTGTCGGCGGTTGGTTTACGGCCCAGCACCACCTTGGCCGCAGCCGCTGGGTTGACGGTACAGCGCGGCATTCTCACCGATGCCTATTTGCGTAGCAGTGTCTCCAATATCTATGCGCTGGGCGATTGTGCCGCCGTGGCAGGGCGTAATCTACCCTATGTCGCACCGTTGATGCTTGGCGCTAAGGCATTGGCAAAAACCCTCAGCGGTGCCGACACCGCCGTGATTTATCCAGTGATGCCAGTACAAATCAAAACCCCGGCTTATCCGGTGGTGGTGGTACCGCCCCCGCTTGGAGCGGTTGGCACTTGGCAAGCGGAGACTGTGCCCGATGGCGTGCAAGCACGTTTTCTGGCCGACACCGGGGAATTATTGGGTTTTGCACTCGGTGGCGGTGCGACCACTACCCACAGACAAGCTTTGCTCAATGCCATGGGTGCTGTCTAACCGACTCTGGCGTAGGAGCGCTTTGTAGGCGCGATGGTTGCGCCTGCAAGGCATTCCCATTATCGGAGCGGTGCAGATAAGACAAAGCCGCGCCTACAAAGCCAAATTTGGCCAGCAGAATTGTCAGAAATTCATAACGTGAGATAAGCCCCACCGTACCCTGTTCAAAGTTGATAATTGCTGCCACAAACAGCAGTACAATCAAAAACCAGACAATTCCATAAATAATATCAATTGTTTTCACTGGCATGTCATCTCTCCCTGCTCTATCTGCGCTGCTTTGCCTGAATAAAGGCAGAATATGTGCCAAGACCACTGGCCTGAATCAGTGTCAATGAGCGACCAGCGCGCCAGAGACAGTGGGTAGCACGCCCAATTTATCCAACTAATCCTCGCATTTTGCCCAATATCTTTGCAAATTGAATTTTTATGAAAAATCGTAATGTGGCGCAATAGCCTGAGTACGATCCGGGATAAGCCCTGGAAAAAAATACCAGGTATGGCGCGGCAATACCCAGTCATCGGATAGGTAACTGATTATGACAGTCAGACACTTGGCGATTTTTATCCTAAAACAGTTTTCCATCCCCTTTGATTGTCTGGACACGTTATACGCGCTACCCTGTTGTGGTCTGTTACTGCGGTAACAGCCGTTTAAGCTGTTTCACGTCGCCAAGGAGAGAGTCCCATGTCAGACCAGAAAAAAACCCTACTCACGATGCAACAGACCCGCCGTGCTTTTTTGAAATACGCAGGCGCGGGGGTCTTACTCCCAACGGTGTTGGGTCTAGTGCCTAATCCCGTGGGTGGACGGGCCTATGCGCAGTCAGAAAATAAAATTGGTGATGACTGGTTAGAAATTGCTGCCAAATACGGCAAACCCACTGGTCAGTTTGGCAAAATCGGTGAGCCTGTGACCCTGACGATTGGCTATCAGCCTTACGGCACGCTGCATTGGACTGCGGTGGTGAATAAGCAGGCGAAGATTTTAGAAAAATACCTACCGCCTGGCAGTAAAGTGGTGTGGTTTCGCGCCCTGTCTGGGGCGCTGATCAGCAACAACATGTTCACGGGCAAAAACCAGTTTGGCTATATGTCAGACACGCCCGCCTTGGCGGTCAGCGACAAGGTACAGTGTGACTTAGTGGCGCTGAGCGGTTATGACATGGGTCAATTTGGCAGCTTGTGCGTGCCCAGCAAACTACTGGAGAGCGGTGCAGTACGTGAACCCAAGGACTTGGAAGGCAAGCCAGTGGCAACCGCGTTCGGCTCTTTTTCACAACGGCAAATGCTCACCTGGATGCATGCCTTTGGGGTCAAGCCGAATCTGCAAAACCAATCTATCGACCAACAAATGGCCGCGCTGCACAGCGGTGCGGTGTCGGCAGCCGCCCTGTGGGAACCCTATCCTTCCTGGCTGGAAATCAAAGGGGTGGCAAAACGCTGGATGACCGGGCAAGACATGCCCAATACCAGCAAACAATATTATCCCGAATTTGAAGTACCATTTTTCCATGACACAGGCGCTACGCTGGCGATTCACGAGTGGTTACGCGAACGCCCTGACGTGATGGGTGCCTACTTGAAATCCGAGGAAGAATGCCGTGACATGCTCCACAATGCCCCTGGCACGGCGGCCTATTTTGTGTGGGCCGATATTTCCGAAGTGCCGCCCGCTGCGGTGCGCGCCACCATTGATATGATGGTGTGGGATGGACGCTTGGGCCTTGCCGTTAAGCAGCACTTGAAAGCCTGCGCACGGCAATGGAAAGCAGAAAAGTTGCTCAAAAATCCCCGCAGCAATGACCCAGACGCTTATGTGGATGAGTGGGCCGATGATCGCTTGCTACAGTTGGTGATGAAGGAAATGGAGGCCACTGGTCAATGGACTTCTAACCGGATGCCAGGCTTTCCCAACCCCGCCCGTCCAGAACAACTGAAACGTCAATCTTGGGAAACCCACAAGGACGTAAAATTGACCGTCCAGCCTTGGCAGGCTACTAAGGTCTAGCGAACACCTGCGTTGATTCCTACCGTAGTCGTTTGTCCTTTGTAGACAGGCGTTATGCCATAAAAAAAACGGGCTGCCCAGTCACTTGGGCAGCCCGTTTGGTATTTCAGGATTCAGGATTTTATAAGATTGGGAGGAGGCGAGGAATCGCCAGTCTTTCAAAGACTGGCGGCTCTGCCTGCCTGAAAGCTACTCTTCAAGCCAGTAGACTGTTTCACGCCCTATCTGCACAGTGCCTGGCAAGATTGGGAACCCACCACCTGTGGGCACTCCCAAGGCGATCTCACCAGCCCCATCGCCACCGGACAGATAAATCGGGATCACTTCAGCCGGAATCCCGGCACCAACTACCACCGAGCGCTCATCACCGTCAGTCTCATTGAGATTGGTTGCTGTACCAGCATTTTGAATTCCAATCGCATATACCTTAGCAACCCCTTCACCCAGTGACATACACACATTAGAATCACTGCTTTGGGTTGTTGGTAAACCGGGTGGCGTGAAAGTGGTGAAATAAGCGACACCTTTCAGAATGAGGGGTCTAGCCAAACTCTTTTCACCCGCATAAGCACCAGAGCTTTCGGCAAGCTTCACATACCAGCCGTGGCTACGCTGCAACGCCAGCTTTGCCCCATCCAGCGTGGTTTGATCAACACCACCGCTGAACACATCGGTGGTGGCGTCATAGAGATATTCTTCATTCAGGGTGAAGAAACGATTGGTGAGCGGCACACTGCCTTTAGGTTGGTATTCATCTAGGAAGGCAGCCGCGTCTACGTCTGCATTGCCGTTCTTGTCGTCATCTTTAAGCTTGGCAACTACCCGATCCCGGAAGCCATACAGACGATCTTGTATGGTCACGTTCAAGGGATGTTCGCGATAACCACTGCCAATCACCACCAGATCAAAGTTGGGCGCATCTGGCGAGTATTCGGCATCAGTCAAGCGGGTAATATCTGGCGGATAGAAAAAGCGCCGGATATTTTCTGGACTAGTTCCATCAGCAATCGCGGCCAAACGCCCACCCACGCCCTTTTTACCATTCTGGTGGTTGGCATTAAAGTCAATACGCCAAAGCTGACCACCCGTGTCACCGACATAAATCCGGTCGATTAAGCCATCGCCCTCGCTGTCCATCACCGCGAGATCGGAAGGTATCGCATAGTCCATGTTGGTGAGGCTAAGATTAGCTGCCGTTGAACCCCCTGCCCACCACAAACGTGCGCCGGTCAAAGGATCAACCATGTAGATGCTGTTACCTTTGGTCGTGGTTTGACGCAATTGTGATTCATCCTGAGTGGCGTCATCATAACCTCCCCCAAACAGCAACACGGTCTTCCGTTTGTTATCCGTCCAGTTCACGCTGACGGGCAAAGGGGTGGACCAAGTTTGTCCTAAGTTAGCAAAATCCCCCTGCCCCCCATAAATCGTCCACATCAGCTTCGGACTGACACTGCCATCAGTATTGGGTGTGAGGTCGAGGGCATAGATGTTCCTACCGCCCCGGCGCATCCCAATAAAGGCATAGATCTTGTCACCCGTTTCAATGATGCCATTGTTATTGTTGTCTTGAATCCACAACGCGGGTTTGCCATCAATCCCATACAAGCGCTCTGAAGAAGCGGCGTTTTCACGCAATTTGGCTTGAATCGCCAGCATCTCTTTCGGAATATACATCCACTCTTCCACACCCGTATCGGCATTGAGCAAACGAATTGCGCCCTCATTGGTGGCAGCCAGAATTTTGGTGAATTTCGTCCCTGCCCCGTTCTTATAAGAAAACACGGTTGGGCTGCTGTGCAGGGGATCGCCAAAACGCCAGCTACGCACTACCGGCGGGGTGGTGGTGGCATCGCTGTAACCGCGAATCCAGTTGATCAGTGCCGGGCGCGTCGTGTCAGTAATCGGAATGTCAGTACTAGTCAGCAACGCGCTGGTCACGGCAGTGTTTGCCACAGTCAAGGCACTGCCCGCCGCTGTCAGATCGACACCGGCAGTGGTACTCGGATTGGTGTAAATCTTCCGCGTATCTGGACTGGGTATGACCGCCCCGGCTCCGCCCTGTGTAATGTTTCCGCCGTCTGCTTGTGTACCCACTGTCCAAAAACCCAAAGCGCTATTACTAAGCTTGCCATCCGCGCCAATTGCTGCCAGATTGTTTTTATCTATCACGGTTCCCAGGGAACAGCCAGTCGTGCCTTTTAGCGTGGCATCACAGAGCTTAAATTTCTTCACATTGCCTGCCCAGGTTATCTTATGTTCTGGTTTGAACAGCGCGAAATAGACCTCGTTATCGTGATAGAGCTTATTAAACGCATTCACAGACAAACTAGGGGCAGCGAATGAAGTACTCTCTGTCATCGCAATAGCAATAATACTGCGAAAAGCCGTGACCAACTCTTCGGCTGTTTCTGCGGCATAAAATCCGCCCCCACCTGCCGTGGCTATACTTTTCAGGTAAGGGCCACCCGTCGCATCTAACTTAAAGGCCACCGTGTGGGTTTTGACCGTGGTATTGGGAATCTCACGACCTTGGGCATCTTTACCGTTATTCTGGGTGTATAAGAACTTGGCAACCTCAGGCCCACAGCGCCCGTTGTTGCTACCCGTGTTACAACTGGTACCCGTCAAGGTGGCAGCGGCGGCGGCTGATTTATTAAAAGTCGGTTCACCGTCGGTCATCAGCACAATGTGGTTAGGCTGACAGCGACTACTGATCGGGCTGAGATACTTCGCTGCTACGGGGGTTTTATTGGCATCACCCGCAATACTGAGGATTTTCTTACCGCAGGTTGTGGGATAGGTGGTACTCACCATTTGCTCGGTGCATTTTTTCTCTGTGGCAGCAATCCGAGTACCACCATAATCCTTGGTGTCCACTGCCAAGTCGACCCCCTGGATACTTCTGTCAGCGCTGGTAAAAGTCAAATAATGACTCATTCTGCGCTTGGAGAGCCAATATAAAGGGGCAGGGCCAGTAGACACGTACTGCTCCCCATAAATATTGTTAGCACCCGTGGTCACTGTCTCACCCCGAAAATAGTAGGCAGCTTCCATCAAGGCGTCCACCACCGGAGTATAGCTGTCGGGTTGCATCGCCAACACTTCTTCCAGCACCAGCGTGCGTACCTTTTTGAGTACGCTGACATCCAGACTACCTCTGACTTTAATAATCAAGGTTGCCGCCAAAGCGGGTGATTGATCAAAGGCTGCAACCGTTCTGAGTCCTGTGCCACTGATAAAGAAACTCATATTATTCTTGGAAACCCACTTCGGATTATTCACCACCTCCTGCACTAAAGCAGTTAAATCAGGGGATTCGTAAATTGCCCCGTTTTGCCAGGGATTACTAGCGCCGTTGATAGGCCAATTGACGGTTGCCGCAGTCATCGTCCGGTTGCTGAAATTACCTGTACTTTCACTGAAACTGGCTGAAGTGCCAGTGGCGGGATTTTCTGCCTTGATTATCAAGGCTGCATCCTCAGCATCATCGGCCATTGAATTAAACACTAAGCGAGCGCTGAGTACTTCAGAGTTTTTGGACACTGGGATTTTCTGAAATCTAAAGCCCACAATACGAATGGTGCTACCACCGTAGGTCGTGGTGGTCATTTCTAATTTCTTATCTGAGGTGCTGCCTGAAATGAACACGGCATTGTCATTAGCGGAACCACCACGGGTGGTGGTTTGTATCCCGTCATCGCCCACGCTGATGATCTGAGTAGACACCGATTGCTGCATACAGGTGTCTGCTGGGAGATTAGCCGAGTCGTACTCAAATTCGAGTGTGGGTGCATCACCTGGATTGCCATCAAAACTCACCGCGTTGCGCAGTTGCTCCTCCGCATCAGCCGTGATCTTAAAGCCCATGGCATAACCACCGCACCAATCGGCACTGTTCACAATCTCTTGCACAATAGCGGTCAAATCAGGGCTGGTGTAACGCTGACCATTAACCCAGGGGGTCGTGTCATTCCATGCAACCTCGCCAGTCGTGGCCGTGCGACTGGAAATATTGCCCGGTGTGGCGACAAAGGGTGCAGCCTCCCCACCCAGTAGCCCCTTGATTTTCAGATTAGCAGCGGCGGTGTTGGCCCCACTGGTAAAAACAAGACGCGCACTGGTGACTTTAGCTTTCTTGGGGATTACCACATCAGGAAAACGCAAGCCCACAATTTGATTACTGGCGGCTGGCATGGCAGGTAGCCAGGATAAATTCAACTTGGCTGATTTGCTCGTGGAATCCGTGTAGTCATAGATTGCGCGACCGCCGCCTGCTTGTTGTTTACCTAACAGGAAAGTGACCGCGTTACTGGTGTCATTCCAAGTGGCTGTGTCCACCAAGGGCTGTAGCAGGGCGCTCAGACTGGGCGTGTATATTTTTTCATCCACAGTTAGCCCCGCATCACTCGCAATGCTCCAAGTAACAGGACTATTAACAGTGACACCGGGATCGGCACTGGCAGTCAAGCGACTGGACAAATTGCCGCTGGTGGTGGCAAAAGCCGGTGCATTCACGGTATTTTCGGTATAAATCTGGATATTGGCAGCGGCGGTCGCCGCCGTGCCGGTGCTTGTTTTGACTTGCGTTTGAATTTCGGCCTTCATCACCTTGGCAGCTTTGGAAACAGGCAGATTCACAAAACGTAAGCCGACCAGTTGTTGCAAAGCGCAACCCGTCACATTGGGATTACAATCCTTATTGCCCAAGGGTAACGTGGCATTGTTAGTGACCACCCCTGCGCCCGTGGGGTCTACGCCCGCATCAGCACCCGCAGCAGACAGGCTGTAGGTGATGGTCAGCGTGGTTGCTTTTGCGCTGCCGTCATCATAAAAACTGCGTCCACTACCACTGGTCACTGTACCAGAGGTAGGGGCATCCCCCGCTTTACGCGCAATCACCAAACCTAAAGCGCTGCTACTGCTCCAGCCACTGCGATTCACTAACTCTTGCACAATCACGCTAATATCTGGTGAGCGAGTGCCTCCATTAACAGTGTCCTTAGACCAATTAGAAACGTCATTCCACGCCACACTGGCTGCGGTGGTGGCACGACCAGAGATATCTTGGCTATTACCTGCAAAGGCAGGGGTGTTATCGTGTGCAAAGCCCTTGATGGTCAGATTAAGAGGACTGGTGGTGGCATTAGCAGCTGGTGTAAATGTCAGTACCGCACTGCTAATCACCGCATTTTTCGGAATTCCTACCCCACCAGAAACGTTGCTACCACCTGAAAAGCGCAAACCCGTGTATATCTCGCGACGATTGACTGTGGAGAAGCCGCTGTCGTAACCCAGATAGGGTGTGCGTCCGGTGTCAACATGCCCTGTGTATTTACTTTCAACTGCGTCATTGGTTTTGTACTTGGCACTCCATGTCACGGTGGTGTCGCCGCTGACTTTTTTACCCACGTACTCAAAAGCATCATCAGCCGTGTTTTGCAAAGCAAGCTGGGCGGTTTTGAACTCTTGCAGTAAACCAGCGGCGCTGCCGGTGTCAGGTGCCGTGGGATCGGTGTCCAGGGTATAACTGATTTGCAGTCTGGCGGATTTGGTGGTGCTTTCGTCGTAGCTGTAAAAGCGCCGACCGATATTGGAGGCGTTTTCTGGATTGGCGGCAGTATAGGCCGGGGTGCGTACAATCCGAAAACCCAGGGAATTACTGCTGGATAAAGCGGCGGTGTTGATCAATTCCTGCACAACAGGACTCAAATCAGGCGAAGAGTAAACAATATCTGTACCCCAAGCAGGCACATTATTCCAACTGACGCTGGCAGTGGTCGCTGCCCGGCTGGAAATATCACTGCTGTTGCTGGCAAATTTCTGGGTGGTTAAGAATCCCTTGACTTCAAGATCGACTGGAGTCAGCGCACAGTTACAAGAGGTGGCATAGCCAGTGAGCAACAGGCGGGCACCAGTGATGGTGGCATCTTTGGGGATGTTTAGCCCGGAAAACATCAGGCCGGTATAGACCTCGCTGGTGGTGTTGGTGGCCGAGGTGCCTAAAGCCAAAGCCACCGTCGTACCCGTGACAGTGGTTGTCCTGCTGAACAAAGATTCAACCGCATCTTCGTTGCTGGCTGAAACAGCCGCCTCAACCACCGTACTTTGCGCAAGCGCATCCCCCCCTTGAGAGGCGGTCATTTCTAGGATTTTACCATTCACCGTCACTGCTTTATCCGCATTGCCACTTTCTACCGCATCGTCGCTGCTGGCTAAGGCGGGTTTGGAAAATTTCAAATTGGAGAAGAGCGGCGCATCTATATTTTTGACAGGATACAGAATGGGGGTATTCCAAATGCCGTTGGTGGTTGAGGGCGGATCGGAGGTAAAGCTTTCCAGACCAATATTGACATTTTTGATGGCATCATTACTGCCCTCGCTCAGCAAACGGGTCAACGCACCTTTCAGCGCGTCCATTCTGGTTTCGGTGCCACCCGAGGCGGTGGTCACGTCCTTTGAACCCATACTGCCCGATTTGTCAAAGACAAATAAAATATTGGGGCGCACTGAATCATCAATGGTTTCAGCTTGTTGCAAATACAGCTCGGTGTCATCGGCAAAGCCGGGCAGCGAAAAGCCCGCCGACCAGACGATCAGCAAGCTGGTGAGAAAAAACCGTATCCTGCTCATAAGGATTTCCTTTTCAAAGAGGCGAATGAATCAAAATGCTAGAAAATCACTGTGTTCCGACTGTGTTTCGTTAGTTGGGCTTGGGGGCTTCTTGGCGTACACCTCGGCGTAACGTGGCCTGTACTCGATTATCATTGGTGTTAGGGACGCCCGTAGCAGACACATCGAAATACACCACATCCAAACGGGCCACGCTACTGGCCGACGCGGGAGTACTGGCCGGGGCTGCAAAACGTCCCCGATAGCTCACCGCGATATTCTCAACTTGGCTATTGATACTATGCGTTGCATCACGCACAAAGGTCTGGTTGGCCGCAACGACAGGCGCTCCACCCACCAACAGCGTGACCTGGGCGCTATTATTGATGACAGGGGTAATCTGCGCCAACCCCGCTTCTGCCACCTGCAACGCATAAACACGTTCCTGAAAATTGGCCGCAAGCTTAGTTTCCAACACAGTGCCCGTCATGGCGCTGACCCCCAGCAGACTGAGTATCACCAAAAAAATCAATGCGACCAACAGCACCACACCCCGCTGGGCAGATTCCAAGTTCCCCGCAAAGATCGGGGTACGCTGTAAGCCAGAGCAGCCACACTTGTTCATTTTCAACTCCTAGTAAATACGGGCTATGTGGGCTGTATTCGGACAGACACCACAAAGCCATTCTCGCTACCTAATGATAGCCTAACCAGATAGGGCAGATTTTGCCAGACATCTTTTGCAACAAGCCGCCCATCAGATGACAGCGCCTGTCGTGGAAGCGGCACCAAACCTGACAGGTCTTGCAGACCTGTCAGGTTTTCCGGTACGAATTATCCGGTTCAAATTCGAGCATTGATCATTGGCGGCGCTTGATGAATACTATAGCGCATGTTAGAAACTAACCTCACTCATCATTTTCTGATCGCGATGCCGATGCTGGCCGATCCTCACTTTTTCCACACCGTGACCTATATCTGTGCGCACAGTGAAGAAGGGGCGATGGGCATTGTGATTAACCGACCGATGGAACTCGACTTGGGTGAAGTCTTGACGCATATGCAGATTTCCCCCAGTGATACCAACGCCGTTGACATCCCGATTTATCAAGGTGGGCCAGTTCAGCCCGAACGTGGCTTTGTGATTCATCGCCTCCCCGGAGAATGGGATGCCACGCTCAATGTGCAGTCTCAAATTGGCGTGACCACTTCTCGCGACATTCTTGAGGCCATCGCGGCGGGTCGCGGGCCAGCCCAACTCTTGGTGGCGCTGGGCTATGCAGGCTGGGGGGCGGGGCAATTGGAACGTGAACTGGCGGAGAATGCCTGGCTCAGCGGGCCTGCGGATTTTTCGATTTTGTTTGATGTGCCCTCAGCCCAGCGTTGGCGTGCGGCAGCAGCCCATATTGGGGTTGATTTGACCCTGTTATCCACCGAAACAGGACATGCTTAAACCGCATTCTGCCTGTTGTGACACCTTCACCACGCCCCCGCACCGACGCTTGTTTATTGGCTTTTGATTATGGCACACGCCGTATTGGCGTGGCAGTGGGTCAGGGGCTGACGGGTACTGCCAGTCCGCTACGGATTGTTCGTGTCCATAACCTGCGCCCAGATTGGGACAGCATCAGCGCTCTGATCGCCGATTGGCAACCAGCGGCGCTGGTCGTGGGTTTGCCTTTACACGCAGACGGTAGCGACAGTCATAGCACCCAGGCGGTTCGGCGTTTTATCCGACAACTGGAAGGACGTTATCGTTTGCCGGTCTATGCGATTGACGAAACCCTGTCTTCTCATGCTGCCGCTGAGCGCACCGACGGTGCCTTGGACGCAGTGGCCGCACAAATTATTTTGGAAACTTGGTTTGCCCACTATGTATGACATTCCTGCTTTATTGGCTCAGATGAGTACCGACTTGCAGACCACTTTGCAGCGTCAGCAGCGCACCCAGCCGCTGATGGTGGGGATACATACTGGCGGGGTGTGGGTGGCCAGTGTCCTGCATCAGCAGCTAGGACTTATGGAGCCGTTGGGTAAGATCAATATCGCTTTTTATCGCGATGATTTTTCCCAAATTGGTCTGCATCCGCAGGTAGCCGCCTCCAGCTTACCCATCGACATCAACAATCGCCATGTGGTGCTGGTTGACGATGTGCTTTATACCGGGCGCACCATTCGTGCGGCACTCAATGAATTATTTGATTACGGACGCCCAGCCAGTCTCACTTTGGTGGTGTTGGTGGCGCGTGATGGCCGAGAATTGCCCATTCAGGCAGATGTGGCAGGTACCCGCTTGGATTTGCGAGCAGAGGAATACTTGCAACTGGAAGGCCCCGAGCCATTACGTCTGAGCATCCAAACCCGCTGACTACCGGTTATGCCCCTCCCTTCGACTCCGCTCAGGGAGCGGAATTGAAGGCGTTCCCTGAGCGGAGCCGAAGGGCAAAAATTACGAACCTTTACAGAGAACTTCTGATGAATGACATCCAATTCAATGCCCAAGGGCGGCTTAAGCATTTCATCAGCATTGAAGGGCTTAATCGACCATTGCTGTTGCATATTCTGAAAACCGCCAATTCCTTCATCAGTGTGAAACAGCAGGCGGTGAAAAAAGTGCCCTTGCTGCGTGGCAAGACCATTATTAATTTATTTTTTGAACCCAGTACCCGCACCCGCACGACTTTTGAACTGGCCGCTAAACGCTTATCAGCCGATGTGGTTAATTTCAATATCAGTGCCTCTAGCAGCAGCAAGGGCGAATCTCTGACCGATATGTTGCACAACCTGGAGGCGATGTATTGCGATATGTTCGTGGTACGCCATGCCGCCAGTGGGGCTGCGCATTTCATGGCTGAACATGTGGCTCCGCATATCCACATCGTCAACGCGGGTGATGGCTGTCATGAACACCCGACCCAGGCGATGCTGGACGCGCTGACCATCCAACAACACAAGGGCGACTTCACCACGCTGCGGGTCGCGATAGTCGGCGATATTCTGCACTCGCGAGTAGCCCGCTCCCTGATCCACGCCCTAAACATCCTGGGCGTGCCAGAAATTCGCGTGGTTGCGCCCAAGACCTTATTGCCTAAAACCGTCGAGCAATTGGGCGTGCAAGTGCATTACAACCTCAACCGTGGACTACGTGATGCGGACGTGGTGGTGATGTTGCGTCTACAACGTGAACGGATGCAAAGTGCTTTATTGCCCAGTGCCAATGAATATTTTCAGCAATACGGCCTGACTGAAGCTAACTTGGCCTTGGCCCATCCCAATGCCATCGTCATGCATCCTGGCCCGATTAACCGGGGTGTGGAAATCGCCTCAGCCGTCGCCGATGGGCCGCGCTCGGTGATCTTGCAACAAGTCAGCAACGGGGTTGCGGTGCGCATGGCGGTGATGGCGATGACAATGGGTGCCCAAGTGCCTCAAGAAACTGCGGGCAATGAAGTCACCCATTAAGGCGTACCCAGTCCTAACTCGCGCACCTGCACCCGATCCGTGTGAACCAAATAGTTCAGTACGGAATTCACCGTCACCACTTCATAACGGCGGCTGAATTCAGAAGCTTCCGGGTGGTCATCAAAGCGCACATTGGCCTTGAATAAATCTGCGCCCACCCGCTCCAAGACCGAAATCCCGATCTCATCTCCTTGGTAACCCTGCGCCAGCAAAAAGCGCTGTACCGCTGCGCGTTGGCGTGGGGGAACCGACATTTGCGCCGCCGCGATCATTTCCAACAACCAACCATTAGAATTCTGATAACGGGTTGCAAACGGATAGGCCAGCAAACTGTATTGTGACTCATGTAGCGTCAACGCCAGCGGGCTAAACAGCAGGCTGCGCAGTTTTTGTTGCAGCGTTGGTGACGGGATAATCAGCAATAAATCCGGGCGGTGTGGGCTATCCAATAGAAAGTTCAGTAAACCCTCGTCATAGACTTTGGAAAAAGCGGTGCCGCACTGATTCAGCACATGCACAAAAGACCAACGGCCTTTCGGATGTTGGCGCACTACGATTCCAGCGTGGCTGTATTTCAGACCATGCTTGGACAAATCTGCACCCACTCTACCCACAATCGCCAACTCGGCTTGGCTCTGTTCCAGCGCATCATACAAGCGATTGCCCATCTGATAGGCTTGATAGACCTGAGCGCTGGTCAAAGGCGTGGTTTCGCACGCTCTACCCGCCCAGGCGGCAGAACTGAGCAACACCCACACGCATAACCCCGCGTATTTGAGACGACTGTTCATGTTTACTGTCCCGTTGCTTGACCGTGTACTGAGCTATGCAGCAACGAGCGTCCCACGGTGTTGGGAATAAAAGCCAAGACTTGCCCTGCCTTGCTGATCACAAAACCCAAGGTTTGCGTGCTGATCTGCACCGTCTCACCGGCAACCACCAAGACCCCGCCGCTTAACTGGGTCGTCACCCGCAACGCCACCGCGCCCGCCTGCGACATGCCTTCTAACACTAACACGGTGCTGGTGCCGCTGGCCTCCACCCCGCGCACCGTCAATTGACTGACATCTTCCAGCATCTCAGCACTGCCTTCAATCAGCGCATGAGTACTCATACCCAATAACGACAAAGTGGCTACCGAGAGCGTGCCGGAAGCTTCACTGAGATTATCCGCCGCTGTCGCATGACTGAAAGACAGCGGGCTAACTAATAACAGGGTGGTGCAAAAAATTTTGAGGTTCATATCAAAAAACTCCTGTGATTCAAGCACTGTAGATGAACGCCAGTCCCTGAGTTTGACCGCGTTTATCTAAGCCTAGCACATAACTAAACAATGTTCAGAATTTTTTCGAACAAAACCAAGCAGACTTGAGTAAAGATAAAAACACCTAGGCATGACACGCACTCAGGCCGTGTCATGCTTCATCAGCACGCCTTTGATGAAAGCCTTAAAGTCCGGTAGAGACCGCCTGTTGCGGCTGTCCCAATGGGGCAGAGACTTCCGCTTGGCGCGCATAGGCTTCGAGAAAATCGTCTGGCCGACCTTCACGGCGAAAGTTTTTCAGTGCCTCTTCGTATAACATTTCCAGCGCTTGGCGCTTATACAGATAGGCTTGTTGCGTGTCGAGCATAGCGATGGTGCGCGGCCTGGGCAGGTCTATCTGTAACACCTCACGGATATGAGCAGGACGGTTAGACAGAATAGCCAGTTGATCGGCCAGCAAAATCGCTTCTTCGATTTCCGAAGTGACGAATAAGCAGGTGTTGCGGGTTTCCTCGAATAAGTTGAGGAAAAAGCTTTGCATCAGTTCCCGAGACATGGCGTCTAATCCGCGAAATGGCTCGTCCATCAGCATCAACTGCGGGCGGTTAATCAATGCCCTGGCCAGCTCGGCGCGGCGCTGCATCCCGCCTGACAATTGGCGCGGATATTTTTGTGCAAACGCACTCAGCCCGACTTTTTCCAGCAAAGCTTCAGCATCTTGGCGAATCTCAGCCAAAGGCCGTTCATTGCGCAACTTCGGGCCGAAAATGATGTTTTCATAGACGCTGAGCCAAGGCATCAGCGCACTTTCTTGGAACACCACCATGCGTTCGTGGCTTGGGCCTTTGATGGGCTTGCCATCCAGCAGGATTTGCCCGCTGTCAGGCCGCTCAAAACCCGCAATCAGGTTGATCAGCGTCGATTTTCCACAACCAGACGGGCCTACTAACACCGTCATTTGTCGCCGTGGCACCGACAGACTGAGCTGGTGTATCACCGACTCACGCGCCCAAGGTTGACCGTGGGCAAGACACACATGGTCTAATACCAGTAAATGATCGGGTGCATTTTGCATTGAGAAGCTCCTTGTGCAGGGTCAGGCGGCGCTATGCCAAGGCATCAGGCGGTTGCCCGTGTAGCGAATTAGGCTGCTGGCCAAATAGCCAGCAATGCCGATACTTAACATGCCAATAATCGCTTGTTCGGTGGAGCCGCCCACAAAAGAATTCCACACAAAAAAGCCCAGTCCGCCGCCATAGACCCGTCCACCGACGGCAATCATCTCGGCAGCCACCACCACTTCCCAGGTAATGCCCATCCCGACTGCGGCCCCGGTAAAAATGGAGGGCAGGGTGGCGGGCAACACCACTCGCCAAAATAATGACCATTGTCCGGCCCCCATTGATTGGGCCGCCCGCAGGTAGCGGATGTCGATGTTTTTTGCCCCACCTAATACGTTGATAACTATCGCATAAAATGCCCCTAGAAAAATCACGAAGACAATAGACATTTCTTGGGTCGGCCAGAAAATCAGCGAGGCAGGCACCCAGGCCAAGGGGGGAATTGGGCGCAGAGTTTCAAAAATGGGAAAGAAAAAAGCATGAAGATGGCGATTAACCGCCAGCATTAGTCCAAAGGGAATGCCAATCAGCATTGCTAGACAAAAGCCCAGTAACACGCGGCTATAGCTGGCATACCAACTTACCCAATAACTGTCGTCTAATAGCACCTGCCCCCACAGTGCCAGCACTGCGCTTGGTGCGGGCATCAGGCCGATGCCAGGTAAGCTATAACCAAACCACAATCGCCAGTGTGCCAGGATTTCCCAAACCAGCAGGATGCCCCCCAGCGCGATGAGACCGCGCCACAGCGCCTTGTTTCTCAACAGGTATTTTTTCAAGTTCATGCGAATTCCTTTTCCCCTGCTGCAAAGGCTTTTTCTGCTTCGGCGTGGACGGAAGCTTTCACCCGCGTCACCAGCAAGCGAAAAGCTTCTGAGGACAGTACCCGGTGGTCGCGTGGGTAAGGGAGATCTATCTTGATGATTTCTTTAATGGTGGCCGGGCGGGTAGTCATGATGACCACCCGCTGCCCCAGGAAAATAGCTTCTTCCAGATCATGGGTAATGAAAAAAATCGTCACCGGCTTGAGGTCATAAATGCGCAGCAGATTTTCGTGCATGATCGATTTAGTGAGTGCATCCATGGCTCGATAAGGCTCATCCAGCAGCAGGATTTTGGGATCGTTGATCAACGCCCGCACGATTTCTGCACGGCGTGCCATGCCAGAAGACACCTCACCGGGATATTTTTGCGCCACATCCGCCAAACCCGCTTCTGCCAACATTTCCAAGGCTTTTTCACGGGCCATTTTGGGAGCCAAACGCTGTTGGACGATAGGGCCGTAGGCCACGTTATCCAGCAAGGTTTTCCAAGGAAACAACGCGCCGTTTTGAAACACCACCATCCGATCCGGGCCTTGAACGGCTTGTGGTTTGGCGTCGTTGCACAGAACTTTGTCATCCAGGCGAATCTCGCCGCTGCTGATGTCGTGAAAACCGGCTACCGCATTGAGTAAGGTGGTTTTGCCGCAACCCGACGGGCCTAGCACCATACAAATTTCCCCGGCAGGGATTTCCAAGGAGCAGTCGTGCAGCGCGTGTACATTAACCCCTTCGGGATCATAGATTTTACTGACGTGGCGAATGCTCAGCGAGCCGCCCAGTTGGCTGCGATTCATCAACGTTTCTCCATGGCTAAGGCGCGTACTCGCCATTGCATCAGTTGCCGACCCAGTAGACGCACCAAGGCCGAACTGGCATAGCCAATCACACCCAGGGTAATCATCATGATCACGATGGTTTCATAGGTAACTGATGTGTATGAATTTAATACCAAATAACCCAATCCATATTGACCTGACACCATTTCTGCGGCAACCAGGGAAAACCAGGATACGCCCACGCTGATTTGTAAGCCGGTAAAAATAAACGGCAAAGCACCGGGTAAAATCACATGCCAAAACAAATGCCGCCGCTTCGAGCCAAGACAGGCGGCTGCTCGCAAATAAGCGGGGTTAATCGACTCCACACCCAGTAAGGTATTGAGTACGGTGACATAAAACGAGGCCAGCGTGGCCAGAAAAATCACCGGGGTTTCTGTGCCACTGAACATCAAAATCGCGAGGGGCACCCAAGCCAACACCGGGATCGGGCGCAAAATTTCCAATAATGGAAAAGTGTAATCTTTGAACACCTTAGACCAACCCATCAACAAGCCCAGCGGCACGCCCAAACTGGTGGCGATCAATAAGGCGATGCTGACGCGGCGCACGCTGGCCCAAACATGTTGGTAATAATCAGGGGTGTACAGAGAAATCCCCCACATGGGATCTGGATTAAACCACTCTTTTAGGACAGCAACCGGGCCTGGTAGCTTTTCAAAACGGGGTAATTTCCAGACTTCGGTAGTGAGGTAATACAGCAGTAAAAACACTAAAATGCCTAAAATACCGGTGTATAGCGTGGGATTTTTGAAAATAAGCGTGGTACGCAACCACAATAGACGGGCAAAAGAGAGGGGTCGCGTACCCGTAACGGGTTCTGACATCATCATGTCTCCAGACAGACAACCACAAACCCTGGTTATAATCCAGGGTTTGTGGTCGAGAGAAGTTTGGGAACGCTTATTTTTTCGCAGGCAGTGGCAGTGCCTTGACGACGCCTACGGGACTGGTTAATCCCCGCTCTTTCAGCACCGCTTCAGCCAAGCTGTTGTCAATCGCATTGGCACGTAGCGTTTCAGTATTGACTCGTTTGATGCTATACAAGAAAGTGTAGGCACGTTGGGCATAGGCCAATATATCAGGTGTGAAACTGTAATTAAGGGTGAGTTTTTCTGGGCCACCGCCCTGCGCGGCACTCCATTCACCATACAACGCATACCACAGGGTGTTTTGTTCAAGACCGGTGGTCTCGGCCTTGATGATGCCTGCAATTTCATCCGCATTGGCCGGATCGGCCATGAACAACTGGGCGTCCAATTCGGCTTCCATCCAACCCTTAGCGATATCTGGGCGCTTTTCCATCAGCTCGTAGCGCATCGTCACAAAGGCCCCGTCACGTTCGCCAAAATCAGCACCGCTTCCCACCCGGCGTGCAATGCCTTTTTCTTCAAGTTGTGAGGCTGTGGGTTCCCACACTATCGCGCCATCCAGCTTGCCCACGCGGAAGTTACTGCTGATGACTTCCAAGCTTTGGTTTAAATATTGCGCCGGTTCAATCCCAGTTTGCTTGAATATCACCCGAGCAAAGCGGTCACCGCAACTGCCATGCCCAGCCGCCACGGTTTTACCGTTCAACCACTTGGCGGCTTCTTGAGCAGAGGCAAACGCTGGCGCATCTTTGCGCACAAACAGGATGTCGCACGATTGAATTGAGGTGCCAGTCACACCAACCAAGCGCACGTCTGCGACTTTTTCTTTATTGGTGATCGTCAAGGCAGGCATATCGCCGAGGTAGCCGATCTGCTGCTTGTCTGCCAACATTTGACCAACGATCACAGCACCCTGCAAGCCGACTTGGAATTCAACGGTGGAACCTGCGGGCAAATATTTTTTCCAGAACTCCTTGCCCTTCAAAACTACGCCAGACCAAGCGGGTGTGAAATAGGGCTGAAAACCCACGGTCAGATGAATAGGCTCGCCAGGTTTGCCATAGTCAATGGCTTGGGCTGCCGCGTGAAAACCCAGTCCAGCCAAAGTTGCCAGGGCCAGCGCTGCGACACGTATTTTCTTGATTCCCACCATACATTTCTCCTCACTTTAATTAGATTTTAACCAGGGGCTGGGGTTGAGTCGTGACTCAGGACAGGTAAGTGCGAGTTTAATTGACCGGTCTGGATAGACCTCAGCTATCCTTTTCGTCTATCAAAAAAATGTACGATCAATTGCTTATAAGCGATTGATGCCCTGCGCTGAGCTTCAGCAATATAATACAATTTGTCGGGCTTCAACAAGCCCGCCGCACCGGTTTAGCTAGGTAATACCCGCAGCCTCCTCTTGAATCGGGCTAATTTGATGGATAACAGTTGTGATAATCTTCTGACTTCCTTATAATTGTGCGTTTTCGCTGCCCATCTGTTATCCAGGTGGTGTGGCTACGGTTTTTTGCGCAATAGCAGGCAATTCGCCTGAATTTATAGAGGAATACCATGGTTACTATACGTTTGGCACGCGGCGGCGCGAAGAAACGTCCTTTCTATAGCATTGTTGTGACCGATTCTCGCAATGCACGGGATGGTCGTTATATAGAGCGCATCGGGTTTTATAACCCCATCGCATCTGGTCAGTCAGAAGAACTGCGTATCGATCAGGTGCGCTTGAACTATTGGTTGACGACCGGCGCACAAACCAGTGATCGCGTGGCTCAGCTTGTCAAGCTTGCCGCCAAACAAGCGCCCGCACAGGTCAGTGAACCTGCTGCCTGATATGAATCCTGCGCCAACCACACTGGTTCTTGGGCAAATTAGCGGTTTGTATGGGGTACGGGGTTGGGTAAAGGTGCATTCCTACACCCAGCCCAAAGACAACATCCTCAGTTATACGCCCTGGATTATTCGTGGTCAGCCAGTAGAATTGGAAGCGGGCAAGGAACACGGCAAAACCTTGGTGGTTAAGTTTCACGGTATTGATGACCGCGAAGCGGCTGCCGCGTTAATCCATGTAGACATCAGTGTAGACCGCCAGCAATTGCCGCCATTGCCCGCTGGAGAATTTTACTGGATAGAGTTAATGGGCTTGCGGGTAATCACCCTGGCTGGCGTGGAGTTGGGACGGGTGACGCAACTACTGGAAACCGGGGCTAATGACGTGTTGGTGGTGCAAGGTGAGCGTGAGCGTCTGCTGCCTTATTTGCCAGGACAGGTGCTGTCCCGCATAGATTTGGCCGCCGGACTCATTGAAGTCGATTGGGACCCCGATTTTTGAACGCAGGCACGATGGCGTGAAACTCGGCGTCGTCACCCTGTTTCCAGAGATGTTTGCGGCCTTGCGCTGTGGTGGTATCACGGCCAGGGCGTTAGAGCGTGGGCTGTGTGAGTTGAACACTTGGAATCCCCGCGATTTCACCCACAACAAACATCGTCGGGTTGATGATCGGCCCTACGGCGGCGGCCCAGGCATGGTGATGCAGGTACAGCCCCTGCACGATGCGATTCAAGCCGCATTGGTGGGCACGCTACCAACAGCGCGGGTGATTTACCTGTCCCCCCAAGGACGACGCTTGGATCAGGCTGGGATTGAAATACTGCGTCAACACCCAGCCCTGGTGTTGGTGTGTGGTCGCTACGAAGGCATTGATGAACGCCTGATCGCACAGGACATACATGAAGAATGGTCTATTGGCGATTATGTGTTGAGCGGCGGTGAGTTAGCCGCAATGGTGCTGATCGACGCGTTGGTGCGGCGTCTGCCAGACGCCTTGGGCGATGCAGAGTCTGCGGTAGAAGATTCTTTTTACCACGGTTTACTGGATTATCCGCACTATACCCGTCCCGAAGTCAGTGCTGGACACGCGGTTCCTGCCGTGTTGTTGAGCGGTGATCACGCAGCAATCCAATGCTGGCGGCAACGTCAGGCGTTGGGGCGCACTTGGCTCAGGCGGCCAGATTTGTTGGCAGCGATGCAGTTGACTGCGGCCCAACAAGGCTTATTAAATGAATTTATTCAAGAACAAGGGTCTCCTGGTCAAAGTGCTGGGAGCGAATCGACACAGGAACACGACTAAAGAGGCAGCCGATGAATATTATCCAGCAATTAGAAGCGGAAATGATGAAACCCGCAGTGCCTGATTTCCGTCCCGGTGACACGGTGGTGGTACAGGTGAAAGTGAAAGAAGGTAACCGCGAGCGCCTCCAGGCTTTTGAAGGACTGGTGATCGCTAAGCGTAACCGGGGCTTAAACTCCGCTTTTACCGTGCGTAAGATTTCCAATGGTGAAGGAGTAGAGCGCGTTTTCCAGACTCACAGCCCGATTATTGACAGCATTGAAGTCAAGCGCCGGGGCGTGGTGCGTCGCGCCAAACTTTACTACATGCGTGATCTGAAGGGTAAAGCCGCCCGTATCAAAGAAAAAATTCCTGCCAAAAAACAAGTCGGCTAATTGGCTGACCAGGGAGCAACCTAAGCGGGTGACGTAGCCTTACGTCGCCCGTTTTTTTTGTATCATGCAGATACCCCATGCCATGCTATGTGACTGGTATGGATACTGCATTATTCGCCGCGCTTTTAGCCCCCTGGGTGATTGCCTAGCCCGGCGTCGATTTTGTTATCAAGTCCCTATCGACTAAGAGGAAAAGTCATGCGTATTTCGATGTTAATCGTGTTGATGTTAGGTCTACACTGGACTGCCCACGCAGAAGAGGCTGCACCGGCCCCAGCAGCGCAACCTGGCGGACCTGACAAAACCCTGTTACGAGAACTGATCGGGGAAGCGGCTAATCAAGTGATATTGAAACCAGCGCCTTTGCCGGCTATGTACGAGGCGGTGATCGAAGGCGAGATTTTTTACTTGTCCGCCGATGGCCGTTATATGGTACGGGGTGGCGACATTTTAGATCTGAAAGCGCACGGCAAAAATCTGACCGAAGAACGCCGCAATGGTATGCGCTTGCAAGCACTACAAACCCTGAAGCCCGAAGATATGGTGATCTTCAAACCCAAAGGCGAAACCAAGCACATCCTGACCGTCTTTACCGATGTCGATTGTTTTTACTGTGCTAAATTACATACTGAGATGGATAAACTGAACGCCGCTGGGGTCGAAGTGCATTATTTAGCCTTTCCACGCGCCGGTGTCGGTTCCCCGACTTATCAAACGATGGTTTCGGTGTGGTGTGCAGACAACCGGCAACAAACCATGACCGATGCCAAAGCAGATAAGGAAATTCCCAGTAAAACCTGTCCCAATCCTGTGGCAAGCCAATATGAATTGGGCAAACAAATGGGCGTGTCCGGCACTCCCGCTTTGTTAATGCCAGACGGGGAATTGTTCCCAGGCTATGCCCCAGCAGATAAACTGGTTGGTTATCTCAATAAAAAATCTTAACGTCGCTCACTACACGGGGCTAGTGTGCCACGGGGAAGGCGTACAGAGGACTCAGTATGCGTCTGGTTACACGTTGGTTCTTCCTTGCCTGTTGCGCAACAGCAGGCAGTGCCAGTTCCCCCCTGTTGGCACAGGCCGCCCCGCCCTCGCCTGCCTTAAAAACCCTGTTAGCACCAGAATTACAGGCTGCTGGTTTAAGTCCAACCGCCGCTTTCAACGCACCAAACTGGCTGTCTCAGACAGAGGGCGACCTAGCCCGATTTGAAATCGGCCCTTATGAGTTCCAAGTTGACATCGCCAATGGCGTCAGTCTGCGTGGGGATCGTCTGGAATCCAATGCCGCCTTGCGCGAAGACCCCGCATTACGCGCTGCGCTGAATCGCGCTACCCTGGCGTTAATAGACAATAAACAGACGATTATTTATCGTGCCACGGTGCCAACACGGCACACCCTCACCGTGTTCACCGATGTGACCTGCCCTTACTCCACGGAATTACACCGCGAATTGGATTTGCTCACTGGCGCAGGCGTCACCGTGCGCTATTTGGCTTATCCCCACTTGGGCGAAGGCTCACTGGGTGCGCATAAAATGGCGGCGGTTTGGTGCAACACCCAGCGCAATCAAGCCTTTGATTTAGCAGTTGAAGCGGAGCGCTTTCCGATTACCCTGTGTGAACAACCGTTGGAAGGCAATCTGGCCTTAGCCAATGCCCTAGGGATTTATGGCACACCGACCCTGTTGTTTGAAAATGGCAATCTGGTGACCGGCTACAACAGCGCGGTCGATATTCTGGCTTATCTTGAACAAGGCAAACCGCTCAGCGCGGGCGGCTACTCCAGCACCGACACGCCCGCAGCAGCGAATGAGGCAGAAAACCCAGTCTTACCCCTGCCTGCACCAGCAACGATTCGTGTGGCTTTAGCCACTACCCTCCACGAGCTGCGCTTAGATGCCATAGACCCACAACAACTGGTGCTACAAGCCAACGCCTACAGCTACCAAACCGAAGCGGGCAGCTATCTGCTGCAAATCACCCCAGATGGTTTGGTGATGCACAGCAATCTCTTAGACAAACCGGATTTTCTGGATGAGACGCGTCGAGCGGGTGTGCGCCGCGCCGCCTTGCAAGCCTTGTCGCCCAGCAGCACCATCAACTTCAGCCCCGACACGATTCGCCACCATATCTCTGTTTTTATCGACGTAGGCTGTCCCTTTTGCCAAGCACAATACCAGGAAATGCCTAAGTTACTCGCGGCTGGTGTTCAAATACGGTATCTCGCCTATCCCAGAGCGGGCTTGGATTCCCCGGCTTACCAAGCCCTTGCCGCGATCTGGTGTAGTGCAGACCCCGGTCGCGCCCTGTTAAATGGCGAACACCGCGATCAAACGCCTACGCCCGCCTGCAATAATCACCCAGTCAGTGCCCATTACGAATTAGGCAACAGCCTAGGGGTGCGCGGCACCCCCAGCTTAGTGCTAGAAACTGGCGAGTTATTAACTGGTTACAGCAACGCAACGCATATTCTCAAGCAACTGGCAGCGGTAGAACAGTCACGGCATTAACGTGCAGCGGCGGTCATTTGCGCCGTGATTTCTTGCAAGCTGAGATGTCTGACTTCGATGCCTTTCACCAAGTAGATCACGCTTTCGCATAAATTACAGGCGCGGTTGCTGATACGTTCAAGGGCATGAATCGCCCACATTAGTTTGGTCACACTGCGATCATGCCGGTAATCGCCACGCAGCGTGGTGATGAGTTGATCGATGAGAAGATGGTGGCGACGATTGATGAGTGCATCCTGGTGCGCCGTTTCAAGAGCTAGACCGGCATCGTTGTTGACAAAGGCCCGCAGCGCTTCTTCGATCATCTGACTAATCTGGACGCTCAGTTCATCAATTTGGTTCAACACCGTGGTGTCAGGCGCTTCGTCTTGCACCAGTTCAAGGGCAAGACGACCGATATTATTAGCCTCGTCGCCCATGCGCTCCAAATCATTGACAATCCGCGTCGTTGCGATCAACAGGCGCAAATCAGAGGCTATCGGCTGACGCCGGGTAATGATGCGCACGCAGTGATGGTCGATCACCACTTCTAGCTGATCGATACGCTCTTCGCGGTCATTCATCGTTGCCACCACTTGGGCATCGCCGCCGCCACTGCGCAGAATGTGCAGCGCATCCTGCATTTGTTGATTCACCAAGACTCCCATCGCCTTGACGCTACTGACAATGCCTGCCAGTTCCTCGTTGAAATCCTTGTAAATATGTTTTCCGCTAATCATGGGGGAAAGGCTCCTTGGGTGCATCCGCTTAGAAGGTACGCCCGACTGCAATCCGGGCGACAGTTTTTAGTAGTGATAACGTTTATAGGGATCGTAGAGGTGATAAATATCACCAGCAAAAGGCGGCGGCAGTGTGACGCGATCCCCCCCCTGCGCTTTGCCAGCCCCGGCAACGCGCCCTTCAAGGATCACCACGCTCTCGGCTTCTTCTGGTTTTTCCTCATCGACTTCGGGTTCCTCAATATAGGAAGTTTCGCGGATGTCAGTCACCACATGATCCACCCAGCCTAACTTCTGGGCCTCTGTGGCAAACTCCAACCAGTTACCTTCGGTGTTGTGTTCATACATTTGCCGCACAAACTGCGGTAATTCCAAACCCATTTTACGAGCCACTGGTTTGAGTACCCGATTTGTCCATTCTTCGGTCAGTTTCAGGCGTTCCGACACCTCGGTGTTGTTGCCGTAAAAGCTGCCATAAATCTGGTGATGCACGATCATCGCATTGGGATAGGCATAAGACTGTACGGCTTGGGCGGTGATAATCGCCGCCATGCTGGCCGCCACCGATTTAACCACCACGTACACGGGCGCTTGGCTGTGCTGCATCGCCTCAATGATGCTGGCCCCTTCCATCACCGATCCGCCGGGGCAGCGGTCGATCACCAGAAAAATCGGATATTCGGTGTTCTGATTATTGTAAAAGTGAATCCGCTCAACCACGGCGTCAGCGCTCTCTGGCAAGATCGGGCCATTCAATGGGATACGCCGGTCGCTGATAATCAGACGACCTTCGGTGTGTGGTTGAATCAAGTATTCAGGCTTGGCCTTGCGGATATCGAGTTTAAGCTGTGCTTGGCGCAACACCTGTTCCTGAATATCATTTTCCAAGGTGAGCCGGTTTTTTTCGAGTTCCAGCGTGGCTAAATCCTGCTTTTGCTTTTGCTCATGGATTTCTGATTGCAGCTCAAGTTTAGACTTTTCGTGTTCTAAAACCGCCAGTTCCTGTTCGCGCTGGCGTTCCAGTTCAGTTTTGGGTTCGTTGCTGGTCGAATTTTCAACGGCAGTCTCGTTATCAACCGCCGCCTCCTCGGCATAGAGATTGAGCATCGCAGCTAATCCACACAACACCAGGACAAGTTGGGTTGCGGTTTTCATAACATCTCTCCTTAAACAAATCAATCTGATACGAACCTATCCGGGATTCAGGGCAAATTTTCTGGGTGAGTCTCGCGTTGTTAAGTCATGGCGCGTCCAGCAATACGCTGTCTGGGTTGGCACTGGCTACAGCACAACGCTCACTGCCGTCATTTTCAAAGAAAGCAGTGAGCGCATCCGACAATTGCAGCAACCGGGGTTTCAGCCTATGATTCGCGGGAACAGATGAAGAAAAAACGGTGTGATGAGTCTATTTTACCGCTATATCCGCCACGGTTTCTCCCACTTTCCGGCATTGCCCGAAAAAAAACTGCACTTTTTAGCCTGTTTCGACCAAAACCAGGATGGGCACACCACCCATCAGTCAACTGGGTTTTGCCCGATTTTTTTGTTAGAATGCGGCGCAGCACTTATCTGTCAAGATAACATATTGATACATTTAGATAATAATCAGGACTTCTATGACTGACAAACGAATCGTGAGATACAGTTACCAACCGGTACAGGGCATCGATTTGGTGGGCGGTGGAGAGGTTCCAGTGGCCGGGGTCGTGCGCAACCCCAAGGGCACGATCCTGACCAGTAAAAAATCCAAGTCCAGTCACGGCGCGACTCACTATGATTACAGTCCCAAGGGGCGCTTGGAACAGGCCCAACCACCCTCACGGCTGAAATTATTGTTACTGGGCTTAGCAGTGGCAGGGGCTTCCACTTGGTGGTTTTCCCAGGTTGAACAACTGAACGAAATTCCCAAACCACTCAGCGCACTGTGGGCACAGCTTGATAGCTACCGTCAAACCCACTTTGCGGAAAGACCCGCCGCCGCACCGATCACACCACCGCCCGCAGCACCGACAGTGATGGTGCAGCCCGCCGCCCCCGTCACGCCGACAACGCCCGCGCCCGTGCAACCTCCCACCCCCGCACCCCCGCCGGTGGTGGCGACCACGCCCGCCCCGCCGCCTGCACTGCCCGCAGATCAACCTGCTCGCCAGATGCCGCTAGACACCGGTGCGGCGGCGGAACAACCGGCACCGCAATCTGTGCCTGCCGCGCCGCCAGAAAAGCTGGAAACACCCCCAGCAACAACCGCGCCCAGCGCCGCCGAGCCGTCTACTCCGGTTGCAGCAGTGGCGGCAACGCCGACGCCCAGCACGGCTACCGATGAAGCTTGGTTAGAACTGACCTTACAGCGTGGTGACAGTGTGTCGATTTTCTTTGATCGTCATAAATTGAGCCGCAATGATTTACACAAAATGCTGAAAATTGATAAATTCGTCAGCGAAATGCGTAAATTACAATTAGGACAACAGGTGCGGATTCTCACCGATAAGCAGGGCAATGTGCAGGCATTGCAGTTGTTGATGAGCGATCACGAGTTACATCTCACCCGCACCACCGACCCAGCGGGTACGGTGGATTTCACTGTACGCAGCCATGCCAAGCCGCCCGCACCCAGCGATGCAGCCCCCACTCGATAACCGCGCTGATAGCCCATCTGCCAAGCACTCTTTCTTTCACCAGCAGCGTCCCCCATGAGGACGCCACACGGGATTTCTTTATGCGTTTTTTTCGGCCACTCAGTCTCACACTCAGTTTCTTATCAATCACTGGCCTCGGATTTGCCGCCGAGCCAGCCGCCCCCATCAGCATTATCGGCGTCGGCGATGTGATGCTGGGCAGCAATTATCCCACGGCGGATTTATTACCCCCCAATCAGGGCCAGGCCTTGCTGGCAAATGTGCAGAACGTGCTGCGCGATGCGGATCTGACTTTTGGCAATTTGGAAGGCACTATTCTTAACAGCGGCGGCGAGCCTAAAAGCTGCACCAATCCCAGCGCCTGTTATGCGTTTCGGATGCCCGAAGCCAATGCGCAAAATTTGGTGACGGCAGGTTTTGACCTGATGAGCATTGCCAATAACCACGTCGGGGATTTTGGTGAAACCGGTCGGCGCAATACCATCAAGGTCTTGAAAAATCTGGGTATCCATGCCGCTGGCTTACTCACCGCGCCCAGTGTGGTGTTTGAAAAAAACGGCGTGACTTACGGCTTTATCGCCTTTGCCCCCAATCATGGCACGGTGAATCTGCGCGAGGTCGGCCAGGCCCGACAATGGGTGGCGGCCTTGGCACAACGCAGCGAGATTGTGATCGTGTCCTTCCACGGCGGGGCCGAAGGCAGTAAATATCAACATGTACCCCATGCTTCTGAAGTGTTTTATGGAGAAAATCGCGGTAACGTGGAAGAGTTTGCCCATGCCGTGATCGACGCTGGAGCCGACATCGTGTTTGGACACGGCCCACATGTCACCCGTGCCGCCGAACTCTATAAAAACCGTTTTATTGCTTACAGCTTGGGTAATTTCTGCACCTATGGCCGGTTTAATCTGTCTGGCCCGAATGGCGTGGCCCCGATCATTAAACTGCGCGTCAACCGTCAAGGCGAATTTCTCGACGGCCAGGTGTTTTCTACCTATCAAGTCAAAGGTCAAGGCCCACGTCTTGACCCCGAACAGCGTGCCTTGCAGTTATTGCGCGAGTTGACGACCAGCGATTTTCCCAACATGCCCCTGCGTATTGCCAACGACGGCGCGTTGAGTAAACGCCCATGAATACCGAGGCTTTTATCACCTGGTTGGATATCTGTAATGCCTATCAAGCCGCAGACTATCTGCCTTTCTATCTCGACGACCAGCCCCTGGGCGCGATTCACCGCGAACGCTTGTCGCTGTTCAGCGCCTATCCGTCGGTGTTCGTCCACACCGCACACGGACTGACCTTGCATCCCAGTCTCATCGGTTTAAAAGCGCGCACTGCGGCAGTCGCCAGCTTATTAAAAGCCTGGCACACGCAAGGCATCATCACCGCTTGGCGCGATGAACCTTATCGAATTGCCACCCGTTACGGTGCCGAGCCGCTCTTATTGCTAGAACGTGCAGCGGCCTCTTTGTTTGGGGTGCAAAAATATGGGGTACATCTGAATGGTTACACCTGGCAAAACGGTGTGCAATACCTGTGGATTGCCCGCCGTTCTCGCCACAGCCCCACCTATCCCAGCCAACTCGATCAACTGGTGGCAGGCGGTTTGGGCGCAGGCTACAGCGCCCAGCAAACCTTATTCAAAGAAGCGGCAGAAGAGGCCAGTATTCCCAGCGGCTTAGCAGAACGGGCTAAACCAGTCAGCTTAGTGAGTTATTGTATGACGCAACACCAAAATTTGGTGCGCGATCTGTTGTTTATTTACGATCTGGAATTGCCGCCAGACTTTGTGCCGATCAACAGCGACGGCGAAGTTGAAGCCTTCCATCTGTGGCCAGTCACCCAGGTGATAGACAAAGTGTCCGAGACCCACGAGTTCAAAACCAACACCAATCTGGTCATCATCGACTTTTTAGTGCGTCACGGTTATTTAACCCCTGAACATCCGCATTACGTCGAGATTACCCAACGCTTGCGCAGCCATTTTAGTTTTTAACGCAAGCGGCCCTGGCAATCTCACCGGCAGCGCACCATAGAGAGGACAGCACTGCAATTCATCCGCCGCACTGGAGTCACCTATGATGCCCACTTTATCTGAAACAGATCGCCTGAGCCTTGCACGGGTGGTGATGTCTTTATTTGATAGCTGGCGGCTAGAACCCAGCCAACAGGTGCAACTGTTGGGCTTGCCAGCCAGCACCAAACCGCGCAGTCTCAAACGTTACACCGAAGACACACCGTTTCCACAAGACGAGGAACTGCTGCAACGCGCCGGGTGTTTTCTGTCGATCAACAGCGCACTACTGACCACCTTTCCCCATCATGCCGCGATGGCCAGACACTGGCTGAACACCCCCAACCGTCGTTTTAACCAAGTCACGCCCTTGGCACTGATGCTGACTGGCTTGACAGGTATTTACCAGGTGCGCGGTCACTTGGATTGCACCGAAAACTGGCTTTAGTGACGACCTCTTCATCCACAGATTAATACAAATTTTGGAGTGCCAAACCGTAGACTTGCCCTGCTTGTGCTGAGCGTAGTCGAAGGGAAGGGTTAGCATGGACAGTGTTGTGTTGTGGGAGGGCCTTGCAGGCGCGATGGGACTACCCAACAGCCCCCTCCTGGCTGCAAACTTGTGACATCGCATCGCGGTTACAAACCGCTCCCACAAGCATTTTCTTCTGGTGACACCGTTCCTACGGTGTCACCCGTGTTTAGGCGTCCCCGCGCCACGGGGCTTCGCGGCGCGGAGCGCCAGCAGAGGCGTGACACCGCCGGGAGCGGTGTCACGAGGGGAGCGAGCTACCTCGCCAGAGGAGGAGGTGCGCCTACGGAAGAGTGATACTGCGGAAATGGCATCAACAGAAAAAATGTGTTATCTGTAGCGTGATAGACATACCACCAAATACTTCTTAGTAGGAACTATGAACTCAATAGAAATGACACTGGATTTTAGTCCCAATGAGTTGGACACGGAAGCGCTGGAAACACTGACCCAGACGCTATACGGGCAGTTGCATGATTTGGATGAAGTAGAAAACGTCAGCCGGATTTATCACTTTAATTTCCGTGAAGCGTTTGATCCTAATCTGAAAAGCGATGACGCTGGTAAACCTCAAAGCGGCTGGTTAGCGCTGGCCTTTGATACGCTCAAGTCCAGTAAAATATTGCAGGCCATTGTTGCGCGTTTGCTGGGTAAACGGGTTAAATTCAAGCTCAAACGCCGGGGCAAGGAGTTAGAGTTTGAATCTCACAGCTTGTCGCAACAAGAGGTGCAAGACTTGGTGAATTTGCTCAAAGAGTTTTAAGAACTCTGCCCATGTCCCGTTACGCCCTCATTGTCGGTGTTGCCGAATACGCTACCGGCCTGCATTCCCTGCCTTCCTCTGCGCGGGATGTTCAGGCTGTGCGCCGGATATTGAGAGATTATGGCGATTTTCTTGATGAAAACATTGTCGTTCTGACCGACCCGAATACCGACGAATTTCGGGAAAAACTGGGACGTTTGTTTGTACAACGTAAGCCCGATGAGTTGGTGCTGTTTTACTACTCTGGGCACGGGCTGACCAATCCAGCGGGAACCCGCGCCTATCTGTGTAGCCGCCTGACGGAAACCAACAGCTTGGGAGCCAGCAGTATTGCTTCGGACTATTTGGCTAACCTGATGGAAGACTGTCGGGCACGACAAGTGGTTATTCTGGATTGTTGCTTCAGCAGTACGGTGGCAAAAAATATCAAGCTTGATCGCCATGCGGTGATATTGGCTTCGTCCGATACCCTGGAATATTCCCGTGCGAGTGATGGATTGTCGCTATATACGCAGCATTGGGTTACGGGCATTGAAACCGGCGCAACGGTACGGGATGGGATAATTCACGCAGCGCCGCTGCATGAGTATGTAGCATCAAAGGTGGCAGCGGAACAGCCGGACATGAATCCGCAAATCTGGCCGTTTCGTGATGGATACCGTTTGCCGGTGGCGTATGCAAGGCAACAGAAAGCCGCAAGCGTACCGGAAATGCCCGCGCAAACTCCACTTCCCCATGCCCCCCGTTCCCCGGAAGTCCAAGCCTACCTGGAAGGTATTTTGTATGAGGCGGACGAATTTCGGCAACGCTATATTGATTTATCCGCCACCACAATCCAAACCAAAACCGCTTTGCCGGATAAATTCAATTGGTCACGCGACCTGATTCCGTCGGCTTTTAAAGCCATTGATAAACGCCTCAATCCAAAACACGCGGAACCAAAACTATTGGATTCCATCAGCGATGCTTTTGCCTTGCATACCCGGTTCGTGCTATTAGGCGCGCCGGGATGTGGGAAAAGCACCAGCTTGAAAAAACTGTTATTGGATAGCGCCGACAAAGCCATGCAAGACCCTGTTGCGGCTGCCCCAATTCTGATTAACCTAGCGGAATGGCCGGATGAAATTAAGCACATTCCCGGCCTTATTCAACTTGGGTTGCAAACTAGTGGATTACCGCCTATTCATGTTAATCGCTTGTTAATTCTGCTGGATGGCTTAAATGAAGTTTCGGCTCAACACTATGTTGAACGAGTAAAATTACTGGATGAGTGGTTAAAACTGAATCCCAAGGCTTCCGTAGTCATCAGTTGTCGGGAAAACCATTATCAAAACAGCAAGCAATTGGCGATTCCTTCGGTGCATATTGAGCCGTTTGACAACCAGCGCATTCAATTATTTTTAAATGCGTATTTGGGGAGCCAAGCGGCTCAAGAAATTCTGCCTCAACTAGGAGCGCTGCAACCAGAATTACGTTCGCCGCGTGATTTAATTCATCTGGCGGATAACCCGTTTTTCCTGGCCATGATTTGCTATGTCTATGTCAGCCGCCAATATCTTCCCAATAGCAGAGGCCAATTATTCCAACTCTTTGTTGATACCCTATATGACAGAGAAGAAGAAAAAAAGACAACCCAGGGCTTGAGCCAGAAAGAGTTTATTTACGGCCTGAGCGCGGTTGCGTTTGCCATGCAGAAGAAGCGTTCCGCTACTTCTGTACATACGGTCTGGGCGGAAAAACAAGTCCCCAAAAATATGCCAGTCCAATCTTTATGGGACTTAGGTCGTGAATCCCGATTGCTGCAATTGGTGAAAGAGGGTAGGGTATTTCAATTCACTCATCAATTAATTCTGGAATATTTTGCCGCCGAAGGCTTATTGCAGCGCTATTCCCGCTTATCAGACTATATCGGCAAGCCTGGCTTTGCCCGCAAGCAACGCAAGAGCGGAGCCTGGGATGAGGTGGTTTTCACCTTGGCCGGGATTACCGAACCCAATACACTGCTGACTGCATTAGCACAAACAGACCCTTTTCTGGCAGTGGATTGTTTTGAACATATTCCCAAAGAATCGCAACTAACCGAGAAAACGATTAGCTTTATCACGCAAAGCCTGATTCAGTTTTTTGATTCCCATGCTCAGGAAATCAGAACTGCCGCCGTTAATAAACTGGTACAAGTCGGCGAGGCGGTTATTCCTTATTTTACCAAATTATTGCGTAGCAGTGATAATCAGGTGATAAAAAGAGCTTGTTTAGAAACTTTAGCCAAATTTAATCACCCAGACGCGCTTCAGGCTATTGCCTGGGCATTACTGGATAAGAATAGGTGGGTGCGCAAGGATGCCAGTGACCTCTTGGCTAATTATACCGAATTGCTTAAGCCGCTCGTGGATAATCTGGTTATTTTGTATAAACAACATAATAAGCAGGCTGGAGAGCTTATTTTTGGCTTATATAAAGGCGGACATATTTCATCTATTTATGAATTTAGTTATGATGAACCTGTTGAAGAATTACACTCTATTTTTGCTTTGAATGATGAAAATGCGGCCGTCAGGGCAGCGGCTATCCAAGCCTTGCAGAAATCCGGCTATGCGGGCTTGGCGGGAAAAGTTCTCCCGGCTTTGAATGATGAAAGTCCAAAAGTTAGGATGGCGGCTATCTATGCCTTACAGCAATCCGGCTATGAAGGTTTGGCAGAAAATATTCTCTCTGCTTTGAATGATGAAAGTCCAAAAGTTAGGGCGGCGGCTATCTATGCCTTACAGCAATCCGGCTGTGAAAGTTTGGCAGAAAATATTCTCTCTGCTCTGAATGATGAAAGTCCAAAAGTTAGGGTGGCGGTTATCAAAGTCTTGCAGAAATCCGGCTATGCGGGTTTGGCGGAGAAAGTTCTCCCTGCTTTGAATGATGAAAACCCGACTGTCAGGATGGCGGCTATCCAAGCCTTACAGAAATTTGGCTATGCGGGCTTGGCGGAAAAAATTCTCCCCGCGTTAAATGATAAAAGTGTGGCTGTCAGGAGCGTGGTTATCCTAGCCTTGCAGAAGTCCGGTTATGCGGGCTTAGCGGAAAAAATTCTCCCAGATTTGAATAATAAATATGCGGATGTCAGGATGGCGGCTATCCAAGCCTTGCTGGAATCTGGCTATGAGGCACAAACGGAAAAACTGCTGCCACTTTTGGATGATAGTAATGTGTATATAAGAATTGGAGCCGCCAGCATATTATTGAAACTAAAACCAAATTTGCTAACTCAAGAAATTAAAATAGCATTCTATGACGAAGTACACCGTTTTATTCCAAACTTAGTGATGCTTACTAAAAAATACCAAATTATTCTATTTCATGCCTTATCCCAATTGAACGATATGGAGTTGGTTCGCCATTATCTTGTGCCAAAACTCAAGGACACCGATGCTTTATTACGCAGAGCCGCTGTGATTGTCCTGGGAAAAACAAAAAACTCTGAGTTTAGAGAGGATTTATTGCCTTTACTGGAAGATGCCAGCCCAATGGTAAGAGAAACGGCTAAAGAAGCGCTGAGAAAGATGTGAATTTTGCCCTCGTGCCGCCCCACCGGGGTCACGACCACGTTTTACAAGACGGGACGCTGGCGCGTCCCGACTGGGTGCATTCCCTGGTGGGAATGCACCAGAAAAAGAGTGTGGGAGCGCCTTGCAGGCGCGATGGGGCACCGCGCCACGAGATTGCACGGCGCAGTTTCGCAACGTGGAGCGCCGACAGAGGCGTGACACCGCTGGGAGCGGTGTCACGCGGGGAGCGTTAGATACCGCACAGACTGAGGCTAACTTTACGGATAGTCTTGTTGTCAGATCGTTGTCGCAGGGTAGCTTTTAATTTGCGCGTCCGGCTAATTTTCCAATATCACCACCCGATCTAAATAAAAACTATCCGGTCTAGAGAAAATCCGGTACATAATGCCGCGAACCTCTCTTTATTAGACTTGTCCAAGTTTTATAACCATTTTAATAACAAAGAGTTACGCTGTGGCATTGAAACAAGTTTTCAGAAAAAGCCCTATAAAACAGCCTTATTGACATAAAAACTTATTATTATTCAAATAATTATAGGCTGGACAAGTCTAATGAATCCGCTCGTTTTGGACAGATTAACACGCCAAAACCTGTCGGTTAATGGCGAAGGATTGTTAAAGGCTATCTTTTCTTGTTCTCACGCTCCAACGTGCTGGAGCGTGAGAACAAGGAATAACGGCATCCCACCGTCATCTTTTGTAGGAGAGTTATCATGACTAAATATCTGATTGGATGGCTGCTAGGCATTCCGGCGATTGTGCTGGTGATTATTTATCTTATATTCGGAAAATAATCGTTTAACACCAAGGAATTGGGGTCCCAGGTTTTTTGTTCTGGTAACACCGCTCCTGCGGTGTTACCCCTGTTTGGGCGCTCCGCGCCACGAATTGCATGGCGCAGTTTCGCGGCACGGATCGCCGACAGAGACGTGACAAAAGAGTTTCCAGGTTTTCCCTTCGACTGCGCTCAGGGCAAGCAAAACCTGGAAGGTCTGTTTTCCGCGTGCGCACCGCAAAGACGCGGCACGCACCCTACCCGACTGCGCACCACCCCTGGCGAGGCAACACGGGAAGATTAGCGGCTGTAACGTGCAGTCAGCGTGGCGCGTCCCAGGCCGTTGGCGTGCAATATAAAGCCGATTAGGGCGGTACTGGCGTCTTCTGGTACATCAAGTTTGTCCACCTTTTATGTCCAGACCTGAGCGAGATTTTTTGCAGCCAACAGTTTTTCCCGAAGTGCGTATCGTGAAGATTGCATACTGATTTCGCTGTTTTCCGGGCGATGGATCGGGCCAATTGCTGTGGCAGCGGTTTTGAACTTGATCAGGTACTTGCCTGTGGTGTTGTAGGGAACGATGGCATCAATCTCGGCAATGTGGGTGATTGCCGCGACGGGAGCCACTTGATAGGCGGCGATGAATTTCAGTTTCGAGAGGTGTTTTGCGTTGATTCGGATTGCAAACCAGCAATTCTCTTGCAAAAAGCGCTGCTTAAATCCTGACTCACGCGCAGGCACCACAATGGTGTCGAACTTGTCATTCTCAGAGCCGACCGGTTGTACCTGGGTGTTTGAATCCTCTGGTTTGGGCGGCGTGAAAGCGTTGATACCAAGCATCGGCAAGATCAATAGCATGTCGTCCAGAAAGGCTTTTGCTGTAGCCCTGGCTGCCGGTGCCATTGTTGGCTCGGTCGGGTGATGCTTGTTCAGAAGAATAGCGCGGTCGTGTTGCTTGGCGCGGGTGACCAGTGCTGATTCGAGGTACTGTACTTCGGTTTTGCCGATTTTATGGTTACGGTCAAAGAAGTAGACGCCCCAAACCCATCCTTCCTTGTTCGAGACATGATTCTTCAGTCGATCTCCAACGGGATCAGCCTCGCCGATATAAATCGTTTCCTCGGAGGCGTTGCCCACAAGAATGTAGAGGCCCGCCTGAGAGAACCCCGGCTCCTGCTTCAGTAAATGAAACATTTCCTTGGTGAAGACGACACCATAACCCGACCAATTCGATTTATCGACGTGGCGAATGCCTTCTGGATCGCCCGTGGTGGCGAAAAGTGTGATGGAGAAAGGTTGCATCAGGTCGTCCTCTTAAGGTTTTGCTGCCTGTGCGGATAATAGGTCTTTTTACATCAATAACGGTTAAAGGCTTGTAAGGCCGCGCTGATGTCGGGTTCTTGCAGATAACGGGCGTAGGCGGTTAGCGCGGGTTGTAATAAATCGTCGAGGCTGGGTTGTTCTAGCCAGGATACGCTGTCTTCAGGGCTGCGCTGGTTGTTGCGCAAGTGGTGTAGCACTGCCGTGGCATCGTCGTGGTTGACGGCACTAATACGGCCACAGAAATGGTGGCTAACAAACCAGAGTTTGGCATAGATTCCACGCATGGTCTTGCGGGCGTGACCACCGACTGGCGATAAGTTAAACGGCTTACCTGGAGTGCCAAACCGTAGTTCGGCACTTCACGGGGTTTTAAGCGTCGTGTCCTGCGGGATATTTTGCACTGCGTGAGCGCCGCAAACACATGCAGCGCTGTGCCCAACCCTTCGACTGCGCTCAGGGCAAGCCCACGGTTTGGCACTCCTCTCACTTGCTTAATGCCAATGACCCGGCTGGCAGGGATGTACCAGAGAAAAAAAGACCTGACAGGTTTTGAAAACCTGTCAGGTCTTTTTTTTGCGCTCGTGACATCGCAAGAGCCGCGCCATCAGAAACAGCCTAAACGTCCACAATCTCCCAGACCACTAACGGTAGCGAGGGATTCCGTTCCCTCGCGGTTTCAACAGCCTAAACGGCTACGCGGTTTGAAACAGCACCGTAGGGTGGGCAAAACGTCTTTTTGGCTTGTGCTGAGCCTGTCGAAGTATTTGCCCACCATTTGGGTATTGAAATGGGGCAGGCAACGAAAAGATGTTGCCCACCCTACCTGGCTGAAACAACCTGAATGCCTACCATTGGTTATAAAAAAAAGTTTCAACAGCCTAAACGGCTACGAGGTCTGAAACTATAGCATTTGCAATATCGCTTCTCTTGGCTAATGGTTTCAACAGCCTAAACGGCTACGAGGTCTGAAACTATAGCATTTGCAATATCGCTTCTCTTGGCTAATGGTTTCAACAGCCTAAACGGCTACGAGGTCTGAAACGCCTGTGCTGAACCCGATGTAATTGCTTCGACAGGTTTCAACAGCCTAAACGGCTACGAGGTCTGAAACGTATTTGCGAATGTGGCAAATTCGATTACCTTAGTTTCAACAGCCTAAACGGCTACGAGGTCTGAAACTGTTGGTAATAACCAGTGAAAATACTTTTCAAATGTTTCAACAGCCTAAACGGCTACGAGGTCTGAAACAGTATGAAATTGGGATTTGTCCAGAAAATCTTGGAGTTTCAACAGCCTAAACGGCTACGAGGTCTGAAACTCTTCTATTCTGCGTTTGAGCGGTCACCATGGTGGTGTTTCAACAGCCTAAACGGCTACGAGGTCTGAAACCGAGTATTGCGCCATTGTCACAGAGATGGGCTGTTTCAACAGCCTAAACGGCTACGAGGTCTGAAACATTGGAGTTTTATATTACCAGCACCGTAGGGTGGGCAAAACGTCTTTTTGTTTTGCCCACCATTTGGGTATTGAAATGGTGGGCAACGAAAAGATGTTGCCCACCCTACATGGCTACATGGCTGAAACCGCAGACAATATGTACGCCGCCTACGAGGTAGCGATGTTTCAACAGCCTAAACGGCTACGAGGTCTGAAACATGGCATCGCTATCAAGAAAGAATCATGGGGTTGGTGTTTCAACAGCCTAAACAGCTACGAGGTCTGAAACATCATTAGCGACGCACACTACGATGCACTCGTTAAGTTTCAACAGCCTAAACGGCTACGGGGTCTGAAACAGTTATCTTTTAGTTTTGGGCGCACCCTAGGGGAGGTTTCAACAGCCTAAACGGCTACGGGGTCTGAAACTGCTTCTGGGATTTTCTTTGTGATTGGACTTGTGTTTCAACAGCCTAAACGGCTACGGGGTCTGAAACCCTTGTGTAGAAAGCGTCTTCCCAGACTTCTATGGTTTCAACAGCCTAAACGGCTACGAGGTCTGAAACGTAAAAATAAATTGAAATTATTAATTTAAAATTGTTTCAACAGCCTAAACGGCTACGAGGTCTGAAACATTGAAACACCATCTAAATCAATTATTAGGATATCGTTTCAACAGCCTAAACGGCTACGAGGTCTGAAACCGAAGAAGAGGTAAGGTTATGTTATTTATTAAAGTTTCAACAGCCTAAACGGCTACGAGGTCTGAAACTTTCAAGATCTAGTAGTAGCCGAAGAACTAATGGGGTTTCAACAGCCTAAACGGCTACGAGGTCTGAAACAATTATTTTTCCGCTGGTGTGGAATATACTAAGGTTTCAACAGCCTAAACGGCTACGAGGTCTGAAACGTTCGACTCGTTAAATTTAGCCAGTTCTCAGGCGGTTTCAACAGCCTAAACGGCTACGAGGTCTGAAACTGTTTTTCCATTTTTAGCATCCGATAGTGCCGCTACCTCGTGACAAATTTTTTAGCTTCCCTGCTAAAAAATCACTCGCTCACGCGGCAACTCTTCCTTTCCTCCCCGATTCGTCCGGTGTCTCCCGTCCGCCTTCGCCACTCTGCGGC
>Ga0209575_10000265_pt1 | contig 46186 bp, 45 predicted proteins | sample Medcelwee11metaG_FD_187172 | JGI IMG/M metagenome (GOLD analysis project Ga0209575, IMG submission 187172) | Freshwater pond sediment microbial communities from the University of Edinburgh, under environmental carbon perturbations - Medium... | ecosystem: Environmental > Aquatic > Freshwater >...
ATTGCTGATGAATTTATTAACCTCACAAAATCAGGTATAAATGACACCCCCGGCAACAATAACGGGCTTGCTGATTTTGGAGAGACTTTTTTCCTTGATCTGACGATTAACAACCTTGGGCTTAGTGCTGCTGAAAGCCTGATTGCATCAATCTCATCATCATCGGAGTGGATTACTGTTAATAATGACTCGGTAATACTGGGTACACTTGCAGCCGGTTCTGAAATTATTACGGATAATTCTCTTTCGATGACTGTTTCAGGGAATGTTCCTGATAATACGATTATTACAATAGATTTAAAGCTTAAAGATACCGCTGTTGAAAAACATTATATTATTGATCTCTGCGCCCATGCCCCGGATCTTGAGATCTACCATTTCGAGATCGATGATATAACTTTTGGAAATGGCAATTTTATTCCTGACCCAGGGGAAACCATAAACCTCATTTTCAATATACGGAACCTTGGAAGCAGTGATGCTTCAGGAATTTTCAGCGTTTCAAGTTCTGGTTCCGAAATCGAGACTATTGAACCTGCTAAAAGCTCCGGGCTTATCGGATCAGGAACTACAATAGACATTCCTGTTCAGATCAAGTTGTCAGAAACTGCTAATTCTGGTTCAACAGTTTCCATATTATCACTTTTAAACTGCCCTCCATATTCTATCAACAGGGACTTTTCATTCAGAATCGGCAGGATCAGGGAGACATTTGAATCGGAATCATTTTTAATATTCCCCTGGATTAACATTAGTTCAAAACCCTGGATCGTTACAGCATTAAGTCCCCAGGAGGGGCTGGTTGCAGCAAGGTCTGGGATCATTCCTGATAATTCCAGTTCTTCACTTCAGATCAGAACAAATTATGAATCACCGGATACTCTGAAGTTCTGGTACAAAGTCTCTTCAGAAGCAGGCTATGATTATTTAAGTTTTAAACTTAATGATAAAGAGGTCTTCAAAAAGTCAGGAGAAGCACCCTGGATAATGAGAGCTGTTCCGGTACCTGCAGGTTACAACAAGTTTGAGTGGAAATATTACAAAGATGGAGACGTAACTGGCGGTTTGGATTGCGCAATGGTGGATATGATAGATTTTGCAGTCAGTTCAGATGTAAGGTATATCGACAGAGACATAGCTACATCAAGGATTGTATCACCTTCAGGCATGGAAATGACCGGTAAAATACCAGTCACTGTAAATCTGTTGAATCAGAGTCCCGACACTATTAAAGGTTTTAACCTGACTTATACCATAAATAACGGGATTCCTGTAAAACAACACTTCAGTGAGACTCTGATCCCTTTTTCAGATTCAGTTACTGTTACTTTTAATACACCTGCTAATTTACAGAAACTGGGTCTCTTTGATGTAATGGTATATGGAGAGGATAATTATGATGACTATCCTCTTAATGACACCCTGATGATACAAACTGAAATTAAAGATCCAATATCGGTATCACCAAATCCTTTTACAGATGAACTTAATATAATAATCCGCTCCGACACCATTTCAACGGCACATATAAGTCTTACCAGTTCAACAGGTCAGAAAGTATTAGATTTTTACCACGACCTTGTTGCAGATGAGAATTTAATTCATATCAGTGAAGGCAGCCTTGCTCCTTCACTCTATATCTTAAGGATCGATTTCATGGGAATGACCAGAACCTTAAAAATTATTAAACAAAAATGATATATCCGTCACGCGAATCAGCCCTGGAACTCTTCAGAAAATATAATAAATCAGAAAGTCTTCTTAAACACGCACTTTCAGTTGAAGGTGTAATGCGATACATGGCCAGGAAGGCAGCTGAAGATGAAGAGAAATGGGGAGTAATAGGACTTATCCACGATCTTGATTATGAGATGTATCCTGAGCAACATTGCATAATGACCAGGAAAATACTGGCAGAAAACAACTGGCCCGAAGAGTATATAAGAGCAGTAATGAGTCACGGATGGGGACTAGCTACAGATACAGAACCTGTGACACTGCTGGAGAAGACCATTTATGCAATTGATGAACTCACCGGACTGGTTGCAACAAGTGCTCTCGTTAGACCTTCAAAAAGTGTTCTTGATATGGAGGCCAGGTCAGTAAAGAAGAAATGGAACGACAAAAAATTTGCAGCAGGAGTTGACAGATCAGTAATTGAGAAAGGTGCTGCAATGCTTGGAGTAAGCCTGGAAGACCTTATTACTGATTGTATAATGGGAATGAGGGAAGTTGCTGAAGAGATAGGGCTGAAAGGAATCAGCCCCCAAAACCCATAAATGAGTTATTGGGGGCTAAAACCAGTTACAATTCCTTGATTTTAATATTTCTGAACCATACATCATTTCCATGGTCCTGAAATCCTATATATCCCTCTTTAGCTGTATTGACGAACCATTCCCAGTCCTTGAACTTTGATTCACCAACCATTTTCTTCCAGTCGTCAGTCCAAAGATGGAATTCAACAACATTGGCGCCATTTGATTTAAAAACAACAGTTCCCTGGTAACAAAGTATTCCTGCCTGGTTCCATTCGCCGGCAGGTTTTGTATTCTGAGGCACGGCAGGAATCAGGTCGTAAAGAGAACCTGCTTTCCGGTTACCATTAACACCGAGTTGTGCATCAGGATGCCTGTCGTTATCAAGTATCTGCATCTCAGGTGATGATTTATATATTTCAACATCCGGTATTTCCTGAGCCAGGAAGAATATCCCGCTGTTTCCTCCTTCCGATATCTTCCATTCCAGTGAGAGTTCAAAGTTGCTGAGCTTTTTATCATAAATGATATCGCCTCCGCTTCCACCAGCTTCACCGGCACCAGAACCTATACAGTGGAGTGTTCCATCAACTACTTCCCATCCTTTTTCAGGAAAAGCAGCTTTATTATAGCCTCTCCAGCCTGTGGTTGTCTTACCATCGAATATTGATACAAATCCATCGTCTTTCACTTTAGTTCCTTTTGATTTGCATGATACAACAAGTCCGAGGACAAGCAGGCATGACAGAAAAATGTTAATAATTTTCATATTAAGTTCACAGTTTAAAGTTTTAAATTGGGCGCATAATCCTGCGCCCATATTCTATTGTATTAAATTATACAGGCATATCAGGCAATAACCAGCCTGCACGATACTTGTGTTTAATCATTTCAGAGGCGAACTCTTTTGCATTAAGAGAAATATTTGGCCTGTCAAATTTGGGATCACCATCAATAATCGTGAAATTATCTGAAATTGTGAGTCTTACTTTGTCCTCAGGTCCAATATTCGTGAATTCCATATTTTCTCCATTCCATTCAAGTTCTTTATTCAGTCCCTGCAATCTGACAGCCAGAACACCCATTACTACCATTTCATTGAATGGTCCTGCCTCTGAGAAGTCTGATTTTGATTTGACTCTAGTTTCCGGGCTCTCTTTACAGGCACGCACCCAATCCATTTCATGTTTTGAACCTTCAACCCTGCGCTCTGTTTTAGGAACAACCGGAACACGCCCTGAAAGCAGCCAGGGATCTCTTCCATAGCAACCACAAATAAGAGTATCTTTTGTTCCATGGAAAATAACTCCTCCACCATTGTTATTCATATCTTTTCCGGCAGGCCACCCTGCAGGTTTTGGAGGCTGTAATCCGCCATCATACCAGGTTACTTCAACCTGGGGATATTTAATCTTGGATCCTTTGGGAGCAATTCTTTCAGGATAAGTCAGTTTAACCATCTGTGCATTGGGAGCACAATCAGTCAGCAGAAGTGTTGAACTTCCCTGTGCTTTAATAGGATACTGAAGTTTCAGGCTTTTAAATATCGGATGCATGATATGGCAAGCCATATCTCCAAGAGCACCTGTTCCAAAATCCCACCAGCCTCTCCAGTTCCAGGGAGTATAAAGGCTGTTATAAGGACGCATTTTTGCCGGGCCAATAAAAAGATCCCAGTTAAGAGTCTCAGGAACCCATTCCCCTTTTGGAACATTAAGACCCTGCGGCCATACAGGACGATCAGTAAAAGCCTCAACTTTTCTTACCTCGCCAATTTCTCCATTCTGTATCCACTCAGTTGAAAGGTTAACACCCTCACCTGAGGCGCCCTGATTTCCCATCTGTGTTGCTACCTTATGTTTGGCAGCGAGCTTTGTCAGGAGTCTTGATTCATAAACTGAATGAGTAAGTGGCTTCTGAACGTAAACATGCTTTCCGAGAGTCATCCCGGTAGCAGCGACAATGGCATGTGAATGGTCTGCTGTTGCAACAATTACAGCATCAATTGACTTACCCATTTCATCATACATTTTCCGCCAGTCCCAGTAAGGTTTTGCATTCGGGTTTGCTTCAAATACTTCTTTAGAATAGCCCCAGTCAACATCGCACAGAGCGACTATGTTTTCCGTTGGAGCAACAGCTTTCAGGTTGGAATTACCCATACCACCAATACCAACAACAGCAATGTTAAGCTTGTCGCTGGGGGCTCTTTTACCCAACCCGCTGACAACAGAACTGGGAAGTATTGTAAAACCTGCAGCAACCGCTCCGGTCGTACCTATGAAGGACCGTCGCGTAATGTTTTTCGAATTCTCTTTCATTTTCAGGTAGATTTAGATTTAATGATCTATAAAAATAGTAATTTCAATCTTAAATGATATGCCATCTCTTAATTTTATTTTCTATTTTGCCGATATATTCTTTATTTATTATTGAAATGATTTTAAATGGAAAAGAAGCTTTTCTTACTTGAACCAAAAGAGAATTCGAGGTTAGTAAAAATCATCCAGTTCATATTCGGAATTGTCTGTATTGCTATTGCCTTATACTGGATGATATTCAATATCAAATCATTATACGCCAATTCTTCTCTCTGGATCACGATAGTATTCCTTGTCGGATTCGGGGCTTACCAGATTTTAGCAGGAGCAGGACTGACTATAAGATATATTGAAGCCGGACCTGACAAAATAGTACTCAAACAAAATTCATTTCTTCCCCGGATTGAACTTAATGCCTCTGATCTGGAACGTATTGAGTTTTTTCCTCTCAATATCAATTTTATATTCAGGAACGGGAAAAAAATTACAATGCGGTTTGGCACTACTTATACTGATATTATAAAACCAGTCGAAGATTCAGTATTTGAATTTGCTGAGTTTAATAAAATTCCTTTTGAAGTTAAGAAAGAGGAATTGTAAATAATGGAGTGTTAAGGTGTTATGCCGTTATGACGTTTATAAAGTCATAATTTCTTCCCAGATTTTTTGATTGACAGGAATTCCGTTTTTCAGGGATTCCTCTCTTATCAGGCTTACATTTTCGCCCGGATAACGGATCTTTTTTGTTTCATCTTCAGGAATCGATCCATGAATATCGTTTTTTATATTCTGAATGGTCTCACCGATTGAAGGGAAATTACTCAGACGATCGAGACATATTGCTATAAATATCTGTGAGACACCATATTCCGCCTTACTTTTTGTAATCTCATGAGTTGGCCGGCCACCTGACAATATTGCAGCAAGAATATCAAGGAGAAGTGAGAGCCCGGCCCCTTTCCAATATCCTATTGGAAGAGTTCTACAAGTTTCAAGTACCTCACCCGGATGGGTTGTGAGTTCTCCTTTGCTATTGAATCCTCCCGGATATGGAAGGAGCTTACCTTCTCCATCATAAGCCTCCATTTTTCCGTATGAATACTGTGTCATTGCAAAATCGAGAACGACGGAACCCTTCTGATCAGGGACTGCAATCACAAAAGGGTTATTTCCAAGCTTAACATCGCGGGCGCCCCATGCCGGCATATTGGCAATTGTATTAGTCCATCCGATAAAAACATATCCTTTCCCGGCAGCATGCCAGCCATAATAGCCTCCACGCATCCAGTGATTAGTATTTGCCAGAGATACCAGTCCGATACCGTTTTTATCAGCAAGCGATATCGCCCTGTTTGTAGAAAAGAGTGCATTCAGAGGGCCAGGGCCCAGATTGCCATCCCATTGCTCAATGGCTCCCGTATTACTTATAAGAGATGGCTCTGCATCCGGAATAATATAACCGTCCATGACATTCCTCACAAACCGTGGAAACCTGTTAACACCATGTGAAATTATACCTTCAAGACTGTTTATTGTAAAAATATCAGCGCATTGCTCAGCCTTTGCAGGGTTAAATCCAGTCTTTATCAGAATCTTTAAAAATTCTGATTTCATCTTGTCATGAGGAATAAGGAGATTTGGCATTTTATCTTGCATTAACTTTTATTTATAAATTCTTATTTCCATACCGAGTCCGCGAAATCCATAAACCAGGTCCAGTCTTTAAGTAACATATTATGTACGCCATCGCGGATATGAAATCCTACTTTACCTCCAATAACCTGTTTATTAAGCGGAGGCATTGTTTCGGGAATAGTGGAATTTGTTTTCAGAAGCTGGTATACCGGAACTGCATTAAGGAGAGCCAGGTATGATCCCCGGGGATCACCCCATAGATCTTCACTGGCGCAGTCGACATACAGTGCCCGCGGAGCTGTAAGGGCAAGCAGCATGTGCATATCTACCGGCATAGCATCTTCATTATCAGACCATTTCTTATAGTTTGAACAGAACCAGTGTGGAAATGAAGTATTGATTCTGGCAACTGTTTCTCCAAATCTGCGTCTGGCAAGTGCAGCTCCCCCGCAACCTGATTCATTGCTAATTACAAGCGAAAATCTCTGATCTTCAGCGCCTGCCCAGAGGGCAGTTTTTCCGCCCCGTGAATGTCCAACAACTGCAATTTTTTTTCTGTCAATATTTTTATCCATTTCAAAATAATCCATGCAGCGGCTTGCGCCCCATGCCCATGCCGATATTGTTCCCCATGCAGAAGGAGTTCTGGTTCCTCTGTCGAGAAGTCCATGAATTCCGTTTTTAAATTCATCATAATTATCCGGATCAACATCTGCATTACAGAAGACAGCAATTCCGTAACCTCTTGCTATAACCTCCTCAACAGGCCAGAACTCACTTTTTACCTGCCTTGTCGGATCTATATTAGACGGGCCTCTGTTGTCTATCAGAAGAAATACCGGAACAGGCTTGTTTTTGTTATTGGGTAAAAAGAGAGTCAAATGAATTACAAGAGATCTTCCCTCCGAGTTTATTTTAATATCTACCTGTCGTAAAGTAGCAGCCCCATCAAGTGCTTTATTATCTTCGCTGACAACTGTGAATGTTTTTGTATAAGGAGTTTCAGGCACTCTGCCATAAACATTTTCCCTGAAAAGTTCCAGTACTTCGTTACGACGGGAATCTGTCCACTCTTTTGAAGAAGTGATCTTACCCCCCGACGAATTAAGAAGAACTTCAGGCAATATATATGACGGAACCTTTTCCTCTGAATAAATGAACTGAGGCTGGTTCTTTGATAATTTTTCAACTGTTGCAGGTGAAGCCTGCCAGCTTTCAGCTGTCTGAGCATCGATATATGATGCAGGTTGCAAAATTATGATTGCAAGAACAACGGTCAAAAAATATTTTTTTCTCATTAACTGATTATTTGTATTCAAAAATAGAATAAAAAAATCATCCTGCCTTGAAAATAAATAATTTGACTTTCGTGAATGACGAATATAAATTAATAAATTGATTTTGGCTGCGCCGAACTCGCACAGTTGTTCTCGGTTCTTCGCTCCCCTTGGGGTCGGGGTAAACGAAGAACCGAAGACACGAAGTGAAGGAGCTCGACGAAGTCAAAATCACTAAACTTGTATGCTTGATTCCCAATAGTCATAATAGATAATTTATGGACAAAGTAAGGTATTTGAAACACTGGATTTAAGATGTAAATTTGTGATATACCTAATTCCGCTAATTTAATGCTTTTTAAAAAAAGTGAAGATAAACTCGAATGTCTCCTCTGCCCTCACCTATGCAGGCTCAATAAAGGCAAAGCAGGAATATGCGGTGTACGGCAAAGCAATGGCGAAGAGATTGAACTGCTTACTTATGGAATAATATCGGGGTATGCACTTGATCCAATAGAAAAGAAACCCCTGTATCATTTTTATCCTGGCACAAATATCCTCTCAATAGGATCATACGGGTGTAACATGCGGTGCGATTTCTGTCAGAATTATAACATATCGCAGATGACTACAGCAGGGTTTTCAAACAGGACTGAACCTGAAAAAATTATTATGGATGCCGGATCTGCTCTGAATAATATTGGAATCGCATTTACTTACAATGAGCCGGTAATCTGGTTTGAGTTCATCCGTGATGTAGCCGTAAAAGCAAAACAAAGTGGGCTTCGTACCGTTATGGTCAGCAACGGATTCGTAAATAAAGAACCTCTTGCAGAGATAATCTCTTTCACCGATGCATTCAATATCGATCTGAAGGCATTTAACAATGACTTTTACAAAAAGCTGACTGGTTCATCAATCGAACCAGTGAAAAATACCTTGAAACAGATTTCAGTTTCAGACAGACATCTTGAAATTACAACACTCATCATCCCCGGACAAAACGATAATGAGAAAGAGATGAAGTATGAATCCGAATGGATCGCAGGTGAACTTGGTCCAAAAATACCTCTTCATCTCAGCAGGTACTTCCCTATGTACAAGAGAGAAGATCCGGCAACTTCACCTGACACCCTGATAAAACTTGCAGAAATTGCCGCAGAAAGCCTTGATTACGTTTATACAGGGAACATTGTTTCAAAAAAATTCCAGGATACTATATGCCATTCATGCGGTACAATTGTTACATCAAGATCTGGCTATAATATTAAACTGCAAAACCTCGATAAGGAAGGCCGGTGTAAAAAGTGCGGAACAATTATTTACAGGCACTTTACTTCTTTTTCTTCTTCATTAAAGAACTGAGCCTCACAAAAAGCTTATCGATACTCCCGGTAAGGTCATTGTTAATTAACCGGTAATGAGCTTTTAAAGCTTTCGCATCCGCTTCCCTGTCGGGATTGTTTACCCTGTGTATAAGATCATTCCTCAGATTCACTGCATCGGAAATAATAGCTGATATCTCATCAGATTTTGTTTCCGGATTAAGTTCGGAGAAGGTAAAACAATCCGATATCACCTCATATACAAGGGTATCAATTTCCTTCTTGAGCATCCTGATACTTCCCATAAATTAATTATTGATTTTTATTAAAGTTAATAATTTTTTTTTTGCTTATCCCTTTTCTGATCTGAACCGGATAATACTTTCTTCAACCCTCATCATATAAAGTTTCCGTAGTTTCGCTATCAAAGGCTGCCTTACACTGAAAAGTTTGTTGTCTATACAGCAAAAGGGCAGCACCATTGGAGAAGTGCCAGTCATAAAAATGGATTCATATTCAGAGATCTTGTCAGCTTTCACACATGAAAAACGCACATTAACATTATTCTCTGTACAAATTTCAAGAATATGCTTACGCGTTATCCCGCTGAGAATTTTGTTTTCAGGGGCTGTAATAAGAGTTCCGTTTTTAAAGAAAAAAATATTAGACCTGCTTCCCTCAGTTATTTCTCCTTTTTCGTTTACCAGCAGCGCTTCGTATCCCCCGTCAAGCATTAACTTGTGAAAAATTGAGGATCGCAATTTATGATTGATCACCTTTGAGCCCGGCTCCTGCCTCTCAGCATAAAAAAGAATCCCCTTTACTCCGTTGAAATACTGATCTTCAGAAGGATATACAGTCTCTATAAAATAAACCAGGTAGTTATTTGATTCGTTATTATAATTGAAGACCAGCTTTAAATTGATCTCTTTTCTCTTTTCAGATTTGGTAAGATTAATTATGTCCCTTTTTAGAAGAGCCGGTTCAGCAAGCATTTTCCTGTTCTGTAACCTGACACTTGTTGCAAGCCGTTCCATGTGGTCATTAAAAAAAACAGGGCTCCCTTTAACCATTCTTATTACTTCATAAACTGAATTGCCTTCATAAATCAGTGAATTGTCGAACATTTCAGACGACTCAATCTTTCCATTAAGAATAAATTTTTTACCGAAGCATTCATTCATGGTGAATCCAATTTAAAAACAAAAATACAAACAATAAGGAACTCTCCCCGCTTTTCTCAGTATATTAGCGACAGCTTATTCAAAATATAAACAAGGAATGTTCGCAATAGTCGACATTGAGACCACGGGAGGAAGTGCAAGGCACGAGAAGATTACCGAAATTGCAATTTATCTTCACGACGGGGAAAAGATAACCGGCGAATATGTATCACTTGTAAATCCTGAAAGAAACATCCCCTATTTTATAACTAATCTCACGGGTATAACAAATGAAATGGTAGAGAATGCCCCCCGATTTTTTGAGATCGCCAAAAAAATTATCGAGCTTACAGAGGGAAGGACATTTGTTGCTCACAATGCCAGGTTTGATTATTCCTTTATCAGGGAAGAGTTTAAGTCGCTGGGATATAATTATAAGAGAAATATTGCCGATACTGTTACACTCAGCAGGAAGCTTCTCCCGGGTCACCGCTCTTACAGCCTTGGAAATATCTGCAAGGATATGAAGATTGAGATCACTAACAGGCACAGGGCAGCAGGAGATGCACTTGCTACGGTAAGACTTCTGGAATTGCTTCTTGAAAAAGACCGTGAAATAAATGGGAAAAAGTCAAGTCTGCTAAGGAATACAAAAATAGCCAAACTGAATCCAAAACTTGACATTTCGAAAATAGAAATGATCCCTGAAGAGCCTGGTGTATATTATTTTTATAATGAGGAGAAGGAGCTTATATATATAGGGAAAAGCCGGAATCTTCAACAAAGGATAAGCACTCATCTTTCAAATAACTCCACTAACCGTGCTATGGAGATGCGTGATCATATTGCTGATATCGGTTGGGAAATCACCGGGAGTGAACTCATTGCACTGCTCCGGGAATCATTTGAAATTAAGGACAATAAACCATTTTATAACAGGGCACAGAAGAGATCTGGTTTTCAATGGGGTATATTCACCTTTACTGATAAAGATGGCTTCATAAATTACAGTTATGGTGTGATAAACTCAGACGAAAATCCCATTTCCGTATTTACCTCAAAGGATAAAGCAAAATCAAAGCTTGAATCACTTGTCAGTACTTACAAGTTGTGTCAGAAACTCACAGGTCTTTATGAAACCCGGGGACCCTGTTTCCAGTACCATGTGGGAATATGTCTTGGAGCTTGCTGTGGTAAAGAAAGTGCTGCAGATTATAACGAACGCGCTTTACGGGCAACTGAAGAATTTATTTTTACCCGACACAATTTTTTTATTATCGACAAGGGCAGAGATAATGAAGAAAAATGCGCTGTTAAGATTGTGAACGGGAAATATGCAGGTTACGGATATTTTAATATAAATGATATGGGATTCGGACTTTCTGCTGTTCATGATTGCATTAAACCTTATCAGGATAACAGGGATATTCAGGTTATTCTTAAACAGTACCTCAAATCTAATAAGGTCGAGAAAATAATTGATTTCTAATAATTATTACTACCTAATATGTATAACATAGTATTATGCCAGACATATATCTGATTTATTGATCCATTCTTTATATATTTGATTTCACAACAATTAACCTGTAACTGTTATGGCCGTTTTTACCAGAACAACAAAAACACTGATTCTAAAGATCGATGAATTTTTTGATAACATAGAACTTGGTCTGCTTGTATTCAAAGAGGGAATTAAATCTTACCTGGATAAGGATATGGAAGCATTTGAAAGACATCTTCAGAAGGTTGATGTGCTGGAAAACAATGCAGACAGGCTGCAAAGGTCGATTGAGAATGAGATGATCACTCATTCTATTCTGCCCCAGCACAGGGAGGAGGTAACAAGACTTATCGATGAGATGGACGAGATAATTGATTCTTTGAAGAGTTCTCTTAATGAAATAAACACAGAGTTGCCTGAGATTCCTGCTGGTCTTAACAAAGAATTTGTTAGTCTGACCGAGACATCTGTCAATGCAGCTGAGGCACTTGTACCTGCAGCCAGAGCTTACTTCAAGGCACCATATACTGTCAGAGAATTGCTGCTTAAAGTTTATTATTTTGAAAGTGAGACTGATAAGATCTCTCTGAGCAGCAGGAAACGTATATTTCAGGATATGAAGGAGATAGATCTGGCTCGCAAAGCTCATCTCCGGTACATTATACACCATATTGAGAATATTTCCGACCTGGCACAGAAAGCAGCAGACCTGTTGTCGGCAATGGCGATAAAGATTGTGATGTAAACGACACAAGACTCATGACACAGGTCACAACAAGAAACCCAACCTCTTTAAACCTTGCGTCTTGAGCCTTGTGTCATTTTATTAATTAACTGAATAATTTATTTAAAAGAATGATTCTCTTCTTTCTGACAAGCGGTCTTTTCCTGGGGTGGTCACTTGGGGCTAATGATGCTTCAAATGTTTTCGGCTCAGCTGTCGGATCAAAAATGGTGACCTTCAGGAAAGCTGCAATAATAGCTTCACTATTTGTGATTATTGGTGCAGTCCTTCAGGGGGAAGGGGCATCAGATACCCTTGGTAAACTTGGTGCAGTAAATGCAATTGGTGGTTCATTTACTTTGGCCCTTGCGGCTGCTGTAACTATATATTTAATGACAAGATTCTCGCTTCCTGTTTCCACAACACAGGCAATCGTAGGGGCAATTATCGGCTGGAATCTTTTCAGTGGAAACAGTACTGATTCAGGAACATTATCGAAAATAGTAACAACATGGATATCTGGTCCGATACTTGGAGCTCTGTTTTCTATTCTGCTTTACATCACGATTTTAAAAATCAAGAAAACGTCAAAAATTCATCTAATCACCTTTGAATCATATATCAGGACAGGACTGATTATTGTAGGTGCTTTTGGTGCATACAGCCTGGGAGCAAATAATATTGCTAACGTAATGGGAGTTTTTGTACCGGCATTTAATCTTGAACCACTTGATATTGGTCCTTTCACCTTATCATCAAGCCAGCAACTCTTTTTACTTGGAGGGATTGCAATTGCAGCAGGCATCTTTACTTTTTCAAAGAAAGTTATGGAAACTATCGGAGCAAATATAATTGAACTCAACTCCGAAGCCGCAATGGTTGTCGTACTGGCACAATCGCTTGTCCTTTTTATGTTTTCATCAACCGGACTCTCCAACCTTCTCGTCAGAGCAGGACTTCCACCTATACCATTGGTTCCTGTATCGAGCTCTCAGGTTATTGTTGGCTGTGTGATCGGTATAGGGCTTTATAAAGGTGCCAGAAATATAAACTTCAGACTTCTTGGTGAAATTGCAGTCGGCTGGATTGCAACACCCATCATATCTGGTCTTCTTTCATTCATTTCACTTTTCTTTATTAAGAATATTTTTGGCATCGATGTGGGCCATAAAATAGTTAAAGGCCTGCAATCGGCTGAAATAATTCCTGTTACGGGTAATCCTGAAATATCTTCAATAATAAGGTATATCCTGCTGGGTATAGTCATAATAGGTTTTTTTGCTATAATCTATTTCCTGTTGCTGGAAAGGAAGAAAAAAAGAGATCTCAGGTTATCCGAGGAAAAATTCTGGAAGAATATAAAGTAAAATCAAAATGAGATTCTGAACAAAGCGAAGAATCTCCTTCTTTTAATCGGACAGTAGTGATTTTTAATATTTATATACTGATTATAAAATACTTAGATAAATTAATCAGGAGGTCAGATTACTTACATAATATTCAGATGGTTAAAATAATGAGTACAATTATTAAAGAAATCAGGGAAGAGCTTGCAAATCATTCTGATGAGAAAGTCAGGCTACAGGGAGAAAGATTTTTTAAGGAAAAAGTGAAGATGTATGGTATAAAATCTGCTGTAGTGACACAGATTGGAAAGGATCACTTTAGAAGCCTTCGGGAAAAAACTAAAGCCAGTGTATTTCCGTTGTGTGAGGAATTGTGGAGATCAGGCCTCATGGAAGAATCTTTCGTTGCATGTAACTGGTCATATAATGTAAGAAAAGAGTACCTCCCCGATGATTTTAATATCTTTGAAAGGTGGGTTAATGAGTATGTAAATAACTGGGCTTCATGCGATACTCTATGCAACCATACTGTCGGAACATTCATAGAGATGTATCCTGAATATATTTCCGGATTTAAAAGATGGGCAGAATCAAAGAACCGTTGGGTAAAAAGAGCTGCAGCAGTATCTCTGATAATTCCCGCACGAAATGGTAAATTCCTTGATGATATTTTCGAAATAGCTGATATTCTGCATTCTGACATGGACGATATGGTACAAAAGGGCTATGGCTGGATGCTGAAATCAGCAAGCCAGGCTCATCAGCAGAAAGTGTTCCGGTATGTGATGAGTAAAAAAGCGACAATGCCAAGAACTTCACTAAGATATGCCATTGAAAAAATGCCACCGGAATTAAAAGCCAGAGCTATGGCTAAATAGTTTCTCCGGTTTCTTAACTTTGCAGTATAATTTTTTACCAGTATGAAAGGATTCTTCCTCTTTTTAATTGTCATATTAATTCCTTCTGTATCATTCTCACAGGACAGGATTTCCGGATTCGATTTTGCAACAAGATCGGAGGTAATTGCCCGTAATGGTATGGCTGCTACCAGTCAGCCACTTGCCACTCAGGTTGCCCTCGATATTCTGAAGAAGGGTGGAAATGCAATTGACGCAGCAATAGCAGCTAATGCTGTACTTGGCGTTGTTGAACCAACCGGAGCTGGCATCGGAGGCGATCTTTTTGCATTGATCTGGAGTGCAGACAAGGGGAAACTTTATGGCCTGAATGCCAGTGGAAGGTCCCCAAGGTCACTGAAACTGGAATATTTCAAAGAGAACGGTATCGAATTTATTCCTTCTTATGGACCATTACCTGTATCTGTTCCGGGGTGTGTTGATGGTTGGTACGAAATGCATGATATGTTCGGGCGACTTCCAATGAAAGACATTCTTCAACCTGCCATAAGCTATGCCAGGGAAGGTTTCCCGGTAACTGAAGTAATCGCATTCTATATTGACAGGGGCACTAAGATACTTTCAGAATATCCAAATATTAAAGAAGTTTATATGCCAGGCGGACATGCGCCTGTAAAAGGCCAGGTATTCAGGAATCCTCTTCTTGCAAACACTCTTGAAAAGATAGTTAAAGGAGGAAGAAATGAGTTTTACAGGGGCAGCATTGCAAGATCAATAGATGCATTTATGAAGAAGCAGGGCGGCTTCCTTTCTTACGATGACCTGTCAAGGCACCATTCCGAATGGGTAGAGCCCGTAAGTACAACATACCGCGGTTACCAGGTCTGGGAACTGCCTCCAAACGGACAGGGAATTGCAGCACTTCAGATGCTTAACATTCTTGAAGGATACGATATTGCCGGAATGAGGTATGGTTCAGCTGATTACATTCATGTATTCACAGAGGCTAAAAAACTTGCATTTGAAGACAGGGCAAAATACTATACCGATCCTGTCTTTTCCAATGTGCCGGTTTCACAACTCCTGTCAAAGAAATATGCAACAGAGAGACGCAAACTCATTGACCCTGCAAAAGCTGCCAAAGTATATGATGCAGGCATAATTGAAGCAGGGAATACAATATATCTGACAGTTGCTGATAAATATGGGAACATGGTCTCATTGATTCAGAGCAACTACAGGGGGATGGGATCAGGTATGTGTCCCACCGGACTTGGATTTATACTCCAGGACAGAGGTGAAATGTTCAGCCTTGAACAGGGACATGCAAATGTATATGCCCCGGGAAAAAGACCTTTTCATACTATAATTCCTGCCTTCATTACAAAGAATAATAAACCCTGGATAAGCTTTGGAGTTATGGGTGGAGATATGCAGCCACAGGGCCATGTGCAGATTATTGTTAACATTATTGATTTCAGAATGAATCTCCAGGAAGCCGGCGATGCTCCGAGAATACATCATATAGGATCTTCAGAACCAACAGGTCAGCAAATGACTGACGGGGGTATTCTTCTTCTTGAAAGCGGTTTTCGTACAGATGTCATTCAGATACTTATGACAATGGGGCATACCATCCAATGGGATCTTGGTGGTTATGGAGGTTACCAGGCCATTATGTGGGATGAGAAAAATAAGGTCTGGTTCGGGGCTTCAGAATCGAGGAAAGACGGACAGGCTGCAGGGTACTAACGGAATGCCGCAGGCGGTTTACGGTACGAAGTTCAGGAAAAATTATTAATAAACTGTTTCCGGTAACCGGTAGTCTTTTATTTAATACCCATTAAATCAAGAACACCATTAATAAATGTAAGAGGATGAACCGGGTTTCCCGGAACATACAGATCGATATGATATTTTTTCAGAAAACTCCTGTTGAGCGCAGGAGTGCCTTCAAAGATACCTCCGCTTATTGCATCTGAACCTGCAAGGATAATTATTTTTGGCTCAGGAATTGCATCATAACATATCTGAAGCGGTTCCGACATATTCTCACTTATTGGTCCGGTAATAACTATCCCATCAGCATGACGCGGGGACGCAACAAATTCCACGCCATACCGCCCAATATCAAAATTCACATTCCCTGAAGCGGCAAGTTCAGTCTCAGATGAATTGTCACCTGCTGCAGAAATCTGTCTGAGTTTTAAAGCGCCTCTAAACATCCTCCTTATTTCCTTCCTCACATGCGCTTTATCTATTCTTAATGGAGAACAAGCCCCGGGATTAATAATAAGATCTTCCCTCCGAACAACAGCAAGCCTGTAATCATTTGTAAATCTGATTTTATCGGGTAAAGCAAAGGCACACTCCCGGCAAAAAATACATTTACCAAGATCAACAGAGCCTTTCCTTTCATCAATAGCCATCACAGGGCATAAACCAGCCGCTTTAACAATTTCTTCATGTGTGATATTTTCTGAAATAACCGGGAGTCCCCTGAACAGTTCTGAGACAGACTGAGTGCGCAGATCTTTAACATATTGACTGCCATGGCTTTTCAGTACTTTAATTTCTCTCAGCATTATATTAATTCTTATTACTTTTTATAAATCGAATCCGCAATATGACAGGTTAAAGCTCTTGTTGCAGACCGGGAAGTCAGAGATTTCCTGCTCCCTTACTGCCAGGGCAAGAACATGCCAGTTATGAAGTGATGGGTCTTTGATTTTGTAAAGAACAATCTTACCATCAGCGTCCGTAATTGCAGTATGACAAATCTCTCCTCTCCACCCTTCAACAAGGCTTACACAAAGCATACGCTCTTTGAATTTCAGTGAATAATCCGGAGCAATATCAATATTCCGGGGCATCTCTTTTAATTCAGCAACCAACTTATTAATAACAGAATATGATAATTCAAATTCAATTCTCCTAAGCATTGCCCTTGCCAGAACATCTCCACTTTCAAGAAGAGCTGGTTTATATTCAAGTGCAGAATAAGCCTGAAAAGGATGTGTTTTCCGGATATCACGCTGAATACCTGAAGTCCGTGCTGCCATCCCTACTGCACCAGCAAGATGAGCCTGGATTCTGGATACCGGTCCTGTATTCTCAAACCTTGCCAGCACTCCCGAATCGTTGTATATGAGGTCAGTCACTTCAACAAATCTTCTGCTGATTTCTTTAAGCCTATCAAGAATAAGATCTGCCGTTTCATTTCTGAGTGGATAATTAGTACCTCCCGGACGGATTATCCCTTTCCCAAATCTGTTTCCGCACCAATCCTGAGTTGTATTAATTATCATGGTTCTCAGGGCTTCGCAGGTTACCTGGCCAACCTGGTATGCCACATCGCCGCACAAAGCAGCAGTATCACCAACATGCACAGCCATGCGCTCCAGCTCAAGGGCAATTATTCTTTCGGCACTGAGCCTTTGATTTATTGCAACACCTGCAAGAGCCTCAGCAGCTTGCGTAAAAGCCAGAGAATGACCAACAGCAGTATCACCTGCTATACACTCTGAGAGTACCGATCTCTGAAGTAACCCTGTTTTCTTCAGAAAAACATCTTCTACACCCCTGTGCTGATAACCAAGCTGGATTTCAAGATGCTGTACCTTCTCACCATAACAGAGGAACCTGAAATGTCCGGGCTCAATTATGCCGGCATGAATTGGCCCAACTCCAACTTCGTGTGTCTCTTCACTTTCAATTTTATAAAACGGATAATCCCTTATAAATAATTCTTTTACAGCCCTGTCATGTGGATATCTGACAGGTTTAAGCCATGGATGGCCTTCAAAAAGAATACCTGATTTCTCGTAAATCTCACGCTCGAAAATATGTAGCTGAAAACTCTCTTTTGAAATTGATTCAAGCGATTTAATATTTGCAGGCTGACGGTGAGAATATACCAGAATTTTATGCGAATCATCATTGGCGACAAGGATATAAAAATCGATGTAACTGCCTGAATGACTTGTGAAATAATTAACACAATGGTACGACTCTTTCACAAGCAGAGTTGAAGTCTGCTTCCTAAATTCCGAATAGTCAAGTACTGGAATATCGGCAATAGGTACCAGTCCCGGGTTTTTCAATATCTCAAAAGACTTTATTCCCTTCATGATCAGAAGTTAAAGATTGAAAAAAAGAAACCGTCAGTCAGTCCCGAAACAGAGATAATAAGATCATTCAAAAATCCCGGGATATAAAAACAAAATAGTATTGCAAGTGAGAATAAAATAAATTGCGTTATGTACTCAACATGAGGTATTGCCTCAGCATCTGAATGTATATGAACAGGTTCTCCTATAAGTATTTTTGAATTTTTAAGGAATATCCCATAAAATATAAGAGTGAGAAGAAATGCAACAATCACAAAGATTGCCAGGTGTCCGTCTCCCAGTTCCCGTAAAAGAAGAAATTCGCTGTAAAACAAAGATGAAGGAGGAATTGCAGTGATCAGAATAACTCCTGTAATCAGGATTATCGCTCCGATCGGGTTAATCCGAAGATAACCTCCCGATTTGGACAACTTATATGATTTCAGCACCCGGTGCAAGATTCCGGTTTGGTAAAACAGCCCCGATTTTATTAAAGAATGAAAAGTTATCTGCAGCAGGGCAATATAAATGCCAGGTTTACCAAGACTTATCGCAATAAGGACCAAACCCATATGCTCTACAGTGGAATATGCAAAAATCCTTTTAAGATTTGTAGCTTTCTGCATATAGATTGCAGCAACAATAAGTGATAATAATCCTGTGATAACCAATACATGGTTGATCCAGGGACTTATGATTGTATCCGACATTGCATTGAAAACCCTGAAGAAGGCAACAAATCCTCCATTTACAAGAGCTGTTGATAAAAAAGCACTTACCGGAGCAGGAGCTGTGTAATTTGCATCAATCCCTATCGTATAAAGTGGAAAAACTTCAAGTTTTGAACTGTATCCTGCAAGAATAAGTATGAATGCCATTTTCAGGTACATTGGATTTATGTTCTGAAACGAGCTTTTAAGCCCTGAGAACGACATATCGCCCGAAGCAGCAATCCCTGAAGCAGCCCCGGCAAATAAAATCCCTATATATGCAAGAGCTATCCCAACTGAACAGATAAATATGTACTTCCAGGTTGCTTCCAGAGAAGCCGCACTCCTGTTATAATTGATCAGGTATGCCACAGACAGTGTGGTGAGTTCAATAAAAATCCATGACACTATCAGGTTATTTGCTGTATAAACCCCGGTAAGTGACATATTAAGAATGATAAAAGAAGAATAGAAAAGAGAACGATTCAAATGACCTGATTCCCTGGTATAAATTAAAGTATGGTAAAATGTTGTTGAAGAAATAAGGGCCAGTATGGCAAGAAAGATCAAGGAGAGTGAATCGTATGTAAAATAAGTAAGATCAGTCGTATTCCGCTTTAGAAATGCAAGGAGTGTAAATGAGATCTGGATAAGAATAAACAGAAATGTGAAAATATGGACATTCTTCCTCTGGGGAAAGAGAAAAATCAATCCCGTCAAAATTATTCCTATTATAAAATAAAATGCCAGCACTATTGTCAGTCTTTAAGTTTTGAGAGTGTATCTGCCTCAAATCCACCCATTTTATGACCAATCCTGGTCAGAAACATGCTCATTATCAACACGGCTATAAAAATATCAAGAAGAATACCTGAATTCACCAGCATAGGGAATTCATTTCCTATTGCAATTGAAAACAGGAATACAGCATTTTCAATAATCAGGAACCCCACCAGGTGCCCGAAAAGATATTTTCGTACGCTTATCAGGAGCAGGCCTGTGAAGAGTGTAAAATATGCAATAACCATATAAACTTCATTTACAGAAGGTATTGAGAGCACCTTTGCAAGTAAAAGGCTTATCCCGAGAATGATCATCATCAGCATCACAGTATAATTTCCCAGAACTGACCGTTTATGAACACTAAAAATACCTGTTCGTTGCATTATCTTTCGTAAGATATATGGAACAACTATTGATTTGAAGATTATTGTCTCTGCAAGAATAAAAGTAAGGTTTAGAAAAGAAAAATTTTTGAGTTCAATTATGGCCATTCCGAAAAGAAGTATTCCCTGAATTGTATAAATCTGAATATAATGCTTGAATTTCTCTGTTGCAGCAATATATACAAGCGAAATACCAAATAATATATAAAACAGAATAAGCATGTCAGAGAATATTTTTTGTAAAGAGGATAACCACAAAAAACAAAACTGAAATAAGTATCACGGTAAGAATGAACTGTTGGTTTCTGTTCATACGGAAACGTGCCCTGAAGGATTCAATAAAACCCAAAATTACCCCGAAAAGGAGTTGTACCCCGGAAAAGGCGACCAGTCTCCAGAAGACCGGCAAAGATGCGGGGATAATGGTTGACGAAATCAGGCTCCCAAAAATTGCGAATTTCAATAATGAAGTCATCTGGATCAGAGCAAGATTAAAACCGCTGGTATCGAGAACCATTACTTCGTGGATCATTGTAAGTTCAAGATGGGTTTTTGGATCATCAATGGGAACCCTGCTATTCTCTACTATAGCAATATTTCCAAGAATATAAGAAACAATCAAACCATAAATAAGACTGTAGTACTTGCCTCCGGGCAGGTTAAAAATAGTGCTAATTGAATATCCACCGGTAAAGACGACAAGTCCTGCAATAAGGATGAAGAGTGCAGGTTCAATAAGCATTCCATAAAGTGCTTCCCGGCTGGCTCCCATTCCTTCAAAGCTGCTGCCAGTATCAAAAGATGCTGCGATCATCATAAATCGCGAAAGTGCAAGAAGATAAGCAAACAGTATAAAATCACCATTAAAAGATATCAGGGGCTTAAACCCGGCTGCAGGAACCATTAATGAAGCAACAACAAGTGATGAAAAAACAACAACCGGGGCAATTCTGGTTATTATTCCGGATGTTTCACTGTAAACAAGTCCCTTGCGTAACAAAACCCATATGTTTTTAAGAGGCTGGAACAGACCTGGCCCCTTTCTTCCGGATACAATGCTTTTGGTCCTGACAATCAGTCCGGTAGTCAGCAAGGATGTAATTAATATGAGTATCAGTGCTGTCATTATTATCAAATCAGTTTCAGATATGTCAGAAGAAATATGAAGACCAGGAACAACAAAACATAGAGTACATAGTGTTGAAGTTTTCCTGTCTGGAAAATAGCAGCCCTTCGTAAAACATTTATAATAAAATCAGCAGGCCTTATAATAATTTTTGACCTGATAAAATCATCAGAATGAGTATGGAAATCACGTTCCCCCGGGAAAATTTCATCTTCCCTGTAATTAATTTTTGTATGCCCTGTTTTAATTATCGGACGGGTAAGCTCAGCATATTCCTGCACAAATGATGTTGCAGTATATTGCTGCTTTGAATCTACCGCGCAATACCCGCACCCCCATGTGGGACCTGTTGTAGTAATCCTTTTTAACAGCAACATCTTCCTGATAATCATAACTATAGCAACAATAAATAACAATAAGCCCGCTCCAATAGAAATAAATTTAAAAGGAAGTGAAAATGTCTCTGCAGGTATTATATTGTCAACCCGGAATAATGAATTGGTAATTGAAATAAGAGGCTTTATTACGACAAACGGAAGTATCCCTATAAGTATCACCGGAATAACCGGAAGCAGTTTGGCAAGAAGCATTACAGGACCGACTTCTACCGGTTTCACATGATAATCAGATCGTGGCTGTCCAAGAAATATAACACTGAAGACTTTTGTAAAACACAAAAGAGCCAGGCCTCCAATAAGCACCAGTGAAAACATCGCAATAAAGAAGATTATCAATGGATAGAATTCAGCACTGCCTATTCCATTAAAAAGCGATGTATAGATCAGAAATTCTGAAATGAATCCATTAAAGGGAGGAATACCTGAAATAGCCAGGGCTCCAATAAGAAATGCCCACGCTGTATAAGGCATTAACTTCATCAGACCGCCCATTTTTTCGACGTTCTGTGTATGCACCTGCCCTATTACCGATCCGGCACTGTAAAACAGCAACGACTTAAAAAGTGAATGGTTAAGTGTATGAAGCAGCGCTCCTGCATATCCGGCAGCAGATACAATGTTATTACCGATTGCCGTACCATAAATCCCTAATCCAATACCCATTCCTATTATCCCGATATTCTCAATGCTATGATAGGCAAGGAGTTTCTTGACATCATGCTGAAGGATAGCCATCATCACACCAAAGAGGCCTGTAATTGCTGATATAATTATCATAAAAGCTCCTATAACAGCAAAATCGTCAAGCAGGTAGGTTGTTATTCTCAGGATACCATAAATCCCCAGCTTGATCATTACACCCGACATAATACCCGAAACATGAGAAGGAGCAGCAGGATGCGCATCAGGAAGCCAGGTATGAAGCATAAAAAAACCAGCTTTCAGTCCAAATCCTATAAAGAAGAGCAGAAATACAGGCCAGTTAGGATTATTTAGGAAATAATATTCAAGGTTATCAAATGTAAGGCTTCTGTAACCTTTTGATGAGATTATTAATGCAGCTAAAATAAACAACATGCCGACATGCATCTGAATAAGATAAGTAAGTCCGGCTTTGAGTGTCCCTTTTGCATCAAAATCAAAAATAACAAGGATAAATGATGAGAGTGTCATTAATTCCCAGACCATCAGAAAATAGAAGCCGTTCCTTAACAGGGGAACCATTATCATTGAAGCCTGCAGCCATACAAGTGCAAGATAATGCAGTTTAACCCATAAGGCTGGTTTATCTTTTAAATAAGGTTTCAGATATCCGGTTGAATAGAGAAAACCTGTAATAACAGTAAAGTTTATAACAAGAATAAAAAAAGCGCTCAGTTTGTCACAGATTATAAGCGAAGAGAAATATTCATGCAGAACAGATAACAGCCCCCTATCAGAGAGTGCCTCAGACAGAAGAACATCAATTGCAAGCCATGAGCTTATAGCGGTAGTAATAAAAATCGATATACCTGCAGTAAATAATGACACCCTGCGAACAGGTATCATAATAATTAGCGTTGTAACAACAAGAAAAACAAGCAGATAAATCATTTTGCGGAAAAAATGCGATGCGCAAAAATAGAAAAAAATCTATTGTCTGTTCAATAATCTGCAGTATTTTTATTTCAACTGCCTTATTACAACAAATCTTTACTTCACATTTAACTGCATCTCTGCCTCAACCTCCTTAACTTCAAGGATTGCAGTTGTACCACCTGTTTCAAGGTTGATTCCGTGAGGTTTGTTTGTTTCCCACGATCCTCCAGTAAAATCAGGAACATCGATCGATTGCGACCTGTTTGCAACAGACCACTCGCTCAAAGGAGATACAGAACTCCAGGCTGCACCATCATAAACATCCTGGTCAAGAGGCAATCCGTTCCTAAGGCAGTCAATCATGCGCCAATCCATTATAAAGTCCATACCTCCATGGCCTCCAACTTTTTTAGCCATTTCGCCAACCCTTTTAATAATCTCAGGTGTATGTTCAGCCCATATATTTGCCATCTCTTCATCCTTTAGCCAGCTTTCTCCAAGTGCTATAAGCTGATTAGGATATTTAACTGCCATCCCTTTCGTTCCTTTTACAAGATGAATCCTGGAATAAGGATGCTCTGAAGAGACATCATGCTGAACCATAATGGATTTCCCTAAAGCTGTTCTGATAATAGTAATATTAAAGTTTCCTCTGAACTTTGAATCTTTCCACTGAGCATAGAAAGGATCAGAAGCAACAAGCTCCTTCTCTTTAGGAGCCATTGTGAAATCGTTAGTTGAAATCGAAGAAAGATAATCAAGCCTGTCACCACGGTTAATATTCAGTACCTGGCATATTGGTCCCAGCCCGTGCGTAGGATAAAGATTCCCATTTCTTGTGGCATTTTCTTTAAGTCTCCACATATCGGTATAACCACCGTCGGTCTGGGTTGTATCGTTTGGCTTATTAAAATTCATTCTCACCAGATTGTGATTATAAGCTCCTTCACCATGAATAATATCGCCAAACATACCCTGCCGTGCCATGTTAAGTGTAAGAAGCTCAAAGAAATCATAACAGCAGTTTTCAAGCATCATACAATGTTTTTTTGTTCTTTCTGATGTTTCCACAAGTTGCCACGCTTCATCAATAGTCCTTGCAATAGGTACCTCGCAGGCTACATGTTTGCCGTTTTCCATGGCATAAACCGAAACCGGAGTATGAAGAATCCATGGCGTGCAGGTATAAATCAAATCAAGATCCGGCATTTCAACAAGTTTCTTCCATGCATCTTCCTCCCCAAAAAATTCCTTAGCTTCAGGCCTGCCGATACTGCTCAGATATTTTTGTGAGCCCTTCACAGCAACTTCCCGTTTATCGCCTAAGGCTTTAATTTCAACACCCTCTATTTTGGATAATCGTTCAACTGCGCCGCTACCTCTGTCACCAAGACCAATTATGCCAATCCTGACAACCGGTAAAGCAGGGGCTGCATAGCCCGACATGTTAAACTTCTGAATGTGCGATTTTTTAACTGATTCCAGTATTGCAGCAAGTTTTGTTTCGGCTTCTTTTGGTGTACATCCATACAACAGGCTTCCTGCCACAGCACTTGCTCCTGCAAATGATGCAGTTTTTAAAAAGTCACGGCGATTACTTTTCATGATAAGGTTTTTTGAAGTTATCTTATAGTTAATTGTTCTCAGGTATAATACCCGAAAATTAACATTTTTAATGAATGAGAGTTATAATTACAGGTAATTTTTTGGATTAAAGCATGGCCAGCTGATAATAAATAACCCCGGACCTGAGTCCGGGGTCATTGATAATTAATTATTTATGGCTTAAAAGACCAGAAATTCTTTGTACAAAAATAAAACTTTTTGATTTTTAGTTCAAAGGAGCATCATTGTCCGGATTCTTTTTCTTCCTGTATTTGACTATAATATCCCTGATAATGCTTCCTCCCAGATAACCTATCAAACTCCCAAAAAGAGTACTCCAGTACCAGACTGATTTAATCGGGCACGTGCCCGTCTGGCAGCCGATAAATTTCCAATATAAGAAACCGCCTGAAGCACCTGCCAATGTTAAGATAATTATAAGTTTGTTATTCTTAATCAATTCCATTGTCTTTCTTATTTGAATTTAATTTCCAACTTTTCAAAACCTCATTATACAACTCAACAACTTTTTCCGCTTCCCTTTCCCATGTCAATATTTCCGATGCATTAACAGCATTTTGTGTCAGTTTGTTCATTATTTCCCTGTTATCTCTAAATTTAATAATGGCACCTGATATCTCAGGAGGTGTAACAGATGGAATAATAATTCCGCAGTTGTATCCGTCAATTATATTCTTTACTTCCGGTAAATTTCCTGCTATCACGGGAATGCCTGCGGAGATATAATCAAAAAGTTTATTTGGAAGGCTAAACTTGTAATTTAGATTTGTATTTTTATCTAAACTCAGTCCAGCATCAGCAGATTTTGTGTACCTGAGAAGCTCTTTCCATGGTAGTTTTCCAATAAACCGTATTTTTTCTTGCAAACCTGCTGAAATGACTTTTTCTTCCAGATTTTCTATAACGTCACCTGAACCAATAATTAACAGGTTCACATGGTCAGTCATGGCAATTGCATCAATAAGCTCTTCTCCTCCCCTGTCAATATTAATACCTGCTCCCTGGTAGATCAGAAGCATATTTTCAGGATCAACCCCAAGCTCTTCGCGGGAATAGGCTTCGATATCAGCAGATGACCGTGAGCAGTTACGCACCGTCACCGGTTTGATGCCATATTCAGCTTTATATAACCCGGCAATGGAATCACTTACTGTCATTACATTTTTTAACCGGGGGAATATTAATTTCTCAATTGTAGTCCATACCCATTTAACGAAAGGTCTGTTCTGTATTTCGGGAACCCCGGTAAAATATTCATGCGAATCATACACGAGAGGAAGACATTTAATTCTGGATATCAGATAATTAGGCAATAATGTATCAAGATCATTTGCAATAAGAATATCGTGATTATGAAAAAGAAGATAAAAGAAAAGCCTGATATTAAAAAACATGTAGAACAGAAAACCTTTCTTCAAGATCATTCTGAATCTTTTTGTTCTGAAATGAATTTCAGCCGCATTGCAAATATCTTTATCCTCTCGCCCTGTTATAGTGACATCACAATTCAGCCCAGATACGATTTCGGCAATTTTCAGTACACGCTGATCAAAACAAATACAGTTTGTAACGGAAAAAATAACTCTGGCTCTATAATTTTTCTGAGGCATATGGCAAAGGTAGTAAAAAGGGGTAATTCCGATAACCAGTGTCGGCATGACCATGTCTTACATTTTGTACCAGGGTTATAGCAAAGATCCGTGCCGTTTATATATTTTTACATAAAAAACAGGATGCTCGTTAACAAAAACATATCTCTGAAAACTTTCAATACTTTCGGGCTTGATTATAAGACTGAATGTATGGTAAGGGTACGGACTGAAAAAGAAGCAATTGCACTTTTCAGAGGGGATATATCCTGCAAGAAACCTATCCTGATAATGGGAGGCGGCAGCAATATCCTTTTTACAGGAGATTTTAAGGGAACTATTCTTATTCCAGAATTAAGAGGAATAAGAATTGAAAAAAAAGAAGAAAAATGTGTGATTGTTTCAGCGGGAGCAGGAGTTATCTGGGACAAACTTGTTGAATGGACAACAGAGAAAGGTTTCGGAGGCCTTGAAAATCTATCATTTATTCCAGGGCGGACAGGAGCCGTACCAGTTCAGAATATCGGGGCTTATGGTGTTGAAGCTAAGGATACTATTTTCAAAGTCAGGGCAATCTCAATTATTGATGGATCAGTCAGAAACTTTGCGAATGAGGAGTGTGAATTTGGTTACAGGGCTAGTATTTTCAAGAACAAAGAGAAGGGTAAATACCTGGTCACAAGAGTCTGGTTCAGATTAGCCTTAAATCCGGTTCTGAATCTTACCTATGGGGCTCTGAATGAAGAAGTGGCTAAACTCGGAGGGGCCACTCTTAGAAATTTGCGTGAAGCAGTAATCAGCATCAGAAAAAGTAAATTGCCAGATCCTGAGTTAACAGGTAATGCCGGGAGTTTTTTTAAAAATCCCGTCGTCGGGAGAAAGGTTGCAAAGAAACTTAAAGAAAAATTTCCCACGATCCACTGTTTTGATGATCTTTCCGGTGGCACCAAGCTGGCAGCAGGATGGATGATTGAACAGTGCGGATGGAAAGGGCAGAGATACAGGGAGGCAGGAGTTTATGACAAGCAGGCTCTGGTACTTGTAAATAAAGGAGGAGCAACAGGGAAAGACATATTTGATCTTTCAGAAAAGATAAAAAAATCGGTTTTAGAGAAATTCGGAGTTACACTTGACCGTGAAGTTGAAATACATTAGGCTATCTGAAAATCTTCCTTTTATTAAGCTCACGCTGATATTCAGCTGCATACCTGTTATGTTCAGAAAGTGTTCTTGAAAAATTATGATATCCTGAGAAATCAGCTTTAGCTGCAAAGTACAGGTAATCATGTTTCTCCGCATTAAGCACCGCATCAATCCCTTCAATTGTAGGACAACCTATCGGACCGGGAGGAAATCCGTAATGAAGATATGTATTATAAGGTGACTGGATCACAAGGTGTTTTTTAAGTACCCTGGTAATAGTAAAATCATTAAGCGCAAATTTTATTGTCGGACAAGCCTGCAGGGGTATTCCACGTTTCAGCCGGTTTAAATATACTCCTGCTATTCTTGGTTTTTCATCAGGTTTTGCCACCTCGTCATCAATTATTGAAGCAAGAATTGCAACTTCCACAGGGTCAAGATTTTTTCCCTTTGCTTTTTCCAGTCTTTCATTATTCCAGAATTTATTGTACTCTTTCAGCATCCTTGAGTAGAAGCCTTCTGCAGTAGTATTCCAGAATAACTTATAGGTGTTGGGGATAAAAACTGAAATTATGTTATCCCTTGTAAAACCGTCCTTTGAATAATTCCCCGGATCAGATAAGAAATTTATAATCTGCGACGAGTCTGCAGATATCTGGTTCCCGATTTTCCCTGCAAGGTCATTGAGTGTACGGATATTATTAAAAGTGACATTTACAGGTGTCTGTCTTCCAGATCTAAAAAGATTGATTAAAGCCACATAGCTCATATCAGTGTCCAATACATACCTCCCAGGTTTTACAAGAGCCGGATAATGTTTCTTCATGGCAACCCATTCCAGAGCTTTAATATTTTTTATTTTAAGATTGGATTTAAGAGAATCCATTGCCTGAATATAAGAGGAGTCTTCAGGTAAAAAGATTACTGCATTCCTCTCCTCCAACCTGACATTTAATCCAAATAAGAGCCTGTAAATAAACAGTATGCCAAGGGATGCAATTATTCCAAAAAATAAAAACAGGTACAGACAGATCTTCTTTTTCATTACCATTTATAAGAAAAGCAAATTTAGATATATTGTCGTAAAGGCCAAATTTGTGTTTAGTCGATCGGTTCAAGGTTCAAGCATAAGCTCCGATAAATCCAAAAAATGATATTGCCACAAAGACTCAAAGACACCAAGGTTCACCAAGAGTTTATCTTTCTATGACTTATTCTTAGTGCAACTTTGTGACTTGGAGCCTTGGTGGCAATAAAATATTTTTCGGAGGTGACTCTAGGTTTAAAGTTTGGAGAATGAGGTGAGAAAGCCCGGGGAATGGGGATTCAGGAGTATAAAATAAACTTTATGAGCTCCGGGAACTAATCATAGTATCTATATTATTTTTAAATTTACAGTTTCATCGAGATTTAAAAATATTAATAAAACATGAAGGATATGTCTGTTACTATGTTACTTATGCTCCTTGTAATAGGAGTAGTCACCGGGATAATGGCCGGAATGCTGGGGATAGGTGGTGCAATAATCATGATACCTGCTATGGTCTACATGCTTGGATTCAGCCAGCAAATGGCTCAGGGAACAAGCCTGGCTGTAATGCTGCCACCTATTGGGATATTTGCTGCCTATAATTACTGGAAAGTTGGCCAGGTAAACCTTAAATTCGCACTTATCCTGGCTGCTGCATTCATTATCGGTTCATATTTCGGATCGAAAGTAGCCCTGACAATTCCACAACCGGTATTAAAGAAAATCTTTGGAGTACTTCTTCTTCTGGTTGCTGCAAAAATGTTGTTCTCAAAATAAAAAAAGCAGGGCCTGTTTTGCAAGACCCTGCCTTAATTTAAAATTATCTGTATACTAGAACATAAGTCCAACACTTACTGTAAATGAAGGTTGGCGGCTGTCAAGCGTAAAATCTTGTCCGCCGATAGTAACAAGATCTCCGAATTTTTCACTGAGACTCCCGTTATACCTGGCATCAATTACTAATTTCTTAAAAAGATCCAAACCTATTCCAGCCTGGTAGCCAAAAGTCGCACCCTTATACATCGCTTCAAAATCCGGATCATCAATAAGTGCTTTTGGTGATCCTATCTGTACTGTTGCAGATGGGCCGGCATTAATATGCAGGGGGCCGAGTTTAATTCCAAGCAATACAGGCACTTCAAGTCGGTTAAAATTCTGCTTCAGAAGATCAGTACCATCTATTGTTGTTACATTATATTCATAAGTATTTGTTGCAAATACAACTTCAGGTTGGAGATAAATTGATTTGAAACCCAACCTCAGGAAGGCACCGCCCTGAAAGCCCCAGGCTGCATCCTTCAATGCCTGAATATTATTCGTACCATCAGAAATATCATAAGTTGGAACAGTAGTAGTGGTAGCTCCAACCTTCAACCCGAATTTTATTTGTGAAAAAGCCGGCAGTCCGATTAATACTGCGAGAATAATAAATAGTAGTTTTTTCATAATCATTTTTTTAAGTTTCATTGAATCAGTTAATTGAATAAATTTTCATTAAAACATATAATATATAACGTAAAAAATACCAAAAAGGTTGCAGTCCCCGGTATCTTTTTAACTCCCGGTTATATGAAATAACGGAGTGCTCAATGATTTTATTTTGCTACAGGCAGGAGAAATAATGATAACTACTGGTACTCGAGATACTGGCAATTTTGTTTAAGTTCAACGAAATCGTTACCGATCTCACGGTAACCGTACTCAAAACAATAATGAAACTTCTGGCCCCCCGATGATTCAATAACATGTGTGAAGAAACTAAAATTATACCCTAAGGCAAAAAGGGCGTCCTTATGGACTTTTATCTTGCCTTCATTGCATAGATCGGCAAGAATCCTTCTGTTCTTTCTAAGCAGCCCGTGCACATTCCGCACAAAATTATTCGTATCGCGGTTGAGCCTGTTATTGTAATTATTCCTGCACTGATCAGAACAGAACTTCTTGTCGGTACGGCCACGAATAATTTCGCCGCAATCGAGACATTTCTTTTCCACAGCACTAAAGTTTTGATAAAGATAATGAAAAACGTTTTCAAACGGATACAAATGACTATAAATGATTTGCAACCGTATATAAGCGGTTATTTACCGAAACAGGTTCATTAAAGGATTTAAGTTTGTCCTGTAATTAATTTATGTCTCACTAAAAAACTTAATGTCATGAATTCACTTAGAAACAGAGTACAACTGATTGGAAACCTCGGGCAGGATCCTGAACTGAAAACTCTTGAAAGCGGGAAAAAAGTTGCACATTTTACACTGGCAACAAATGATGGTTTTAAAAATGCCGATGGGCAGAAAGTCGAAGAGACTACCTGGCATAACATTGTGGCATGGAATGGTCTTGCTGAAATTTCTTCCAAATTTCTTAAGAAAGGGAAAGAGGTCGCTGTCGATGGCAGAATTGTGTACAGGAGCTATGAGGACAAAAAAGGTGTTACAAAATACATCACTGAGATTGTCCTGAATGATCTTCTCTTATTGCAGGGCCCGAAAGGGAAAATAAAGGAAGAATAAAAGGTATACAATCGCTGCATTTCACTTGAAAGAGGTTGCCTTATATTGCAGCCTCTTTCTATTATTTCCAATCGTTAATTTTTCTTTACCGGAATAATTGATGATGGGGTCCAGTTTGAAAAGAATCCGAGAACCTTTTTCTGATCATAACCTTGTCCCGACTCAAGTAGCGCAGAGTCCTGAATATGAAGCACCTTCCCTTTGCCATCAATAATCACAAAAACCGGAAATCCAAACCTTGATGGATTACCAAGATATTCATTCGATGCATCATTTTTATTTTCAGGGCTGTAATTAAGCTTTACAGGAACATAATATTCTGCAATTACCTTTGATATTTCGGTATCAGCTTTGCAGAAAGCATCAAATTTTATACACCAGGGGCACCAGTTTCCTCCATACTGTATCAGTACATGTTTCCCTTCCGATTTTGCAACCAGCAGAGCTTCTTTTATCTGCTTCATGCCATCAAGTGCAGGATCGTACAATTTTTTAGATTCTTGTCCTCTTGCCTGTATAAAGCACAATATGAGCAACATTGATATAACAAACTGTTTAAATTTAAATCTAATTAACATGGCTATCTTGTTATTTTAATATGAGCCCAAATTAAATCAAATTATTTTAAAAAGAAGAGTCGACTGAGAAATGTAACTATTCAATTAAAAAATTATATCGTGTAAACTTAAATGGAAATAATAATTATATTTTTGTCTTGCTTTCACAGAATTTTAACAACACAAATGATGATAAAAGAGATACTGGCCGTTCCTGTGATTTTGTCACTTTTTTTATCTGAAGTTTCAGCGCAGGTTATAGAGACATCAGGAAAACCAATTGCAGAAATTTTTACCGATTTCCATATCAATATAAACGACACAACAAAACATACAGGCTTTGACCTGAACAGAGCACACGTGGGGTATCAGTTTAAGCCAGGAGGAAACTTAACTGCGAAAATAATGCTGAATATTGGTTCTCCGGAAGACCTTTCAGCTGGTGCAGAAGACCGCAGATATGCTTATTTTAAAGAAGCCTCACTGACCTGGGCGAATGAAAAACTGAGCCTCTCAATGGGAATTACAAGTACAAGATTGGCGGAATTTCAACAGAAGTTCTGGGGGAAAAGATATATTGCAAATTCATATCAGTCAATGAATGATTATGGCTACGTTGCTGATTTAGGTGTAACTGCAGACTACAGGTTTAATAAGATTTTTAAGGCTGATATTACACTGATGAATGGGGAAGGCTATAGCGAGCTCCAGTTAGATAACAATATCAGGAGTACAATTGGTTTTACTGTTACCCCTACAGATTATCTTGCTTTCAGAATATATGGTGATATTATGCGGCAGGAAAATCTATGGCAAAAGATATGCTATATCTTTGCCGGATTTAAAAATCCCTTAATTACAATTGGAGCAGAAGCAAGTCTTAAAACTAACAGTGACCTGATTAACGGTCATACTATCTGGGGACTTTCAGCAACCGGAGGAATAAATATTACCGAAAAAACCGAGATTTTCGGAAGATATGATTATTCAACATCCGTGATCATGCCTGGTGAAGAAACCCATTGGAATTATTTAAATGATGGCAGGTTTTCAATTATTGGCATCCAGTACAGCTTCACTGAGAATGTAAAAATGGCTCTCGATTATCAGGGAGTTCACCCTTTTGCAAACGTCGGAATGGTCTCCGATCTGATCTACGTCAATGCCCTTTTCAGGTTTTAACAAGACCCGGGACCACTTTTTACATGACCTGTACTGACAGCTATCTCCCTGTAAAAGAGCGTCCTGCCTTAAGTGCTTTCAGGTTAACTTCAAGAATCGCTTCTCCCTTCCTGGTAAACAGATTGCGAATTGCATTTTCTAGGCTGGAAAACGGAATGTCAATAAATGGTGAGGCCGCTCCAAGTACTACGATATTTCCTGCACGCGATGAACCGGCTTCTTTTGCTATTGCGTCCGCATCAATAATTATATTGTTTTTAATCTTTCTGATCTCAGTAAGAATTTCATCAACAGGAGGGTAATCAGTGATATTAATAAAAGGATTAATATTTGTTACCAGCCACCCGTTTTTTGAAAGCCATGGAAGGTATCTCAGTGATTCCATGGGCTCTACAGAAATAATAAGATCAGCCTGTCCATAAGGGATCAGATCAGAAGCAACCGGTTTATCAGAAAGCCTGAAATGAGACTGAACATCACCCCCCCGCTGGCTCATACCATGAACTTCTGATTGTTTAAGAAATAGTTTATTTTCAACCGCTGCCAACCCAATTGCCGAAGCGATAGAAAGGATCCCCTGCCCTCCCACTCCCGAAAGAATAATATCATTTTTCATTTTATTTCTTATTTACTCGCCTGATGTTTCTGATTTTTTCCTTTTTGTTGCAGTCTGAATGCATTCCCTTGAGGCGATTACAACCGATACTCCCCTATACGCAAACTCTTCCCCGAGTATAAGAACATTTTCCTCATGGTTCTTACGAAGTGGTATTATTACTTTTATATGTTCAGGGTCCACACCGATTCCGGAGCATATCTTTTCAATCCTTCCTGTAGCCTGTGATTTCTGGCCACCAGTCATTCCAGTCGTGGAATTATCTGATATTATTATTGTTACCGGAGAATTTTTAGTTACAGCATCAAGCAGGCCAGTCATGCCCGAATGAGTGAAGGTTGAATCGCCAATAACTGCTATAGAAGGGAACAGACCAGCATCAGCTGCCCCTATTGCCATTGTAATTGAAGCACCCATGTCGACACAGGAATTTATTGCATTATATGGAGGCAGTGCCCCCAGGGTATAACAACCAATATCCGAAAAGACCCTTCCCGGTCCAAAAGGCTTAACAGCTTCGATCAGAGAATTGAACATATCAGCATGTCCACACCCTTTACAAAATGAAGGAGGTCTGCTTTTAACAATCTCCGGGATATTTTCACCAATACTAACCGGCATTCCTATGGCTTTTGCAACAATTGCAGGATTAAGTTCTCCATCACGGGGAACTGTTCCGTCAAGTCGTCCATATATTTTCTTACCCTCATCCATTAATCCTCTCAATCCCTCCTCTATAACAGGAGAACCTTCCTCAAGGATAAGTATTTCACTACACCTGCCTGTAATCTCCCGTAAAAGGTCAACTGGAAATGGATAAGCTGAAATTTTAAGGACTGGATAATTTTCAGACAAATTACTGATGTTTTCCATCAGGTAATTATATGCAATACCGCATGTTATAATACCAAGACCACGCTTCTCTCCATCTCTGAAAGAATTATATTTACTTAACCTTTTATCATATTTTAGTGATTCATAGGATGATAAAAGAGCCTTGTATTTCTTTCTTGCTATAGCTGGAAGAAGGACAAACTGAACCGGATCGGAAGGCAATTTCATCTTTTTCTCAGGTTCAGGATGATCTGTCATTGTGACACTTGCCCTTGAGTGGGCTAACCTGGTAGTAATTCTGAATAGCACAGGGGTCTTGTATTTTTCAGATAATTCAAATGCATCAAACACCATATTATATGCTTCCTGCTGATCTGAAGGCTCGAAACAGGGTATAAATGCAAATTTTCCGTAAAACCTTGAATCCTGCTCATTCTGGGATGAATGCATTGAAGGATCATCAGCAGAAACGACAATGAGGCCACCATTAACTCCTGTTATGGCGGCATTTATAAATCCGTCAGAAGCAACATTAAGACCCACATGTTTCATTGCTACCATAGCTCTTTTGCCGGTATAAGACATACCAAGTGCAGCTTCCATGGCAGTCTTTTCATTCGACGACCATTCCCTGTGTATGTTTCTCTCAGCAGCGACTTCCGAAGACTGAATATATTCCATAATTTCTGTAGATGGAGTCCCTGGATAAGCATACATTCCGCTCATTCCGGCATCAATTGCTGCCTGAGCAATTGCTTCATCACCCATTAAAAGAGTATTATTCATAAATTATTTCTGGTTATTCTTGATTTCTGTGAAGCTTGTATAATTGACATAACAAATATTGAAATAATTTCGATATATAAAAATGATCATTATTATGGTTTTAGTCACTGAAAATTCACTTGAAGACTTAAACATACCGCCCTTCAGGAATGCGATCAAATAGTGTCAGAATGAAATTTTATTAATATTTAGTTAAATGTTTTACTGTTACATGCAATAATGTTTATTTTGCAGACTCAAATTAATCGAATTACGTTATTACTGATTAACAATATATTTTGAATAGATTCATTTATACAATTATTTTTCTCATACTACCGCTCTTTCTTCTTCATAGTCAGACGAATGGTCCTGAGAGATTTATACAGCTAAGCGGCATAATTACCGACGACCTTTACAGACCAGTACCTGGGGTAGCCGTAATCTCGAAAAAGCTTCACAGAGGAGCTATAAGCGAGAGGTCAGGCATTTATTCAATCACTACAACTCCGGGAGATACAGTATATTTCAGGGCCCTTGGATTTAAAAGATACCATACAATAATTCCTGATTCATACGTAGATAGCCACTGTATGGTCGATATATTACTTGAAACCGATACAATTACTATAGATGAGGTTACAATTCTGCCATGGAAGAATTACAGTGAATTTATAAAGGATATGACAAAGGAGAGGCCAATTGATCCTATTATTGAGAACATGAATGAAAACATTGCCTCAATATATATTGCTGTGACAAATCAGACAGGTGTCAGCATTTCACCTGAAGCTGGGTTCAGGTATGCAATGGAACAGAATTTTTCAAGCATGGCCACACGAAATATGTATCCTGTAAATAATCTTCTTAATCCATTTGCGTGGACAAAATTCATAAGTGAAGTTAAAAAAGGACTATTGAAGAATCATTCATTTACCAAACCTCAACCGGCAAAACCAATTAAAAAGAAGAAGACGAAGAGCAATAATAAATGATTTCACACAGTATGAGAAATCTTGATGGCAAACTGGTCGGTATTCTGGGAACTGTTATAATACATCTTATTGCAGCCATTATTTTTATGTCTTTTCAGCTGAAAACGCTTAAAATTGATCCCTCCGATGAATTTGTAATTGATTTCCTTCCGGTAGAGAATCAGGAACCCACTGAAAAACTTATTGAACTACCTGCCTCCAGGATAGAAAAGATACTCCAGGGCGATGATGAAATGCTTAATATTGCACGCAACCTGGCAAATAAGCCAGACGAAAAGATCAATCCGTCTGATTATATCGATAAGGTCAAAGAGGAACTCATTAAAAGCGGACTTCTTGGTACCGACAATTATATTGATGAACAGAAGCGAATTAATGATGAAAAAGAAGATGAGAACCTGGCTTTAGGGGATAATAAGGATGAATTGAAGGAAGAAAAGCCAAAAGAGTCCCAGGAAATGGAAGCGAACTACCAGGGGCCGACAAGGATCTATTATAATCTTAAAGGACGCAATCATACTTACCTTCCAATACCTATATATAAATGTCAGGGCTCCGGAAAAGTATCTCTGTCAATTAATGTCAACCAAAAGGGAATCGTAGAAGAGGCAAAGATAATAGCGGGAGAAAGTACTACTACAGATCAGTGTTTGCTTGAGACAGCTGTTGCAACTGCCCTTATCTCGAGGTTCAACCCTGATATCAATTCTCAAAAACTTCAGGCTGGTACGATTACTTATCAGTTTGTTGCACAATAGAAGAATAGCACTTCTGCTTAAGTTCAAAGGCCTAACGGCGCAAGGGCGCAACGGCGTATAGGCCAAAGGGGTAAGAAATAGTTGAATAACCGGAATAAGTTTGTATTTAATTGTCAGAAGATCAGATTCTCTGATTGATAGTAATATGGTTTGATTACTGCAGGAGTATTTTTATTGGCAGTTTTGTCATTTACGAGATGACTTATTGTGTGAGCCTTCAAAAGATCTGATGAACAGGGTTTCAGCATTTCAGATGCTTCAGCAGCTGTTAAAGAAATATCGATCCATTTTTTTTCATCAGATCGGTCCAGAATTACAGGCATTCTCTTCTTTGAATTATGAATCTCAGACATAAGATCATTTGCTTCGGTTGTAATTATTGAAAATGTTCTTAAAATTACTCCTGTCGAAACCTGTTCCCAGTTGCTCCAGATGCCTGCAATAGAAAATATTTCACTCTCTGCACTGTATATATACCATGGAATCCTTTCCTTCCCAACATGCTGCCATTCAAAAAATCCTTTTACAGGAATAATGCAGCGTTTTGATTTAAAGGAAGTTGAGAAGGAAGGTTTTGTTTCAATTGTTTCAGCCCTTGCATTAAAGGTTTTATATCTTATGTTATCAGCCTCAGGATCAGTTTTAACCCAGGCAGGTATCAATCCCCATTTAAGAATCCTTGCAATTCCCGGATCATCAGAGCATATAGCAGGTATTTCCGGCAGGCCAAATGCATGGTAATAATAACTTGGTTCATATCTGTATTTATCGGGAAAACTGACTCCGTATCTTTCCTCAATCTCTTCCTTAACAAGATTTACATTTACTGAAAAGCACATTATTTCAAGTTTAACGTATCTGTCAGATTGGTTTTCAGGGGAATAGGAAGTGAATAATTAAAGAGATCCTTTTCAGGCCAGTTTTTTACCTGGGCAATAACACGATACATCATACTATTAATGTATGAATAAATTTCAGGTCCATTCCAAGCACTTGAATTAAAGAGAACAACCCAGCCGAAACCATCTGATTGTCTTTTCATCATCCCGGCACTCCCCGGAAAAGAACCTGTCCTCCACCAGGGACCATTATTAACTGTCGTTTTCCAGCCAATTGGTGCAAATCCATTTTCATTATCGGTCATGAAACTAATACTCTCTTCAGATAGAATATCTTTCCTTGTAGGCAGACCATCAACAGCAAGCATCAGACGGATAAGGTCCGGTGCTGTAGCTAGCCATGCTCCGGCTCCGCCAAGAGCCTCAATGTCGTTTCCTCCATAAGTTGGCGAAACAAGCTCGCCGGTACCGTAGATTGAAGGTTTGAGAACCACATCGGAAGGTTCGTAGTAAGTCACTTCATAAGGAGCTTTCTGTGAAAGCAGGTTATGCGCAAGAGTCATATCATAGATACCGAGAGGCTCAAGAACTGCTTTTTTGCAGTAATCCTCATAAGGCATCCCCGAAACTTTTTCAATTACAAGGCCAAGTATGCTGTACCCAAGATTTGAATATGCTTTGCCTGTTCCCGGAGTATAGTGTAGTCTCCTGTCCAAAGCAAACCTAATGATTGTCCTGGTATCAGCAGGAGGCTTTACTCCCATCTTTTCAGCTATTAAGACCGGCATAAACATCTGATCGCCCCATCTTTGTGTCCACCCGCCTTCATGACTCAGGAGTTGTGCCACAGTAATTCCATATACCCGCTTATCCCTTGGATCACTGAAATAGGGATCATTAAGAATTCCATCTGTGCCAAATATCCTGTCGTTAAGAGAAAGCTTCCCTTCTTCCTTAAGTTTCATTACTGCAATTGCAGTAACAAGTTTGGAAATACTTGCAATCCTGAATTTATTGTACGGCTGGGTTAAAATACCTGAGGCCGTATCAGAATAACCGAACCCACGGGCAAATAAAAGTTTCCCATCAATGGATATCGCAACTGAAGCTCCTGCAATTGACCACCTGCGCATAAAAGATGTGATCGTTTTTTCAACAGATGCAAACTCTTTTCCTGAAGAACTTTCATTAGTAAGCCTTACATTTCCCGGAATAAGTTTTTCGGTAATAATGTGGGTTTCCTCAATTGCCCCGGGATTATAGCTGACAAGTGAAACCAGAAGAGTCACCAGCAGTATTTTTTTTATTCTCGACAAAATCTTTCTTTTTTTTTGACAAAAATAAAAAGTATTCAGTTCCGGTTGCGTTAAAACTGTAAAATTCACATGTAATTTATTTATTATTAAGAATAGTCATCACACAGCGCTTCTAAATTTTTTAAAAAGAAATCAAAAAATTAACTTTGCCCGCATGGGATCAAATTGTAATTATTTTTTCCGGTTACTTTTTCTGGCTTCACTGCTGCTTTTGCCTGGCAAATCTGCTGCACAATTAGTCCCCGTTGATACAACAGATTACTTACCTGTGTTTTATGAAGGAGCTCTTGAATATAATCTTATGATTGCAGCCTCGAGGGGATATGACGGAGAGGTGTACCGGTTAATAATGAAGGGTGCAGATGTAAATGCTTCAACGAATGAAGGAGCTACTCCCCTCATTTTTGCAATTACAGGGAAGATGCAACTAACAGTAGATTTACTTATAAGATTAAGTGCTGATGTCAATATTGTCACTGCCGGGGGTGAGACACCACTCCTCATAGCGACCAAACAAAACTCTCCGGAGATAATTGAGAACCTGATTAGAAATGGTGCAGAAATTAATTATCAGGATCAGAACGGTGTAACGGCTCTCAACTTCGCATCAATCTACAACTATTTCTATGTTGCCGATATGCTTCTCTATTACGGGGCTGATACTGAAATTAAGGCAAACGATGGAACAACCCCGCTGATGGCAGCAATCTGGTCCGGAAATGCTGAGATTGCAGACCTTTTGATTCAGAATGGAGCAAACATGGAGGCAAGTGATAATGAAGGATTTACACCTTTGCTGACAGCTGCCCAAAACGGCGATACCCTGCTACTTAACCTCCTGATAAAAAAAGGAGTCGATATTTATGAAAAAACTTTAAACAGCTGGGATGCATTGAATCTGACTATAAGATCAGGAAACACAGAAGCTACAAACATGCTTTTAAGAGAAGGCGAAAAGTGGACATATCCTGATGGGGATGAGATGAATCCATATAATGTTGCTGCCAAGTATAAAAGGAATGAAATGATTGACCTTCTTGAAAAGAACAATTTCCCTTCAGGATACAAGCCGGGAATAGACCAGATGTCAATCTCAGTATCATCGTTGTTCAATATTCATGATTATTATTCAGGATTTGGATTTTCATTTAAGGAACCGCTTCTGAATGCAGGATTCATTGCTGGTTTCGATACTAAATTATGGTACACAAAAGTCCTTGTAAAACAGAACGATTATAATTATTATCAGTATATGGATAAGAGCTCCCTGGTTTATGCAGGCCTTTTCAAAGAGTTCCCGTTAACAGATAATATTTTGAAAAGTAATGTCAGTGTTTCTGTATCGCTGGCAGGAGCATACTCTTTAGGCAACAGATTTAAAGGCACAGAAACAAGACCTGAAAATAAGTTTAAATTAATTCCTGGAGCTGACATTAAATGGCTACGAAAGAATTATGTATTATTCGCTGGGGTCGAATTCATGAATACCGATTTCCATAAAATAGGTCCTGTATGGGGCAGAATCGGATGTTCAATTAATTTATTTTTTGACAATATAAGAACATCAGGAAAAATTATCAGATGGTACTAATAAGATATTTAAAATCATTTTCCAAAGCTTCATTATTCCTGGCATTAATGTTTTGTTTTTCATGTGAAAACATGGAGCCCTTTGTTATTAACTGTTACGAGTGCCTTTCTGATGAACCGGAAGAAGCTGAGATAGAAATTAAAGTGGAGAATATCTTTTATCTTGCACCAACAATTATTAAAGTCTATGAGGGAAACCTCGAAGACAACCTTCTTCTGGAAACTTTCTCAACATCATCAGAAAGTATAACTTCCACATTACGATTAAATAAAATGTATACTATTACAGCCACATACCACATTGATGGAAGCTACTATACTGCTGTTAATTCGGTTACTCCCCGTATAAAATACGATGAAGAACAATGCAGCGAACCATGTTATTATGTATATGACAGGGTTATCAACCTTAAGTTGAAATACACTAAATAGAGAATTTAAAAAATCTCGATTTCAGCCCTTGTAACTAAATAAAGGAATTCCTTTTATCCCTTTTTCTTTAATCATCTCAACTTCCTCTTTCCTGAGAGGAGTTATCTTATCCTTAACAGATAGAGCTATTCTGAAGAGGTTTTCATCTCCTGAAGTAACAGCTGCTGTTACAGGATGTGAAAGCGTAAAACGAAAACCCATTCTGATATCGTCAGCTGAATTAAGTGGTTCGTACCAGCATTTTGGATAACGGGAACGATCAGCACCCTGAGGCCACGGACCTTTAGCCATTGCTTTTAATGCCAGTATCCCCATACCTTTTTCCTTAGCACGTGCAAGCACCTGGGGACCAAAATTACCTGCGTACCAGGTTAAAAAGTTCACCGGGAAAAGTATCGTATCAAAATCAAAACGGTCCATCATAGCCATTGCAGCTTCAACCGAATGAGCAGAGAATCCAATCAGTCTGATTTTACCCTCGTTCCTTGCTTCCAGGAAAGTCTCCATAGCCCCTCCGGGACTAAAAATTGTATCGACATCCTTAACATCAGTCAGCGCATGGAACTGATAGAGATCAAAATGGTCAGTTTTCAGATTCTTTAAAGATTGTTCAAGTTCTTTGCGAGCCTCATCTTTAGTTCTTTTTTGCGTTTTGCAGGCAAGAAAAACATCTTTCCTGTAGGGCTCCAGTGCCGGACCAAGCATTTGCTCTGCATTTCCATAAGAGGGAGCAACATCAAAGTAATTTATACCTGAATCTATCGCCAGTTTTACAACCTCAGCAGCTTCCTCTGTTGTTGCATCTCGGACCACAATGCCACCGAAACCGATAACTGAAAGCATCTTCCCTGTTTTGCCCAGTGACCTCTTTTCTATTTTACCATTAACCGTCTTTCTGGTAATTTCAGAAAGATCGGCAGGAAAAATCCCGATTAACGGGGCTGCAATTGCAGTAGTTCTGATAAAATCCCTTCGCTTCATTTTTTCTCAATTTAGTTCATAAAATCAAAAATGAAATATATGAAATTTACAGATAAAACAGAGGTTTTGTTGTAAAATTAATATCCTCTTTTCTGTAATACACCTGATGCAGGAACAGCCCACTCGGTGGAGCCGTTAGCTTTGCCGGAATATCTGTGCTCCCCCTGAAAAATGAAGCTACATCGTCGGGAGAGAGATTTCCCCGGCCAGTCTCCACTAGAACACCGGCCATCCTTCGGACCTGCTTCCAGAGGAAGTGAGAACCTATAACATGAAATATAATAATATCCCCAAAATCTTTTACCTCTGAATGCATTATCTCAGTTTTTGTGGACCGCTGCTCCTGTTCGGGATCTGTAAAATTTATAAAGTCCTTTAATCCCAGAAGTTCATGAGCCGCTTCGTTCATTTTTTCAGAATCAAGCTGATCTTTTATCCACCATACGAATTTTTTACCAAAAGCTGTCCTCCTTCTGCTTATCTGGTAAATATAGCTCCTGGCAACTGCATCGTGGCGTGCATGGAAACTGGAATCGACAGGTTCAACATTAATAATGCAGATATCAGGAGGGAGCCTGTCATTGATACCATATTTAATTCTTAACGGGGAGAGATCCGTTTCAGCATCGACATGAGCTATCTGTCCAACAGCATGAACACCGGAATCAGTCCTCCCTGCACCAAAAACATCAGTCACATTTATTTCAAAAAGATCACGGCATGCATCAATAAGCTCTCCCTGAACTGTCTTGCCGCCTTTCTGCATTTGCCAGCCAGCATATCTGGTACCCTGGTATTCGATTGTAAGTTTGTATCTTGACATGTTTAGAAAAGTTATGGGCTAAAGGTACGGGAAATTGAAGAATATCCTAAATTGAATTATATGGAAGAAGTGTATCCAATAAGGGGAAGAATCAATTTTAACAACTAATTTTTAATTAACTAACGGCATTTAGAACTAAATTGGCTGAATAACTGTTATAACTGTTATATAAACTATATATATTTGCTTTAATTGAACGATCATACATTGGAAAAAGATCAGATGAAAAATAAATACATGAATCCCTACCTTGCCGGTACAATTCTGGGGATAGTCCTATTACTGGCAATGTTCCTGGCAGGCAGAGGTGTTGGAGCCAGCGGTGGAATTAAATATTGCGTTGTTTCGATTGTAGGTGCGGCAGACCGGAAACATGCCGAAGAATCAGTCTATTACAGTAAGTATTTTGAGGATGGAAAAAAACCCTTAAAGAACTGGCTTACACTGGAAATACTAGGTGTTATTGCCGGTGGTTTCTTATCAGGTGCTATATCAGGAAGGCTGAAGTTCCGAATTGAAAAGTCGCCGAAAATTACGAATACCAAACGTTTAATATTTGCCTTCCTTGGAGGCTTGTTCTTTGTATATGGTGCACAGCTCGCACGTGGATGCACAAGTGGTGCAGCTCTTTCAGGCATGGCAGTACTTTCAGTGGCAGGATTTGTAACCATGATCGCAATTTTTGGTTCTGCTTATATTTTTGCCTGGTTTTTCAGAAAGAACTGGATATAAAAGAAAGGCAAAAAGGCGCAATGGCATAAAGGCGCAATGGCATAAAGACAAAAAGATGTAACGGGGAAAGATAACAGTACAAACAGACACAGGGTAAAAACATGGGACCAATATCATCACTAATAGCAATGCCTGAATGGCTCGACCTGCTGATAGCATTATTAATCGGAGTCGGGTTTGGATTTGCACTCGAGCAGGCAGGGTTCTCATCAAGTCGAAAACTTGCCGGGATGTTTTATGGTTATGACACTACAGTAATAAAAGTATTTTTTACCGCAGCAATTGTTGCTCTGATCGGATCACAGCTATTAAGCTTCTTCGGCCTGTTAAATCTCAACATGGTATTTGTTAATGAATTTTATATCGGCGCTTCTATTGTCGGTGGAGTTATAATGGGGGCTGGTTTTATAATGGGAGGATTCTGTCCCGGGACAGGTTTAAGTGCTCTTTCTATTGGGAAAATTGATGCTATGGTCTTCTTTGCAGGAGGACTCACCGGCGCTTTCCTTTTCGCTGAAACTTACCCGTTCATTCAGAATCTGGCAGATGGCGGTTACAGAGGACCTCTAAAAATAAATGATGCAATGGGCATCTCTTCCGGGTTATTCACATTTTTGCTTATTGGAGCCGCAGTAGCAATGTTCTGGCTTGCCGAAAAAGCTGAAAAGAGATTTGCAAGACCTGATATAACTGATGAGATTTAATAACAATACAATGACTATAAGACATAAATATTCTATCGTACTTCTATTCCTTGGGGCAATACTTGCTATATTATCTCTTTCAGGTACCAGGTCATTTACTGTGAAACCTGAAATACTTTTGCCTGAAATACTGGATCAGCAAACAATTTTCACGGTTGATCAGGTGGCAAAATTTATAATTTCTGAGGAAAAGCAGGTTCAGATAATAGATCTCAGATCGCCTGAAGAATTCATGTTGATGAATATTCCTGGTTCTGTAAATGTCCCCTACGATATGCTAATTGATGATGATCCAGACAAATACATAATCAGAGGTTCAAGGAACATTATATACTCGAATGGAGATCTTAATGCAAATTATGCAATGGTTATCCTGAAAGGATTGAACTACAATGATGTGTACGTAATGAAAGGCGGCATGAATGAATGGTTTAAAACAATAATGAACAGCTCTTTCAGCGGAGAACGTATCTCTGCCCGGGAGAATTCGCTGTTTGAGGGCAGGATGAAAGCCAGAAAACTTTTTGTTGAAATTAACAGTCTGCCAGACAGTTTAAAACTCAGTTACATGGAAAACAGACGCGCAATGGCAAAAAAACTTGATGGTGGCTGTGAATGACTAAAAGTTAACTGAAATGAGTACAATAAAGAAAAACATACCTGGATTAATTGTAATCTTAACACTTATTATCCTGATTCTGATAAGATTATCCGGTGCCGGGGAATTTAAACCTGATTTAAAAAAACGGGCTGAATCCTCTATATCTCTTTCAAACCTGATCACTCCTGATCAAGCTGAAAAAATGGCTGGGAATAAACTCATTATAAGCTTAGACGAAAATGATATGATATTAAGCAATTTTAAGTGTGAAGTCTGCAAAGTCAAACCAGATTCCTTAGTATTGAAAACAAATCTTGATAAGATCTTTAAACATAAGGGGCCCGTAATGCTCAGTTCATCATCGGAGGAATTATCAGCAAGATTATGGATGGTTCTTACCCAGATGGGTTTCAAAAACCTCTTTATACTTACAGATCAGAATGACAATGAAGTAATAAAATACAAATTCCAGCCTGATACAACGATCGGGCTGGAATTAGATGAATAATTTGAATTCCTTTATCTGACTACATTAAAATTATTGACATCATCTTTAGAAAAAGGCAGCCATGACAGTGCGGTTTTTTGTTTAACCATTTTATCATGCATGAAACCATTGTTCCCATAGCGGAGAGTTCTTGCATCGTATCCAAATAAACGGAGGTATGCAGTGGCAAACCCTGAATTGTGTCCTGTACCGCAATATACCACAACAGTTTTATCTGATGGAATAGTAGCCATCTCTTCAGTAAATCCAAGAGTTGCTTCAGGCTTATATCTTACAGCCCCGGGAATATGCCCATCTTCATATTTATCTTTACGTTCAAGATTGATAATAAAATAATGCGAAGGATTACTGAATACTTCATCAGCAGATATCAGTATATTATCAACTCCTTCTGAAAATATTTTTTTAAACCTGGCATCGGCAATATCATCCGGACCTGTCAATCCTGTTTTCAGATCAGGCATTCCTGCCTGCAGTGGTTTTTCGTTAACATTGTTCTCAAGATCAACCTCAAAATTACCTGTAATCCCTTTAAGCCATCCTTCACGGGCA
>Ga0209575_10000267_pt1 | contig 45872 bp, 34 predicted proteins | sample Medcelwee11metaG_FD_187172 | JGI IMG/M metagenome (GOLD analysis project Ga0209575, IMG submission 187172) | Freshwater pond sediment microbial communities from the University of Edinburgh, under environmental carbon perturbations - Medium... | ecosystem: Environmental > Aquatic > Freshwater >...
CGCAGAGTGGCGAAGGCGGACGGGAGACACCGGACGAATCGGGGAGAAAAGGAAGAGTTGCCGCGTGAGCGAGTGATTTTTTAGCAGGGAAGCTAAAAAATTTGTCACGAGGTAGCGGCACTATCGCCAGATATTTTATGAGGCAGTTCAAATATTCAGAGATTGTTTGACAGGTGAATATTTTAAATTTGATAAACTTAAAAGTTACATAACTTTATAAATGATATACCTTTGCTGTAGTTTGTTGCTATATAATCTCTTAATTCATTCGTTGTTACTGTGTCTATGGACTGTCTCTCTTGCTTTGAAAGATAGCCTTCTGAACCTTTGTAATTTAATTTTAATCCACTGGCACCCTTTTCAAAAAATATAGGTTTCCATTTATCTATAAATGGAACGCTTACACCTAATGTTTCAGCAATTTCTGCGCGTCTATAACCTTGAATTGACATGCGAACAGCTATTGCCCACTTTATTTCTAGTGACTTTCCTGTTTGTATGAGTAATGATAAGCTATTTTGCGTTGTCATAAATTACTCCTGTAGTTGTGTTTTTCTAAAAAAACTTATGATTTTATTATAACATATATATTGTATAATATGGCTATAGCTATAAAAAAACACAGAAAATAAATCTAAAAGGGGATATGGAACAAATTGAGGCTAACGCTGACCGCCATGGAGAGCGAAGCGAAGGCGGTTAGTCCCCGATAGCCAATGCCCGACCGTAGAGCCGTAGGTTGAAGCGAGAGCGTAAGCCACAGGAGAGACGCAGCGGGTGTGATTGGCGTAGAGTCATGGGGGAGGGAGTGTGCCGAAGCCCCAGAGTGGCGAAGGCGGACGGGAGACACCGGACGAATCGGGGAGAAAAGGAAGAGTTGCCGCGTGAGCGAGTGATTTTTTAGCAGGGAAGCTAAAAACTTGTCACGAGGTAGCGACACTATCGGCAGACGTATTGGTTTGCTAAAAAACTGCCTGCTAACGGGGCAATTTTTAGTTACACTATTTTTCCACATAAAAAAATCCAATTTCCCCTCAGGAGCCTCACCACCATGTCCACTGTTCTTCAAGTTGTTTCGCCGTGTTTTCAGTCTCCCAGTCGCTGGATTGTTTGGCGTTATGGACTGGGCTTATTTGCTTGTTTGCCGGGTTTGGCTTGGGCTGACATCGACTGGGAAACCAGTGGTTTTTTGAAGGCGAATAGCGCTTATTTTACCCGTCCTGGTACGGTGGTGGGTGGATTGACGGAACAGGCGACGGGCGACTTGAGTCAATTCACGATGGCGGCTAATTTATTGGTGAATGCGCAGTTTCAAAGTCATTTGAGCGCACACGCGCAATTCAATGGCATGTATTATGGTGAAGGCGGAGAGTCTAGGCCATTACACGGGCATTTGAATTACAGTCAGCAAGATTATTTACGCGAATTGTATTTGGATTACACCGTAGAGGAAATCAAATTACGGCTGGGGAAACAACAATTGGTGTGGGGTACGGCGGATGGGATTAAGTTGCTGGATATTGTGAATCCCACAGATTATCGGGAGTTTTCACAAAATACTCAGGAAGATGCGCGGATTCCGGTTTGGATGCTGAGTGCTGAGCGCAATTTTGGGGATGATTATAATCTGCAATTTGTGTTATCCGAAGCCCGCAGCAATCGCATTCCCGGTTTGCGTGACGGCGGCGAGCCGGGACAGCCGTTTGTCACTCAGGGCGTGGACAGTCTGACCGGGCCAGTCAATGGCTTTATGGCGATTACGCCCGCTTTGGGACAGGTAGCCAGTGCTTTTCAGCGCTTAGCATTGGCGGCCAGTCAAGGTCAAGCGGCGACGTTGCAGGCGGTCGGTGGTGATGGTTTCACAGTGCAGGATTTTGTCAATGGCAGCAGTCCGTTTTGTCCGCCGAGTCAAGATTGCGCGGCTTTGCTCAATCAGATTGCCCAAGACCCGGCCCAGGGTGGTAATGCTTATCGCACCAATTTGGTGAACAGCCAGTTTGATGCGGCTCATCCCGACAGCGCTTTTGAATATTTGGCGCACACCCGTTTTAGTAGTTTTGACAGTTTTGCCGGGGCGCAAAGTCGCTATCAGCGCGATTTGCCCAGCGGCGAGCTGAATACCGGGCTGCGTTTTAAGGGCAATCTCGCCAATCGGCTCAATTACAGTCTGCATTATTTTTATCACGACGACGCCAATCCGACCATCCGCTTGCATTGGGAAGATGCGCAGGGGCAGCCGCTCAGTGCTGAACTGCGCCAGGATCAAAACGGGCAGCCGAATGCGCTGCAATTGCGCCGCGCCGATGGCCGTGTGTTTCAAGCCGCCGATGCGCTGCATCCCAATGACGGTCAGGCGGTGCTGGTGTTTCGAGAAAGCACGGAGCGGGTGCATAGTTTGGGCGCAAGTTTCGACACCACGGTGGACACCGCTGGACTGGGCGCGGTGGTGTTGCGGGGTGAATTTTTGTATGACCAGGGTACGCAAGTGCCGGTGGTGGATCGGGCGGCGTTGGCAGTCGGTCATCTCACCCAGGCGTTACACCCCGAGGAAGCTGATTTTTTCAAATACGTGCTGGGGGCGGACATCACGTTGTGGACTAACTTGATGCTCAGCGTCCAGTTTATCCAATTTTATAATTTGGATTATCTGGACGAAGCGGGAGTGGGTGAGCATTCAGGCCGCTACACCGCCGATCCAGCCACTTTGCATCTGAGCAATGATTTGCAAGCGGGGCGGCGCGTCAAAAATTTTGGCACCTTGCTGCTGTCCAAGCCGTTTGGACAAACCCAGCAGGGGCGTATCGACAATTTGACTTTGTATGAGGAGGGCGGCGGGCTGTGGAACCGTTTGGCGGTGGAATATGCGTTCACGGATGCGTTGCTGGGCAGCTTGGCTTGGAATCATTACGGCGGCAATCGGCACACCAGTTTTGGTCAGTTACACGCGGCCTCTAGCCTGCAATTAGGCTTGAAATATCTGTTTTGGTAAAGTCTGAACCGGCGGATGTTTTTCTGGCGTAGGAGCGCCTTGCAGGCGCGATTGCTTCGATCATCGCGCCTGCAAGGCGCTCCTACGATTATCTGTTTGATTTTTAAGACTATGGCTGGGAATCTGGGCAGTTCAGCAATAATGTGCTAACATCCGGGGCTTTTTGACAACTGTTTTAGAATGCCATGCTTGCTGGATACATAGAACTGATTTTGTATAAGACTTACGCCGACTTGAAGGCCGAAAACGAACGCACCTATTTGGGGTTTTTATGGTGGATTTTCGAGCCGCTCTTGTTTATGGGGGTGTTTTATCTGGTTTACGGCACCTTACTGGCGCGGGGGCGGGTTGATTTTGTGCCCTTTTTGCTGATTGGCTTGATTACTTGGCAATGGCTAAAATCCTGTGTTTCCCACGGCTCATCGACGATTTATGGCGGTCATGCGTTGATGCAGCGCATCCATTTGCCAAAAGTGATTTTTCCGATAGTCCTAATTTTGACCGATACCTTTAAATTTGTGTTTATTTTTGCCCTGTTACTGTTTTATTTATGGGGCAGCGGCCATCCGCCGCAGCTGAGTTATCTCGCTTTGCCGCTGGTGTTATTGGTCGAATTGTTGTTAATCACCGCGATAACTTTTTGGATTGCCGCAATCGTGCCGTTTTTGCCAGATGTGCGTTTTGTGGTGGAAACGATTTTACAAGCGGTTTTTTTCCTGTCTGGCATTTTTTTCAGCGCTGATATGATTCCTGCCCAATACCTCGGTTATTTTTATCTCAACCCGATAGCGAATTTAATCGAAGATTACCGTAGCGTGTTGTTACACGGGCAGTGGCCGGACTGGAGCGGCTTGGCGCTCATTGGCGGGCTGTCCATCGTAGGGATTTGGCTAGGAGCGCGCCTGATTCGACATTTTGAATATTTGTACCCGAAAGTCACGCCATGAACAGCCAGCCTCAAAAAGTCTTGTCGATGCAGCATGTGGGGGTGTGTTATCGCCGCAATCGGGGGGTGTTTGGTGCCCCGTTTTGGGCCTTACGCGACGTGTCTTTCGACGTGTATCAAGGGGAAACACTCGGTATCGTGGGCCGTAATGGGGCGGGGAAAAGCACGCTGTTGCGGGTGATGTCGGGGATTATTCAGCCCGATGTCGGGGTGTTTAACAATGTGGGCTATCGGGTTTCTTTGTTGTCTTTGCAATTGGGTTTTATCCCGCACCTGAGTGGGCGCGAAAATGCGATTTTGAGCGGGATGTTGATGGGCCTGCGTAAACGTGAAATTGTCGCTAAAATCCCCGCGATTCATGAATTTTCAGAATTAGGCGATTTTTTTGATAAAGCCATCAGTACCTATTCTTCCGGCATGAATGCGCGGCTGGGTTTTTCGGTGGCGTTTCAAGTCGATCCCGATGTGTTGTTGATCGACGAGGTGCTGGGGGTGGGCGATGCGCAATTTCGTCAGAAATCCACCCAGGTGATGCGCGAGCGGATCAGCACGGCGGACAAAACTGTGGTGTTTATTTCTCACGACGGGCGTTTGGTGCAAGAACTCTGCAACCGCGTGGTGTGGATAGAAAACGGCGAAACTCGCGCCCAAGGTGATCCGGCCACGGTGTTACACGCCTACCACCAACATTTACAGATCAACGCCGCCCAGGGCTAGGCTGCTCTCGCGCCGCAAACCTCCTTATTCAAGAGATTTTTTACAATGCAAATCATCGTATTAGGCATGCATCGTTCCGGTACTTCAACAGTGGCGCGTCTTCTGAATATGATGGGCGCTTATTTTGCCCCGGAAGGCATGGAAATGCCGCCTGATTCAGGGAATCCCAAGGGTTATTGGGAACGCCGCGATGTGTATACCCTGAATAAGGAATTTTTGTGGGCGTTGCATTGTGATTGGTATCGAGTCAGTCATTTGGACTTGAATCAAGCCTCCGAAGAGGCGGTGGCGGCTTTTCAGGAGAAAGCGCGCAAAATTATTTTGGGCATGGACGCCAATCGTCCGTGGATGCTCAAAGAACCGCGCATGAATCTGTTGTTGCCCTTGTGGTATCCGCTGCTGGAATGTCCGCTAGCGATTCATGTTTACCGCAATCCCTTGCAAGTCGCCAAATCCATACACCGTCGCAATGGTTTTCCGATTCAATTTAATCTAGCGCTGTGGGAGTTTTACACGCTGCAAGCGTTACGGCATTCGCAGGACATGCCGACGCTGTTGCTGTCTTACGAAGCCTTGGTACGTAACCCGCACCGTGAGGTGACGCGCCTCTACGAACAATTGCTGAGTTTGGGAGTGCAGGGCTTACATGTGCCCGATCTGCGCGAAATTCAGGGTTTTATCGACGCCAGTTTGCTGCGCGAAAAAGCCGAAGAACACGAGCTGGATGGGTATTTGAACCACCAGCAAGCCAGTCTTTACGCCGCTTTGAAAGACGGCAGTATCCTGGAATGGACAGAAATCCCTGTGTTATCTGCTGGGGCTTTGGAACAATTGCTGTTGTTTGAAGCCCGTCGTGCCGAAGAAGAGGCACAGGCGCTCACTTTGCGTGAACATCAGACCCTGATCCGCACTAATCAGCTTGAGCATGAAACGGCTTTGGCTGAATTACGCACGGCCCATGAGCAACAACTGGCCGAATTGCAAGCAGCGCTGGATCAACAAGCCCAGCAGGTTAACCAGGCCCATGAGCAACAACTGGCCGAATTGCAGGCAGCGCTGGATCAACAAGCCCAGCAGGCTGACCAAGTCTTGTTTGAAAAGGGTCAGGCGTTGCTGACGGCTAATCAGCAAGCCTTCGATTTGGATCAAAAGCTCAGACGTAGCGCCCAGTCGTTGCGTGCCGTCCAACAGCAACTCGACACCGCCAAGCAAGCCGAAACCGCTTTACAGCAAGACCTCCTGGAACGCGAGGCGCGGCTGTATCAGGTGCAACGCTGGCTAGAACAGCTTCAACACGATAGCGTCGCTTTGTTTGCTTCCCAGACTTGGAAAGCAGGACATTGGTTGACGCGCACGGCGCAGCGCTTGTTGCTACGCAAACCCACGCCAGGTGCGCAAGCACACATGCTGGCGGTGATTGCCGCGTTTCAAGCTTGGCAACAACAGCGCTTGCTGGAAACCTCGGCATTGAGTGGCGTGCGCGCCCTCGGTGAGGCTGAAACCAGTCGGTTGTCCGCCCCGGTGTTGGGTCAGGTAGACATCGTGATCTGCATTCACAACGCCCTGGCCGATGTCCAACTGTGCCTGCAATCGGTGTTGGCACACACCCCGGAACAGCACAGGCTGATTCTGGTCAATGACGGCTCAGACGACGAAACCCGTGCCTTTTTGCAGGCTTTTCAAGCCGCTCATGCACACTGTGTGCTGCTCGAAAACGCCACCGCGCAAGGCTATACCAAGGCCGCCAATTTGGGACTGCGCGCCACCCACAGCGACTCGGTGGTGCTGCTCAACAGCGACACCGTGGTGCCCAGATTGTGGCTGCCGCGTCTTATCGACTGTGCCGACAGTGATCCGACAATTGGCATCGTCGGGCCTTTGTCAAACGCGGCGAGTTGGCAATCTGTGCCTGAGCGCTTCGGTGCAGCCGGTGATTGGGCGATTAACAGCCTGCCACCGGGCTTTAGCGTGAATGAAATGGCCGAATTGGTACATCAAGCCTCGCAGCGGACTTTCCCACGGGTGCCCTTCGTGAACGGCTTTTGTTTCTTGTTAAAACGCCGCTTGATCGAGCGCATCGGCTATTTGGACGAGGCACATTTCCCCAAAGGCTATGGCGAAGAAAACGATTATTGCCTGCGGGCAGCCGAGGCCGGTTTTAGCTTGGCCATCGCCGATCATTGCTATGTGTATCATGCGAAATCCAAGAGTTACACCCACGAACGCCGGGCGGTGTTGGCCCGCGAGGGGGACGCCGCGCTGAAACAAAAACACGGCAGCAAACACATCGCGCAATTGGTGAAAGGCTTGCGCGACAACCACGAGTTGGCGCTGACTCGCGAGCGCATCCAAGCCTGCTTACAGGATCAATCACTGGCTCCTAACGCGCAGGCATTGCGGATGTTGTTTGTGTTACCGGTCGGTGGCATCGGCGGTGGCATCCATTCGATAGTACAAGAAGCCGCCGGGCTGCGCCGTTTGGGCGTGGAAGCCCGGATCGCGATACCACTGGACGAAGCGCGGAGCTATCAACTGAATTATCCGCGTGGGTTTGAGGCGGGTGAGCTGTTTTATTTTTATCACGACCTGCCGGATTTGTTCAGTTTTGCCGAGCGTTTTGAAGGCGTGATCGCCACCACCTGGGATTCGCCAGCGCTGCTTGCGCCCTTTTTTGATAAAAACCCGCATATTTTGCCGCTGTACTATGTGCAGGATTATGAACCCTGGTTTTTTGAAGAAGGCTCGGAGCAGTGGCAGATTGCCTATGATTCCTACACCCGCGTGGAAGGAATGCAATGTTTTGCGAAAACCGCTTGGTTGTGCGACATCGTGGCGCAAAAACACGGGGTGCCAGTGGGCAAAGTCGCGCCCAGCTTGGATCGCGACGTGTATTATTACCCCGCCAGCGCGCCCAGCCGCAATCCAGTGCTGGGCATCGTGGCGATGATTCGCCCAGTCACCCCACGACGCGGCGCAGTGCGCACGATGCAGGTGTTGCAGCATATTAAGCAGGCGTATGGCAAACGGGTACGGATAGACCTGTTTGGTTGTGACGAGGCCGAATTAAGCGCATTGCCACATGCCTTTGAGTATCGCAATCACGGGGTGTTGGTGAAAGAGGCGATAGCCGATCTGTACCGCAACGCTGATATTTTTATTGATTTCTCAGATTATCAAGCGTTTGGGCGCACCGGACTGGAAGCCATGGCCTGCGGATGTGCGGTGATTTTGCCGATCACCGGCGGGGCACACGAATATGCGGTGCATGAAGACAATGCGCTGTTGGTGGATACCCGCGAAGAAAGCCGCTTGATCGCAGCGCTCAAACGGTTGTTGGACGACAGCGCCTTGCACGAGCGTTTACAAAACCACGCTTTGCGCACGGCTAAAACCTATAGCATCCAGCGGGCGGTGTTGTCTGAATTGTCCTGGTTTAGAGCCGCCTTGTTGGCAGCCCGGCGGGTGCAGCAACAAAAAAAACGCAGCCCCAGCCGTCGTGCGGGGGAGCCGCTGCCGCTGGCGGTAGTCACCAGTTTGCGCGGTGATGGCAAGCCGGTGGGTTCGGCGAATATCCGGTTATTACAGCCGTTAAGTCACGCCAGCGTCAGTGCCCAAGTGGAACTGCGCCTGTGCCAGCTCCCGGATTTATTCAAAATCACCGAAGGCACTATCGTGGTGCAACGCACGGCGATTCCCAACCCCAACACCGCCAAGCTGTTGCTGGCGCATTGTCGGCGCTGGGGCATTAAACTGGCGTTGGAAATTGACGATGATTTGCTGCACTTACAGCATAAAACCGGCACAGAAGTGCGTTACCGCTCAGAACCTTTGGAAGCGTTGGAATTAATCGCCAGTGGGGCGGATCGGATCGTGGTGTCTTCACCGCCGCTGGGTGAAACGATGCGCGAGTTCAACACCCAAATCGTTTGCGTGCCGAATGCCCATGATGAAACCATTTGGTTAAGCGGCGAACCGGGCCATTTTATCAAGCCAGTACCGCCTGCCAGTCACAACCAAATACGCATTCTTTATATGGGAACGCGCACCCATGAACACGATCTCAAAGTGGTCGAAAAAGCCTTCAAGCGTTTACAAAAAGAATACGGTCATCGTTTGGTGCTAGAAATCGTCGGCGGCATTCCCGACAATGCCGAGAGCTTTGGTAAAGTGGTGATTCCTGAAGGGATTAACAGCAAAAGCGACGCCTATGTCGAATTTGTACACTGGTTTCGCCGCGCCAATCATTGGCATTTTGGAATTATCCCTTTAGAACTGACCCCGTTTAACCGCCAGAAAAGCTACATCAAGTTTTTGGATTATTCGGCTTTGGGCTTGGCGTCGATTTGTTCGGACATTGAACCCTATCAAGCGGTGGTCAGATCGGGAGAAAATGGCCTGTTGGTGAGCAACGACACCCAAGCTTGGTACAGTGCGATGAAACAACTCATCGAAGACCCGGCGTTGCGCGAGCGTCTCGCGGTGCAGGCTTTTCGTGACCTGACCAGCCAGTTTATTTTGCAACACCGTGCGCAAGATTTTCTGGATGCCTATCGACAGATTCCTGATTAGCATGAGCGCTTTTATCTAATGGCCAGCCAAGCCTATCGTTATCAAGCCTGTGATGCACAGGGTAAAGTGCATGACGGTCAGATTAACGCCGAAAATGAACAGGAAGTGGTGGCCATTCTTCAGGCCAAACAACTGATTCCGATCAAAGTGGAAGCGGGCGGGACTGGCGTCAGTTTTAGCCTGCGCCGCAGTCCGATCCGCAACCAAGATGTGATCGACTTCACCAACGGCCTGTGTACCCTGGTCGAAGCCCATGTGCCTTTGGATCGGGCGCTGGGTTTGCTGGAAGGTTTAACCACCAAACCCAGTATGCAGAGTCTGATTGCCGACTTGCGGCGGGAAGTCAAGGAAGGGCGCACCCTAGCGGATGCGCTGCAAGGCTATGCCGAGACTTTTTCCAAGATGTACATCAACATGGTACATGCCGGCGAAGAAGGCGGCATTTTAGAACGCCTGTTGCCACGCTTGGGACGTTTTCTCGAAGAAGCCGACGAAGCCCGCCGCACTGTGATCTCCGCGTTAATTTACCCGACTATTTTGCTGGTGGTGGGGGTGCTGAGCGTGATAGCCTTGCTGGTTTTCGTGGTGCCCCAGTTTGCCACGCTGTTTGAAGACATGGGGGCGGCGATGCCGCAATCTGCCGCCTTGTTGTTGGGTTTGAGCGCTTGGCTACAGCATTATGGCTGGACGTTGGGCTTAGTGCCGCCGCTGTTGTGGTATGGCTGGTGGCGTATGGGAGCCACGCCAGCCAGTCGTTTACAACGCGACCGTTTGCTGCTCGACTTGCCGTTGTTAGGTACGCTGATGTTGCAGGCCGAAGCCTCGCGTTTTTGCCGTACCTTGGGCGCGCTGCTGGGCGCGGGGATTCCGCTGCTCAAGGCGCTACACATCGCCAGAGGGGTGATGCAAAACCAGGTGCTGGCCGACAGTTTAGAACAGGTGGAAGAATCGGTACGCCGGGGCGTGAGTCTGGGCAAGGCGCTGCTGAATACCGGACAATTTCCAGTGCTGTTACCGCAATTGGTGATTGTCGGCGAGGAATCCGGGCGCACCGCGCCGATTCTGGATAAGCTGGCCGAATCTTTCGATAGCCATGTGCGCCAGCAAACTGGGCGGATGGTGGCGCTGGTCGAGCCTTTGTTGATCGTAAGCTTAGGCGGCATCGTCGGTGCCGTGGTGATCATCATGCTCTCGGCCATTTTCAGCCTGAATGATGTCAAATTTTAGTGTTCAACGACTGGGATATTTTTTAAGCATGACACAGTTTTTCAAATCGGGATTGGTGCTGGCCCTGAGTAGCTTGCTGGGGGCTTGCGTCACCGCACCGCCAGCCGATGACACGCTCAAAAGTGCCGCTGAACTCGCCGTGCAACAGTTACCCGGTGGTGCAGGTGCTAAGCCCCTGTTTCCGGTGATTGGCGAACTACCGCAACCCCCCGCCGCCCCGACCCCGGCGGCGGTCAATCGGCTTGGCGACTTGCCTGCCATTCGTAGCACCGACAGCACCGCCCCCCCGACCCCCGCAGTCGATCCTAAAGATGACACCGTGTCGCTGGACATGGAACAAGTGGAACTGCGCCAAATTCTGGAAATGATCACAGACACGCTGAATATGACGGTGGTGATCGATCCGTCTATCGGCGATAAGGTGACGATTCGCACCGCACCGGATAAGCCGCTGCGTCATAAAGACCTCTGGCCCTTGTTGCAGATGCTGTTGAGTGAAAATGCTATTGTGATGGAACAAAAGGGCGGGGTGTATCACCTGAAGAAAGAAAAAGCCGCGCTGCCTGCGACTATCGGCGGGCCAGGCAGCCAGCTTGCCCGCAGCCATGCCGCCCAAGTGTTGCAAGTCACGCCGCTACGTTATATCAATGTCGAAGCCGCGCTGACCACGCTTAAACCGCTGGTAGAACCCGAAGGCCGTCTGCTCAGCATCTCTGCGTTGAATATCTTGGGCATCGTCACCAGCCCCGACAAGCTGGGACGGATTAATAACATCCTCAATCTGGTCGATGCCGATCCTTTTGTCTATCGCGGGATTCGCTTGTTTCGTTTGAGTAATAGCAAAGCCACTGAAATGAAAGGGGAATTGGATAAAATTTTGCTGGCAGTCGAAGGCAAAAGTCCCAGCTATGAAACCATCGCCTTAGAGCGCGTGAATGCCCTGTTGGTGGTGGCCCCGCCGAAACGCGGTTTTGAGGAAGTGGCGCGTTGGGTGTCAATACTCGACGAGCCTAACGAAGCGGGCGGGGAACAGGTGTTTATTTACCGGGTGCGCAATCTGAAAGCCACCACCCTGGCCTCTACCCTGAGCGATGTGTTTAAGCTGGAAGATAAAGACAACAAGGTCAAACGCCCAGACGAGAAGAACGCAAAAGACGACCCCAAAACACCAGAACCAGCGGCAACCCCGGAAAATCCGGCGACTCCGCCGGTAGAAACCCCGCCCTCGCCGACAGCGGCTGCGCAAGCCACCGCCGCCGTGTCAGCACAGCTTAAAGTCACGATTGTGGCCGATGAAGACACCAACACGCTGTTAGTACGCTCGACGCCCAAGGATTACCGGCAACTGCTCAGCACTATCGCCTTGCTGGATACCTTGCCCAAAGAGGTGATGATCAACGTGGTGGTGGCTGAGGTGGAGTTGACCAATCAACAGCAGTTTGGGATCGATTGGTATTCGCTGTTTGGGCCTAGCGACAAAAGCGTGGTCGGCACCAATTTCAACGTGCCTGGCACCTCTGGCGTGGCCAGCGATGGCACGGTGACATTCGGGGATCATGGCTTGGTCGTCGGTTATGTCAGCAAATCGATCAGCGCCATCTTGAATGCCCTGAGCAGCGATGGGCGGGTGGAGTTGCTGTCGCGGCCTTCGCTCCTGGTGCGTAATAATCAGGAAGCCAGCATTAATGTCGGGTCGGACGAACCGACGATTACTCAAATCAACCAAACCGCGACCAGTACCTTAAACACGGGCTATACCTCCAACCAAGTTCAATATCGCAAAACTGGGATTATTCTCACGGTTAAGCCGCAGATCAACGAAGATGGCGTGGTCAATATGGATGTCAAACAAGAGGTATCGGCCTTAGGCCCACCGGGCACCACTCAGCAGTTACCTTCCTTTCGGCAACGGACTATCGAAACCTCGTTGGTGGTCAGCGATGGCGCGGCGGTGGTGATGGGCGGCTTGATTCAAACCGGCTGGGATAACAGTTATGAAGGCGTGCCCTATTTGCAGGATGTTCCGGTGTTAGGGCAGTTGTTCAAAGGCCAGAAAGAAAAACGCACCCGCACCGAGTTGGTGGTGATTATCGTGCCACAAATCGTCCATCCCGATGCCGACAACCGGGCTTATGTCACCCAGTTTCGGGATCGCATGGGACAGGTTAAGCGTTTGATGGAAGAAGATGTGACGCCGATTTATTTACCGATGCCCACCTCGTCAAACAGCGCCGCCAGTGAGACCATCGCGCCAGCGCTGGCTGCACCTGCCACCACGGGTGTGCGGTAAGATGCGCGGGTTGTCACTGCCGGTCTGCTTGGCGATGCTGGGGCCAAGTCTCTGTGTCGCCGCCCCCGTCGCAGTTGACATCCCGACTGCGGGTACTGCCCTGTGCCGTCCGCTGAATACCGGTGTGCCCAGCAAACCCCTGTCTAAACAACGTGATAAGCAGCCCGGTCAGTTATATCTGGAAGCCGATCAGGCTGACATTCGCGAGGAAGCCAACACGGACGACCCCGCCGACCGCCAATACCATTTCAGCGGTCAAGTGTTACTAGAACGTGATGAACAGGTGTTGCGTTCAGAAAAACTGCATTACAGCGCCCGCACTGGCGAAGTCTCGGCCCAGGGGGATGTCACCTTGTGGGACAAGGGCTTGATTGCCCGCAGCCCGCAGGTCACTTTGCACGCCGATGCCACCGGTACGGCTGAGCAGGCCGAATATTGGCTGCCCGCTCGGCGAGGTCACGGCACGGCGGCTAAGGTTGAGCGCACCGGCCCTGAACAGGCGCGATTGCAAGACATGACTTACACCACTTGCGATCCGGGACAAGAAGCTTGGCGCTTGGACAGCCGCGACACGGTGCTGGATTTAACCGAAGACACCGGCACTGCCAAGGGTGTCACTTTGCGTTTTCACAACGTGCCGATCCTGTACACGCCCTACCTGAGCTTTCCGCTCAGTGATCGCCGCAAAACCGGCTTACTCATGCCGCGTGTGGGCTATTCCAATAGCCGAGGTTTAGACATCAGCCTGCCTTATTACTGGAATTTAGCCCCCCATTACGATGCCACTTTAACCCCCAGAGTGATGACCGAACGAGGCTTGATGCTGGGCACCGAGTTGCGTTATTTGTTTGGAGCGGGAGCCGGGCAGATTAACTGGGAATATTTGGATGATGACCACAATGCGCCAAGTCCTGCCGAGCGCACTCGGTATTTGTTGAAATTTAAAAATCTGAGCCGATTGAATTCAGGTTTTTATGCCGATCTCAACTATAACGAAGTCTCGGATAATCGGTATTTTGAAGATTTCGGCAATAGCCTGGATGTCAGTAGTACCACCCATTTAGAACAACGGCTGGACTTGGGTTATCAGGGTACGGGTTATTACGCACTGGCCCGTGCGCAACATTTTCAAACCCTGTTGACTGATCCGGCGGCGCGGCCCTATGCGCGTCTGCCGCAACTGCTGTTGGGCACGCAATTACCCGTACACAACCGTCAATGGCATGGCGAAGCCACGGCGGAATATGTGTATTTTGATCGGGATACCACCTTAACCCCTGGCCCCACCGGTAGCCGGGCGCATTTGGCCGCCGCTTTGAGCTATCCTTGGCGCAATCCTGGCAGTTTTCTGGTGCCCCGCGTGGCGGTGCAAGCCAGCCGCTATAGCCTGAATGACACCGCCGGTGCGCCGACCGATCCCAGCCGCACGCTCTATACTCTGAGCCTAGACAGCGGCTTGTTCCTGGAACGTCACACCAGTTGGCGCGACACCGGCTTGGTGCAAACCTTAGAACCCCGGCTGTTTTATGTGTACACCCCTTATCAAGATCAAAGTCAAATTCCGGTGTTTGATTCGGGTTTATATGATTTTTCTTTCAGCCAATTATTTCGCGAAAATCGTTTCAGCGGCAGTGACCGCATCAGCGACGAAAACCGCATTGCCTTGGCGCTGACCAGCCGCTTTTTAGACCGTCAAGATGGCACCGAATATCTGCGCGGCAGTCTCGGTCAAACCTATGCCCTGGAAGACCCACAAGTCAGCTTGCCGGGGCAAGTGCTGGCCACTGACAGTGTGTCTCATGTGGTCGGTGAAGTCGCCGCCCGTTTAGACCAACACTGGCAAGCCAGCCAAACCGTGCAATGGGATTTGAATAATAATCAAGTGATTAAAAGCACCAGTAAACTGCGGTATCAAGCCAGTGAACAAGGGGCCGCCGTCAATCTGTCCTATCGGCTGCGGCATGATTTGTCAGAGGATTTAGAACAAACGGATATTTCTGGGGATTGGCCGCTTAATCGACAATGGCGCGCCGTAGCGCGTTGGAATTATTCTTTAGCCAATGAACGTCATTTAGAAACCCTGGCCGGGATTGAATACAACAGTTGTTGTTGGGCGTTGCGTTTAGTGGCGCGCCGTTATTTGCAGAATTTGGCCGGAGATTACGACACCGGTTTATATCTACAAATCGAGTTTAAAGGGCTGGCAGGGGTGGGCAGAAGTGCCGGGAGCTTTTTACAAAACGCAATTCCCGGTTTTAACGACCGTTTAAGCGATCACGCAATAGCACCATGAATACACTTCAGTCACCACGCTTGCCCAGTCTTCCAGAAAAAACCGCTGTTTGGGGCTTTTTTCTGCTGATTATTGGTTTGCGTGCCCCAGAAATTCTCATCAACCCGCGTTTTTGGGCAGAAGAGGGCGTGTTATATTTCAAATACGCCTACGAGAATAGTTTTCTCGATAGTTTATGGATGGTGATTGGCGCGGGTGCCGGTTATTTATCGTTGTTGGTGAATATTCCGATTACCGTTGCCGCACACTGGCTGCCGCTTGAATATGCGCCCACTGTCACCACGGGATTTTCATTGTGGGTGATGTTAATTCCCCTGTGGCTGATTCTCACCGGTCGTTCTGTGCTGTGGGACAGTCCAGAAAAACGCTATGTGGCACTTGCCCTGATTTATTTAGCGCCCACTTCAGCAACGCCAGAAATCTGGTTAAACACGATTAATTTACAAGTGTATGCGGGAATTATTTCCCTAAGCCTGTTGTTTGAAGTGCCAGCCCAGACACGCATCCGGCTTTGGATCTATCGCAGTTTATTGTTGTTATGTGGCTTAACCGGCCCTTACACGGTGTTTTTATCACCGGTTTTTTTCATTAAAGCCTTAATAGAAAGAAGTCGTGAGGCGTTCTGGCAATTGGGCATAGTCGGTTTAGCCAGCACGATTCAGTTTAGTTTGTTTTTATATATCAAACACAGCGGCGCTTTGTCCGGGATGAAGCTGGGTTATTTCGAGATTTTTAAGTCTGCGGTGTATGTGGTGTATTACCATGTTTTAACCCCGTTAGTCGGCCCTGAGTTTTTAGGTACCGTGGCGCAGAAAACTTTAGGTGTCACCACGATTGAACACGCTTACCGAGAACAGGGGGTGTGGGCTGGACTCAGTGGGCCGGGTATCCTCAGTCTTCTGTTATTAGTCGGCCTGATGGTGGCCTTATGGCGCTTAAAACCGGTGCGCACGCAAGCTCTGTTATTGCTGGCTTATGCCTGTACCTCGTGGCTCACCACTTATGGGGCGATTCATGGCGTACCCCACAATCGTTATGCGGTACTGGCGGGTTTGTGTTTGCTGTTGGCGATGTTGCATACCGTCACATGGCCGGTGAAACGCTGGAGCAGCGGATTAGTGGTGGGTTTATTGGGCTTTTCCCTGTTTCAAGGGGTGTTGCATTACCAGAACAGTCCGCTATTTTTCCGCTATGTACAGGGTAATCAACGCTGGGCCAACGAAGTAGCCGCTTGGCGTCACGATCCGCAGCACCAGTTACGGGTGTGGCCTAATGTACCGAAACCGCAATGGGGGTTTTATTTATCCGATCCCCAGTTGTTACAACAAACGCGCTTGGCCTTGGCGGCATCGGCGGAGTTTACCTTGTACACTTCAGGAGCCGATTGGGCGGAACGGCGCATCATCGTGACGGGTTTGCCGACTGACTTTTTTCTGCGTTTTACCGTACACAGCGATCAAGCGCTTAGCCGCTATCAAGGAGGCGTGACGCTGTTAGATGCCCAGGATCAGGTGTGTTTGCGTTATCCTTGGCCAGCTTTGTCAGAAAAGTCGGCACAGGAATCTCCCGAAACACCGTTCTATCTGGCCTCGTTACGGGCGGATTGGCCGATTCCGCCGCCCTTTCCTAATGTGGTGAAACCGCTGGGGGCGCACACTTGTGATTTACGGCAAGTCAGGCAAATACGCTGGCGCTTAAAAACTGTCGATGGCTCGGCGGCCAGGGTGCAAGTGCAGCAGTTGACGGCCTTACCCCGACAGTATTATTCGGTTTTACACCGCTGACTTTGAGCAACCAATGGTTTTTTATTTGGTAACTGCCTACCTATAAAACCAATATTCACCGCAGAGGCGCAAAGTACGCAGAGAAAAACCGCAAAGTGAATTTGTTGTCTTTGCGTCCTCTGCGTCTCTGCGGTAAATTTTTTTTGGGGTAGGTAGTTACTTTATTTGTTAAATCTGGCAAAACCTGCCTGTGATCAGGAGTGATCTTCATGAAAAAATGGTCAACAAGCTTGTTGCTTGTGGTGTTGTCTAGCGGCTGGGGTGTCGCCAATGCTGCCGAGTACTTAGATTGGATAGTCGCGGTGGTCAATGATGAGGTTATCGTCAACAGCGATTTGCAAGGTGAAATGCGCAGTATTGTGAGTAACTTACGTCAGCAAGGCACCGCTTTGCCGCCCCAGGATGTGCTGCAAAAACAAGTGTTAGAACGCATGGTCACTAATCGGGTGCAGTTGCAATTGGCTAACCGCACTGGGATTAAGGTCGATGATGGCACTTTGAATGCGGCGCTACGACAAGTGGCGGCGCAAAATCAGTTAAGTCTGGAAGCCTTTCAAGAAGCGCTGGCTAAAGAAGGCGTGGCTTACGCCGAGTTTCGCGAAGACTTGCGCGACCAACTGATCATTCGGCGTTTACAGCAGCGCCAAGTCGCCAGCCAAGTCACGGTCACTGAGCGCGAAATCGACAACGCGCTAGCAAATCAAGTGCGTCAAGGCAGCGGCGGTCACGAATATCACCTGATGCATATTCTGATTGCCGTGCCAGAAGGGGCCTCGCCCGAACTCATCGCCGAGAAAAAAGCCAAGGCTGACCAGGTGTTCGGCTTGTTGCGAGACGGAGCCGATTTCAAGCAAACGGCAGTGACCTATTCCAATGGTCAACAAGCCTTTGAAGGCGGTGATCTCGGTTGGCGTAAGGCCGGACAGTTGCCTGCCTTGTTTGCGGATCAGTTGGTCAAAATGAAAGCAGGTGAAGTGGCTGGCCCGTTTCAAAATGCCAGTGGTTTTCATCTGATTAAACTGGCCGAATTACGCGGCGTGACCCAAAACATCGTGACCCAAACCAAGGCGCGTCATATCCTGGTACAAACCAACGAATTGGTGTCTGATGCTGAAGCAGAAAGCCGTTTACGTCAATTAAAAGAACGTGCTGAAGCGGGAGATGCTTTCACCGCACTGGCCAAAGCCAATTCTGAGGACGCTGCATCTGCTAGAGAGGGCGGCGAATTAGGCTGGATCAGTCCCGGTCAAATGGTGCCGGAATTTGAAGAAGCAATGCAAAGTCTCAAACCGGGCGATGTCAGTGAACCTTTCCGTTCGCGTTATGGCTGGCATATTATTCAAGTGGAAGAACGCCGCGATCATGACAACACCGAACAGGCGTTGCGCAGCAAAGCCTCACAACAAATCCGCCAGCGTAAGATGGAAGAAGAATTGGATTCTTGGTTACGGCAATTACGCGACGAGGCTTATGTAGACTATCGTCAAACCGAGCAGGGAGCTTAAGGCATGAGCAGTGACAGCACCCAAAGCAGTAATACGGTGTGGCATCAGGCCACTGTGACCCGTGCGCGACGCGCCCAACTGGACGGGCATCGCAGCGCGGTGCTGTGGTTTACCGGCTTGTCTGGGGCGGGCAAATCCACCTTGGCCCATGCGGTGGAAGAAAGCCTGTACCAACAGGGCTGCCACACGTTTGTACTAGACGGCGACAATGTACGTCACGGACTGTGCGGCGATCTGGGGTTTTCTGCCGCTGATCGAATGGAAAATATCCGCCGGGTGTCGGAATTGGCTAAGTTGTTTGTAGAAGCCGGGCAGCTCATTCTCACCGCCTTCATTTCGCCGTTTCGCGCAGATCGTGACAAGGCCAGGCAGTTGATCGGTGCCGCCGATTTTATAGAGATTTATTGCCATTGTTCATTAGAAATCTGTGAAGAACGCGACACCAAGGGCTTATATCAACGAGCGCGGCGCGGTGAAATCAAAGAATTTACCGGCATTTCTTCGCCCTATGAAGCACCACACACTCCAGAACTGATCGTTGAAACGGGTCGTGAACCTTTAGAACACTGTGTGGCGCAGGTTTTAAGCTACTTACAAATGCGTGGACTTTACCAGAGTAAATAAAGGAAATCACCATGTCATCTCCCCGTTATCTCGACATTATTCGCGACGGTTTGTGGACTCAAAACACCGGCTTGGTGCGTTTGTTGGGGCTGTGTCCGCTGCTGGCGGTCAGTAACAATGTGGTGAACGGGGTGGGATTGGGACTGGCGACCACGCTGAGCTTAGTGCTGAGCAATGTGCTGGTTTCGCTGATTCGTAATTGGGTGCCCACAGAAATCCGACTGCCGGTGTTTGTGCTGGTGATCGCCTCTTCGGTGACGGCGGTGGAACTGGTGATGAAGGCTTTTTACTATGACCTGTATCTGGTGTTGGGGATTTTTATCCCCCTGATCGTCACTAACTGTGCGGTCATCGGGCGGGCCGAGGCATTTGCCGCGAAAAATACCGTGGGTCGCTCCTTGGTGGATGGACTCAGCACCGGTTTGGGCTTTACTTGGGTGTTGAGCAGTCTGGGCGGATTGCGAGAAATCTTGGCACAAGGCACTTTGTTTGGGCAGGCGGAGATGATGTTCGGAACCCTGGCACAGGGCGTGACTGTACATTTATTTGATCACTACGGCGGTTTTTTAATCGCTGCGTTGCCACCGGGTGCGTTCATCGGTTTGGCGCTGTTGATTGCGCTGAAAAATTGGCTGGATCAGCGTTTGAAATCAAGAAAGCCACAAGCCGTACCCGTGTCATTTCTGGAACACACGCCTAATGAGTCGGCCCCTGCGTCATGAACAGCGACCAGCGGCGTGAGTTTTTTGCACGGTTACAAGCGGCAAACCCGCAACCCAGCACTGAGCTGCACTACCACAGCCCCTTCCAATTATTGATTGCGGTGATTTTATCGGCACAAGCCACCGATAAAAGTGTGAATAAGGCCACTGCTGGCCTGTTTGCGGTGGCTCCCGATCCGCAAAGTGTGCTGGATTTAGGGGAAGCTGGGTTAAAGGCGCATATTAAAACCATCGGCTTGTACAACAGCAAAGCCACACATATTCTCAAAACCTGCGCCCTGTTACTCAGCCAACACGCAGGCGAGGTGCCGTGTCAGCGAGCCGCTTTGGAAGCCTTGCCTGGCGTAGGCCGTAAAACCGCCAATGTGGTACTCAATACTGCGTTTGGCGAGCCAACGATTGCCGTTGACACTCATATTTTCCGCGTGGCTAACCGTACCAGCTTGGCACCGGGCAAAACACCCTTAGCGGTGGAACAGGCTTTATTGAAACGTGTCCCTGCCGAGTATCGCCAAGACGCGCATCATTGGCTGATTCTGCATGGACGTTATGTATGCACCGCCCGCAAACCGCTGTGTGCGACTTGTGTGGTGGGAGATTTGTGTGTTTGGAAAGACAAACCTGGAGTTACCCCATGAATGAGAAAGTATTTCGTCCCTGCCAAGGTAAAGACGCTTGTCGAGAAAACGCCGAAGGTTGTAGCACCTGTGGCCGTAGCAGCGCAGAAATCACCGAAACCCGCGACTTGATCGACACGCTGAGCCAGTTTGTGATTCAACAGGGCTATAGCAATGTCGATGATTTCGCGACCTATGTGGCCAATCATCTGCGCCGCAAAGTCACCTATGCCCGTCAAACCCTGCCGCTGTCTTGATTAAACCCCCAACGCGGCTTAGCGCCGCGATTTTCCCACGCCCATGAAAACAGTCCGCGAACAAATTATTGAGCGGGTAATCGCCCAACTGCAAACCATCAGCCGCAGCAATGGCTATACTAACGACATTGGTGCAGGCCGGGTTTACCGGGGTTTATCCTGTATTGAGCAAGGTAATCCGCCCGCCGCTGCCGTCTGGGAATTGGCGGAACGGCGCGAGCGCAATACCTATGGCGGCACGGTGCGCACGCTGATCATCAAAATCGAAGGTTTGGTGGCGTGTGACAGTGAACAGACGGCTGCCGCAGTCGCCAACAGCTTGCTCGGAGATTTTGAAAAAGCCCTGATGTTGAGCGACAGCACGCTCGAAGAATTGATCGACGATATTCAGGATGTCGCCGCAGAAATCGTCTACCTAGAACCCGCGTCTGGACTCGCGGCGGCGGTGATCGATTTTGAAATCCGCTATATTACTGAGTGGGGCAATCCCTATCACAGCCAAACCTAAGTCTTACTTCACAGGAGTTGCAGATGCGTCACTTTTTAAGCGTTTTATTAGTGTTAGCCAGCACGGCTGGTTTGCTGTCCGATGCCCAGGCGGGTGTTAAAGAAACCCTCCGCTTTGCCAAGGGTAAATCTTATGGCATCGCTGAAAACACGGTGATACGCGGTGAGCGGGATTATTATTTCATCACCGCCCGCGCCGGGCAGACTATGACTGTCACGGTCTCCAGTGTGGAAGAAAACGCGGTGTTTGATGTGTATGCACCCGGTGCGCGTATCGTGATGGATGAGGGGATGGAAACCATTGCAGGAGAACCCTTGGATAACGCCGTTGAGCAACAAAACTGGCAAGACGAATTGCCCAGTTCTGGACGTTACACCGTCGTTGTCGGCGGCACACGCGGCAATGCCAGTTATCGCTTACAGGTTGGAATAGAATAATAAACGCGGGTTCCAGGTTCGAGTCTTGCAGTGGACAAGACATCGAACCGGGGCAGCACCCAGTTTTGATAGGAGAGCGATTGCGCTGACCTCGGTTTCGGTTGCTTGCGTTTGATCGACAGTCACTGGCTGTGTTGTCATTATTTTATCGAGGTAACTCCATGTTTATTTATAGATTATCTATGCTACTCGCCCTGCTAGTCGGCTTGACTGGCTGTATGCTGCCCGCCAGCAGCAGCTTTGGTCGAGAATCACTCAATAGCGTCTATACCATGAACTACGGCACGGTGGATCGGGTGCGCGTGGTTGAAATAGAACCCCCCGAAAGTCCCATCGGCATGATTGCCGGTGCCTTGCTGGGCGGGATTGCCGGTGGCGGGATCGGCGGCGGGCGGGGCAGCGACTTAGCCGCTGTGGCTGGTGCCTTGGGGGGCGGTTTATTAGGCAGCGCGATGCAAGCCGATCTGGGCGCAAATCAAGGCTTAGAACTGACCGTGCGCTTGGAAAACGGACAACAAATGGTGGTGATCCAGGCCGCAGAACCGATGTTTCAAGCGGGTGAACGGGTGCGGGTACTGACCTCACGTGATGGCAGTATCCGCGTCACCCATTGAACCCGGTGACGGGCGCACGCCAAGTCACCGGGTGCGCCTCTAGTGCTGAACTCAGCGGGGAGCTGCGGTTGCAGACGAGCTTTGCAGCGATTCCTGTTCTACTTGCAAGCGACACTGCTGCTGGCTCATCCATTCCAGACGATCTGCGGGCGTTTTGAGGTCTGCTGGAATCTCATGAACCGTCAAGATTCTAAAGCGACGATTGGTTTTTAAGAGATAGGCCGTGTCAGGCAATAGGGGCAGTTTATCCTGGGGCCAAGCCAGCGTATTTTCCTGACTGGGCCAGGAAAGACGGGCTTCCTGCTGGGTGTTTCGGTTGGTAATGACCAAGGTATCTGCATAATTAACCTCAGGCCGCCACAGCGTGACCTCCTCCAACGAGCGGTAGCAAAAATCGTAGCTTTTGGAAATATCAACCGCCCAGGCAGGCGGCTGCGGCGCATCAGCGATGCTGCGTACTGGACGCGGATCTTTGCGCTCGATGCCAGAAATCACCAACGGACACACAGGTTTGTTATGATTAGGCCCGAAATAAACGCACACCTTATCGTTGCCTAAATTTCTGAGTTCGAGCGTTTCGCCTTCTTGCAACTTGAGAGGTTGATCACCGCTAATCTTGTCGTCTACATGATAAGCTTCCGCCTTTTCCTGAGTGACCTTAAAAACCGGCTCTGCCGCTGTCAGGGGCTGTGTCGAAACTACACTCAATAACAGCGTACCTAAGACAAACTGACGCATACTATGACCTCTTGGTTAGGGTAATGACAGATAAATATTTCAGATGATTGACGCTTAAACCACGCCTAATCCTAGTATAGCCGGTGTCTGGGCACCCAGAGCCACGAACTCGCACTTACTTACCCGGTTGATTCCTATGCCCACTTATTTCCTGTGCCAGTTTATGATGAGCCTGGTTTTTCTAATCAGCGCGCCAGTTTTCGCCGCCATGCCGCAAGCCCCGGCTACTTTTACCACCCTGATCTCTAAGCCGTTGAAGTTTTATACACTGTCGGCGGAAGAAAGTTTATCACAAAGCAGTATTCACGCCATGCTACAGGATCGGCGTGGTTTTTTATGGTTGGCCACTGAGGATGGATTACACCGCTATGATGGTTATCACTTGCATGTCTATCGTAATCAGCTTGGCTTAATTACCGATAAAAAATATCATCATGTACAAACTGCGCTCAAAAGCAATTTAATTCTCAGTCTTTATGAAGATCGTGCGGGACAACTGTGGGTAGGTACCCAAACAGGTTTGTATTTCTATGATCGCGACCAGGATGAACTGAAACCTTATCAAGACTTTCATCCAGAAGCCGCGACACTTAAACAGCTTTCAGTTTGGGTGATGCTTGAAGATAAGGAAAAGAACTTTTGGATTGGTACCAATCAAGGGCTGTTTAAGCTAGATTCAGCCCGCCATTTGACTCGTCGCTATGCTTATAATGCCTATAACACGGGTAGTTTACCCGATGCAGATATTACTGCACTGTTTCAAGACAGCCAAGACAGGTTATGGATTGGCACACATGGCGCTGGAATCAGTCGCTATTTTCCAAAAACCGATCACTTCAAATCTTATTATCACCAGCCTAACCAAATCTTTAGCTTATCTAATAACAATGTACATGCGATTCAAGAAGACAAATTGAAGCGTTTATGGCTAGGTACTGATGATGGTCTGGTACGGGTGTTACCGGAAGTCGGTTATTTTATTAATCATGCCTCAGAAATTTATTGCCAGAATCAGAAATCATGCCCAGTCACCAGCTTATTAATTGATCATCAAGATGATTTCTGGATCGGTACCCAAGGCGGTGGTTTATATCAAATACGCTTATCCGGCGACAATAGTAATAAGTTCTTTCTGTGTCGCCGTTTTTCTCAAGACTCTGACGCTGATGATGCGCTAAAAAATAATATTCTCTATTTATATCAAGATCGCGCCCATTTAATTTGGATGGGTACTGCGGGCGGAGGCGCTTATTTTTTTTCACCCATACTCCAAGGTTTCGTCTTGCATCAACCCAAAATTTACCAGCAAAATACCTTGAGTCAAGGTGCCGTGTCGGCTTTGTATGAAGACTTAGCAGGCATACTCTGGATTGGCACTTTGCATGGTGGTCTAAATCGTTTTAATCAAGAAACGAAAGAATACGCCCATTATTTGCATCAGGAAGAAACCGTCACCCAGGGGCCGCGCAGCTTAAGCAGCGACACCGTGACTGCTATTTATCAAGATCAACAACAGCGCTTATGGATAGGTACACTGGGCGGCGGATTAAATCTCTTCGATCCCGTAAGTAATGCATTTTACGTTTATCATGACAAAAGCAATACGACTGAAAACTTAAGCAATAACACAGTGTTAGCTATTTACCAAAGCCGCCAAGGAGAACTCTGGATTGGTACACAAAATGGCTTAAATTATCTGATTTCCCTGGACCCTAAAACCAAGCAAGCCCGTTTTGGTCATTATCGACATGAGGCAAATGTGCCAGGTAGTCTGAGCGATAACCGGATTTTAACATTGCAAGAAGATGCCCAAGGGGTTTTATGGGTCGGTACGCAACATGGTCTGAATCGCTATAATCCAGACAAGAAAAACTTCACTGCCTATTTTCATCAAGAAAATGCCACAAATAGTATCAGTAATAATGAAGTGACGGTGATTCATCCCTATCGACACGCTGCAAATCGTTCTTTATTATGGTTAGGGACAGGCGGTGGCGGTTTGAGTCGTTTTAATACTCAAACCGAAAGTTTTACTACTTATCAAGAACAAGATGGTTTAGCCAATAATATGATTCATGGCATTTTGGAGGACGAATTAGGTCGGTTATGGATTAGCACGAATCGGGGCTTATTATGCCTAGACCCTGAAAAAAATACTTATCAAAACTACGATGAAGCAGATGGTTTACAAGGCAATGAATTTAGAACCAGCTTTTTCCAAAGTAAAAAAACGGGCATGATGTATTTTGGGGGACTCAAGGGATTTAATGCTTTTTTGCCAAAAGATGTGGCAGAAAATAAATATAAACCCGCAGTGGTGCTGACTGATTTTCGGTTGTTTGGAGAATCGGTTAAGCCAGGTTCAGATTCCGTGTTACAAAAAACCATCACTGAAACCACCCAGATCGCGCTCAGTCATGATCAGCGCTTTTTCTCTATTGAATTTTCAGCCACCAGTTTCATGCATCCGCAGAAAAATCAGTATAAGTATCAGTTGGCTGGATTTGATGAACAATGGATACAGGCAGGCAGAAACCACCAAGCGGCGTATACCAATGTGCCGCCCGGTCAGTATGTTTTTCAAGTATTAGCCGCCAACAATAATGGGGTATGGAACGAAGTGCCGACAACTTTATCTATAGAAATTGCCTCACCTTGGTGGTGGAGTACCGGCGCACAATTTTTTTATGCGTTGATGTTGCTGACAGGCATCTTGCTAGTTCGATATAAACTCAAGCAACAAGCTGAAGAATTAAAACGGGAAAAAGCCATGACTGAACAGTTGCGAGCGCTAGATCGGGAGTTAAAAAATCATAACTCATTGTTGGAAGAAAAGGTGCGCGCTCGTACTCAAATCTTAGAAGATCGTGAAATTGAACTCCGCCAAGCTAAGGAAATGGCAGAAACTGCCAATCAAGCCAAAACTGGATTTTTGGCTAATATTAGCCATGAATTACGCACTCCATTGAACGGTATTTTGGGATATGCCCAGATTTTATTGCAAAATAGTAATCTGGATAATGAAAATAGACAGGGATTGGGCGTTATTCAAAGCAGTGGTATTCATCTATTAGGTTTAATAGAGGATTTACTGGATTCATCTGCCGCAGAAATCGGGCAATTGTCGTTGAATCATGAGTATTTTATGCTGTCTAGCCTGATTCAGGAGGTGGTTGATTTGATGTCGCTGCGCGCCACTGAAAAACAGCTTAAATTACATTATGAAGCCCCCAATAATTTACCCGTGTTAGTCTATTCTGACCCCAAACGCTTGCGTCAAATTTTAATCAATTTACTAGGCAACGCGATTAAATTTACCGAACAAGGCGAGGTGTTATTAAAAATCACTCAGCAAGGATCGGAGTTACGTTTTTCAATCACGGACACCGGCCCTGGCATTGCGCCTGCGGATTTAGAAAATATTTTCAAACCCTTCCAACGGGCCAGCAACGCCAAACAGAAGAAGCAAGAGGGCACGGGATTGGGTTTAAGTATCAGTCGCCAACTTGTAGAATTATTAGGCGGACATTTGCGGGTAGACAGCACCCTCCAACAGGGCAGCCATTTCTGGTTTGAGCTGTCTCTACCCGAGGTTTGCGAAGACGACAGTACGACGGCGGTCGGTAGCATGATACCCGATCCGGCCAATCTAGCCGCTGCGCATATTCTCGGTTATGAAGGGCCGATGCAGAGCTTGCTGGTCGTCGATGATGAACAACAAAATCGTGCCCTGTTGATGGATTTCTTAAGCCCACTGGGTTTCAGTATTCAGGAAGCAGACAGCGGTGAAGATGCTTGGCAATTGCTACAATGTTTACGTCCCGATTTGGTATTGACTGATATTCTCATGCCTAATGGAGATGGGATAGAATTAGTCCGGCGTATTCGAGCCGCTCCGATCCTTGCGCATCTACCCGTGATTGCGGTGTCTGCCAGCTTGCAAGCTAATCAACGCATTCGTGCCCAAGCTGCTGGTTGCCAAGGTTTTTTAAGTAAACCGGTGCAGTATCCGCAATTACTGACCTTACTGGCTAAGCATATGAATTTGCGCTGGCGTTATGAAAATAATCCCACGGTTGAACAGCCTAGGTTAATTCCGCCTTCACCGGTGCAAGCACAGCAGTTTTATGAATTAGCCATGTTGGGTGATATAGGCGCAATTCAGGAGGCACTACAACAATTGGAGAAAAACGGCGAATTGGTGGAATTTGTCAGACAGGCTAAAAAGTTGGCTGACAGTTTTCAAATCACCAAGCTACAGCAGTATTTTTCAAATTTTATCGCGTGATGGATTCACCAGCTCTGACCATTCGTCTTAGCACCACAACTTTTTAAGAAGGCATCATTTCATGCAAGAGCCTAATATTATTCTCGTCATAGATGATACCCCTCATTATATCGGCCCCTTATTTGAAACCTTAACCAAGCACGGTTTTCGAGTTTTGGTTGCAGAAAATGCACAAAATGCGTTACTTATCTTAAAAAAGATTCGCCCCGTGTTGTGTTTATTAGATGTCATTATGCCGAATGAAGATGGTTTTGAAATTTGTCGTCAGATTAAAAATGATGCTGAAATTCAGGATATTCCCATCTTATTCATGACAGCTAAAACCGACGTAGAAACTAAACTGGAGGCTTTTCGAGCCGGCGCGGTGGATTACATCACCAAACCTATCCATCAAGAAGAAGTGCTAGCCCGTGTTTGTACCCATGCCCGTTTGTATCGCTTACAACAAGCCTTGCATGTGCAAAATCAGGAGTTACAGCAGAAAAATGAAGACCTAGATGCTTTTGCTTACACGGTTGCGCATGACTTGAAAGATCCGATTCATGGCGTGCTGGCGTTTACCGATGTACTTCGCCAAGAAAGTGATTACTTCACTGCCGAACATTGTCAGCATCTGGAGACAATTTTACAAACAGGAAAAGGCATGGTGGACATTATTGATGCGCTATTGATGTTGGCGCGCATCAGTAAGACGGCGGTAGATAAACAACCGCTAGACATGGCAGCAATTTTTGCCCGTGCGCTACGGCGTAGCAGCATGATGTTACATCAGTCGCAGGCTAAGATTAAAGTGCCCGAAGCTTGGCCACAGGTGCTGGGTTATGCAACTTGGGTTGAGGAAGTGTGGTGTAACTATTTGAGCAACGCGCTCAAATATGGTGGCCAGCCACCCTTGTTGGAAGTGGGCGTAGACAGCTACCGCAACGGATACGGCCAGACCATGCACCGTTTTTGGTTGCATGACCATGGCCCAGGCATCAGTGCCAGCGCACAACAAAAGCTGTTTAAAACCTTTAGCCGGGTGTCGCGCAGTAACCGGGGCATCGATGGGCACGGTTTGGGCTTAGCGATTGTCAAACGGATGATCGAAAATCTGGGCGGGGAAGTGGGCGTAAACAGCCAACTCGGTGCGGGTAGCACGTTTCATTTTAGTTTGCCTGCACAAACCGAGGAGTGAGCGCTGTTTGGGTTTTCAGTGTCGTTGTACATCCCCTCCCATACGGGAGGAGATGAACGCGACAAAACAGCGGGGTTATTTAACCTGTTGTGCCAGCTCGCCTTTGGTGTAACGAGTCGTCATATGTTCCAGGCTAATTGCTTTGATTTTTGACGCATTGCCTGCCGTACCAAAGGCTTCATAACGCGATTTACAAATGTCTTTCATGGCTTTGGTAGCCGCCATGAAATATTTGCGCGGATCGAATTCTTTGGTATTTTCCGCCAGGAATTTACGGATGGCACCGGTAGAAGCCATGCGCAAATCGGTGTCGATATTGACTTTACGCACACCGTTTTTAATCCCAATCACGATTTCTTCAACAGGCACGCCATAGGTTTGTCCCATGTCGCCGCCGTAATTGTTGATAATATGCAACCATTCCTGCGGCACTGAAGAAGAACCGTGCATCACCAAATGGGTGTTGGGAATCCGCGCATTGATTTCTTTAATGCGTTGAATCGCCAAAATATCGCCCGTCGGTGGGCGGGTGAATTTGTAAGCACCGTGACTGGTACCAATCGCGATAGCCAGCGCGTCTACGCCGGTTTTCTTGACGAAATCCGCCGCTTCTTCAGGATCGGTCAACAACTGGCTGTGATCCAGCGTGCCTTCCGCACCCACGCCGTCTTCTTCGCCCGCCTGCCCAGTTTCGAGTGAGCCTAAGCAACCCAGCTCGCCTTCCACTGACACGCCGCAATCGTGGGACAGTTCCACCACGCGCCGGGTGACTTCCACGTTGTATTCATAGCTTGCTGGGGTTTTGCCGTCTTCTTTCAGCGAACCGTCCATCATCACCGACGAAAAACCCAATTGGATAGAACGTTGGCAAATGGCTGGCGAAGTGCCGTGATCCTGGTGCATACACACCGGGATGTCTGGGAATTCTTCAATCGCCGCCAAAATCAAATGGCGCAAGAAGGGGGCACCAGCATATTTACGCGCACCGGCTGAAGCTTGCACGATCACCGGTGAATCAGTTTCGGTGGCCGCTTCCATGATGGCACGCATTTGTTCTAAGTTATTGACGTTAAAAGCAGGCACGCCGTAACCATATTCGGCGGCGTGATCCAGCAATTGGCGCATAGAAATTAAAGCCATGAGTAACTCCTCTTTTTTATAGATGGTACAAACAAAAAACACCGTTTATGCACTGGGTTTTACGCATGAAATCGCTACCCCGTGCTTTCATATCTCACCTTGTACACTGTCAGGCTCTACCGTGATCGCGTTATTCACTCCGCCGACACGCAGAATTTTCATCACATTGGTGCCACCACCCATGCCTGCCACATCGCCTTTAGTCACGACTACTAAATCACCATCAGTCACCGCGCCCTGGCGTTTTAATTCTTGAATGATTTTTTGATTGCTTTCTAGGTCATTGCCGCGTGAACTGTCGAAACTCACCGGATAAACACCGCGATACAAAGTCACGCGACGGCGGGTTTCAATATTTCGACTCAGTGCATAAATGGGAATGCCAGAACTGATACGCGACATCCACAATGGCGTAGAACCTGATTCAGTCAACGCCGCAATCGCTCTCACATGTAAATGATTAGCTGCGTACATCGCCGCCATTGCAATCGATTCATCAATGTAAGAGAAATCCGGTTTAATCCGCCCACTATTCACTTCTGCAATCTTTTGTTGCTCGGCACCACAGCAAACCCGCGCCATCGCTTCAATGGCCTTGTGCGGATAACGCCCGGTGGCGGTTTCTGCCGATAACATCACCGCATCTGTGCCATCTAACACGGCATTAGCCACGTCAAACACTTCAGCGCGGGTTGGAATCGGATTATAAATCATCGATTCCATCATTTGCGTGGCAGTAATCACCGCCCGTTTCAAATTTCTGGCTTTACAAATGATCATCTTTTGCGCAGGCGGTAAGGCTTCATCGCCGATTTCTACACCTAAATCCCCGCGCGCAATCATCACCGCATCGGAAGCAGTGATGATTTCATCTAATACTTCCATCGCCTCAGCACGTTCTATTTTAGCGATGATGCCGCCTTTGCCGCCAGCGGCTTGCAACAAGGCACGCGCTTCGTGTATATCCGCCGCAGAACGGGGAAAAGACACTGCTAAGTAATCCGCATTAATCGCCGCCGCAGAAATAATGTCTGCCCGATCTTTATCGGTCAGGGCAGCAGCGGACAAACCACCGCCTTTGAGATTAATGCCTTTGTTATTGGATAAGTCACCGCCTACTAAGACTTTGCAATGAATCTGGGTGCCTGCGGTGCGCTCCACGCTGAACACCACCCGTCCATCGTCCAGCAATAACACATCACCCGCTTTCACATCCTGCGGCAAGGTTTTGTAGGTAGTGCCTACGCAGTCAAGATTTCCCTCATCTAACGGCCAAGCCGTGTCTATGATGAACGCGGCTCCTTCAATCAAACACACTTTCCCGTCTTTGAAACGCCCGGTGCGAATTTTAGGGCCTTGTAAATCAACAATTACCCCGACTTGGCGGCCATTGGCGCGGGCACGTTCACGCACTAATTCGGCACGTCTTTTATGTTCTTCAAAACTGCCGTGAGAAAAATTCAAACGCACCACATCCATGCCTGCTTGAATCATCGCATCCAACATTTTTGGATCATCGGTGGCCGGCCCTAAGGTCGCCACAATTTTTGTTCTTTTTTTCTTATTCATAACCATCCTGACGAAAACCACTGCACTGTAACTGGTACAGCACCATTGCAAGTTAGATTTGAATAAATATCGTTTTTCAAACGCATTAATTAGGCTGTCTCAATGCTTTTTTGTAAAATACAAAGACTCTTTGTAGCAAACAGGGGAAAATAGTTTTCATTATCGCAGTTAATTATGACAAATCAGCCTATGTTGGGTGTGCAAATGTCAGTTTGCATTTGCACACCCAGTCGGTCACTTAACCCCGTGCCCGTTCTTCCAGCATCGCCACGGCTGGCAAGGTTTTACCTTCCAGGAATTCTAGGAAAGCGCCGCCTGCGGTGGATACATAGGAGATTTGGTCGAAAATATTGAATTTTTCCAAAGCGGCGATGGTGTCGCCGCCACCAGCCAGGGAGAAAGCGCTGGAAGCCGCAATGGCGCGGCCTACGATTTCCGTGCCTTGGCTGAATTGGTCGAATTCAAACACGCCCAGCGGGCCGTTCCACACCACAGAACCGGCTTTTTCCATCATGTCTGCGTAGATTTTGGCAGTTTGTGGGCCGATGTCGAAGATCATGTCGTCGTCGGTGACTTCGGACACCAGCTTGGTCACGGCGGGTTCGCCGGGGTCAAATTTCTTGCCCACCACCACGTCTACCGGCACGGGAATATCGCTGCCTTTGGCCTTGGCGACTTCCATCAAACGTTTGGCTTCGGGAATTAAATCGACTTCGACCAGTGACTTACCGACGTTATAACCGGCTGCGGCGATGAAGGTATTAGCGATGCCGCCACCTGGAATCAATTGATCGACGATTTTGGACAGGCTGTCGAGTACGGTGAGTTTGGTGGAGACTTTAGAACCGCCGACAATCGCGACCAGCGGACGAGCGGGCGCTTTGAGGGCTTTGGTCAAGGCGTCGAGTTCGGCGGCCAGCAGCACGCCTGCACAAGCGACTGGGGCGTAACGACCTGCCCCTTCGGTGGAGGCTTCGGCGCGGTGCGAGGTGGCAAAGGCGTCCATCACGTAGATGTCACACAGCCCGGCGTATTGTTTGGCCAGGTCGGGATTATTTTTCTTTTCGCCTTTATTGATGCGCACGTTTTCGAGGATGACCACTTCACCATCGGCCAGTTGTGGGGCATTTTGCAGGTAATCGCTGATCAGGCGCACTGGTTTGCCCAGCATTTCACCCAAGCGGTCGGCCACGGGTTGTAAGGAATCTTCTGCTTTGAATTCGCCTTCAGTCGGACGGCCTAAATGCGACATCAGCATGACTTTCGCGCCCGCTTGCATGGCGTGTTGGATGGTGGGCAGGGAGGCGCGGATGCGGGCTTCGCTGGTGACTTTGCCGTCTTTCACCGGCACATTGAGATCTTCACGAATCAGGACACGTTTACCGGCTAAGTCTAAGTCAACCATTTTAATAACAGTCATTTTGTTCTCCTGAGCTTATAGGTTTCAGCGGTGGGCTACCGCCAAGATTGCGGGTATTTTATAAAAATTGAACAGTGGCGGGATTTGCGCATGAAATAAATGGGGGATGAATTTTTATAAATTGCAACGTAGACAGCACACACAAAATCCAGTCATCACAAACCCCGCACAACCAAGCGTTGCGCGGGGTTTGCAAAAAATTACTGAGCGCTCATCAGCACCACGGTGGTGTCTAACATGCGGTTGGAGAAGCCCCATTCATTGTCATACCAAGACAACACTTTCACTAAGTTGCCAATGACCGTGGTCTGGCTGGCATCGAAGTTAGAGGAAGTGGTGGTGTGGTTGAAGTCACTGGACACCAAAGCTTCGGTGTTGTAGCCCAAAATGCCTTTGAGTGCCCCTTCAGAAGCGGCTTTGATGATTGAATTGACTTCATCCTTGCTGGTTTCGCGGCTGGCCAGGAAGGTCAAGTCCACCACCGAGACGTTCGGGGTAGGAACGCGAATCGCAAAGCCGGACAGCTTGCCGTTGAGTTCTGGCAACACCAAGCCCACTGCCTGAGCGGCACCGGTTTTGGTGGGGATCATGTTGAGTGCAGCGGCACGGGCACGATACAAGTCGCTGTGGTACACGTCGGTCAGCACTTGGTCGTTGGTGTAAGAATGCACCGTGGTCATCAAGCCAGACACTAAGCCCAAGCTGTCATTCAGCGGCTTGACCATCGGTGCCAAGCAGTTGGTGGTGCAAGAAGCATTAGAAATCACGGTCATGCTGGAGGTCAGGATGCCGTGGTTGACGCCATAAACCACGGTGGCATCGCATTCGTTTTTGTCGGCGGGTGCAGAAATGATGACTTTCTTTGCGCCAGCGGCCAAATGCGCTTCGCATCTGCTTTTGGTGCGGAAAATCCCGGTGCATTCCATCACCACGTCTACGCCCATTTCGCCCCAAGGCAATTTGGCGGGATCGCGTTCAGCACAGACCCGAATTTTGTCGCCGTTGACGATCAAATAATCGCCTTCCACTGCCACGGTGCCTGGGAACTTACCATGCACGGTGTCACGACGGGTCAAATGGGCATTGGTTTCAGCATTACCCAAGTCATTGACCGCAACGATTTGAATGTCTTTGCGACCGGATTCATACAGCGCACGCAGTACATTACGACCAATACGACCATAACCATTGATTGCTACTTTAATTGTCATTGTGTCTCATCTCCTTAAGTTGATGTACGAGTTGTTTTGATGGCTTTAGAGAATGGATTCTACCGTTCTAATCACATTTTCGACGGTAAAGCCAAATTCCTTGAACAGGGCACCCGCAGGGGCAGATTCACCAAAACGGTCGAGTCCTATCACGGCACCGGCAAAGCCGACGTATTTGTACCAAGCGCTAGTGACACCGGCTTCGACGACCACCCGCGCAATTACCTGAGCGGGCAAGACGCTTTCACGGTAGGCCGCATCCTGCGCCTCAAACGCATCGACTGAGGGCATGGAGACGACGCGCACCTGGGTGCCTTTGACCTTGAGCTGCTTGGCGGCTGCGACGGCTAACGCGATTTCTGACCCGGTGGCGATGATAATGGCATCCGGCGTACCGGTGCAATCTTGGAGTACATAGCCACCCCGTACCACGTTCGCCAGTTGTTCTGGGCTACGTGCTTGGTGATCCAGATTTTGACGCGAGAAAATCAGGCAAGAAGGGCCGGTTTTGCGTTCAATCGCGGTTTTCCAAGCAATCGCTGATTCTACCGCATCGCAAGGACGCCACACCGCCATGTTGGGAATCAAGCGCAGAGTTGCCGTTTGCTCCACCGGTTGATGGGTCGGGCCGTCTTCGCCTAAGCCAATCGAATCATGGGTGTAGACGAAAATGCTGGGAATTTTCATCAACGCCGCCATGCGCAAGGCATTGCGGGCATATTCCGAGAACATCAGGAAGGTCGCACCGTAAGGAATGAAACCGCCATGCAGGGTAATCCCGTTCATGATGGCAGACATGCCGAATTCGCGCACGCCGTAATACAGGTAATTGCCGCTGGCGTCGGTTTTGCCGACACCTTTGCAGCCTTTCCACAAGGTGAGGTTGGAACCGGCTAAATCGGCAGAACCGCCCAGGAATTCGGGCAACAGCGGGCCAAAACCATTCAAGCTGTTTTGTGAGGCTTTACGGGTGGCGATGGTTTCGCCCTTATCGATCACCGATTGCACGAAAGCGGCAGATTTTTCGGCCCAGTCTGCGGGCAATTCGCCACTCATGCGACGGGTGAATTCAGCCGCCAATTCAGGATAAGCCGCTTGATAAGCCGCCAGTTTTTCGCTCCAGGCGCTTTCGGCCTGTGCGCCCTTGGCTTTCGCGCTCCAACCGGCGTAGATGTCGTTGGGAATCACAAACGGCTCGTGAGTCCAGCCGAGATTGGCACGGGTCAGGGCGATTTCATCGTTGCCCAGTGCGGCACCGTGGCATTCTTCTTTACCCTGCTTGTTAGGTGAACCAAAGCCGATAATGGTTTGGCAGCAAATCAGGGTGGGTTTGTCTGTCACTGCACGCGCCGTTTCAATCGCGGCTTTAATCGCGCCGCTGTCGTGGCCGTCTACTTTGGGAACCACATGCCAGCCGTAGGCTTCAAAGCGCTGCGGGGTGTTGTCCAGGAACCAGCCGGGGGTGTTGCCGTGACCGCGCACTTCACCGTCGATGGAGATATTGTTGTCGTCGTAAAAGCAAATCAGCTTGCCCAAACCCAAGGCACCCGCCAAAGAACAGGCTTCGTGAGAAATCCCTTCCATCAAGCAACCATCACCCAGGAACACGTAGGTGTGGTGATCAACCAGGGTGTGACCGGGACGATTGAACTGGCCAGCCAGCACTTTTTCCGCTATCGCCATCCCCACCGCATTGGTGATGCCTTGACCCAGCGGGCCAGTGGTGGTTTCTACGCCAGAGGTGTAGCCATATTCAGGATGGCCGGGGGTTTTGGAATGCAACTGCCGAAAATTTTTCAATTCTTCGATAGGCAGATCATAGCCGCTCAAATGCAGCAAAGAATAAATCAGCATGGAGCCGTGACCATTAGACAGCACGAAGCGGTCGCGGTCAGCCCATTTGGGGTTGGTCGGATTGTGCTTGAGATAGTCGTTCCAGAGGACTTCAGCGATATCCGCCATGCCCATCGGCGCACCCGGATGACCTGAATTGGCTTTCTGCACGGCATCCATGCTCAGAGCGCGAATGGCGTTGGCAAGTTCTCTACGCGAAGGCATGAAATGAATCTCCTGTTCTATGTTTTAGTATTGACCTGACGAATATCGGTATTTTCAGGTGTTATTTAAATAAAAACCCGCAGCACGATAAAAAACGGCTTTATCAAGGGGACGGCCTGTGTGTTTTCCCAGTCGGGAAAGACGGGACAGTCCCGATTTTTCAAGATGAGGGTCAGTAAATAGGGCTATTTTGGCGTAGGACACCGGCTGGGGCAAGTTATAGCTTCCTATGCCCCTATAAGCAAATTCTAAAGGAGACCATTAGCAAGCTGAGGGAGGCTGGTGCTTAACGCAAGATTAGCTAGGATAATCAACTTATTACAGGCGATGACATTGGTCGTGTGAGAAGCCACACAGGGGGATTTCCAGGTGCCGACTCAAGCCCATGACTTTAAATAATTCGCCCATTTCGTGGGGCATGATTAGTTTTTGTACTTGTTGGGAAAATTGCAGGTGCGATGCGTAGTCCTCAGGGTCGCCGTGGCTGAGTCTTTCTTGCAAGCCGGTGTCGAGCAAAAAGTAAGCCTGCGTGGTGTAGCCTGCCACTTGTAACCCAGCGGTGACGGCAGCTTCAGCCACCGCCGTGAAATCCACGTGGGCGGTGAGGTCTTGCAAGCCTGGATACCAGAAGGGATCGCCGTGGGCGTGGTGGCGGTAATGGCACATCAAAGTGCCTTGATCGCGTTGCGGATGGTAATATTCACGGCGCGGAAAACCATAGTCGATGAGCAGCACCAAACCTGCCGCCAAGCTGTCGCTCAAAGCCTGTATCCAGGCGGCCAAGGCGGGATTCAATTCGCTGTGATAGGGCGCGGGTAATGCGAGGGCTAAGTGCGCCACGGCTTGTTGTAAAGCCAAGTGCGCGGGCATCTGGCACCACACATAGCCGCGCTCCTGGCGCGTCACTCGGCGTTCCCACAGTTGACCGTCGGCATCCACAGTAAAACACTGCACCGGCATCGCATCCAGCACTTCATTGGCCACGATGACGCCGGTGAGTGGTACGTCAGGCAGGCGTTCTAGCCAGTCAATTCGGCTGAGCAAATGCGGTACTTGGCGCTGCAAAGTCTCGCGCTGACGCTGGCGCAAATCCGGGCTGATTTCCAAAATCCAATACTGCGACGGTAACTGGCCCAGGCGCTCCAGTTCAGCTAATAAATCAGCCGCCAGCTTGCCAGAACCTGCCCCAAATTCGAGGATTACCCCGTCGGGCAAAGCCGCCAATACCGCCGCCGCTTGGCGGGCTAAACCGTAGGCAAACAGAGGAGAAAGCTCGGGTGCGGTGATAAAATCGCCTTGGGCACCCAATTTACGCAAGCCCGCGCTGTAATAACCCAAACCCGGCGCATACAGCGCTTCGTGCATATACTCAGCAAAACTCAGCGTGCCACCACGCGCTGCCATGTGCTGATTTAGCAAAGCGCAAAGCTGCTGGCTGTGCGCTTGCTCCTCAGCGCCGGGGCTTGGCAAGGTGGGCTGGGCGGTCAGGGACATGTGGGCGTTTCCTGGGGTTTCAGCTATTTTCTTCTTTTTCCGTTTTCTGATGTTCAAGCTGCTTGTTGTCTTTGTGATAATTGCCTTTTTTAGGCGCTTCTAGTGGTTTCGGCGGAGTGGGCAGTTTTTCTTTGGTGTGTACCAAATTGCCATTGACTTCGGCCCCCATCGCCATTTCGATCAGGTTGTAATACACATTGCCAGTGATGCGCGCATTCAGGGCCAGTTCTATGTGTTCGCTGGCATAGACATCGCCAATCACGCGGCCATTCAAAATCACATTGGGTACGCGAATTTCCCCTTCCACCGTGCCCTGCTCGCTGAGCGTCAACACGGAATTGTCTTCATTTTCAGCAATCACATTGCCTTTGACGGTGCCATCGACATGCAGCCCCCCGGTAAAGACCACATCACCGCGAATTTCCGAGGCTTGGCCGATGAGTGAGTCGATTCGGGTGACACGTTTGCTTTTTTTGCTGCCCCACATATTTTGTTACTCCTCGTGTGCTTTAAAAGTTGTGCTATTGGGCGGGTACTAAGCGGTCGCCAAACGGCGTTTTGACGACGCGCATCCCCGGGGGAACGTCTTTGGGTTGGATGGTGTTTTGCTGAAAGCCTTGAAACAATTGCTGGGCACGCAATCTGGCAGCGGCTTGTTGCGGGTCTTCGCCAGGCTGTGCCACCGCCTGCTGTGGCATGGGCACTGGCAACGGCTGCATTGGTACTGGCGGTGCGATCTTCGGCGGGGTGGCCTTGTCGCGCTTGAGGCTGAGCGTGGCGGTTTTGCCGTCTTTGCTACACAGCACGCCTTTGGTTTCTTGATGTTGTGTGCAAGGTGAATTCGCGGGATACCTGAGTACCACGGTGCGCGCCGTCACCGACAGTAGGGCATAATCGCTATAGTTGGTCAGCACCTGGGTTTTGCCAGTTTCCCAGTATTGCGCGATGTCTTTGCCATCGGGACTTTGCAACATGGCCTGGTAGCTTTTACCAATGCGCATCGTGCCTTTGAGGACAAAATCGCGTTGTGGCGGTGGCGGGACGACGGGTTTCACTGGCTGCACCGGCGCTACCACGGGTGACGGCGGTTGTACCACCGGGGGTGGCGTGGGCGCTTTGCCGCGATCTTGGTTAAACACATCAAAGGCCAGCGCAGTTGTGGGCCACAGGCCAACCAGCGCCGCGCTCACCAGCAGCCACAGGCTAGGCCCATTCAGGGGATGATGCGTAGAGGACACAGCCTTGCTCATAGGGATTCTGCTCTTAAATGGGGGGATTGCTGTCATCTGTACCGCAAATCGCTATAATGCTTGGCCTGATGCGGTCGATAGCCTACCTAACCGACCGTCGATTATACCTTTAACCCGGGGCTTTTGCTCACAGTGTACGCACTCGAACTTCGCAATGTCTCAAAAACCTACCGCTTATATCGCAAACCGCTGGATCGCCTGAAAGAAATCCTGTTGCGCCGACCCTTGCATCAAGCCTTTCAACCGCTGCAATCCGTGTCCTTCGCGCTGCCACACGGGGATATTTTGGGGGTCGTCGGCGACAATGGAGCAGGCAAAAGTACGCTGTTAAAAATTCTCGCCGGTACTTTGCAACCCAGTCAAGGCGAAGTGATTTGTCGCGGACGGGTGGCGGCGTTGCTCGAATTGGGTGCCGGTTTTCACCCAGAACTCAGTGGACGTGAAAATATTTATCTGAACGCGATGGTGCTGGGCCTGACTGAAGCAGAAATCCGCGACCGCGAAGCTGAGATTATCGCTTTTTCCGAGCTGGCCGAGTTTATTGATCGGCCAGTTAAGACCTATTCTTCCGGCATGTATGTGCGCTTGGCGTTTTCAGTGGCGACCACGGTAAACCCGGAAGTGTTGATTATTGACGAAGCGCTGAGTGTCGGCGATCAGCATTTTCAGAAAAAATGTATCGAGCGGATGATGCAGTTCAAGGCGTCTGGCAAAACCATTTTGTTTTGCAGCCACAGTTTGTATCTGGTGCAAGAACTGTGTAACCAAGCCATTTGGCTGGATCATGGTCAGGTGCGCGCTTACGGCGACACTGCGACGGTGGTCGGTGCCTATATGAACTACCTAGAACAGCGCGAACAAGGGAATTTGCCAGCGGATATGACACAACCAGCCGCGCTGGCCCTGAACAGTATATTACCGGATGTGACGATTCAGGCCATCCGCGTCACCGACGCTTTGGGCAATCCTTTGAGTCGAGCGGTACATGCGGCAGATTTATGGATTGAAATCGACACCCGTTGTCATCGGGCGACGGGCTTTGAGGGGCATCTGGCGGTGGGTTTGTTTCGGCCCGACAAGCAGTTGATGTTTGGCAGCACCACCAAAGAAGCCGGTTTATCACCGCTCCATTTTCAAGGCGAACAACGCAGTCGTTTGCGTATCCCCGCGCTGCCTTTGCGCAGCGGCAACTATTTTGTGCAAGGTATCGTCGGCGATCACACCGCGTTGCGGCCTGTGTTTGAGCTGAACAGCGAACCTTTCACCGTCACCAGCCCGCGCCCAGAATTGGGACTTTTGGGACTGGTACACGAATGGCAACCCCCCCAATCACGCTGACATGAGCTGGCGCACCGTCTTAAGCCGAGCCTGGCAATGGTTCGATTACCGCGTGATACTGCCCGGACTGGCGCGTTTACCGCTGCCGGTGGGCGCACTGCTGGCGCAGTGGCGCGGCCTGTTTAACGGTTGGTTGGATTTGGAGTGGCGCTCGCTGAGCTTGCAACAGCGTTTTGTGTACGACGCGACCTATGCGGCGCAACAACAGCTTTGCCCACAAGCCACCCCGCAACAATGGCGACGCCAAACCCGACAGCGTTTTGTTGTCAACAGCCGTGAAGAATGGGAAGCCAGTTTGTTTTTGCGCTACCCAGTCGAGCAGTTCAAAGCAGCGTCTACGGTGTACGGCCTACAAGAATGGCTGGTAGCACAGCGGCTGGGGCAGCCGATGGTGTTGTTGACGCCGCACTTCGACAGCTTTTGCATGGGCATCGTGCTGTTGGGTTTGCACGGCCTGAAAGTCCATGCGGTGAGTTCGGCGGTGGTGGAAGACCCGCGCGTGCATCCGGCGGTGCGGCGCTTTTACTGGCAAAAATACCGGGGCATGGAACGCTACATGAATGGCGGCTTGATTCGCCACCAAGAGCAAGATAACCGGCATTTTTATCGCGCCCTGCAACAAGGCGAGGCGGTGGTGATTCTGGCCGATTTGCCCACGCCGAATCAACAAAGTCTGGTCGTGCCTTTTCTGGATCAGTTGCGCTGCATGGCCTCCGGGCCGTTGCGGGTGGCGCAGAAAACCCACAGCCTAGTCGGGGCGTTTGTGTGTCTGCACGAGCGCACGGGACAGTATCGGCTGATGTGTACCCCGTTACGCAGCCTGGATGCCGAGCTTCCGGCTCGCAGTTTCGTGCCCTTATATGCTTTTCTCGACGCCTACATCCACCGTTATCCAGCGCGCTGGTGGGCCGCCGACCTCCTGCGCGCCTATCACAACGCCACCTAATCTAAGCGCACATGTGCGATACCAAACCAGGCGACCCAGGCCCGTAACCCAGCCGCTTTTAATGGATTCGCACTTAAATCCAGGTATTTGAGCGCCACGTGATGCACCATCCCCTCGGGTAATTGTTTCAAGGCGTTATGACTCAAATTCAGCCATTCCAAATTAGGTAAACTCAACAACCAGTCCGGCAGCGTGCGCAACGCATTATCGCTCAAATCCAAGCGCTGTAATTGTCCCATTTGTTGCACACAAGCGGGACATTCCAACAAGCCATTGTCGTTAATCGCCAAGGTTTCTAGCTGCGCTAAGCTGGCTAATACCGGAGGAATATCCGGTAATTCATTGCCCGTCAAAATCAATACCTTTAAAGCAGGCAAATGCATCTGTTCTGGTAATGCTACCAGCGCATTATAACTCACATCCAAATGTTGCAGCTGAGTAAGAGTGAATAAGGCCATTGGCAACCGATTCAAATCATTGCCGTTTAAAGACAAGCGCTGTAAAGCAGGTAAAGCTAAATCCTCGGGCAAAGCCGTGAGATTATTATAACTTAAATCTAAGAACTGTAATTGCGGTAAGCGCCATAAGCCGCCAGGTACTTCGTTTAGTAAATTATGGCTTAAATCTAAATCCAATAATTGGGTGGCTGTTTCAATTTCAGCAGGTAGCTCCGCCAATTCGTTGTCATAAAAGCTCAACCAATGCAGCGCAGGCAAGCTCAATAAGCCAGTAGGCAAACTGGCTAGACGGTTAGCGCTCAAATCCAGACGTTGCAAAGCTTGCAGCTTGGTGATACTGGCAGGCAATTGTTGCAGGCGATTACCGTACAATTCCAAGCGTTTCAAATGCTGTAAATCACCGAGATTATCCGGTAATTGCTGTAAACCCGCGTCATTCAGCAACAAACGCTCTAAACTGAGTAAGCGGCACAAACTGGCTGGCAGCGCTTTTAACTCATTGCTTTTTAAGCTGAGGTATTCGAGATTTTGCAATTGCTCTAAAGCATCGGGTATCTCAGTCAGGGCATTTTCGCCCACATCCAAACGCTCTAAATTTCCCAAACTGAATAAAGCATCAGGTAATTTGCGCAAGCCGTTATTACTCACGTCTAAACGCCGCAAGCTATGCAATTTAGCAATGGCTGTCGGCATAAACGTGAGATGATTTGCACTCAGTTCCAAGACTTCTAATTTGGGTAAGTCAAAAATCACTGCGGGTATTTCTGTGTAGTGATTATCGCTTAAACGCAAGATACGCAATTCTTTCAGATTGATTAAATTATCTGGCAAGGTTTGTAATTCATTGCTCGATAAATCAAGAGAAAGCAGTCCCGATAACGACAATACCGCCGTGGGTAAGGCGGTTAATTCATTCTGGCTCAAATCCAGATGCTGTAATTCAATGAGTTCGGCCAGCGTGTTGGGCACGTCCAACAGTTCGCTGTCGCTCAAATCCAAGGTATGTGCTTGGCTAAGACCCGCTTCCCGGATTTGACGCAGCAAAGTTTGATGTTTCATAAGCGACTCAGGGTAATTGGCGTGAAAACAATATATACCATAAAAATGATAATTTTTGTAAATGCGAAAATTGAGTTAAAACGTATAACTCATATCAATGAGATTTAATTTAAAAATTATTAATTCGATATATAACATATCTATTGGTTATGTATTTATACAATATAAACCGTTCATTCTTAATAACAGTTATATGGTATGATTGATTTATAATCATTCTGTTTTATAGTATGATATATACGATATTTTATTTCGCACCAATTTAATATATATTATTTATTTGTTTGGTTTCATTAAAAGCAGCCTTTCACTAGACCCGTCCGTTGTTTATCCTGACCACAGTCGATTTTACGCCCATCATCTGCGTCTTAGGGATTAATTACGGAACGACTCAAGCGGATGTTTGTGCCCGCTTACCTACCTGCCCATGAGTTTGCGAAATGACTTGATTCACAAAAAACTTGGCAAGATTTTAGATTGTCACTATGATAACTAAAATACGTTGTTATCTAATGGAATTGCCTGTCATGCAGCTACCCGTCGATGCCAAAGCAAGGGCTGATTGCTTGCGGTGTTGGCAGCCGTACCCGCCGACAGAAATCCCCACAGTTGCTTACCCCTATTTTTGAGCCGTGTACCGTGTCTTAGCCAACACTGACGGCGCATAACCACCCACAAGCTGTTTTTTACTCGCGACAATCATGTTCTGCCCGGTAATTCACGCAAAAGGGCAGGCCATTGCGGTGTCAAATGACCCATCAGGAGAAACTTAAGGTGCAAAAAGACAAGTTAATCATATTCGACACCACGCTGCGCGACGGTGAACAAAGTCCTGGCGCTTCCATGACCAAAGAAGAAAAAGTCAGAATTGCCAAAGCCCTGGAACGTTTGCAAGTAGACATCATCGAAGCGGGATTTCCGGCAGCCAGTCAAGGCGACTTTGAAGCCGTGGCAGCAGTCGCGGCTGCCATTCAAAACACCACCGTCTGCGGCTTAGCGCGTGCGCTAAATAACGACATCGACACCGCCGCTGCCGCGCTCAAGGGCGCAAAACGTTCACGCATTCACACCTTTATTGCCACCTCACCGCTGCATATGGAAAAAAAACTGCGCATGACCCCCGATGCGGTGGTCGCCAGCGCCGTGGCAGCGGTCAAGCGAGCGCGCAATTATACCGATGATGTGGAATTTTCGCCTGAAGATGCAGGGCGTTCTGAACTGGACTTTTTGTGCCGTGTACTGGAAGCCGTGATCGCAGCCGGTGCGCGCACCATCAATATTCCAGACACCGTAGGCTACAACCTGCCCGACCGCTTCGGCAACCTGATTCGCCAACTGCGCGAACGGGTTCCCAATGCTGACCAAGCCATTTTCTCGGTGCATTGCCACAATGACCTAGGGCTGGCGGTGGCTAACTCGCTGGCAGCCGTGATGGAAGGCGCACGCCAAGTCGAATGTACCATCAATGGCTTGGGCGAGCGGGCAGGCAATGCCGCCCTGGAAGAAATTGTCATGGCCGTGCGCACCCGCCAAGACCTATTCCCCTGTGATGTCACCATCGACACCACGCAAATCCTCAACTGTTCCCGGCTCGTCTCCACCATCACTGGCTTCCCCGTACAACCAAATAAAGCTATCGTCGGAGCTAATGCCTTTGCGCATGAATCCGGCATACACCAAGATGGCGTGATCAAACACCGCGAAACCTACGAAATCATGCGCGCCGAAGACGTAGGCTGGCATGCCAATCGGATGGTGCTGGGCAAACACTCGGGACGCGCCGCCTTCAGCGAACGCCTCAAACAACTGGGTTACGTGTTCGCCTCAGAAAGCGAACTCAGCAATGCGTTTACCCGGTTTAAGGAATTAGCCGACAAAAAACATGAAATTTACGATGACGACTTGCAAGCGCTCATCAGTGACACGTTGGCCAACGAACATGAACAAATCAAGTTAGCCACCTTACATGTCTGCTCACAAACCGGTGAAACCCCACACGCCCACCTCACCCTCAGCATCGCCAACCAAGAACGCAGCATAGACGCCAGCGGCAGCGGGCCGGTCGATGCGACGTACAACGCGATTGAAGCGCTAGTGCGCAGCGGCTGCCATTTGCAACTGTATTCAGTGAAAAATGTCACCGACGGCACCGATTCTCAGGCTGAAGTCAGCGTCCGCTTGGAAAAAGAAGGGCGCATTATCACCGGCCAAGGGGCGGATATTGATATAGTCATCGCCTCCGCCAAAGCCTACTTAAACGCCCTGAATAAAGTCATGAACCTCGAAGATCGCAAACACCCGCAGGTGTAAGTAGACAGCCGCGATTGACTTGCCTAAGCGCTCACCATTAAGCCCCAAACAGCAAAATAGACTCAATTTGGGGCACTTAATGGTATTTCTCAAAAACCGGCGTCAAGTACAACAGTCTGTTGCGATAACGCCCCCCACATTCACCGTCAGGACGCTATGATGATGCAACAAATCACGGTTTCCACCATGAGTCGCGAAGAGTACCTCGCCCTAGAAGAACACAGCGAGATTAAGCACGAATTTTTCCAGGGCGAAATTGTTGCGATGGCTGGCAGCACGTTTAATCACGCCCGGCTATCGGGCAATGTTCACCACGCCATCAGTACACGACTACAGGGTAAACACTGCCAAGCCATGAACAGCGACATGCGCGTTCAAACCCCCACTGGACTAAACACCTACCCAGACGCCTCCGTGTTTTGCGGCAAACCCGAACTCCAGGATGGACAATGCACCCTCTTGAATCCGCTACTGATTATCGAAGTGCTATCACCCTCCACCCGTTCCTATGACCGAGGCGACAAATTCGCACACTACCGCAGCATTCCCGTTTTACAAGACTACCTACTGATAGACTCCACCCGTCTTGCAGTAGAACACTTTCGCCGCACCAGCAATGGCGAGTGGATTTTGCACGAATATCAAACACTAAGCGACAGCCTACCGCTACCCGCTATCGGCATTGAATTGCCACTGACTGAGATTTATGCAGATATAGACTGGGAACTGTAGAAACGCCTTGCAGGCGCGATAGGCTACTGAAAAAGTGGGGCGTCTATTGGAGTGTGTATGTGCATGATATTGTCTCTCAAGTCCTTTTTCATGGCTGGCTCACATAAGGCCAAGCAAAAGGTTTTGAAACGGATACCTGTTTTTCCAGCGATAGGTTTTGAAGTCACGCTGATCCGTGCTGAGAATACGTCCGTCGCCGAGTTCTTCCGCCAAGATTACCAGTGACGCATCGGCTAAATCCATCGGCAAATCGGCGTATTTCTCCATTAATTTTAACAAGCCGTCCCGATGGTCTTCGCGTAAGTCAAACATCAAGAAAGCGCCCTGGTGATAGCTACGGATGAAATCAAGCTCGGCCTGGATGCCTTTGTATTTTAGCAACATATAGCACACCTCCGTCATGACAGGCCAAGTCAGAATCAGTGGCTCAGTCAGGTTTGCCAGTTTTTCAAGCGCCAACGCATGAAACTGGTCGCGATCATCCGCCGCTGACCGCCATGGAGAGCGAAGCGAAGGCGGTTAGTCCCCGATAGCCAATGCCCGACCGTAGAGCCGTAGGTTGAAGCGAGAGCGCAAGCCACAGGA
>Ga0209575_10000268_pt1 | contig 45722 bp, 43 predicted proteins | sample Medcelwee11metaG_FD_187172 | JGI IMG/M metagenome (GOLD analysis project Ga0209575, IMG submission 187172) | Freshwater pond sediment microbial communities from the University of Edinburgh, under environmental carbon perturbations - Medium... | ecosystem: Environmental > Aquatic > Freshwater >...
CGATTTTGAGCGCATCAAGATTCAAATCAGGATTTAAATCAATAATTCTTTGATATTCCGTTGCATCTCCATAGACCTTTTTGGCGATATTCCAAAGGGTATCGTCTTGTTGGATGGTGTATGAGCAAGCATTGGGGGTGACATTTTCGGAACTTGTCGATGTTGATTGATTTTCCGATTCTTGCGTTTTTGTGTCTTGATTTTCTCTCACACTAATTGTCATTTGCTGCTCGGCGTAGTTTCCGGCTTTGTCATAAGCCCTCACCATAAGAACATATGTTCCGTTCTCTACGACTTTTGGAATTTTATACCAACCCTCATTTTGATCTTGCCAGCTTCTTTTAATACGACCGTTTTCATTTACAAGCTTTACTTTGTAAAAATCCATTCCGGAATTTTCATCGGTGGCGGTGAAAGTAACTTTTTCATCTCTTACGATTGATTTTGAAATAGGAAGCGGATTGGTGAAAATCGGTTTTTCAGTGTCGATTTTGACATCATATTCCTTGGTATTTTTGAGAGTGCCATATCGATCATAGAATTTGAGTTTCAGTGTGTATGTTTTGTTGCGTTTGAAAGATATCTCTTTGCTCCATTTTCCATCCTCATCAGCATCCACGGTGGAGATTCTTTTTCCTTCTTTGTAGATCTTTACTTTTCCGTTGGCAATAGTGGAATCTTCGCCTTTGAGTTTGGTTTCTTTTTGGTCGTAATAGATTTTCTTGTCATCGCTGAGTTTTTGGTTGTTGTTATCTTTTTTAAGCTTAGCGTTGTTGATATTTGTTTCTTCTTCTTCGGAAGCGATTTCAAAAGTTAAAACGTGGTTCGTGTCATTTCCGACATTGTCTCGGCAGATGGCGTAGTAGGTATAGTTTCCCGGGGTTAGATTTGTGATTTCAGTGGAGTGAGAAGTCTCGCCGGTAGTGGTGAAATCAGTCATGTTGTCATAGGCTGTGTTTTCTGATGAGTATTTGCAGATGGAATTTTCGCTGGTAGTTAGAGAAAGATTAACCAGAGTTGTGTCGGTATGGAATTTGGCTGTGGTTCCGTTGGTGACAGTCGGTTCGATGTTGTCGCCTTCTGAAACATTGAAAGTATGAGTGGAATAACCGCCGGTCCAAGTGAATTGGATTTGTCCGTTTTGGTCGGCTTGGCAGACGAAATTTGAATCGACGCTGTCGCAAGAAGCGCTGGTAAGTCCAACTATGGAATCGTCAGAAGTGACGTTGTAATATTTACCAGCTTCAAGATCTCCGATAGTGTGTGCGACATTTCCGGTTATGGTGGTGGAAGATTCTGTCCATTGCTTTTCGGAGGTGTTCCAATTTGAGATTTCAATGTCTAGATATTCCGACGTATCATTGGAAGCCGGATCGACTGTCAGATCAGCAGTTGTTCCTCCGGGTGTTTGAGTATTTCGGAATTTTCCATCTCCATAAACTCTAGCGTTAGCAACAAGATCAACTTCGTCAGTTCCCATTTCATAAGGTGGTTGATATTCATAGGCGCCAATGTCGGGTGGGCCGTAGATGGGATTGCCAGCGTAGTCGGTAGTGAGACCGACATTTGTACCCGTGTCAATTGCTAATGATGTTGATTGTAGACCAAAATCAGTGCCTGCGTTAATGAAAAGAGGATCAGAACTTATTCCGTTTGTTTGGGAACCACTATATCCAGCCCAATCGGCAGTATTTCCAAACATTACGTTATAGCTCGCAGTTAAGTCCGTATTTGCAGTCGTATGTATACCGGCTGCTAGCCAAGTAAAAATATTATTAGTTACCGTCGCTGTTCCGTCCACATAAAATCCTTTTCCATTTGTATCTGAATCATAAATCGTATTATTGTACGCATTACATGTTGTTCCCGTTCTACATGAAACAGCAAACTTAGTATTTGCAATCCCAGAAAAAATATTATTGTAAATATTTACTGTTTCTCCAGAAGTTAGCAACTCAATAAACTGATTAGAATTGTTATAAAAATAGTTTCTCGTAATCATTAAACCAGACATGCCTTGATCATAAATTGCATATGTAGTCGAGTAAATTTCACTATTTGTTAAATTAAGAGTTGACCCAGCCATTACAAAAATTCCATAACCAGTAGTTGTTGTATTATGTATTGTTGAGTTGCTGATTGTAGCAGCAGTGTTGCTAAGCACTACTCCTAACTTCACATTATTTATGTCGGCACCACTGATATTTAAAACGGATCCTGCGGCATTGCCAATAATTCCATTTGCGTCATCACTTGCATTTCCATTAACAGCAACATCGATAAGATTCAATTCTGCACCATCATCAACTCTTATTATCTGGGCTGATGTCCCGACTGGCACATTGCTTATGGTTAAATCCGTGATTGTTGCCATAACATTAGTTCCAGTTACGTAAATAACATTATCAGTAAAAGCACCATTCGCTTGATCTATAGTAACATTTGTAAAGATTGCTGTAATTGTTCCATCACTCCCAACATCCGTTGAACAAATTGCTTCAGAGGATGAATCTGTAATAATTACATCTACTGCAGTAATTGTGGAATTTCCAATATGATTGATTCCATCGGCATTTCTATCAAAAGAGCCTACATTTATAACAGCAGTTGTTGAATCGTGCATGGAAAAACCATCATCGACATTATTATTTCCAACTAAATCGTAAAAAGTGGCTGAGGCGGTATCTTCCATTTGAAACCCCTGATTTCCACTGTAAGTTGCTGTTACGTTTCTAACTACAATTCCATTGCTTGTTCCTCTAATTTGGATACCATCAGTTGTGGGGTGGGTTAAAATTAAATTTTGAACTTCAATAAAATTGACATTGTTTATGTCTATTAGCGTAGCAAGATCATCAATTCCATTTTCATCGCTATCACCATGCAAAGTTATCACATCTCCCGTTCTCCCCCTCAAAATTACAGAGTGACCATTTGTTCCATCGTCATCAGATCCCCAAGATACAGCCTCTCGATATATTTTTGATCCCCCTTCTATGTCTGCTCTTACCTCAACAATATCATCCGGCTCCAAATCTTTGCCTGTAAATATTCCTTGAATCGTTGTTGAATCACAGCCAGAAGAACAAACCGTATACGTCGCTGCCTTCGCCTCCCCCGCCCCAAAAACAAAAAATCCTCCCGCAAGCACGAGGAAGATTGCAAATGCTTTACTCCATCCAAAGCCAACCTTTCTGCTCTGAGAAAAGACCACTTCACTAAAGTTCGGCTTTTTTCCAACTAAATCCCCCCCCCCTTAACATTTCTCCGAATTTCATAAGATTATTTTTATTTGTTTTCTTGTGATCTTATTCATTAACTCCAAGTTTCTCATTTTAAATTGCCACGGCGGAGTACCACCTTACAATGACAATAAAAACTGTTATTTTTCAATACTCTGATTTTAACATAAAATCAGAAAAATGGACAAACTAAAACGGCTCTATATTTATCAGCATGACGGATAAGTTTAATTTTTATTTTAACAAATCTTTAAAAAACGATTTCCCACTACTGACTATAGCCTTATATATCTTCGACAAAATCAGGACAGACTTCGACTTTGCTACGAATTAGCTCGAAACAATAAATAGTCTTAAGTTACCTCAATTGTAACTTCCGAAGCTGTCCAATCTCATCGCGAATCAGCGCCGCTCTTTCAAATTCCAAATTTCTGGCCGCGTCTTTCATTTCTTTTTCCTTTTGCTTTATATATGCGCCAATATCCTCCAATGATTCCAACTTGGAAAAATCAGGGGCGATTACTGGATTAATTTCATGATCAATAATAGATTTGATATTTTTCTTAATTGTTTGAGGGGTAATTTTATTTTTTTTATTATATTCACTCTGTAATTTCCTTCGACGATCAGTTTCATCAATCGCTTTTCGCATTGATCCCGTAATCACATCAGCATAAAGAATAACTCGCCCGCTAACGTTTCTGGCTGCCCGACCGATTGTCTGGATCAGCGACGTTTCGCTTCGCAAAAATCCCTCCTTATCCGCATCTAAAATCGCCACCAAAGAAACTTCCGGCAAATCCAAGCCTTCACGCAATAAATTAACTCCCACCAATACATCAAAATCTCCCCGCCGCAACCCTTCCAAAATTCTAATTCGATCCAAAGTGTCGACATTAGAATGTAGATATTCTGATTTAATAGCTTGTTCTTTTAAAAATTCTGCTAAATCTTCGGCTTGTTTCTTGGTTAAAGTCGTGATTAAAACTCGTTCTTTTTTTTGAATTATTTTTTTAATTTCCACTAAAACATCCTTGACCTGCCCCTTAGCTGATTTAAGTACAATTTCCGGATCCAAAAGACCGGTCGGACGAATAATTTGTTCAACTGTATTTTCAGAATATTGTTTTTCATATTTACCAGGCGTAGCTGAAGTAAAAATAATCTGATTAATTTTTTCTTCAAATTCTTCAAATTTCAAAGGTCGATTGTCATAAGCGCTTGGCAAACGAAAACCATTTTCAATTAAAGCCTTTTTGCGCGAAAGATCGCCATTATACATTGCTCCTAATTGCGGAATGGTAACGTGCGCTTCATCAATAATCAATAAATAATCTTTCGGAAAATAATCCATCAGAGTATACGGCGCCTCCCCTGCCTGTCTTTGCGTCAAATATCTGGAATAATTTTCAATTCCATTGCAATAGCCGATTTCCCTCATCATTTCCAAATCATGCTTTGTTCTAAGCTCTATCCTTTCGGCCTCCAAATTTTTTCCATTTTTTCTAAAATACGCCACTCGTTCCGCTGCTTCTTTTTCTATATCTTCCAAAGCTTCCTGCATAATCGGTTCAGGAACAACGAAATGCTTGGCAGGAAAAATCAATGTCCTTTCCAAAGTTCCAAGTTTTTCTCCAGTTAAAAAATCATATTCTTGTATCTTATTCACCTCTTCTGCTAACAATTCGATTCTAGTTACAACCTCTCTGCCTGGAGTCATCACTTCAATCGTATCGCCGGTTACTCGAAACTTTCCACGCGCAAGCACATCGCTTCGCTGATATTGCATTTCCACCATTCCTTGCATGATTTTTTCTCGACTATTTTTTTTACCGACTTCAACTTCAATCGTCCCTTCCTTATAATATTCCGGCGAACCCAAGCCATATATACAAGAAACCGAGGCGACGATAATCACATCGCGTCGAGAAAGTAGCGCCGAAGTAGCCGCGTGTCGCAAACGATCTATTTCTTCATTAATTTGAACTTCTTTTTCGATATAAGTTCCCGATTGCGCAATATAAGCTTCTGGCTGATAATAATCATAATAAGAAACGAAATATTCCGCGGAATTTTTCGGAAAAAACATACGGAATTCCTGGACCAACTGGGCGGCCAAAGTTTTATTCGGCGCGATAACTAAAGTAGGTTTTTGCGTTGCCGCAATCACATTAGCAATCGTAAAAGTTTTCCCAGATCCGGTTACACCCAAGAGAGTTTGAAATTTTTTTCCATTCGCCAAACCGTCAATCAATCCATCAATCGCACGGGGCTGATCTCCAGCAGGTTTATATTTACTATTTAATTCAAATTGCATAATAGTCAAATTAAGATTCATTCAATAATACAATCTTGTCGTAAAAATGTCCATCACTAAAAATTCTTAAAATTATTTATGTTCTTTTTTTGGCTAATAAAAGCCTAAAAAATCAATTAACCCACAATGGCTTGACAAGACTGTTTAAATATGCTAAATTTACTTATTAGTTCATTGGACATTAGAAAAAATTATTTGCCGACCGCGGTGGTCGGACAAATAAAAACCCCAGCAAAGAAGGAGCCAATCATGAAGAACATGAAAAAACTCATTGTCGCCCTGATGACCTGCGTCGCCCTGATCGCCACTACCACCATGGTTTTCGCCGAACCCAAGGGCACCGTGAGTGCTAATGAACTCGGCAAAGCCACGAGTTGTGACGGGGGGATCAACACCTCCGCCCAGCAGGACGGGGTTGGGCAGATCGACTCGCCTGCTCGCCATTTCCGGGTGTATTTCCCGGAAGACTTGGCGGCCTGCCAGCCCTTCGGCGGCAGCAGCGGGGAATAACTCTCCCTGCCGGCCCAACTATCCCCCCTTGTCAGACACTGACCAGGGGGGATATTTTTTTATTTTATCTTATTTTTTTGATCGGACAGCTTGCCAAAACAAATAATACCTGCTAATATATATCAACAATCTAGAAAGTCCGTTTTTAATTCGCCTATTTTTTAGATAGGATAAGTTAAAAAAATTCCGCCCCGGAAATTGGATTTTCTTATTTGGCGGTTTTTGTTTGTATTTGAAAATTAACAAACTAACAAATTTACGAGTAAAAATTTTTTACGCGTCAAATTGTTAATTTGTTAATATCATTAATTAAATAAACGCTATGCGCTATGAATTATTCTACCTCGTTGGCCAAAACAATGAGGAAAAATTAGACGCTATAAAAAAAGAAGTAGAACAAACCTTGACTGACGAAGGAGCGGTTTTTGAGGAAATTGAGGTTATTACTCGCAGAAAACTTTCTTATGAAGTTAAGCACCAAATTAAAGGCATCTATATCGCTCGCCGATTTGAAATGCCGGAAGTAGATTATTGGGCAGAAGAATCTAAGACAGAAAAAGTTTCCAAAATGGAAACCATAACCCGAAAAATGAACCTTAATCAAAATGTGTTGCGCTTTTTAATTGTAAAAGCCGATGAACTGCCGGAGCTGAAGCACAAAGAAAACGTTCCCGCTAAAACAGAGACTGAAAAACCTGAAAGAAAAGATCGTCGTGATGGCAAGGAACGTTTTGAAAAAACTGTCCGAACTGAAAAATCAAAAACCGAAGAAAATCAAACCAAAGAAAATATTGATCAAAAATTAGAAGAAATTCTCAACATCTAAGCTGTTGGTTATTTGTTTTTTATAAAATATCAAACCTTCTTAATTTCTTAAGATTTGACTCGCGACAGATAATATTAAATAAGCTGTCATGCAGTCGCCAAAATATGAACCTGAACAAAGTTATCCTTATCGGACGACTAACCAGGGATCCGGAATTGCGTACAACTCCTTCCGGACAAACTGTAACCTCAATCAGTATTGCTACTAATAATTTTTGGACTGACAAAAGCGGACAAAAACAAGAACGCACTGAATTTCACAATATAGTGCTTTGGGGGAAAACTGCTGAAGTGGCTGGACAATATTTAGTTAAAGGACAAGAAGCTTATTTTGAAGGTCGCCTACAAACTCGTGCCTACACTGGCAAAGACGGAGTAGAGCGTCGAGTAACTGAAATAATCGCCGACAATATGCAATTCGGTAGTAAACCAGGAGCCGGTGGTGGAAACACTAATTATAACCAGAACAATAAACCTGCTGACAATAACCGCCACAGCCCTGCAACCGAAAAAATACCCACCATCAATCTGGATGAAGAACCGGGAGAAATTCGACTAGAAGATATACCATTTTAAAATCCGATCTGTTAAAAAAATAATCAACCAACCAACTAACTAATTGAATAACCAATAACCACTATGGAAAAAAAATCTTGTTTTTTCTGTCAAGAAAAAATAGAAAAAATAGACTATAAAGAGGCTTATATGTTGCGTCGTTTTATGAATTCACAAGGAAAAATATATCCGCCAAAAAGACATGGTACTTGCACCAAGCATCAAAGAGCGCTCGCTAGCGCAATCAAAAGAGCTCGCGTGATGGCACTGATTCCTTACGTAGTTAAATAATCAGATAACCTTAGCAGTTACAAAGCAAAAAGCTTTGCAACACCTTTACAACCAATGCTAAATATCAATGAAATAAAAAATGGTAAAAACATTCTCTGGAATAATGAGCCTTTTGTCGTGCTTTCTAGCCAGCATTCCAAAACCGGCCGAGCCGGTGCGGTTTTACGCACAAAACTAAAAAATCTAATAACTGGAGCGTTGATCGATAAGACTTTTCAAGGATCCGACAAGGTTGAAGAAGCGGATATTTCTAAATCCAAAGCTCAATACCTCTATAAAGAAAATGACAATTATAATTTCATGGACACGATTTCCTATGACCAATTTTCACTTTCTCAAGAAGTAATTGGCGATTTGGCGCTATTCATGATCGAAGGAACGGAGGTAACAGTTTCAAATTTCAACTCTAACCCGGTAAATATCGAATTGCCGGTTAAGATAACTCTGTCGGTAATTGAAGCTCCGCCAGCAATCAAAGGCGACACCGCTTCCAGTGGCGATAAATTAGTAACATTGGAAACTGGAGTAAAAGTAACTACCCCGCTTTTCATAGAAGTGGGCGATAAAATAATCGTCAACACCGAAACCGGCACCTACGTTTCTCGCGCTTAGAAAATTATATTAGTAAATAAAAAAACCGCCTAGGCGGTTTTTTTATTTACTATTTAATCCATTTATAGTTTAGCTTTAACTTCTATTTCCTTAGATATTTTTTGAGCAATTTTATCATTTTCTCTTAAAAAATTCTTAGCATTTTCGCGACCCGTTCCTATCTTCATTTCTTCAAAAGAATAAGAATTTCCGGATTTCTTCACAACCTCATATTTTATACCAGTATCAATTAAGTCCCCGGCTAAAGATATGCCTTCGTTGTACATAATATCAAACTCCGCCACCTTAAATGGTGGGGCAACTTTGTTCTTCACAACTTTAACTTTAACCCGATTGCCTACCACATCTTCCCCTTTTTTAATCTGTGCCGCTCTGCGAACTTCCAATCTAACAGAGGAATAAAATTTTAAAGCCTGTCCTCCGGAAGTAGTTTCGGGATTGCCAAACATCACGCCAATTTTCATTCTTATTTGATTTATAAAAATAACAATCACGTTGGATTTAGCAACAATAGCTGTTAATTTACGCAAGGCTTGTGACATTAATCGAGCTTGTCGACCAACATGTTGATCGCCCATTTCCCCTTCTATTTCAGCTCGCGGAACTAAAGCCGCCACTGAGTCTATAACCACCACATCGACTGCATTGGAACGTACCAAGGTTTCCACGATATCCAAAGCCTGCTCTCCGGTGTCCGGTTGAGAAACTAATAGGTCATCTATTTTTACGCCGATTTTTTTAGCGTATTCCGGATCCAAAGCGTGTTCCGCATCCACAAACGCCGACGTACCTCCTTTTTTCTGAGCATTAGCAATTATATGCAAGGCTAATGTTGTTTTTCCAGAAGATTCCGGTCCGTAAACTTCGATTATTCTTCCGCGCGGAACTCCTCCGATACCTAGCGCTATGTCCAATGAAACCGAACCAGTCGGAATTGATTCAACATCAACCTTGCGAACATCCCCCAGCTTCATAATCATGCCCTCCCCAAATTTTTCCCTAATTTCATTTACTACGATATCAACTTTTTTTTCTTCTGCAATTGCTGTTGCCTTTTCTGTTTTTTTTGCCATTTTAATTATAAGTCATATTGATTTATTTTTTTAACATCAATAATCAAATAAATGACATCTTGTTAAAATCAACAAACCAAAATACTTCTTTAATAACATTTTTTAAAAAAATTATAATGAAACGCGTCCATCGGGGGTAAAAAATATGTCGCGTACCACTCCTGATTGGGGACTTAAAATTTCTTCTTCTTTTCCTTTTATTTTTATATATGTGCCATTTCCTTCACTTGAGGTAATTCCTATTTTTTCCTTAGCCGTAAAAGTCTGCGTTGTTCCAGCTGTCAATGTTCCGCTAAACAACAAGCTACCATCCGCTTCAACAGAAATCCAAGATGAGTCAGCCACAATTCGAACTTCTAGGGAAAAGTCTTCCTTATTTCCTTTATTATTTTCATTCATAGAACTTTCTTGCAAAGAAACAACGGTTGGGTTTTGATAGACTGCATTTACGGAAATGGCTTGTCGAGTTTCTTTTTCAAATTTATTTCGAGCAACAACTGTAATAGAGTTAAGACCTTCTCGCAAATCGATATCTTCACTGAATTTACCCTCTTCACTAACTAAAATAGATTGATCGTTTATGAAAAGCTGGGCTCCTTTCTCCGCCACTCCAGCCACACGAACTGTTCTGCTTTCCACACTAATTCCATCTGTCGGAGTCATTACACTTAATCTAGGAGTTGAAACAAAATTATTTATTTGTTTGTAAAGATAAATAAATCCTAAAAAAACAACTAACAGCCCAAGGGAGACCATTATTTTTTTAGGGGTAACAATAAAACTGGAAAATTTTATCGGGCGTATCTCATTTTTTTCAAAAACTTCTTTTTTGATATTTTGCTGTATTTTTTGTTCCCGCTCATATTGCCTGATTAAATTTTGCGAATTAATCCCCATGAAGACAGCGTAATTTCTCAAAAAACCTTTTACATAAACCTGTGCCGGCAATTTAACATAATCGCCATTTTCAAGATATTCAAGATATTTAACTTGAACTCGAATATTTCTAGATATCTCAACTAAGCTTAAACGTCGTTCTTCACGAACTTTCTTCATCTGCTCTCCCAGAGTCATGGAGCCTATTTTCTTAGTCGTAAATCGTGCCATAAAAAGTAAACGGTATAAAAACTAAATTATTACTAAATATCTCCGCCTTAACTAAATTTATTATATTTGCCATTTATCTCTTTCTGATTGATCGCTAATTTCATTATCATAGCGCGGACCGCTATGTGTACCCACTAATATCTCTCGGCCTTTCGCTCCATCACCTGGTCCAACTATGCCTTTTTCTTCTAACATATCCATTAATCTAGCCGCTCGAGCATATCCTAGCCGTAATCTTCTTTGCAAAAAAGAAGTTGAGGCTTTACCTGATTTAATAACTAATTCTTTAGCATTTTCAAACATACTGTCTTCTTCTTGATCATCAAATGACATGTTATCAAAATTCAACTTATCTTCCGATAATAATTCTAATTCTTGCTGCTGGCCAGGCGCTCCTGCCACTATATTTTCCCCAATCTCATCTTCTCCTCTATCAATTTTTTGTTCTTTAACAAAAGCTACTACTTTTTTAACTTCTTCTTCGGAAACAAATACTCCCTGAATACGTTTCATTCCAGTGGCTGAAACTGAAAGAAAGAGCATATCGCCGTTGCCTAATAATTTTTCCGCCCCCGCTGAATCAAGCATAGTGCGAGAGTCTGTTAATGAAGGTACCTTAAACGCGATACGAGTTGGGATATTTGATTTAATTAAACCAGTAATAACAGTAACAACTGGTTTTTGAGTGCTAACAATCAAATGAATACCAACTGCCCGTGCCATTTGAGCTAAACGAATAATCGCACCTTCCACTTCCTTGCCATGAGTTGACATTAAATCAGCTAATTCATCAATGACTATTACAATATAAGGTATTTTTTCAATTTCTTCTTCTATTGTTTCGTTTGTTTCTGGATTAACAATGGTTACAGTTTCGCCTGCCTCTGCTTTTTTATTATAAGAAACTATATCTCGAGAACCACTTAATTGCAATTTTTTATATCTCCTTTCCATCTCGCCAATCGCCCATTTAAGAGCGCTGAGCACTTTACCATTCTCAACAATTACATCTGAAAGCAAATGGGGTATTCCATTGTATAGTGATAGTTCCACTCTTTTCGGATCCACCAAAATTAATTTTAATTCTTCTGGAGAATTTTGATATATCATTGATAGCAATATAGTGTTAATGCAAACACTTTTTCCACTATTTGTCGAACCCGCAATCATCAGATGAGGCATTTTTTTCAAATCAGCATAAATAAAAGAACCACTTACATCTTTACCCAGAGCTAGCAATAAATTTGTTTGTCGATTTTCAAATTCTGAAGTTTCCAACAACTCTTTCATCCTAACAGTTGCTATTGATTTATTTGGAACTTCTATACCAATTAATGACTTCCCTGGGATAGGCGCTTCAATGCGAATAGGATGAGCAGCTAATGCCAAAGCTAAATCATTGCTAAGCGCAGTTATCCTGGTTAACTTAACCCCCACTGCTGGACGAAAACTATATTGAGTAACAGTTGGGCCGGTTTTAATTTCCCCTGGTTCCACGTCTATGCCAAAATGTTTGAATGTATCCTGAATTATTTTAGCATTTTTATTAACATCACCGCCCAGCGCTTTTTCCGTAGAAGATTCCAATAAATTCAATGGTGGCAATATCCATTCTCCATTTTCAACGTTTTTCTTTTTTTTGAGTATTTTTTCTAAAACTGACGGTTTGATTTGGGGCTCTTCATGAGATTGTTCATCTTCTAAATTAGGATCCTCGACGTAATGGTGCTCTTCTTTGAAATTTTCAATTGAATTTGGCACATGTTCAATAATGGCCTCTTGATTTTCTTCATTTTCTTCATCTTCTTCATCATCTTTTTTATTAGCTTCGTTTACTCGACGTTGCCAAAATATTCGCACGAAAGAAACTAAAGAGAAATTAAAAGCCACAATGATTCCACAAAGTAACATTGCTATCAAAATAACTGAACCCCCAATTTTCCCAGCAATTTTTATCAGCAAAAAAGAAAAAACATAGCCAATATATCCTCCACCCTCGCCACTCCTAGCTATTTTCAACAACTCATTGCTATCAAAATAAATATGAAAAAAAGTCAATACACTAAAAAAAGCCACTGCCAATCCAATTATTTTTGAAACATAAAAAAGTGTTTCTTTGCGAAAAAGCAAAATTATACCAATTGTAATCAAAATAAAAGGCGACAGCCATTTTCCCCAGCCAAACAAAGCTCCAGCAAAAATACTTAGATAATGTCCCAAAATCCCGGCTTGCTCAAAAAAACCCAATGCAAAAAGAACAGCCAGCGCAAACAAAAAAATTGCCACTGCACCACGTTTCACGTCTCCGTGCATTACAGCTCTTTTTTCATTTTGTTCCCTTTCAATATCCTCCTTTTTTCTTCTTCCCATTTTTTTTATTTTTCGCCATTTTTAGCGATAATATAGAGTTTAATATATTCATTCTATCACATAAAAATATTCTCGACTATATTATATTTGATGGTATTTTATGATTTTCGCTGAAATTCAAAAAGTACTTTTGATATTATCGATTTTTCTAATCAATAATCTTTTTTCATCAAATACTAACAAAAGCCACTGGCAAAATTTTACGGAAAATTCCGGCCACCATTATAGAGTCACTTTCTGAAATATAAATAGGATGATGTAATTTATTGGTGGATTCCGGAAACAATCCCACTACATTGTCTCCCAATTTTTTAAATTTTTTAATAGTCGCCATGCCATTTATAACAACCACGACTACCTTTTCATTAAAATCCTGATTTCCTTCAATTTTTTCAAAAATAACATAATCGCCATCATTTATGCCAATTTTATTCATTGAATCTCCCAAAGCCTTAACAGCAAAAAGTTTTTTAGGATCAGTTCGATAAAAAAGATTTTTGGAAATTTGCAAAAAATCATCAGCTACTCCATCGTCCGCATAAGCCAAAGCATCTCCGCAAGACGCCAAGCCATAAAGAGGCAAAGAAATAACGTTTTGCAAATCAGAATAACTTTCATTTTCAACCAAATATATTTTTTTTTGTTCATCCCTACGAACTAACTCTTTTTTCTCCAAGGCTTCAATTACTTGCATAATCGACTTTAAACTTTCTTCTACCCCCATAGAAGAAAGATATTTATGCAAACCATAGCCCGTTGGATTATCATTTCTGATTTCGATAATTTCTCGAATTGATTCAAAAATATTTTTTTGCTTGCTGGTTAACTTCATAATATTCTTGAATTTATATTTTCACACTCATATGTAAAGATATAAATTAAAATTAAGAATACAAACAACGCACCCACATTAAATTATTTCTTATTTTAAATATTGACCACTTTCTATTAGTGTTTTAGAAAATTCTTCTAAATGATCAGGAAAAATCATTAAACGATTTCTAACTACCTCCCCATTCGTCTTTTTCCAAGTTTCAGAGATTGTTAAATAATTATTACCACTTTTAGACTTTTTGACGTCAAAAAAATACGTCTTACTGCCACACTTAATAATTTTTGAATTAATAACCTCTGGTCGTAAACTCTGTTCCATTTTTTTGATTTTAATATTTATTTTCAGAACACCCCCGCGTTCTTTAGTGATATTCTATCACTGATACAATATCACTGCAAGTATTCATTCTGTGGATAACTTTTTTAATTTTTCCTTATAGATTTTATTATCCGATTTTTTGATTCTTGGCCAATATTAATTTGATTTTTTCATATCCGATATTTTCAGGCAATTGCTCTTTTATTGAACTTAAAAACTTTATCTTATCTGCTTTTTGCATGGCCGCTAAAATTAAATTTTCTTCTTCAATGGAAACATATTTTTCCAAATCAAAACTTCCACCACTTTGATACCAATGTGCCAAGTGATCAAAAATAGTAGACACTCCCAAGCCACGAATTTTAGCTATTTTTTCTGCAGTGTATCCTTTATTATAAAAACTAATTGTTTCTAAAACAGTTTTATTTAAAATTTTACTAACTCTGTTATTTTTTTTACTAGATACGAAATTAGTTTTTTCTTTTTCTCTGCTCCAACCCAAACAAATATCACACCCCCCGCAGTTATCAGACTCATTTTTCAAAGCTGGATCTTCAAAATATTCCAATATTTTTTGACGTCGACAACTAACACTGTCTACATAATCTTTGATTTTTTTTAAACGATCATATTTAACATCAATCACTTTCGTTGCTTGCTCCCAACTTTTTCCTTGATTAAGCAGTTCTTTTCTGGTTGATTGAATCAGAAAATTATGTGTCGCATTATCACGCTTACTGTGCAATAAAATACAATAAGCTATTTCTCCGTCGCGTCCAGCTCTGCCCGCTTCTTGATAATATCCTTCCAGACTCGCTGGCATCCCACAATGGATAACAAAACGTATATCAGACTTATCTACCCCCATACCAAAAGCAATTGTTGCTACAATAATTTTATATTTATTTTCCATAAAATCACTTTGTATTTTATTGCGATCTTTTCCATTAATACCAGCATGATAAGCCACTGCCGAAATACCGCCACGATTCAGTTCCGCCACAATCTCTTCTGTCTGTTTTCGCGTTAATGTATAAACAATTCCACTGCCTTCCAATAATTTTACAATCCGTAATAATTCACTCTGGCGCCAAGTTGCTTTTAAGTTAGCTTGCACAAAAAATCTCAAATTTGGACGATCAAATCCGCGTACAAAAACTTGCGGCTTCTTAAGCTCTAAGCGTCGAATAATATCTGCTTTAACTTCTGAAGTAGCCGTGGCGGTAAAGGCGCAAACTATTGGTCTTTTTTTTAATAAGCCAATGTATTTAGCAATTTTCATATAATCCGGACGAAAATCATGACCCCATTGAGATACGCAATGTGCCTCATCTACCGCCACCAAACCAACATCCAGATTCATAAACTCCTGTCGAAAAAAATCACTACCAAAACGTTCCGGGGCGATATATAAAATTTTAGTTTTTCCTGATATTATATCCAACATTCTTTGGGAACCTTCTTCTAAAGATAAAGCGCTGTTAATATAAGTAGCGCTGATTCCCCGCGCATTAAGCGCATCTACTTGATCTTTCATCAACGCAATCAAAGGAGAAACAACAATCAAAAGCTTGCCACTGATAATTGCCGGCAACTGATAACAAAGCGATTTTCCACCACCCGTCGGCATAAGCGCCACAACATCCGATCCTGCTAAAATTTTTTCAACAACCTCTCGTTGTCCTGGGCGAAATTGCTTAAAATTAAAATATTTCTGTAATTTCTCTTCTAACATTTTCTATTTTTTTATTTAAAAATATCTACATTCACTATTAATGTAGTGATATTTTATCACTAATATTATTTCCTGCCAATTTTTCTTAAAATTTTTATTTTTTTAATAATCTTCAATTCAAAAACCACTTCGCTGAAAACGAAGTGGTTTTTTGATTATTTATCCCAAGCAAGTAACAATTTCTACTTTCCAATTTCACGATAACCAGTTCCAGCCGGAATAAGCCTTCCGATAATCACATTTTCCTTAAGTCCTCGAAGTTTATCATCTTTACCTGTAACTGCCGCATTAATCAAGACTCGAGCAGTTTCCTGAAAAGATGCTGCTGAAAGAAAAGATTCTGTTGAAAGAGCTACTTTCGTAATTCCCATTATCAATTCTTCTCCAGTAGCCACTTCACCTTTCCCAGCTATTGCTTCCGCGTTAGACTCGTTAAATTGATCTCTTTCTATTATATCGCCTGGAATTAAATCCGTATCCCCGGTTTCTAAAACTTTCACCCGACTAAACATCTGACGGATAACAACTTCGATATGTTTATCATTAATTCCTTCTCCTTGTGCCGCGTAAATCTCCTGAATTTCCCTGGTAATATAGCGTTGAACTTCTTCTTTGCCCATAGTTTCATAGAGCTTCTTCAAATCAATATGTCCTTCATTTAACTGAGTTCCTCTGGCAATAAGCTGACCTTTTTCTACAACCAAAGAAGTTTCTGAAGGCACTTGGAATTCTTTTATTTCCGAATTATCACCTTGCGTTTCCACTTTGATTGTTATGGTTTTCTTGTTTTCATTAATAATCTCCAAAATTTTTCCATCAACATCGGAAATTATCGATTCTCCTTTTGGTGGACGAGCTTCAAATATTTCTTCCACTCGAGGAAGACCCTGGGTGATATCTGATCCCGCTACACCTCCAATATGAAAAGTACGCATAGTCAACTGAGTCCCTGGCTCACCAATAGCTTGTGCCGCCACAATACCTACAGCTTGACCAATTTGGACTATTTCTGATCGTCCTAAATCAACACCGTAACATTTCTTACAAATTCCTCGTTTAGTTTTACAAGAAACTACTGAGCGAATTCTTACTTGAGAAATTCCGGCTTCTTCGATTTTTTTAGCATCCGCTTTGCTAACTAAAGTATTCTTTTTAACAATAACTTCTCCGGTCTTTGGATCAACAATATTTTCCGCCACATAACGACCTTCTATTCTTGGGGCAAAACTCAAACCAATTCTGTCCGAGTCAGCTTTAAAAAGATACGCACCTTCTTTATCTTCACAATCTTCTTCGCGTACTATAATATCTTGAGAAACATCAACTAAACGACGAGTTAAGTAACCAGCTGTCGCCGTTCTTAAGGCAGTATCCGCCATACCCTTTCTAGCGCCATGAGTTGAAATAAAATATTCCAAAACATTGAAACCTTCCTTAAAAGAACTTTTTACTGGCAACTCAATAGTTTCTCCCGTCGGACCAGCTACTAAACCCTTCATACCCATCATCTGTACTATCACTGATTCTGAACCTCTCGCTTTAGAGTATACCATTGTATATACTGGGCCTTCTTTATCTAATGATTTTTTAACCGCATCCGCGATTGAATTTTTTGCTCTATTCCAAACCTCAATAACACGACTTTTTCTTTCCTCATCAGTCAATAGACCCATGTTATATTGGTCATTTATTATTTCAACATCGCCCTCGGCTTTTTCAATGGCCTCCTTTTTTTCTTTGGGAACTTTCAAATCATCCATTCCCCAACTTATTCCAGATCTTTTAGCCATTTCAAATCCTAATTTCTTGATTCTGTCAATAAATTTGGCTGTCTCTTCCTGTCCTTTCAATGTCAGCATTTTTGCCACCAAAGATTTTATATCCTTAGCTGTTAGCTCCTCGTTTAAAAAGCGCAGTTCTTCTGGTAAAATATCATTGAGAATAATTCTACCGACTGATGTGTCAATTACTTCGCCTTCGTAATCTAATTTAACTTTAGCATTAACAGAAACTATGCCACTTTGATACGCCAAAATAGCCTCATCCATTGTAGGAAATATTTTGCCTTCTCCATAAACACCACTTTTAATATGGGTTATGTAATATACCCCCAAAACGATGTCTTTAGAAGGAACCGCAATTGGCTCTCCAGAAGCTGGTTTGAGTAAGTTTTTTGCTGAAAGCATCAAGTTTTTACTTTCTTCTCGGGCTTTATCAGTAAGCGGAACATGCACTGCCATTTGATCCCCGTCAAAGTCAGCATTAAACGCCGCACAAACCATTGGATGAACCTGAATAGCCTTACCTTCAATCAAAATTGGTTGAAAAGCTTGAATAGAAAGTCGGTGCAAAGTTGGTGCGCGATTAAGTAAAACGTAGTGGTGCTCAATTATTTGATCCAAAATCTCATAGGCTTCTTCGGTTTCCGCATCCACCATTCTACCAGCCGTTCTAACATTATGCGCGTATTCTTTTTCAATTAATTTATTGATAATGAAAGGCTTGAAAAGTTCCAATGCCATTTTTTTCGGTAATCCGGCTTGATGCAATTTAAGTTGTGGACCAACCACAATTACACTACGTCCAGAATAATCCACGCGTTTTCCTAACAAATTCTGTCTAAATCTTCCCTGCTTTCCTTTAAGCGCATCCGCTAATGAACGCAAAGCTCTTCGCTGGCCGGTTGATGCAGCCACACTGGCCTGCCCCTTACGAGCACTATTATCAAAAAGAGCATCTACCGCTTCCTGAAGCATTCTTTTTTCATTGCGAGTAATAACTTCTGGCGCTCCCAAATCTATCAATTTTTTCAATCGATTATTACGATTAATTATCCGACGATAAAGATCGTTTAAATCAGAAGTCGCAAAACGTCCTCCATCCAAAGCAACCATTGGTCGCAAATCTGGCGGAATAACTGGAATAGCCGTTGGCAACATCCATTCTAAATGAAGTCCGGATTTCCTAAATCCCTGATAAAGTTTCATTCTTTTTAAAACTTTCTTTTTGTCAATCACATCATCATTATCAATTTCCTTTTTCAATTCGACAATGGTTTTTTCAACATCAATTTTTTCCAAAATAGAACGCACTGCTTCAGCCCCAATTCCTGCAGTAAAGACTTGTCCAAATCGCATAGAGAGATTGAAATATTCCAATTCAGAAAGAATCTGCATTGGCTTAAGATTTTTCAAATCATCCTTAATTCCGCGAAATTGATCCTTAAACTCTTCTAGTGCTTTTTCCGCTTCCTTGTTATCTGACTTATTTGCTTTAACTTCTTTTTGTTTATTCTTATATTCCTGTTCCAATTGATCTAAAACTTTTTCCCGCGCTCTTTCATCAATATCCTTGACTATATAAGAAGAAAAATATACAACTTTTTCCAAATCCTGCAATGATATTCCTAAGGCTAAACCAATTCGTGAAGGAACTCCACGCAAAAACCAAATATGGGAAACTGGCACTGCCAACTTAATATGTCCCATTCTTTCACGCCTGACAATTGAACGAGTAACTTCCACTCCGCATTTGTCGCAAACAATTCCTTTATAACGAATTCTTTTATATTTTCCACAATAACATTCCCAGTCTTTCGATGGACCAAATATTTTTTCACAAAAAAGACCATCTTTTTCGTAACGTTGTGTTCGATAATTAATAGTTTCTGGCTTTGTAATTTCTCCATGCGACCAATTCATGATTTCCTCAGGACTGGCTAGCTTGAGTCTTACACTATTGAAGTCACTTACTTTTGTGATGTTTTCCATAATGTTATTAAACTTAAGATTTTTAGAAGGCTATTTAATGTTTAAAATTAGTTAGATTTGATCAATGTCTATTTCTATTTTAGGCTCATCTTCATCATCCTCTTCGCTAACCAACGATCCAACTAATTCGACATCCAAACACAATCCCTTCAATTCATTTACTAACACATGGAAAGAAGCTGGAATGTTCGGACTCTTAATAGGTTCTCCCTTAATTATAGATTCATAAGCCTTTGACCTACCTAGCACATCATCCGATTTGATTGTTAACATTTCCTGCAAGGTATATGCTGCTCCATAACCTTCCAATGCCCACACTTCCATTTCTCCAAAACGTTGTCCTCCAAATTGAGCTTTTCCTCCCAATGGTTGTTGAGTAATAAGTGAGTATGGTCCGATTGAACGCATGTGTATTTTGTCTTCCACCAAGTGATTCAATTTCATGACATACATAACGCCCACCGTCACTTCGTTATCAAAATATTCACCCGTTCTTCCATCAATAAGTCGAGATTTTCCATTTTCAGAAAGTCCAGCCTTCTTGAGTTCCGCCTTAATATCTTCTTCAGTTACTCCATCCAAAGCCGGAGTAGCTGCTTTATATCCAAGATGCAAAGCCGCCCATCCTAAGTGCGTTTCCAATATCTGCCCAATATTCATACGACTAACCACACCCAGTGGATTTAAAATAACATCAACTGGTCGTCCATCTGGCAAATGTGGCATATCCTCAATTGGCGCTATTCTGGAAATAACACCTTTGTTACCATGTCTTCCGGCCAACTTATCTCCCACGGAAACTTTTCTAAGCTGTGCGATAGAAACTTGAATTTGTTTAATAACCCCTGTCGGCAATTTATCTCCTTGCTCTCGAGAAAGTATTTTAATATCTACAATTTTTCCTTTTTCACCATGTGGTAAATATAAAGAAGAATCCTTTACATCCTTAGATTTTTCTCCAAAGATAGCTCTGAGCAATCTTTCTTCCGGCGTCAAATCACCCTCACCTTTTGGAGTAATTTTTCCAATCAAAATATCTCCGGAAGAAACTTCTGCTCCAATTCGGATAATTCCAGTTTCATCCAAATTCTTCAATCTTTCTTCTCCAATATTTGGAATATCACGAGTTACTACCTCTGCTCCTAATTTAGTATCACGCACATCGATCGAAAAATCTTCAATATGAATAGAGCTATATCGATCTTCATGCAATAATCTTTCTGAAAGAATAATAGCGTCTTCATAGTTATAACCCTCCCAAGAAACAAAGGCTACCACCGCATTTTGACCTAAAGCCAACTCTCCATTGTCTGTTGCCGCACCATCGGCTAAAAGATCGCCTTTTTCCACCATTTGTCCCTTTTCAACTCGTGGTGACTGACTCATGCTAGTAAAAGCATTGGATTTTTGAAAACTTAACAAGTTATAAGTTCTTTTGAAATAATCCTTTTTAGCTCCAACTGGCGCTTTCTCTTTCACTACGATATGAGCGGCGTCAACTTCAATAACTTCTCCGTCATTCAAAGCTAGAACAACCTGACCAGAATCTCCAGCAGCCTTGTCCTCTATTCCGGTTCCCACGATTGGAGATTGCGGAACAATACAGGGAACTGCCTGACGTTGCATATTAGAACCCATAAGTGCTCGGTTAGCATCGTCATGTTCAATAAAAGGTATCAACGAAGTTGCTACTGAAATACATTGTTTAGCTGAAACATCCAAATAATTCAATTTTTCAGATTCAGTCATTCCAGGATGACCCTGAATGCGAGCTTCTACGAATTCATCTATAATATTTCGATTATCATCAAAATTAATAGTTGCGTGCGCGATAATCATTCTATCTTCAACTGTGGCATTTATATAATCAATTTGCTCAGTAATATAAGGCTTAACCTTAATGCTACCGCTATTTTTTTCTTTAATGATTTTTTTAGCCAAATCCTCTGTTATCACATCTCCAATTTTACCTCCAGCTATTTCTTCATTCAAAATTCTGCCCAAAAGATTATCCATCGCTACTTGCGCTTCATGCATAACCTTGATATAAGGGGTTTCCAAAAATCCATATTCATTTATTCGAGCATAAGTTGCCATGTGTCCTACCAAACCAATATTCGGACCTTCCGGAGTTTCAATTGGACAAATTCTTCCATAATGAGAATAATGGACATCGCGAACTTCAAATCCAGCTCTTTCCCGAGTCAAACCTCCCGGTCCCATAGCTGAAAGCCTTCTTTTATGTTCCAATTCTGCCAATGGATTAACTTGATCCATAAATTGCGACAACTGTGAAGAAGAGAAAAACTCCTTAATAGCAGCTGCCACCGGTCGAGAATTAACCAATTGCCCTGGCAATACCGTAGCTACATCACAAGTACTCATTCTATCTTTAATATTTCGACTCATTCTAGCCATACCAACCCGCAATTTATTTTGAATCAATTCACCAACCCCACGAACTCGCCTATTTCCAAGATGATCAATATCATCTGGCAAAGCATTCGGAGTATTATTAAGTCTGATTATTTCCCGGATAACTAAAATAAAATCATCTAGACGCAAAACTCGATTTTCCTCATTATCCTCCCTTTCAGTGTTCAAACGTTGATTCATTCTATATCTACCAACACTGCCAAAGTCATACTTTTCAAAATTAAAAAACATCGAATCAATCAATTGCTTAGCATTATCCTCGGTTGCCAAATCTCCTGGACGGATACGCTTATATATTTCCTTGTAGCCCTCTCCCTGGCTTTTAGTTATATCCTTAGCGATTGTTGTTTCTATATAACTAATTTCTCCTTTATCAATATCAGCAAATTGTTGAATTATTTGCTCATCTGAAGACATACCAAAAGCTCTAAGTAAAGCGGTTACTGGGATTTTTCTTTTCCTATCTATTCTGACAGAAATTACGCCATCAATAGCTGTATCAATTTCCAACCAAGCGCCTCTATTAGGAATAAGCTTTGATCCGAAAAGCTTCTTGCCTTTCTGATATTCCATGGTAAAAAACACCCCGGAACTTCTGATCAACTGACTAACCACGACTCTCTCTACGCCATTAATAACAAAAGTTCCCCGATCAGTCATAACCGGAAAATCTCCCAAATATATTTCTTGTTCTTTAATTTCTCCCGTTTTCTTATTCGTCAAACGTGCTTTAGCTCGTAAAGGCGCCTCATAAGAAATATTCTTGCCCTTAGCAGTAACCTCATCGTATTTTGGCTCATCAAGATAATAATCCACAAAAGAAAGCTCTAAGTCTTTTCCCGTAAAATCTCCGATGGGATTAACTTCATCAAAAAGTTCTTTTAGTCCTTTTTCTAAAACCCATTGATAAGAATCAATTTGACCTTCAATTAGGTTGGGCAACGAAACCATTAGGTGTTTCCTAAAAAATTTTCTTCTAGAAAGTGAAGAAGTTGAACTAAAGGAATCCTTCAATTTCAGCATTTTTTTATCTTTGAGCATAAAAACAACTCTCATCCGTTCTTCCCGTATTTCGATAATCCTACCAAAATATTAGAAGCTCAAAAATGAGTTTAATTAAAGCTATTAATTTATTCAATTGTAGTCTTATTCATTCCCGCTTGACACGTAATGTCCATTGTATGGGGAATTAAAAAGTTATGCAAGAAGTGACCAAATTTTCCTAAATCGTGAATATGCATTGAATCTAGCATATATAAAAGAAATTGTCAATATTTCAATCGACCTATTTTTTTTCAAATTATCCTTTTTATCCACAACTTATCCACAATCCAAATCCACTCATTTTTTCGATTAAATAAAACCAACCCTTAAAATGAGTTAGTGAGTTTAACTTATTAAAAAATAAAAACTTGTCAGATTCCTAATTAACCGATCGAATTGTTGGAATTACCTGTTGAAAAAAATTATTCGATCTATCGTTGCCTTGGCTAAAATAAGTCAGAGTAATAACATCATTGCCCTGTAAAATCTTAGCTGTTTGAACTAAAGATTCCGCCTCGTTTTTTTCTATAAAAATACCCGATAATTCTGATAACTGCCGCACATTAACCTCGCTATCTGATTGGTCAGTTTCTGCTAATAATGTATCCACTGAATAATTATTTAAATTCTCTTCAATAACAACCTCTATCTCAGCCGCCTCATCCTCTGCTACAAATTTCCCAGTTTCCTCTTTCAAACTCCAATTTTGCGGCAAACTAAATTCATACCCCTGGCGACTATTACGAAAAAGTTTCCATTTTTCATTTTTAGAATCACCTTCATCTGAAGTGATTACTTTTTTATCAACAATAATTTTTTCTGTTCGATCACCGGGCAGTTTAAAGTCTTTTTGCCCTTTCCAAAAAATATAACCCAACGTTCCTGCAATAATAAATATTACCGCTAGAGCAAACTCACTGCTTATTTTTTTGTTCATTTTTTTATTTTTATTATTATATCAAAAAAATTCAAGTCATTTGAAAACCAAAATGATCATCTAATAAAATTAAAAATAAAAATTAAATTTTGCTAGTTAAATTATACAACAAAAAAATATTTTCTGCAAAATCAGAGCAAACTTAAATTCCCGTCAAGCAATTTTCATTTTTTAAAATTATTTAAATCAATTGCGCTATTCCAAGCATCTGCCACTGTTTGAACAATACGTGCTGAAGTAACACTGCTTTTTTCATCATAAACAGCCATTGTCCGAAAAATATTTGATTTTGAGATATTATTTACCAACAACAATTGATCAATTTCATCTAATAATCTTTCTGACAATGAAAGATCCCCTTCCCATTTTTTTTCAGCAATAACCTTATTATCCCTGCTAATTTGAACTCTGACATCACCTTTATCTAAAATTATTTTCAATAACATAATCTTTTTAAAAATTTATTCTTAAGAATTATTCTAGCCTCTTCCAATCAAAATTCCAAGGGTCGTCTTTTCGTTGTGGCGCAATATCACTGTGTCCCAAAACATATTTTATTTTGTAACTGCTTTTGATATCATTTATCAATTCCGCCAAAGCCGTATATTGCGCTTTAGCGTAACCATCAGTTTTATTGCCAATCATCTCAATGCCGATTGAAAAATCATTAACATTATTTCGACCATCTGGCATCAAACTAACTCCCGCGTGATAAGCCATGTCATTATTCTCAACCAAACGATAAATTGTGCCATTTCGTCCAATAATATAATGAGCGGAAACCCCATAACTTTTATAAATATCAATAATTCTATCTACATCGTATGGATCGCCACCTAAAGAATTATATGAGGAATGAATAATGATCGTATCAATTTGTCTTTTTTTGGAAACGTTTTGAAAACCTGTCGCAACCAATTTCTCCACCACCTCCAAAGTATTTATTTTTTTGATTTCATTTTCATCAGACTCTCCAGTGTCGGTTATCGATTCAGTTTCAGTTATTTTTTCTAATCTCACTTCGGGATTAACTGTTGATTGTTCCAACTCTTTTTCAGTAACATCCAAATTTTCAATTGACGCTTTCACCTCGACTGACACATTTTCATTTACAGTTTGAGTCTGACTTGAGATTTCAATTTTTCCCCACTTTTCAGAAAAAAATAAAAACCAAAAAACTAATCCGGCAGTTAAGATTATTACCGCAATTATTATAAAAAAATTCCATCTAAAATTTAAAATCATTCAACTTCATAGTTAAGTCCCATTTCAACGATAATTTCCTGAGTTCCAGCTGGAACATTGGGAATTGATTTTTCCGACGACCCTCCAAATCCCAGATCCATAATCGGCGCTTGATAATCACCAATAACGTTTTCATACCAGCCGATTATCTTGCCTAACTCAGTGCCAGTTGCTTGACTTAATTCAGTTGCCTTAACTTTAGCATCTTCTATCGCCAAAATCCTGGCTTGCTGTTTTAAATCACTAACCGACGAAACATCAAAAGAAATTCCTTCTACCTGATTAGTTCCGGCTCCACTGGCAGCAGCAATCACCTGACTAACATAATCAGGATTATTCTTTATGTCTTCAATTTTAATTGAAAGTTTTTGCGTAGCATCATAACCAGATTGTTCCGATACCCCATCTTTGAAATCATATTGCGGATATAACGAATACGACTGAGTCTGGATGTTTTCTTTTTTAATGCCTGCTCCTTCAATAGCATTAACGATTCCATTTATCTTATCATTTAATTGATTTAGGGCATTTTCAGCACTGTCAGCCTTACTTATCTTAACTCCCAAAACAACCACCGCAATATCGGGTTGATAAGCCACTTTGCCTTGACCAGTCACCGTTACCTGATTAGTTAATGGATTTACAATTCTTTCACGCACCAAAGCAGTAATTACAATAACAGACACCAGAAAAATACCACAGAACAACAGCACAATTTGTGGATCTCGCCATTTTCTCCAAGCTTCAGTTTTTACGTTCATATTTTTAAAAATAAAAAAGTTATTTAACTAATATTACCACAAAAATATCAAAACACGACAACAATTCCTATCACTGTTTAATTAACATTTTTTAAAATATCATTTATTGTGTCCTCATCTTTACAAGAATATTTATTATCCGCTGAATAAAATTTACGACTATCCGCATGACAACCCCCATTTTCTTTTGGCAATACTGCCAACATCGGCAACATAAAACCATAATTTTTGCCAATAAAATAAGTATGTAAATTTCTCAATGTTTTTCTGCGCATATCTTTATCCATTCGAGCAAAAGTACTCATATCATCACCTTCCTTACCGCTCCAGTCCAAATGCAAAAAAACATTATTAGCTTTCGATGAAAATTTTTCATGCCACAATAATGCCCAGCACCAATCGCCTGGTTGTTTCCACCAACGAGAAAAACAAGGGCTATTCTCAATAGTGCCATCAGTCTTAAGTCCAACGCCACCTTCAATAAAATCAAAATTTTTCAAATAATCTTCATCTTCAATATCGTTAGTCTGCGCGCCAATAACAATTTCTATTCCTAAAAAATTAGCACTTTCTTGCATACGGGCAATAATTTTTGATACCCAGGGATCAGAAATTTTCTCTTCCTGATAATTAATCTGCCCAAAAAGAAAGCTTTGAATACCAATTTCCATAGCTTTGCTTGTTATATATTCCAAATATTTGCGATATTCCAACCGAGAAAAAGATGGCACGCAAGTATGTTCACCCCAATAATTATCGCCAAAACTCTTACGACACATTGCAGAAAAATCAAAATCACGATTTTCATTCGGATAATATAACTTACTTTTTTTATCAATAGCTTCCGCGATAAACATCCCATAAACTAATTCTTTTTTGGCAATTGAATTTTTTATTTCTTGAGCTTTTTCAAAATCCGGAACAGCCAACCAAGTTTCCAAAGACCGGTGCAAATAATAACAATTTGATCTCTTGATTAAATCGACATTTTTCCTATCATCATCCCCATATCCGGAAAGTAGCCCTTCAGCCACGCATCCTTGTGTTTTCATTTTTTGAACATTAGGTGGCGCCGGCAAATCATTTCGCTTCAAATCAACAGCAATCTTTTGCTTCTCAATCACAACCGCTGGCTCCAGAAAAACTGCCTCTTTCGGCACATCAAAAACACTATTAGTCTTGTTGATCATAAAAAAAACTATCCCCAAAAAAACCATCAAAAGCAAAAGGACGACAAAAAAATATCTTGTTTTAATTTTTTTCAATATAATCATACTAACATTTGACACTGAGTCAATTTGAAAAATTTTAATTCTCTTAAATACTACATTTTACCAAGAAAAATATTTTCAACTTAAAAACTCGCTTTTTTATTCCAATTGTTTTATTTGATAGAGATATATATTTAACTTTTCCGCTTTATTGAAAAATATTACCATAATTGCCCCTGAAAAAATGAGATACGAAACCCATAAGTTATTTGAAAACTTTTTTATTTCTTTTTTGAAAATAAAAGTTTTTTTACTAAAATTATTTTTTTCCCCGCCATCAATCCCAACGGTGCTATCCAGTAAAGCGAGTCTTTCGATTTTTCCAAGTTGCTCATCTGATTGTATATTTTTTTCCATACCCTGAAAAGAGTTTGCCGTCCTGCTGAGACTTCCAAACTGTTGTACTGTTATTATAGATTCTTTTCCATTAAAAGCACCTTTCATAACTGCCACTCCAATCTCATTAAATTGCGTTCCTAATATATTTTTTCGATGAGTTGGGCTATTCATCAATACCTGATGCTGTTTTTCTGCACTTTTAAAATCTATTGCTAAGTTCTCTCCAGCAAACTCATAATCATATCCATTTTTTTCAAACCAGTGCCATGGTGTTAAGCCCTGAGGAGAAGTATGGGCAAAATACCCTTTGTTAAACATATCTACCACTTTTTCCTGCGCAGAAAGAGTAAGATTAGGATTTTCTTCCAATAGAGTTAAGCCGGCTTCCGCCCGTGCCTGATTTATAAGAAAAATAACATTTTTCGAAGTTATTTCAGATGCCCTAGCAAAATTTGCCATCAAAAACCATTGGCAAATAACCAGAAATGTGAAAATTGTTGTTTTTATGTTTTTTTTATACATTTAAATACAAAAAAGGTGTCCCCCTTGGAACACCCTTATACTTACTATATTTATATTATACTCTTATTTTAAGAAAAAGTCAACAAATTGTTGATTTAGTTTTAATAGAAAATAAAAAATAGACACTTTCGTGTCTATTTTTTGGGGTACAATTCACTGATTACCGTGTTTTTTTATTAGAGCAATTTAGTTAACGCAATAAAACAGGTCTTGTACTTAAATCCTTTGCTTAAGTCAATCGCCTATTGAACAGCAAAAAATGGCTATAAACTATCAATCCACCCAAGAAATATCTGTTTTATCTCCTCGAGATGTTCCTTAGTTCTAAAAGTGTGTTCTGCGCCCTTAATTATATGCAATTCTTTTTTGCCGGGAATTTTGGCATAAAGTAACTGCTGATGTTCAAGCGGGGTTGTATCATCAAGTTCTCCAACAATCATAAGTACTGGCATTTTTAATTTATTCACTTCTGGAATTAAGTCATACTTTCTTCTATCTTCAACATGAGACCATTTTATTTTTTTCATTACACCTGGCTGACTAATACTTTCCCACTCCCTTATGCCTTTTCTTTTCCATTCTTCTTCCACTTCCTTAAAACTAGGCGCAATCTCAGTTAACAAACCAGAAACAACAGTAGAAATTGGCGCTAAGGCTTTTACTTTTTCTGGATTTTTTTCTGCAAATAAAGCCGAGGAAATACCGCCCAAACTATGCCCAGCAAGAACGAATGGCTCCTGATACCAATTCTGAGTTTCTGCCCACTTAATAACATCTTGCAAATCCTCATAGTAATTTGTTAAAGTCGCATCTATTAAATCGCCGTCGCTTTCGCCCAATGTATTTGTGGTATCAAATCGAATAACGGTAAATTCTTTTTCCTTGAAGGCATTAGCAAATGTCTCAATGTGTGGCTGCTCTTTGAAACCACTAAAGCCATGCATAACAAATGCTAAACCTTTTTGATTTTCTGCTTTTTCTAAAATAACAGCAATATTTTGTTTTTTCTTATTTTGTATAGTTATTTTTTCCATAAACGTATTCTATCACAAAAAATTTTGAAGTCACATGGCACCATTGATATCAATAAGACAACGCGACTGGAACTGGAATTTTAGACTATTTTTTGAAATAAAATGCTTTAACTAAAAATTTTTATGCATCAAAAAAGGCTCAATATAGCCTCGATTTAAAAATATGTAATTTTATTTTATAAAGTTAAAACTTAAAAATTCTTTTATTAAGCCCTGATTGAATATTTTTAGCCTTCTGATTACTTAGTTAATACTATTAATTAGACACGGACAAAAACCATTTCTATGAATTAATTGCCATCGAACTAACACTGGCTATCTATGATTCAAAAAATCATAAAGCGCCAATTTAGTCATCCTTGTTATTTTTTCATTTTGCAATAATATTTCTGGCTTATCTATTATGAAATTTTTCCCTTCATTTAAGATCATATTATCACTTTCAATTCCATAAACAACATAAACAGAAATTCCATATTCAACACCATCTAGCTCCTTATTTTTAAAATAGGTATCAAGTTTTTTAAATTTACTCTCATCTATATCGAGCGCAAGCTCTTCCATTAATTCTCGTCTCAACACATCCAGTTCTTTTTCATTAATTTCTGTTCCACCACCAAACATACTAATTCTTCCAGGATTAGGTATATAATCTTGTGTTTTTTCTTGAAGAATTATTTTGCCATCATTAGTCACAAGCAAGACATGCACTCCTTTGATTTCTTTTGTATTCATAAATTGATTATATCACAATTAAGCCGTGCATGGTTATTATACTTCTCAACACTAACCACATTTTATGAGTACTAAAACAAGCTTTTTAAAAGCCTATTTTTTGTTAGAGCAAATAAAGATAATTCATTGCGTCATTTTCTGCTGAAAAATCCTTTGTTTGAAATGAAAGTTTACACTTTTTTGATTTGGAGCCGGACTGTGGAGGAAGTTAGAACTTTCTTTATGCTAAATAAAAGCATTTCTTATGTGCCTAATCTATCCTTTGCCTTGCCCGTCATTCTTAAATAATAGTTCGTAAGTTTCTTTGCTGGACTGATCTCCCTTGGCAATATCCTCCTCTAATCTCTTTTTAAGATATAGATTTTCTCTCTTTCTGTTATGCTTAACAAGAAAGTGTCCAAGGATAAAGAGCAGTATTGATACGACAAATTCAAAAATTGCCCCAGCCATACTTATGTTATCTCTTGAATGCATTTCCTCTATAAGATTGATATTTCCCATATTTTTCCATTTGCTAAACTTTATAATCGTTAACCACATTATACTCCTAATTTAGCTGAAAGGTATTTCAGGATAGTATTAACCGAATCAATAACGAAATTCGCCTCATCTAGCGGCAATAGTTCATTTGGGTGGGCAAGACTTTTATTATTCCGCAGGGTTGAAAGCTTATCAAGGGTATTACTCATACCCCTCAATATCTCAACTGCTTCCGGCTGTGTGTTTTGAAGATTAACTAAAATTGGGTGATTTTCTTTTAGAAGTTTCAAGAGTATATTTATACTCGCTTCGGAATCGTGCTGTATTTTAGCTTTCAAGCATTGATCAGCTAGGAATGAGTGCAATAGGGTGTGAAAGCGATCAACGGCATTAGGAGCTCCATTTGTATTGAAAAGCAATTGGGCGTCTTTTATGGATTCTCTTAATGAGGAGCTTCTACTAGTATCAATTGAGGGTATGTTTATTGGCTGTATTCCTGTTTCAGCTTCTAGCAATTCCTCCAATAAATTTTTAAGTGGTGATAGCCTTTTAATAACCTCTTCTGGGCTTGCATAACTGCCAACCCGTGGTTGTATTTTCCAATGTGTTCCAGAAAGCGCCTTCTCTATTTTTCTATTTTGAATATCTTCAAAAGTATCTCTAATTGTATCTAGGAGCGCGCGAGTTCCATCTTCAAGGTCGTTTAACTCACTTGATTTTAGAAGCTCCTGACTTGAAAGTTTCGTTGCTTGATCAATTTCTTGCAATAATTTTTTCAGCAATTCTTCTTTTTCCATATCCTTTTCCATAATAATTGATAGTTTATATTTTAGTTCAGTTTTATTAAAAATTTAGGGACTTTGAATTTTATGTGAGCCATTCCGTTGCCAGTTTCCAATAAAAAGTTGTATGTATCTTTTTCTAACAGAATTTTTTTCCCCTTATCCCTCCCTCCCGTAAATTCAATCTCTGGGATTGCCGGTGATGGCATTATAATAATTCCCACATTTTTATTTTTTTCTAAAAAAGATTCAATGTTTTCGGATTCAAACAAAGAATGGTTTCTACTGAAAAAAAGAATAAGGACATTGTTATACCTTGAAGTTGTATTTTCAATTTTTTTAGAATCAAATTTTTTAGGCTCATCTGCTTCATTGAATTTGTTATATTCCTCATAATCAAAATTTTCTTTAATCTGAACATAATGAGCTGCTGAATCTATTGGGATATGAAATTTATTATCTGAAACGGTGTAATTTTTCTCTTTCACGGTAAAGAAAGCAATGTCATAGTATTCTTCCTGAAAAGGAAAGGCTACCAGAATAAACTCTTTTTCCAAGGTAGCCACAAGATACCTCAAATAAATCGTTGATATAAAAAGTTCTTTCACTCTTAATCCATTGATTGTCTGACCGTAAATTTCAAGTTTATCCTTAACCGTTAGCTTAAAAATTGCCTCTGTTAAGTCTTTTCCATTTATCAACACTCCTGAACTACCACTGTGTGTTTTTTTGAATTTATAAGTTAAAGTAGCTTTAAGTATGTTATCAAAAAAATCTTGCACATCATCTGCATTTCTAAATACTTTTTTTACAACTGATAGCTCTATATTTGTCATACTAAAAGCAAAATCTTTTAATTATCTTTCTTGTAGCTATTTTTTGAGCATTTATAAATAATTCCCTTTTTATCTATGGAATACACGGATACCTCTTTACCAATAGCCGAGTCTTCTTTTTTGTAAATTCCGTGTTTTTTTGAATATAATCTCTTGATAAACTCTAACCTTTGCCGGGCAATGAAAGAATACTTTTCCAATTTATTTATTTTCTTGAACCCATTATCTCCTGTGCTTATGAGAATTTTCAGAATCTCATCAAATTTACTGTAAATTTGTGCAAATGGGACTATCGCTCCATTTCTAAAATTGAAAATGGTCTTTTTTATAATATCCTTTTTGGTTAGCCCTCCTGTCAGCCTTGGATTTATATAATTATTATCCAAATCATTAACTGCCTTAAATTTTTGAGCTATCTGACTATATAAACCCGTGTTGAGATCAAGGTTGCCAATGTTATTTATATAATAAAATCTTTCTTCTTTACCTTCATATCCTGCAATAAAAATCCAAAGTCCCGACTTCAATTTATATTTCTTCCATTTTTCTGAAAGCTCAATAGCTAACTTTTCACAATAGTTTTCAAGTTCAAGAGTTTGGTTTTTTTGTTCAAATGCTTCCAGCCAACCCCTCATCTCTGTTTTTCCAATTTTTTCAGTTCCAACATAGCCCAGCAAGCCTTTGAATTTTGCTATTTTAACCTTTATGATTTTTTCTTTATTTTGGTGCTTTTTGGGAACTTTTAACCTGTTATCATAAATAATAATATCGTTGCTGTCGCTACCCATTATTATGCCTTTTGGCGTAACATCAAGAAAAAGTAAGCCCATTTGATTAACAAAAAAAATTAAAATCTGCCTCTATTTTCCGGCAGATTAGTGTAAAAGTCAATCAACAAAATTCTTTCTAATTGCAAATAGTTTCGCAAGGAATGCCGTCTTTATCTCTATCAAGGCTTCCTACGCCGCAAGTGTTCAGATAAAAGTATGCCTCCTGACAATTTGCCATTTGTCCGCACGTTCTTTTTCCAGCACAAGTGCCACTTGAAGAACCTGTATTTTGAGAAGTTGTCTTTGTTTCGGTTTGAGGAATAACTGTCACTGGTATTGTGCTGTCTGTGCTTTTAGTTAAATTTCCATTGCAAGTATCGTCTGCCCACAACCCTCTCTTTTCCTCTCTCGCTTTTCTTTCAGCCTCCTTGAAATCAGCTTGGTATTTGCAAGGAGTATTGTAAGTGTATTCATAAGCATATCCTTCTTCAATCATCATTTTGTTGAAGTTCGTCCCATCTTCAAGATACACGTATCGTAAAGGTCTATTGTATTTATCCAAATCTCCCTGGGTGCTGTCCGCTTCAATACTCACTTTTTTACCAGTAAGAATTTCCTTGGCTTTGTTGGAAGCCTCTTTGCCAAAACATTCAACAGGCGTTCTGGGATCAACAGTTTCGGGAGTGTTTATTCCAATAAGCCTCAATACTTCTTGTTTTCCATCAACTTCAACTGCCACCGTATCGCCGTCAACCACTCTTAACACTGGATATAATGTTTTGTTCTGTTCCGGGGCAGGCGCTTCAATTTTAGCAGCTTCTGGGGCAATAGGAGTTTCCACTTTAACCTCATTGTCTGTCTTTACCTCCGAAGCTGATTTTTTATCAGGAGCTTGCGTTGCAGTCTTGGAAGAATCCGGCGAATCTATGCTGAAAGCAAAAACAATGAAGCCAACTACAAGAAAAATAGCTTTCTTTGCCGTGGTCAACTTGAAATTCCATTTGCTTTCTATGAATTGACCTACTGGTGGTATGAGTATTGCGCCCATAAGGGCTAGTATCACGCCCGGAATGAAATCCGAAGCCATTGCGCCAATAAAGCCAAAGAACGCTAACGCTACCCCAAATATCCAGCTTAACAGCGTCCCCGTTGATGTTTTATTTTCCATATTATATTTAACTGCATTAAATTGAAAGCTGTCCTTATTTTCCGGTAAATTATGCCGAAAGTCAAACTAATTGCTTTTTGAATAATTTAACTTTTTCCAATCTTCTTTTTTGAAGATTATCATATTCTTCTTGTGTGATTGGTTGGTAAATTATTTTCATTAAACGGACAAGTTTGTATCCACGATCAAGAACGTCTTGATAGCTAATTTCTTTTCCGAACCGTTTTTTGTATATGTCTTGAAATTTTTCAACTTGTTCTCTTGTTAGCGACATATTGTTGATATAATTTTAAACCTACTGTAATTTTTTTAATTGTGCATTTCTTTCAGCTACACATTCCTTGGTCATAGCATTGTATTCTTCAACACTATTGTTGTAATCAGCTACAATAGAGGCGCTATACCCATTATCCATACGATTTTCATATTTTTCTTTTGCGTCCGAAAGATAATCATCTGCATTTGAAATACAATCATCATATTTGTCCATAGCTCTTTCTGCTATAACATTCTTCTGCTTTATTTCATCACACTCGTCCTCGCTAACTTTGAGGGTAGTGCCGTCAAAAGCTACACAGGATACTAGCTTTTCCTCCGCCTCCTCTGTTTTTATTGGAGCAACCACCATACTCTTTTTGGCTGTCGGGGCTTGTTGAACAGCATTTTCCTCTGCCGGAATTTCCTTTTCCGGCTCTTTACTCACTTCTTGATACACCTCATTTTTAGCTTGTAATTCTTCTATTGATTTTTGTAGTGTTTCAACTTTTTGATTGGCGCTCTTCTTTTCGTTTTTGATCACAAAGTAACCAGAAGCAACCGCCGAAGTTGCTATTATTGTTATGACTATCGTAAGCAATATCGCCTTGTGCTTTTGAATGAAATTTTTAATCATTTGTTTATAGTTATTGATTTATAGCCTTATTGCATTTATTACAGATCGTGGCTGACTGATGAATTTCATTTCCACATTCTTTGCAGGTCATCATTGCTTCTTTGTTTTTATGACCTTTTCGCATAATTTTATAGGATACGAACGCCACTAAAATCAATGCTGTGTGGGTTTTACTCTTACTATCCAAAGCAAGGGAAATTGATAATTGGATAAGATAAACAATGGCGACAATAGCCAAAGCCACGCCCCCAGAAAGGGGCTTTTTCAAGATAACGAAGCGCAGAAGAATTGGAATCAAAAGTCCAAGACCCCAAGTGAAAAGTATGCTTAAAATTACAGCCAAGAATAATCCGAAATTATTGAGATTTTCGCCATAAGAATATCCAAGAGCTTCTTTGATAGGATTAGACGAATTTTTGGAATCATCAGCGGTATTCACTACTTGACCCTGATCACCCCAATCCTCAAAAACAAAAGTCATTAGAGATGTGTTTATAACTGGCTCTTTATCTTTTTCATTCACGGGAGATGTCGGGTATGCCCCCATAATCTGATAAAATTTTCCTTTGTGAATTGTTAGGTAGTTTGTGCTTACACCGCTTACTTCAACATTTGCCGCCTTATATGGCGTGGAAACTTTATAATATCCAGCCTTGCGATTATCTATGTATCGGATTCCTTTTTCAATTGTTTTACTACCGGGAAAAGCTACCTCATTTTCCTTAATCATCTCATCTATAAACTGATTCGCTTCGTCATCAGAAAAATCACTAAACTCGGCAGAGCTTAATTCGCTTCTCTCTTGAACTGATAATGTATTCCGTTCTTCTTCCGTTAGAAAGTCCTTAATTAAAACCAATACCGTGCACCCGTCTTTTACAGCCTTTTTAATCACGTGCGCGCCATCACCATCTTTTACCTCCCACCCTGCCGGGAAATTGATTCTGAATTTATAATCATCATTTCTATATAATATGGGTTGACCGCTATCTTGTTCTGCTTTGCTAGGTTGAGTTGCTGTTGCTTTTTTGTCCTGCTCCGCTTTCCATTCATCATATTGATCCAGAAGTCTATTATCAGAAGCATAGGAAAAGAGAGGAAGAAGCAAAAACAATGATATGAGCAGTATCTTTTTGAACATAAAAGTTATTCTTAATAATTAAATTTTGATAACAAAAAAGGACAACCTGCTGGTTGTCACACCCAACTGAACACGAACACGAGGTTGCGCTCAATTGTTTTAGCAAGGTTGCCCTGTTCCAAGAACAACCTCGCCTGCATAAATCAGGGCGTCCGTGCTTACATATTCAGTTGAGTGTGACATATTTAATTTACCACTAAAAAGACAAAATATCAAGTTTTTGGCTTGATTTTAGGGCTTATTTGGAATAGACTTGAATAAATTAAGATTAAAATTAAAAATGAAGAAAAGAACAGAGTTTCAAAAGGTATACTCAAAAAATTATCTAAAAATGAACAGTATCTTTTGGTTAAATCCGGACTTGCTTTTGCCTGGAATTTTAAGTATAAGAAAAAAATTTGGAATAAAGGGCGAACTATCCGCGATTGATCCGGCACAGGACAAGGAACATTATGCTGAATTGATTAAGCTGGGCAGTCAAAAAATGAAAGTTTTTCATAAAAGACTTGGGGCGCAGGCAACTGATTTTTATAAGGATTTAGAAAACATCAGGAAAGATCTTCATTTAGGCAGGGAATGGAACACCACGCTAGCGAGGTTTGCTGTATCTGGAATAGTTTTGCCACCCCCCTTTAATTTGTTTGTTAACGAAAGTGAAGATGAAAAAATAATCATTTTTGAATTAAATAAAAACACTACCAAGGACGATTTGAATCTTGCCTGGAAAAGCATTGAGGATATTAGAAAGAAAATGTTCAACAAGGTTCGTGCAAATTTTCCAACCAAAAAAGGAATTGATAATTTTAGCAAAATTACCGCATTAAAGATGATTAACAGTAATGAAGAAGTGTTAGGAGCTGTTGCTGGGGATAAAAAGTATAAAAGAAGAAAGATAGAGATAATAGGAAGTATTTATTCTGATGAAGATGATATGAGTGAAAAAGCTGACAAAAAGCGAATGAACAAACTAAAAACTGCCGAACATAGACTAAAAAAGGTTACAAGTTAGACCTACTTAATTTGTAACCCACAATAAAAAGCCACGGAGTAGTCTTATGATATAAGTCATAAGATTTTTTTATGTCCCAAGATTCAAATGAAAATTATTATAAAACCTCCGATCTTACTATTTGTGTAATCTTGCAATACTTCAACCATCAGCTTATTGCGATTGATAAAAGTGATCATAGCAAGTGTATTTTTTCCCTAAAAGAAACTGCAAATACCCAAGAGATGTTGGAGGATTTTTATCGTGGAAAATTATTAGTTGAACCGAAAAGATTTGTTTCAATCCAAAAAGAAACCAAAGGTAGAATTTATAACTAAATCCAATGATAACCGAAGCTGACGCAAAAAAATTTCAGGAATTATACAAAATTGAAACCGGCAAAGATATTTCTTCCGAGGACGCTTTTGAATGTGTCAGAAATTTAGTGGAGTTATTAAGAAGAGTTTACAGACCAATAAAGAAAAACGATTTTGAAAAGTTTTCTAATAAATTAACATTAAAATCCTATGAAAAAACAATGCCGCACATTTACAAGTGAAGAAGCGCCAGAAAAGCTACCCGAAACAAGTATGCAAAAATGTCCACATTTTAACGGTTGTTCTCAAAATTTTTGTCCATTGGATTTTGATCTAAATTTACGGAGCGGAAAGACACAAGACAAATGCCGATTTATGAGAGAACCCAAACTAGTAAAAATTCGTGGACGAGAATTTGTATCCGGAGGCACTGTTATGCAAGATACCCTCCTGATTCTCGTGCCTAGGAGCAATCTGGAACGATTAAACACCAGCTCACAGAGAAGATGGAAAGAATTAACAACCAATAAGGAAAATAGATAGTTTTTTACAATCTTGCATAAAGAGGTTATCAGCAAGTCCTCTTGAAAAATAAACTGGCTCAAATCTGTTTGTATGTAGATCCCAATCCCCGCTCTGACTGAAACTTGTCAACGGGGGACTTGATCTGCATATAAGCAGGCAACGTAATTTTACTTTTGTCAGACAAGAATCTGGGATCAAGGTAATCCGGCTGGCTTAAAAGAAAGATTTTATGCAAGTAAATATAAATAATTGAGCTAACAGCTCGCCTGAATCCTCAATAAGCTCTTATTTTTTTATTATAATAAGGATCAAGGATAAAAAAGTTTTATATGGAAAAAATGTTAACAAAGCGACAAAAAAGAATAACGAGGCAAGTTAGGATCAGCGCAGATATTCATAGAGAGATAAGGAAGCTAGCGATTGACAAAGGATTAACTGTATCCAAACTAGTTGACGAAATACTATTGGAAAATTCCGAATTAAACAGCTTGTTGATTTCTAGGTCAAATGAAGAGAAAAACCGTAATAAAAAAATTAGAAAAGTAATTAAAAAGAAAGACAAGCAAATAACCGAAGAATTTAATAAAATATCTTTCTGAATTATGGGTAGGTATAAGCTATCAAAAAGAAAATTGGAATTTGCGCGCTTTTATCTTGACTTTGATAGGCTCTATTCACGATCATTAGCAGGCAATGCTTATCGCTGTGCCTTGCAAGTTGGATACAGCGAAAGTTATGCGAGAAGAATACTGTGGCATATGAATTGGAAAGAGCTGGAAAGGTTAATGAAAACATCAGAAATTGATAGTAAATGCTAGTATTTGGTAACAAATGGTAACACTTTGACTATTTTATTAAAATATCAGAAATTGTTAACAAATGTTAATAATTTACAGATAAATAGTGTTGGAAATTGTTGGTATTTGATAGATATAAATATCAGAAAATAATGACAAATGCTGACATTTATAATATAATACCAATGTTGACCCAATCAAATCCCACGGATTTTTGTTTTTTGCCGTCCTAAAAGGGCGGACTGCCGACAAATCATTCGTGGTAAGTTGGGTCAACCAGTCCGTCCTTTTAGTATTCTTAAATTAAAATATCTATGGAAAATCCAGAAAAAATTAAATATGTTATGTATCTGCGAAAATCTACTGATTCAGAAGATAAACAGATTCAATCCATTGAAGATCAGCGTAAAGAGCTAGATAGGTATGCTAAACAGCTTAACCTAGAAGTGGTTGGATCTTATGAGGAAAATAGGTCTGCAAAAAACCCCGGCAGGACTGAATTTAACAAGATGATTGAAGAGATTAGTAGCGGTAATATAAATGGGATACTTTGCTGGAAAATTAACCGCCTTACGCGAAATCCTATTGATGGAGGCACGATACAGTGGCTACTTCAAGAAAGCGTCCTACGCTCAATTCAAACACCCTCGCGCGAATATAGGACGGGAGATAATGTTATGATGATGAGTGTTGAAATGGGAATGGCTAATCAGTTTGTCCTTGATTTAGCCAAAGATGTTAAAAGAGGTCTTGTTTCAAAAGCAGAAAAAGGGTGGCGTCCGGGACTTGCCCCTATTGGCTACTTAAATGACAAATATCAAGATAAGGGAAACAAAAAAATTGCTGTTGATGAAAAGAAGTTTGATCTAGTTAGAAAAATGTGGGACTTAATGCTAACTGGAAATTACACAGTTCCTCAAATAGCCGAGATAGTTAATGATGAATGGGGGCTTCGCACGAGCTACTACAAAAGGCAGACTAGATTGAGCGTTTCGCATATTTACAGGATATTTACCAACCCATTCTATTATGGCGAGTTTGAATATGCTGGAACAGTTTACCAGGGACAACACAAAGCAATGATTTCGTCACAAGAATACGAACAAGTTCAAAAGATATTAGGTAGAAAAGGCAAACCACGCGCAAAACATAAAAAACTTCCCCTGACTGGATTGATCCAGTGTGGTGAATGTGGCTGCGCAATAACTGCTGACGAAAAGATAAAATACAACAAAACGAACAGTAAAATACGCTCTTATATTTACCATCGTTGCACAAAAAGAAAAGCCGGAACTACTTGCAATCAAAAACCGATAAAATACGAAGATCTAGAAAATCAGGCATTTCAAATTTTAGACAGTATTTCCATTCCAGAAAGTTATTTTGAGATTGCAGTTGAAATTCTAAACAGAGAAAATGAAAAAGAAAGCGGAAATAGAGGTCTTTTAATTGAAAATCAACAGAAAGCATTCACTGAATGCACGAAAAGGATAGATAATCTCATCAAGCTTTACATATCTCCTGATAATGCTAGCAGAGAATTGCTGTCAGATGATGAATTTAGAGAGCAAAAATCTATTTTACTTAAAGAAAAATCCAGCATTCAAAAAGAGCTTAAAAATTTGGACGAAAGAATAAACGAATGGATAGACCTAACCGAAAAGACATTCAAGTTTGCAACTTATGGAAAGTATTGGTTTTCGGAGGGAACACACGAAGACAAGTCGGCGATTTTAAGAGCGCTCGGTTCTAACTTTATTCTAAAAGACGAAAAATTGAGCATTCAACTACAAAAACAATACGGAATCATTCAAAATGGGCTAAATGAGATTAGAGCCAAATATACTGCGTTAGAACCAGCATTAAGTGCTTCTAATAAAGCAAAAACAGCCCAATTACGAGCTGTTTCTGCGATTGTGAGCGGGTAGGGGGAATCGAACCCCCCTCCTCAGCTTGGAAGGCTGATATAATAGCCACTATACGACACCCGCTTTTTTCACTGTACAAAATAATTGTATATGATTTTTATTTTTTGTCCAGCATTTACAAATTTAACACTATCCAAATCACTGGATTGCACAAAAACCAACAACTGAGGATATTTATATCATTTTTTTAAAACTTGCCACTCTTAATTTTATTTAATCGCTTTATTTTTCATATCTAGCTTCAACAGTATTCCAACAAATTAAATTAAAAAACGCTTCGACGTATTCAATCTTTTTTAATTTTGCTGGCATAAAAGCGTGTTCAAAAACATCCAAGACCAAAATTGGCTCAGCACCGGTCAAGTGCCCAGAATCATGTTCATTTATCCAAACATTAAAAAGCTTTTCATTTTTCCTATCCAAACATAAAATCACCCAGCCAATCCCACGCATTAAAGCCTTGGCTTTAAAGTCTTTTTCCCAATTTTCATACGAACCAAAATCATTCTCTATTTTTTTAAAAAGCGCGCCACCTTTTTTTAATTCGCTATAATTTTTGATTAAATTGCCAAAATACAATTCGTGCAATCGCATACCGTTCCACTCCCAACCAAATCGGCGAATAATTTCACCCGACTGATAACTTCCCTCTTCTTTTTTCAATAATTCCAAAATATTATTAGTATTTTTAACATAACCTTCATACAAGCCAAAATGGATTTCCAATAAATCATTGGGCAAAATGCCATTATCCAAAACGTGTTCAAATTTTTCTATTTCATACATAAAAATGAAATTAAATAATTTAATATTAATATTACACCCACAATAATTATTTCTTTTCAATAAATTCAGAATTAATGCGAAATCTCCATAAATAATCTTTGCAATGCTTGGCGTAATCCACCCCTATTCGCTTAAGTCTTTCAATTTTATCTGCAGAAACAAAAATTCCTTTCTCAATCCAAAGTTTTTTTCCTTTTGTTATATCTAATCCATTAATCTCCCTGTCGATTTGCAAAATTTTACATATTTTTCCTGGACCATTGGTTTTTTTATAATCAATATTTTCAATTTTTATTCCCCTAATTAAAACTGCCGCTGGAAAGTCTTTTTTTTCCGTAACAATATTAAAACAATGATACATGCCATAAATCATATAGACATAAGCGTATCCAGCCTGACCATGCATCAACTCTGTTCGTCTAGTTCTGCCTTTGGAGGCGTGACTTGCCAAATCTTCTGTTCCCATATAAGCCTCTACTTCCGTTATTAAACCACGAATTTCTCTTCTCTTTGATCCATCTGAAATCTGACGCACAATAATATTGCCTAAAAGATTTTGCGCGACAAGCAATGTGTTTTGTTTATAAAAAGTACTGTCTAAAATCTTAATTCTCTCTTTTTTTATCAGTGATGGCTTTGACATAAATTTCTAATAATTTTTTTGCACAAAACTGTGCCGTGTAATTCTCCCTGATTCTTTTTTTGGCATTATTAGAAAAATTTTTTCTAACTTCTTGATTATCAATAATCTTTATCACTGCAATAGAAAACTCCTCTTCATTTTGTTGCACTAAAAAACCATTTGTTCCATTGATCACAAAATCACTTACTCCAGTAGCCTCCACTGCCACAATTGCAGCCCCCGAATACATTGCCTCAGCAATTACCATGCCCTGAGTTTCAGACTTAGAAGCATAGACAAAAATATCAATTGCTGCAAAAACGTCTTCTTTGCGATCTTCCTGATCAGTAAAAATTACTCTTTCGGTTAATTTTTCATTATCAACATAGTTTTTCATTTCTTCCAATAAATCTCCGCTACCCTTAACTAAGAAAACGACCGCGCTTCTTCTCTTCAATACCATGACCATGACCTTAAAAAGAAATTTAATATTTTTTTCTTGCGTGAAACGGGAGACTACACCCAAAACAATAGTTTCTTTTTTAATTTTATATTTTTTCCTTATTTTTTCTTTATCAGCATCTTCAAATATTCTCTCTACACCAGTAGCCAGAGAGAAAATTTTTTCTTCATAAACACCCCAATTTTTAATTATCTTGGCAACTGATGGGGTTGGCGCAATAACAATATCCGCTTTATTGGCATATCCGACTGCATTGGAAATAACTTTGCGACCAATAAATTTCTCCGGAACAAAAGTCGGGACAAAATGAGTATATTTATCATATAAAGTATGCCAAGTAAAAATCAGCGGCACTTGTTTTTTTTTCGCCCATTTTTTTGCTACCGACCCCAAAAGATTGGGATGTTGCGAGTGAATAATATCAATTTCCAATTTTTCTAAAATCTTATTAATTTTTTTTGAATATGGAATTGCTAAAGGAAAACTTATTTTATATCTAAAATCAATTGAAGGGTAACGAAAAATATTAGCATTTACATCCTGATAACCCTTAGTTTTTGGCGCAAAAACATAGACTTCGTGTCCGTCTCTTTCAAATTCTTTTCTAAAACTTTCAATAGAAGAAGAAACTCCGAATGGATTTGGCAAATAATTGTTAGTAAAAATAGCTATTTTCATTATTTAACCTTAAATTTCCAATCTTCGTCTTTAACTTTCTTTTTTTAAAAGTTATCAACAATTACTGAAAATTATTTTAATTTTTCTCAAGAAAATTAAGAATATCGCAAAAAACATGTTCATTGTTAATATCAGCAACAAAGGTATGATAAGCCTTTTTAATATATTTTTTAATTTTTACCTTGGAACTTATTTTTTCATAGATACATTCCAAGCTATCAGCTGTTACGATGTGATCGTGCGTAGATTGCATAATCAAACAAGGCTGAGCAATAAAATGTAAATTTTTCCGCGCTTCACGAGTTATCGCAATAGCATCCAGCACACTTTTGATTGGAAAAGTCTGATAGGAAACTAATCTGGTTACCATGCCGGAATATCCAAAAGATGGTGGATAAAATTTCTTATGATATTTCTTGCCAAATAACAGACATAAATACGCAAAAACGTTCATCAGCCATTCTGTTCTCATTTTATAAGGAGTTGCCATTAGAATTATCCCGGCAATGTCTGGATTTTTTTTTGCTAAAATCATAGTTAAAGCCGCTCCGATTGAAGTTCCGGCAACATAAACATCCTTGTATTCCTTTTTAAGTTCAAAATATCCTCTCTCTACATCATCAACCCAATCAGTCCATCTCGTATTTTCCAGTGCCTTTGATTCAGTGCCGTGGCCACTCAAAAGCGGTCCATAGACTGTGTAGCCTTGAGAATTTAGAAATTTTCCCAATCTTCGAACTTCATAAGGAGCTGACGTCCAACCATGTATCAAAAGTATTCCCTTTCCGTTACTGCCCTTAAGGAAAAATGGTTTACCTGCTAAATGCCTCTCGCCTTCAAAAATAATCTTCGGATCCTCATAAAGCGGCTCGCTGACGTCATTAAATATTTCTTTAGTAGTCATCATGTGTCCATTTTATCACTTTTAAATTCTTTATTTGATTTCTGACAAAAAAATCATCGCAATTAAGCGATTAAAACAAAAAGTATTTAAATTAAATTATTTTTAATCAATCCTCTGGAAATATGCTTTTAGATTTTTTCTTTTTATACAAAATTATTAATAAATAAGAGCCAACGGATGTTACTGCAATAATCCAGCCAATCCATTTGATATATTGACTTATTTCACGCCAAAGATATCCATAAAAATATCCCATAGCCACCAAAAAACCACTCCAAACAATTCCGCCTAAAATCGAATATTTTAGGAATTTTCTAAAATCCATTTTTACAATACCTGCTGCAGTAAAAGTTGCCCAACAAAGTCCAGTTGTGGATTTGACTGCAAGAATTGTTTTTCCGCCGTGTTTTTCAAAATATTTTTCCATTCTTAATACAATTTTTTCCGTAATTCCCAAATAACGACCAAATCCTTTGACAAATCCCATTCCCCATTTATAACCAGCACCATAGAGCAAAGTATCACCTATAGCATCTCCTAATATTGAAAAAAACAATATATAAGACCAATGAAAAACACCCCAAGAGGCTAACATGGCCGCAACGATAGTTACTATCGGTCCTTCAACAATCATTAAAGGCAACATGCCCCAATAGCCATATTGTAGAAGAAATTGAAAAATTGTTTGACCGGCTTGTTCCATGCTTGTAATTATAAAACACCTGACAAAAAATTCAAGTCTTGACAAATCAACAAAAAAGTGTATAGTTAGACGTTACCTTAAGAAAGTAACCAGCCCCCAAATATTTTGGAGGGAGCTTGCATTATGCAAGCTCCAAACAAAAGGAGGCTGAAATGGCAAACACTTCAATCGAGTTGTCCAAACGTCCCGCTGAAATCGAAGATTTTTTGCGTATTCGCTATTGGCGATATGTAAAAGAGATGGGGGCGGAACCGGAAAACGATTCCGGTTTAGAACAAGATCATCATGACTTAAATGGTAATTGCCACTACATAATCATCAAAAAAGATGATGAAGTAATTGGCGGCTGTCGTTTAATTGATCGGCGAATGACCCAATTGCCGATTGAAAATTTCATCTCAATGGATAACTTAAAAAATTTGCCAGAAAACTCGGCAGAAATTTCAAGATACACATTGAGTCGAAATTGTCAGTTAAGCCGGCTGGATAAGATTAATCTCCAGCGAGAACTTAATGAATTCATTGCCTGTCTAGGTGATGAACTGGGAATTAACTCTTTTGTTGCCAATATTAGATATTCTTGCCTACTCTGGCAAAATAAAAAAATTGGCAGTGTCGTAATGACGAAAATTGGAAATCCCAATTTCCATGATGGGGCCGGCAAACTAGTCCCCATTATTCTAGTAAAAAAAACTGAGCCTCTTTAGTTAACTTTAAAGTATTGGTTGTGATACATTAAGGGGCTCATAACAAAAAAAGGACCGCGAAACGCTTCGGTCCTTTTTTATTTTGGTAGCGCCAGGGGGAATCGAACCCCCGTTACCAGGATGAGAACCTGACGTCCTAACCACTAGACGATGGCGCCTTATTTTCTTATTATTTTCTAAATTAAAATATATCCCATAGTGCATCAAAAATTGTCTTTTGGACAATTTTTGATATGAAACTGCAATTTTTTAACGACTTCAAGTGTCCCTTAAAATACTTGAAGCACTATCTTTTTTATAACAACCTCAGTTTATCAGAAATAAAAAAATAATCAAGAAACTATACAAAAA
>Ga0209575_10000270_pt1 | contig 45205 bp, 27 predicted proteins | sample Medcelwee11metaG_FD_187172 | JGI IMG/M metagenome (GOLD analysis project Ga0209575, IMG submission 187172) | Freshwater pond sediment microbial communities from the University of Edinburgh, under environmental carbon perturbations - Medium... | ecosystem: Environmental > Aquatic > Freshwater >...
CGCTTGCCCCGCAGATGCGGGGGGACCAGTTTTCGTCCTGCCCATACCTGTGCCATGCATCAAGATGGAACACATCTGGTCGCGGATGGAAAGCGAAATGTTCCGTGACGGCCTGGAGATGTTTAGTTTCGAAGGGGGGACCGTACCAGCCGGGCGATGCGCCAATGGATCTATGAGGAACGTCGACGCCGGAGGGCGACGAGTGCGCCCAGAGCGACTGCCAGCCATCCAGTTGACGTATCGCGGGAGTTGGAGGGAACACGGCAACCGCATCCACCATCGTCACTGACTTCCAGAGCCGATCCCGACGTGCCGCCCGTGCCCGACGTGCCGCCTGTGCCCGACGTGCCGCCTGTGCCCGACGTGCCGCCTGTGCCCGTACCGGCCGAGCCCGCCGTTCCAGCCGAGCCCGCCGTTCCAGCCGAGCCCGCCGTCCCAGCCGAGCCCGCCGTCCCAGCTGAGCCCGCCGTCCCAGCCGAGCCCGCCGTTCCAGCCGAGCCTGCTGCACCTGCCGCCCCCGCGTCCGTTCCGCAGCCCGCAATGATCAAGTGGCCGCAGGTGTGCGACGAAGGATCGCATGCGTCCGTCGTGCAAACGTTGCCATCATCACACTGACCATCATTGACGCAACAACCGAGGATGCTCGTGGTCGAACACTCGTTGGTCGGCAAACAGGTGTCTTGCGTGCAGACATTACCGTCGCTGCAATCACTATCCAACGTGCAACACCCGGTCACCGCGAGATGGGAGCACGTGTCGCTCGCATTGTCACAAGTATCCTTCGTACAGGTGTCACCGTCGGAGCAATCCCCGTCCCCCTGGCAGCATCCGGTGACCGCGGCGTAGGCGCACGTCCCTCCGTTGCAGGTTTCCGTTGTGCACGGGTTGCCGTCGTCGCAGTCCGCCGCACTGGCGCAGCAGCTCACGACCGGGTCGAACAGGCATTGGTTCGTCGCCTCGTTGCAGCTGTCGGTCGTGCACGAGGAGGTGTCCGCGCAGTCCCCGTCGCCGTGGCAACAACCAGATATGTCGCTGTAGACACAAGCCTTCGATTCGCTGTTGCAGACGTTCGTCGTGCACACGTCTCCATCGTCGCAATCCGCATCCTCGTTGCAGCACTCGGTCTGGGCGGTGTGCGTGCACTCATGCGACGAAGATACGCAGATATCCATCGTGCAGCTGTCGTTGTCGTCACAGTCACCGTCGAACTTGCAGCAATCGGCGATGGTCGAAGCCGAACAGGTTCCCGAGCTCGTGTCACAGGCGGTGTCGGTGCAAGGGTCGTTATCCTCGCAGTCTTCATCCGTCGTGCAGCAGTTCGCGATCGTTTCGTGTTCGCAAGTATTCGTGGCGATATCGCAGCTATCTTCCGTGCACGCGTTGTCGTCCTCGCACTCCGAGGCCAATCCAAGGCAGCACCCGTTGATGTGGTCGTGCTTGCACGTGTGGGTGGAGAGGTCGCAGAGGTCAGCCGTGCAAACGTTGGAATCTTCGCAATCACTGTCCGTGGAACAACAGCCTGTGACTTCGTCGTAGGAGCATGTGCCGGTGCTCGTGTCGCAATCATCGTGCGTGCAGGGATCCGCGTCATTGCAGTCCGAGGCATTCGAGCAGCAATTGCCCTGCGGCGTGTACACGCAAACGTTCGTGGTCGTATCGCAAGTGTCCGCCGTGCAGCTGTCCCCATCGTCACACTGACTGACGTCGGTGCAGCACTGAGACACGGCCGTGTACGCACACGTGTTCGTCCCACCCTGACAAACGTCGTTGGTGCAAACGTCGCTGTCGTCGCAGTCAGCCGCGACCGCACAGCAGCCGGTGATGGGCGAGTTCACGCATACCCCGGGGTTGCCGCCGGACTTGTCGCAGAGGTCCGTGGTGCAAGGATCGCCGTCGTCGCACACGGTGTTGTTGTTACAGTCGAGCGCTTGCCGAACCACCCCCGTGGCCTCTCTGGGCGATTCATCGACGGCGCACGCTGCGGCAAGGCCGACTCCCGTGATCACGGACAACCACGTACCGAGGCTTCTTTCACGCTTCATGGACTCCTCCCGCTCCTGAGAACGACCGTCGAGGCGAGGTTCGCCCGACCTGGGCGCTGCACGACGGGACCAAAACCGGTCGTAAGCCCGCCTCAGGTTGGCAAGCCTTCGACCATTCCTACAGTCTCGCGTCCCAGTCCGAACGGCTCAGTTTTTTTTGGCGAGTGGCGACAGGAGCGCCAGCGGGCAGCTCGCACACGTCGACCACGTGGTCTTGGCGCTGGAGTCCGTGGTTCCGCCGCCGGGATTCGAGCCGTTGGTGGGGCTCCTGGCAGGGTTCCGGGTCCATGCCAAGGCTTGAAGCGTAGCCGCCGTGCGAAGCGCGCAGTTTCGGGGCGTAGGACTCACCCGGATCGAGCAGCGATCAACGAGCGCTCTGAGACACCCATCCGCGGTCCTTGAAGTACTTGTACGTGGCCTGCTTTCCGCAGCCGCGCACGCCAATCACGGTTCCTTCGCTGTCCGCCGGCAGGTCGATGGATCCGTCCGCAAGCTCGGTGACTTCGACTTGCTCAGCGGGGCACTGAAGGTCAAACGCAGCGCGCTTGAGTTCCGTTGCCTCGAAGCCCTTTTTGGACGAGGCCGGGAAGTAGCCACCGCAACCTGAAGTGAGCAGGGCCGAAGCGATCAATATCGAACGGTGTTGGCGCATGTCGAACCTCGTGGGTCCAGAGCGTATGCCAGATGACGAGCACGCCGACAAGCACGGAGCTTGGCCCTGATCCGGAGCGAAGCGACCGGCTGGGAGCGAATTGCGTTCGGCCGGCAGGGAAGCCGAACGGTGGCACCAGACTGGCGACCGGCAAGAAAGTGCACGGGAACCATCAGATGGGTCTTGCCCCGGTCGGCGGTGTTGTCGTGGAGGACGGACGGGCGGTGATCGTCAGGCGGCCATGATGCGCTGCATGAGCGTCGGGTTGGGGCCCTCGGCGGGCGGGTCGGTGAGGAGGTAGGGGGGCAGCTTGAAGCCGAACTTGATGGCGCCAAAGAACCACGCCAGGCCCGGCACCGGTCGACGGCCGCGAAATCATGGGTCGATCGCCGCAACGTCCACGCGCGGCTGTACAGCACGCGCGCGAATCAAGTACGATTCCGCCATGTGGCGGAATTCCAGGTCTCCTCGGCTCTTTCTCTCGTCTTGCGCGTGGGCGGCCTCGCTCTTCTCGCTGGTCCTCCCGGGGTGCGGGCAAGACGACAGCTCCGCCTCCAACGCGGGACCGTCGGCCCCGGACGCGGCTGTTCCCGACTCGGCCGGCGGGTCCGGCGGTGACGCCGCGATGCAGGAGTCCGGGCCCGACGAGGACGCGGGGTACGATGGCGGTGAGGACGGCAGTGTCTGGCCCGAAGGCGGCGAGGACGCGGGGGAGGGAGGCCCGGACGGTTCCGCGCCGTATTGCCTGTCCTGCACGCGGTGGAAGGTCGGCCCGCCGGTTCGCTTGTTCGGGCCCGTGGGGAGCCCGGGCGACAGCCAGCTGTTCGCCATGCCTGGCGCAGCCGGGCTCGTGGCCTGGTCTGCCAACGCCACCACGCAGCTCCTGCAAGGCCCTTCCCTCGAGACGCTCCAACTGATTCCGGGCGCGCCTGTGCTCGAGCCGGGCCCGGCCGGAGGCTTCGACGAATGCGGTGCCTGGCTGCAAGCGGCCGAGCTCGACCAAGGCATCCTTCGCGGCTGGTATCACGCAGAAGAGAAGTGCGACTACGCCGTAAACCAGACGCACAAGTCGGTCGCCTATGCCGAGTCGACAAACGGCGGGCTCACGTTCTCGAAGACCACCTATCCTGACAACCGTGTGCTCACCGGCACGAGCACGCCGGCCGTGGGGATGAGCTCCGGCGCAGGGGATCACTCGATCGTACGCTGGCACGGCGACCTCTGGATGTACTTCATCGACTGGAGCACGCCGTGGGGAACCGGCGTCGCCAAGGCTCCCGGCGCATCGGGAGGCGTGCCCGGCTCCTGGCAAAAGTGGTATCAGGGCGCATTCTCGGAGCCGGGGTTGGGCGGCCAGACCACCGTGCTCGGCTGGCTCGGGACCAACGTCACCCACCACGCCCCGTCCGATCAGCTCGTGCTTGCCATGATCGATCCCGCGTTCGGCGGGGTGCGTCTCGGGTTTTCGAAAAACGGTATCGAGTTCGAAGCGCTCTCGGAGCCGCTGGTGGTGGTCGAGGAGGAGAGCTGGGTTAGGACACCGGATTCTGGAGAGCTGTTCGCCTATCTGGTCATCGTGCCGCCGGAGGGTGGGAAGAGCTGGAACGACGAGCTCTACTTGTCCTATGTCTATCTGCCGCCAGGGGAGGCCTTCGACCAACGTCACCAGGTGGTACGCCGGGTGACGGTCGAATCCCAGGCTGCCCCGGTCTCGCCCCAAGTACGCGTGGCCCTTGCGAGGACCTTCTCGGCGGCCAGGAACGACCACTGGATTACGACGTCGATGGTGCCTTCCGACTATGCCACGGAGTCCGTGCTGGGGTATCTGGCCACGAAGGACGCCGGCGGCATGACGAGACTCCTGGACTGCTACATACCGGGTTGGGACGATCACATGGTCGGTCCGGGGGACTGCGGGGGCGGGGCGGTCGCGCTGCGCACGCTGGGGTGGGCCTATCCCACGCAGCAGCCCGGGACCATTGCGTTGCGACGGTGCTACCTGGCGTCGCAGACCGATCACTGGGTCTCGACGATTCCGTGCGAGCAGGAGGCGGCCGGTGCGGTCGAGGAGTTCGTGCTGGGGTACGTGCCGGAAGATTGAAGGTGCCGAAACGTGTGCTTGAACGGCTCCCCTCGGTCCAACAACCAACGCAGGCAAACATGTCGCCACGACCCATCCTCCGACGCATCACGCTGTTGACGGCAGTCGCGGCGTCTTGGGCCGGACACGCACAAGCCACTGAACCAACGACCGCATCGCTCAGCTGGGTCCGCCTGCCCGGATCCGAGTCGTGCGTTCCGGCCCAATCACTCGCGCGTGATGTTGAGGAACACCTGGGAAAGAACGTCTTCGTTTCGCCGTCCGTCGCTGGAATCGTGATCGAAGGACGCGTCGAGCCCGAGGCGCGTGGGGGATTCACGGCCACGCTTCATGCGACCCGCGCTGATGGCACGGATCTGGGCGTGCGGACGCTGGCGTCTCAACCCGGGGAAACATGTCGCAGCCTCGACGAGAACCTCGCGTTGGTGCTGGCCTTGATGATCGACCCCGATGCCGTCGCCCGGACGCGCGATCTCCAAGCGGCACCGCCTCCCCCGCCACCACCTCCCAGTCCTCCGCGCGTGGTCATCAAGACCGAACGTGTGCTCGTCCCCGTCGACAGGCTCCAGTCCGAAGACCCGTGGACCGGAGAAGCTCGCGCCGCGATCACGCTCTCGGGTGGCGTGCTCCCAGGCGCAGCTTTGGGTTTCTTGGCTTCGGGTCAGGTCGACCCACCCGGATTCTGGCCGGTCGAGCTGACAGGCTATGGTTGGACAGAGCGGAAAGCCAAGGTCGCCGGAGGCGGCGCCACCTTCTCCATGATGGCCGCGTCCATGTCCGTGTGCCCCAGCACGTCGGTCACCGATTCGTTGCGTGCCACCGCCTGCGCGGGCTCTCTAGGAGGCGCGATGCGGGCTCGCGGGTTTGGATTCGATCAGGTCAACGAGGGCACCAAGCCCGTCTTTGCGCTCGTCTCCTCTCTGCGGCTCGCGCTTGACTTGTCGGGCCCGCTCTTCGTGTCCGCCGGCGTGGGGCTGCACGCCGCGGTGGTCCGTCCACGCTACCTGCTCAACGAACCCGATGGCTCCGAGCGCGACGTCTTCCAGATGGCCTCGGTCGGTGGAATGGGGGAATTCGGACTGGGTCTGCGTTTTCGTCCATAATTCGTCCCGACCGCCTCCATGGAACCGGTGTGAGATGCCGCTCTTGCAGGACGCCAACACGCCAAACAGGTCCGCCTCGCGCGGCGCAGAAATAGCGTCACTCCTGACGTTTCGTGCGCTGTATCAGGACCATGTCGCGTTCGTCTGGCGCTCCCTCAAGCGACTCGGCGTTCGGGAACGAGATGTGGAAGACGCAGCGCAGGAGGCCTTTCTCGTCGCACACCGGAAGTTCTCGAACTTCGACGGCGCCTCTCCGCGCGGATGGCTCTTTCGGATTTGCCTTTGCATCGCAGCCGACTATCGAAAGCGGGCCCACGTCCGTCGCGAAGAACCGTCCGAACTGGCGCCCGACACCGTCGTGCCACCAGGACAAGTCCTCGCCCTCGAACAGCACCGTACCCGCGCCCTGCTCCAGTCCGTTCTCGACGAGCTCGATGAAAGCAAGCGAGCCGTCGTGGTGCTCTACGAGCTCGAAGAGCTGGCCATGCCCGAAGTCGCGGAGATCCTCGGCTGCCCGCTGCAGACTGCCTATTCGCGCCTGCACGCCGCCCACAAGGAGATGCTTCAAGCGCTGCGCCGGGCAGGATGCGGAAAGGAGGCGTCGTGATGTCGAACGAAGTGTCGCGGTGGACCGCTGACGGCTCCGACGCCCCTGATGACATGCGTGACCTCCTGCGTTCCGGCAAGCTGGACGACCCTTCGGAACCTCAAGTCGACGCGTTGTGGGCCAAGCTGCAGCCGATTGTGGGACCGGGCGGTGGAGAGGGTTCGGGACCGGATGGTGCGGAAGGACCCGATGCCCCAGCTCCCGTGCCCAGCGCGTCCGTGGCTGGTGCGGGCGCGTCTGCCGCCGGAGCGGGAGCCGCAACCTGGGTTCGTCCGCTCGTCACCGCGCTCATCGCAGGCGCAGCGATTTCGACCAGCGCCGTCTGGGTGGGAGAGCAAAATCCGCACGTCGAGCGGAAGCGATCAGAAGTGTCCGAAACCGTGCCCTCCAGCGTCGCTCCGACCGTCCCGCGTGAGGTGGACCCGAACGATCGAGCCGATTCTCCACCCGCGCAGCGCGACCCCGAAGTCAGTCCGCCCGTCCTGCGTGATCGAGCGCGTGCCCCGCGCGGTACCGGGACGAAGCCCGACGCGGCGGTGGAGGCCCCCGTGGAATCAGAAGCGGAGTATCTTCAACGGGCGCACGCGGCGCTTCGCTCCGGACTCGCCTCCCAAGCGTTGTCGATGGCGAACGATCATGCACGCCTCTATCCGCGCGGTGTGCTGTCACAGGAGCGCGAGATCATCCTCGTTCAGGCGCTGGTTCACCTGGGCCGACGCCAAGACGCTATCGCCCGCACGGAGTCTTTCTTGCGTCAGTACCCAAACTCCGCGCACGCCCGCAGGTTGCGCACCGTGTTGGGGCTGGCGGAACCGACCGAAACGGACCCCGCAACAAAATCGCCCGATGAGGTCATAATGTCCGATGGGGGAGTCCATTCCCAACCCGAGCGATTCGAAACGGGGGGTTCGAAGCCCTAGGACGCGCAACGTCGCGGCGGATCCCCACATGCTTGGAGGTAGGAAATGTCCTCGATTTCTTTGCGTAGCAACGCTTCGATTCAAGTCTTGGCCGCGATCGCAACCGCGTCGCTTCTCGCCGCGTGTGTGCTTGAAGAAGATGTGGGGTCGAACGATCCGGACGATGGAACGGGCGGCTCAGCCGGTTCTGGGGCCACGGGCGGCTCAGCCGGTTCTGGGGCCACGGGCGGCACAGCCGGCTCCGGGGCCACGGGCGGCACAGCGGGGACTGGCGCCACAGGGGGTACAGGGGGGACTGGAGGCACGGGCGGCACAGCGGGGACTGGAGCCACGGGCGGCACAGCGGGGACGGGAGGCACGGGCGGGACTGCGGGGACTGGAGGCACGGGCGGTACAGCGGGTTCTGGAGGCACGGGCGGTACAGCGGGTTCTGGAGGCACGGGCGGGACTGCGGGGACTGGAGGCACGGGCGGTACAGCGGGTTCTGGAGCCACGGGCGGCACCGGCGGTTCCGCAGCCGACCCGTGGCAAACACTTGCCGTTTCGTTCAACGCGCACAGCTTGCGCGCCGTGGGCAACGACATCTACTGGACCACGCTCGGTGACACCGACAACCCGCCGGCCGGCGGCGGCTTCTACCGCATCGCGAAGACGAGCTCGTGGATATCGGGAAGTCCGATCATCCAGGGCGAGACCGTTTCGTACTTTGGAGGCAGCGCTCGATCGTTCTGTGTCGATGGGGACTCGGCGATCATCTGGTCCACGATCCTCGATCTCGGCTACTCCGGCTCGAACATCGAGTCCGTGAGCCTCTCGAGCGGCGGGGGGATCGAGCTGTTCGACATGGGGATAGCCATCCCAGCCGACATCGGCGGTCGCGATCAGGTAATCGCCATCGACGACACCTACCTCTACTTTCCGTGCGAGGACTACTGGTGGGACGACGGCATTTGCAGGGGAAAGAAGGACGGGACGGGGGAACTCGAGTTGCTCGCCAGCGACCCTCCAACGTACCTGACCAACCTTGCCGTCACGTCGACCCACGTGTACTGGACGAGCTATGGAGGGACTGCCTTCCCCGGTTCCTTGGATAGGGTGGCGAAGGGCGCACCGTACGGGACCGTGGAGCACGTCGCGGATCTGCCTGAGATGCCGACCTCCATGCTCACGCAAGGCGACGACGTCTACGTGTACGCGGCCGAGCTGAAGCATGGCATGCCGAGCGATCCCGCGGTCGAAACCGGCACCATCTACCGCTTCGTAGATGGACAAGGCCCGGGTCAGGAGCTGGCTACGTTGGAGGCCAGGGGGGGACGCTTGGCGTCCGACGGCACGCACCTGTACTTCGGCGACGGTGGCATGTCGCTCGATCTATTCCGCGTCCAGCTGACAGGCGGTGCGCTCGAGACGATGCTGACGGAGTCCCACGACCAGCTCGTCATCGGAGATGTCGAAGTCGACGCGACCCACGTCTACTGGATCGCCGAGGGCGAAGGCAGCTACGCAGACTTGATCCGACGCGCGCCCAAACCTTGAGTCTCGGCTCGCTCGGCCCTGGTCCACGTCGAACACAGTGAGCGCGGCGAGGGGGCTTTGCGAAAGCCCCCTTAGGAAAACCTGGACCCAAAGCAGCGCGGAGCGCTTGATTTGGGGCTAGCATTTCGCCGTGGCGCGACAAGCACACAGGACTGGCGCTGCCGCAAATGCGCAGCCCAAAGCGGGGTTGCAGCTTTCCTCCTGACGAGGACGATTCATGGGAGACGACGATGGGTCGATGATAGTCTGACCACGGAGTTCGATCTTCATGGTCCGCCATCGCCTCATCGCTTCGTTTGTCCTCGCCGCGTCCGTCCTTGCCACCGCGCGAGCGCGCGCGCAAGAACCGGTCCGCACACTCGACTTGCGATCGCTTTATCACGAGGCCCCAACCGGCGCGGAACGGCGGCGCGAGGTTTACGACACGCTCGTTGCCGCGGCGTGCCTGCAAGGCATCGTGAACCGCGAGGCGCCCAACCTGTACCTGTTCCATGTGCTCAGTGTGGTCGACGGGAGCTTCGACACGGACCAGCTCTGGTTCGACCGAATGCAGGACCCGAAGATCGGCGCGGGCATTCTGGACGGGCGCCCCATCGAGACCGTCGCCAACCTCGACGACGCTCTCCAGGTCTATTCCCAGCAGATTCAGGGGTTGGTGGTGTGGGATGAGAAGGTCCCAGCCACGGTCAACGCCGCGTTCGCGGCGGCCGGCGCGGACGACCTCATCGCGGTGCGGTGGGACGACAATCCGCAGAGCCTCCATCAGCGCCTTGGGCCCCTCTTTCCGGTCAAGGTCTGGCTGGTGAACCAAGACGGTTCGTCGCGTTTCCTTGATGACCAAGGTGGAGCCTCGATCCCTGACCTCACGCGACAGACCTCCCAGAGTGCCAAAGCCGATACCTACGTGTGGGTGCTCGAGAAGTACGCCAAGGCGGGCTTGCTCTCCCCGACGGACTTCGGTTGGATGCTCGATGCACGTTGGATCCACGATCCAACGGACTACAACGGAGCCACAACGGCAGTGAACCAATGGCAGGTATCGAATCGGGACTTTCTCGTGGCGCGCCGGGGCTTGCCGTTCGATCTGTCGCCGTGGTCGGACGTGACGCCGACCGACGATCCCGGACAGCCCCTCGGTACGGACCCCGCCGTCTTGACGGAGTTGATGGCGGACGCGCGCAGTCGTGCCGGTGACGAGGTCATCACGATCCGGGGATTCTTTGGCTGGCAGTTCAAGTATACGACGCTGCAGGGGTTGCCGCCCGGGCACGAGCCGGTGGTCGGGGAATGGACGGGCGTGCGTCTGGTGTCGCCCCACGCGGCGGGCTTGGATGCGGACGCGCCTGGCGTGGCGACGATGGCCAACGCGTCGTTCTACTCGCATGTTCCTCTCGACGAGGTTCCGGTCCCCCAGCGCCGACCGACACCGGAAGACCTGGTCGGGGGCGGCTTGCTCTCGGGCTTGGCCTCCAACGGCGGATTCGAGGACGGGGAGGACGGTTGGGTGATGCACGTGACCAACCACGTGGTCTACACGGAATCGCCGTCGGGCCCCGCTCGCAGCCACGGCGGGCTGCGATTTCTGGAGTGCAACACATCCGCGGTCGGTGACGATCAGCAGGACAACTTGTATCGCGATGGGCCTGGCGTGGCTGCCGGACAGCGGGTGACGCTGCGCGCGTTCGTGCGTGCCCCGGGCGCTCCCGTCCAGGGGGAGCTCGTGATCTGGGCGACGGGAGGAACGCAAGAGAGCGCAGGGACACAGTTCACGGCAGGGTCTGATTGGTCCGAGGTTCGGGTGCAGCTCAACGTACAGGAGTCGGGGCACACGGCAACCCGTGGACAGCTCTATCTGCGCACCGCCGGGGCGAACCTCGATGTCGACGACGTGGCGTTTTATGCGGGTGACGCGGCCAGCGGGCAGGTCGAGCCCGCCAACTACATGCTTTGGTTCGTCGGCGACTACGACGCAGCTGCGTGGATCTATGCATTCACACCCAAGACGTGGGACGGGGCCGGGCGGGGAATTGTCCCGCTCGCTTGGGACTTCAGCGGCCACGTGGCGACGAGATTCCCCTTGTTCTTCCGGCATGCGCTCGCCACCCGGACGGCGCGGGATTCCTTCATCGGGGCGGACAGCGGTCCGGGGTACGGGAACCCGAGCGTGATGGGCGCCGCCGCGCGCGGAACCTGGGCTCGGGCCGGCGTCCGCGCGGCACGGAGACTCGACACGTCGCAAGCCTGGATCCTCAATCCGCTCGATCCCTTCGAAGCCCAGCACATGGATGCCGTGGCGCCGTTCTGCGGCGACGGCGTGTTGCTGATGAGCCCGGGCGGTCTGAGCACGCCTTCCCTGGTCGGACAAGTGCCGGTCGTTGCCCTCGACAACGCAAGTGGCGACGGCATCTCCGGGCTCACCTCCTGGATTGTCGGTGCCACGCAGAGCCAACCTGCCGCGCCCCAGTTTCGCGCAATGCGCGTCGTGCTCACGCCATCGGTCGACCTCGCCACCGTATCCACGGGCCTGGTGCAATCGAACGCTGCGCGAAAGCTTCGGTTCGTGGATCCCTTTTCGTTCTTCGCGCTGGCGCGGCGCCAGATGGGGGGCTCGAACGCCCACCGAGCGAGCTTCTCCGAGGTCCTCGCGCCGCCCGCGGCGACGGGCGCAACGGGCAGCATCTCGTTTGTGGTGCGCAACGACGGCTGGGAGACCTGGCGATCGGCTGGCCCCAACGCGTACCGAATTGGCGTACACGTCGCGCCCTCTCCGCCGTTGGTTGGCTCGTTACCGCAAGACCCTGCGGGGTATCCGGTGCGGATTGCCCTTTCGACCGACGTGGCTCCCGGGCAGGTCGTCACGACGACGGCAGATGTTCCTGCCCAAGCGCAGGCGGGCAAGTACACTGTCCAGCTCGACTTGGTCGAAGAGGGCGTGACGTGGTTCGAATCGCAGGGCGACATTCCTGCGCAACTCACGTTGCAGGTTCTCGATCCCCTCCCGGACGGGGGATTGCCGACAGATGGCGGGTTGCCCAGTGATGCGGCAGGGGGCGGAGCCGGAGCGGATGGCGCATTCCATGACGCAACCTTGGATAGCACTCCCGAGGACAGCTCCGCAGGGGCCGGCGGCACGGGATCGGGCGGGAATCCCGCGGTGGCGAACCACGAGAGCGACGGCGGTTGCGGATGTCGAACGTCGAGACCGCGCAGCAGCACGGAGGTGGCATGGGTCTTGGCTGTTGCGGCGTGGGTGGTGCGTCGTCGGAGGGCGGCGAAGGTACGGTGAGTGTGGGGGTGAGCTTGGAGATACGGCACTCATGCATCGTTTCACTCGATGTTCAGACTCAGCACGAAGCGCGTTACTCGTACTCGTCTCGATCTGGCCGCCTGGTCAGTTGTCAGTGGTCAGTTGTCGCCAGCAGGGGCTGCCTCGAGTGACCCCTGCTTCGAGCGCGGGCACAAGGCATCCCACCCTGTCATCAATCACCAGCCGGCGACACCGTCAGGTCGCAAGCCGCGCTCTATCGCGCCCTGCCCCTGAGCCCCCGAATCTCCCGCGTTCATCACCGGGCCCTCAATGAACCGATCGCCGGGCCCAACCGCCCCGGCGCTATCACAACTGCAGGAGCACTTACCGTCCGTCTCATCCACGCAGACGCAATCACTGCCCTTGTTGTGACAGAACTTCCGGCAGTAATCCGAGCACTCTTCCGCGTCCTCGCAACCCGAGGCTGCTGCGAGCACCGCAACGACCACAACCGGCATCCGCCACAAGGTCCAATCCGGCGGACAGATACCCGTGTCCTTCATATGCTGCACCAAATGCCATTGCATGTGGTCCCGTCGGGACATGGAACTTCGTTTGAGCATGCCTGTACGCACCGCCACTGGTCGTGAGGATAGGACCCCGAACCGTCGCCACTGTTGCACCAACCCTTGGGGTTGAGCTCCTTGCAGAACCCATCGGAATCGCAGCCAGTGGTACACTGATGATGAACGAGACCATCGGTCGGGCATGACAAGGAGGAGGCGCACTCGGACGACACCGAACACGCTGCACCAAGAGGCTTCTTGTTCTCGTCATCGGAATCGCTACATGAAAAAATGGTGCACGATGTGAGAATGAAGAAGGCGGTTCGAAAGAGCTTCATAGCGCACCATCCTAGCCAAACCGAGCGCCAGTTACAATACGGTCTTAGCACGCCTTGGCACGCCTTCGCACACCCTGACATGCCGCAGCATTGCTGTGGCACGGAGGCTCGCCCTGCTTGTCTCCTTCGGAGCATTCCCGGCTCCCTGTTCGAAGGTCGGCAACTCGGAAGAGGGACATCTTCGGTGGGGTCACGATGGCGCGCGACTGAACCACTATCTACCGCTGCGCGATCTCCGCGGGCGACAGCACCGCGCTGGCTAGCTGGTAGAGGAAAGGCTGGAACAGCTGATGGAACCCGCTGCCGACCGCCACGACCACGGGCCGCCGCTTCGTCGTCGATGTTCCGGTGATGGACCTCGCACGAGCCGTTCATGGTATTCGCCCGCCGGTCTGGCCACGGGGGTGAAACGCGGGCGAGGGCCCCGTTCCCCTCGTGCGTCCGGACTCGAACGTGAGGGTCGGCCGGGCGGCGCCCGGACCGATAGTTGGGAATTTCCCTGATTAAGCGGGTGCCAACGCGTCGGGCTCAAGCCGGCACGGTGGACACGATCGGGCGCGCAGGCCTACGATGGGGTCCGCTTCATGTCATTCTCGGACCCGAACCTCCAGCTTCCAGTGAAGGAAGGCGACATCGTCGACGGCAAGTACCGCGTCGAGTCGGTGCTCGGCGTTGGAGGGATGGGGGCGGTGCTGGCGGCTGCTCACCTGCAGCTCGGGCACCGTGTGGCAATCAAGGTGCTGCTGTCGGGTCCGGACAGCGGCCCCGTGGCACGGGAGAGATTCCTGCGCGAGGCGAAGGCCGCTGCCACCCTCCGCAGCGAACACGTGGCGAGGGTCAGCGATGTCGGGACTTTCCCCGACGGGACTCCGTTCATGGTGTTGGAGTACCTCGACGGCCAGGATCTTGGCGACCTGGTGGAGCGAACCGGAGCGCTGCGTGTCGCCCTCGCGGTGGACTACGTGCTGCAGGCCTGCGATGCGGTGATCGAGGCGCACGCCAATGGCATCGTCCATCGCGACCTGAAACCGCAGAATCTGTTTCTCACTCGCCGCCCGAACGGATCTGCCCTGGTGAAGGTCCTGGACTTCGGAATCTCGAAACAGACCACGCCCGCGCTGGACAGCGGTGCTCTCACGCGCACCAGCGACATGGTGGGCTCTCCCTTGTTCATGTCCCCCGAGCAGATTCGCAATGCCAAGGACGTCGACGAGCGGACCGACATATGGGCCCTGGGGATCATCTTGTACGAGCTGATCAGTGGCCGGGTGCCCTTCGAGGCAACCACGTTGCCGCAGCTCTGCTCGATGGTCCTCGAGCAGGCGGCTCCGCCGCTTCGTGCGATCCGCCCGGACGTTCCCGAAGAGCTCGATAGCGTCGTCTTGCGATGCCTGAACAAGGCTCCTGAGGACCGATATCCCGATGTCCAGTCGCTCATGATCGCCCTGATGCCCTTCGCCAATGCGGAGGACGACGCGGAGGGTGGGTCGCCTTTCGCTTCGACCCTCACGCCGAGCGCGCTCGTCGGAATGAACACCTCGCGCAAGAGCGGCGCGCAGCGCGTGCTCAGCCAGCCTCCTATCTCCGCACCGAAGACCCTGTCGTCCTCGAGCCGCAGCGGTGCGACGCCTGCGGTCAGCGACATGCCGCCTGGCCGCCGCACCGAAGACGCCACGTCGTCTGCCCTGCCCACCGATGCACCTCAGCCACCTCGGCGGACGCGCAGCTTGATGTTCGGCCTTGCGGCCGCGGCTGCGGCGGTCGCGGTGGGTGCAGTGGTGATGATGCGAGCAGAAAGCCAGGGAGCAGCGCCTGGCGCACAGGACAGTGCCGCGACGAATGCGACTGCAGCAACGTCCTCTGCCGTCTCGTCTTCTGTCGCACCGGAGGTGCAGGCATCGGCCACGCCTTCCACTTCGGCGAGCGCGGCGGGGGTGACGGCTCCTTCCGCCACGACAGCGGAAATCAAGCCGGCCCGCAAGGCGACGACTGCGACGACCGGGACGGCAGCCGCGACTCCGACGCAACCGCCGCCGGCGGTGACGACCGCGGCTTCCGGAGCGGACATCCTGCCGGATCGAAGGAAATAGAAGGGAAGAGGGGACATGGGGACGTTGAAGCGGGGGTTGGTCTGGATTGCGGCGTGCGTGATTCTGACGGCCGCGCCGGCGCGCTCTCAAGACGCTTCCAGCGCTGCGCGGGCAGAAGCGCTGTTCCAGGAAGCACGGCAGTTGATGTCCCAGGACAAGTACGCCGAAGCGTGCCCCAAGCTTGCTGCGAGCCAGAAGCTCGATCCCGGGCCGGGGACCCTGATGAACCTGGCCGGCTGCTTCGAGAAGAACGGCCAAGCTGCGAGTGCGTGGGTGACGTGGATTGAAGCGCAATCGGCTTCCGAGCGCGCAGGCCACGCAGACTGGGCCGCGACCTGCCGCGATCGCGCCGCTGCAATCCAGCCCAAGGTCTCGCGCCTCTCGGTTGTCGTGGCGCCGTCGAGCGAGGTCCCAGGACTCGTCGTCGAACGCGACGGCGTGCGGGTGGAACGCGCGGAGTGGGGCAGCGCAGTTCCGGTCGATCCCGGAACGCATCCGGTGACTGCCTCGGCGCCGGGGCGCCAGCCGTGGTCGGCGATGGTCCAGATCTCCCCGAACGGGGCAGCGCAGACGGTCAATGTTCCGGTCCTCGAGGCCTCGCCGACGGCAGCGCCGGTGGCAACGTCGGTCGCAACGCCGATCGCAACGCCTTTCGGTCCTGCGCACAGGCAGGAGTCCCCCGCGCCGAGCCCCTCGTGGACGACGGGACGCGTCGCAGGTGCTGCGATGGCAGGCGTGGGAGTCGTGGGCCTGGCCGTCGGAGGGTTCTACGGTCTGAAGGCGAAGTCGACGCACGACGATGCGCTGACGCATTGCGAGGGGACGGACTGCTACGCGAAAGGCCTCGAGCTCGACAGCGACGCAAGGGATCAAGCGACGATATCGACGGTAGCGGTCGCGTCGGGCTTGGGACTGATTGCGGCCGGAGCTGCATTGTACCTGGTTTCGTCGCCCTCGCAGCCGTCCCGGGAGACGACGGTCGGGGTGGGCATCCGGCCCTCGGCTCAGGGGCTTTCGCTCAGCATGGGAGGTGCGTGGTGAGGCGAGTGAAGAGGGCAACGACATGGGTAGGGGCGGGGGCGGGGGCCGCGGCGCTGATGGTGGGGTGCAGCACGCTGCTCGGGTTCGAGGACCTCTCGCCGATCGCCGAAGATGCGTCCGTTCCGGGACAGGATGCGGACAATGACGAGTCGGCGCCAAGCGAGACGAGCGTAGGAGAGGACGTGGCTGCGACGGAGACGGGCAACGATTCGGCGCCAGAGGAGGACTCGGCTGCAGATGCGTCGCAGTCCGAGGCTGCGTCGGAAGCGGGGTCCTGTGTCGACACCAAGGGCGATCCGCTCAATTGCGGCGCCTGCGGGCACGACTGCCTGGGCGGCACCTGCGAGAACGGTGTGTGTCAACCGGTGCAGCTGGCCAGCGGGCTCGACGAGCCGACCGACATGGTGGTGTTTGACGACAGCATTCTCGTCACGGAATTCTACGGGGGGAAGATCTACAAGATACCGAAGGCGGGAGGGCCGAAGGGCACGTTCACGTCGACCTGGTATCCGTGCTCGCTGGCGTTCGACTCGCAGTACGTGTACTGGGCGACATGCAGCGACGGGGACGGCGAGATTCGGCGTTGCAAGCTGCCGGGCTGCAACTCGACGGAGGACATTGCTCCATCGGATTACGCGCCAGGGCTCCTGAGTTCCTCGGGACGTTTGTTTTGGGCGGAGACCGAGACGGGACACCTCAAGACAATCCTGATCGGGGCAGCTCCGACCTCGGTGCTCGACCTGGTGCCGACGACGATGAACATGGGCCCTCACCGGCTGTTGAGGGCTGGGGACCACGTCTACTTCTCGTCGGCTAAGTGGTTCGACCGGGGAGTATTCCGCGTGAAAGCGGACGGGTCACCTGGACTGGAGACCGTCTGGGATGGCAGCAGGGCAGTGTGGGGAATCGCTCGCAGCGGTGATTGGCTGGTGTGGACGGCACAAGGGTTGTATGACGGCCAGGTATGGCGCTTTCCGATCGCCGCGTCGCCGGGATCGAACGCCGGAGAAGTCATCGCGGACTCGCAGGACGATCCGTATGACATCGCGGCCGACGACACGAAGGTGTACTGGGTCACCACGGGAGCAGACATCGACGCGGCCGTGGGGCAGGTGCTCTCCTGCGAGATCGCGGCATGCAAGACGACGACAACGATGCACAGCGACTCCCAATCGCAGCCGTGGCGAATCATCGTCGACGACAAGGCGATCTACTGGCTGAACCGGGGCCCCGGCGTGAACACGTCCAAAAGCGGCTCCCTGTGGAAGCTCGCGAAGTGACTAACAATCCGCCGGCGTAGCCCAGGGCTTGCCGGGATCGCACTTTGGAGAACCACAGAGGACGCAGAAGGCACAGAAGGGTGTGTGCGGAGGGGGGCCGTGCGTGTTGCGCCCGGCTCGGCCCGTTCCTGGTTCTTTGTTGACTGCGCCTTCTGCTTCGTCGTCCTCCGTGTTCCGTCATCCGTCGATCGTCGCAGCCGGGCCTCAACCCGGTAGCGACTTCGGGCACGCAGCACTCGAGGCCCTACAGCGGCTCGAGCGTGCAGTCCGGGTTGCCGTCGGCCCCTTCGAGGAGGGTAGCCTTGTTCTTCCACTGCCCCTTCGTGCCCCAGTCGACTTGGATGCCCAAGAACCCCGCTTTCTTGATCTTCGCGCAATCGGCAACCAGGCGGAGCCGAAGGTCCTCGTGCGCCTGGTCAGCCCCGTCGCCGAAGAAGACGGGGCTGCACGTGATGTGGAGATCGCTGCTCGAGACGAATGCTTCGCACCGCGTGGACTCCGCTGGAACCGCCCCCGCTCCCGCCGGGTTGTACGGCAAATTCTCCTTCAGCGACTTGACGTAGCTCTCCTTCGAGTCGCAGCAAGACGTTGTCATCAACACACTCCCCAGCAACAACCAGACGGCATCTCGGCGTTTCATCGACCCTCCATTTCTCCGTGCCGGCCCCCACATCGGTCGGTACGATGCAACGCAAGATAGCACGAAGCCGTGGCGTTTCGTCCATCAACCATGGCATCCGAGCCCGGGCGGACCTAGGATTCCCACGGGAGAAGAAGATGTCCTACGCATTCGTCGTCGAGTCGGGTCCGCGCGCTGGCATGCGCCTGCCGTTCCACCCCTACGCCCCGGTGGTGCTGGGCCGCGGCTCCGGGGCGGATCTGGTCCTGCCCCTCGACCAGCTCGTATCTCGGCTCCACGCGCGCGTGGAGGTCCTGCCCGACGGCGTGTACCTCCACGACATCGCGGGACGAAGGACCACGTCCGTCAACGGCCTCATCATCCGGTGGGCGCGCTTGACCCCGGGCAACGTCGTACGGCTCGGCAATACCCTGCTGCGGCTCGTGTACGAAGGGCAGGAGCGGAAGGCGATCGCGGGGGCCGACGACATCGCCATGTACGAGGTCGTGGACGCCGCGCACTACCACCGCGGACCGTTGCCCCCCGTGTCGTCGCGCCGCCCCGGTTCACCCATGGGCGAGGAGACCACGGTTTCGGTGATCGGCGTGGACCCCGCGCCGGAAGCGCTCACGTGCAGCGATTGCCGGGCGGTCGGAAGCGCGCCGCCGGCACCGGACCTGTGGGACGCCGCGTGGCTATGCCCCAATTGCCGGCAGCAGCACCGCCAGCAACACCCCGACCTGCCAGCCCGCATCGGAGCGTTCGAGGTGCTCAGGACGCTGCATCAAGGCGAGTACCACACCCTCGAAGTCGCCTCGGTACCGCATGGGCTCCACGCGGTGGCGAAGTTGCTCCCCACGTCCGATGTCGAGCCCAAAGTCATGGAACGCTTCCTTCGCGAGCAGCGGATCATGACCACGCTGCTCCACCCGAACATCGTGCGCTGCTACGAGATCGGAGACATCGCCGGCAGGCCCTTCCTCGTGTTCGAGTTCCTTCCCGGCGGGTCCGCCATGTCCCTCGACGGAGCCACCGAGGCCGTGCACGACATGCTCTGGCTCGGGGCCGACGTCTTCCGTGCCCTGGGCTATGCGCACGACTTGGGCATCGTGCACCGCGACGTATCCCCCGCCAACGTCATGCTGTGCCGAAAGGGACGCGACGCCAGCTTGCGCGCGAAGCTCGCCGACTTCGGGCTTGCCAAGAGCAGAATCGACCTGCAGGGCGCGGCGGTCACGCTCGCAGGGGAAGCGGGTGGCTCCATGCTCACGATGAGCCCAGAGCAAGTCCACAACTTCATCCAGGTCACCCCGTCGGCAGACATCTATTCGGCCGCCGCCACGCTCTTCTTCCTGCTCACCGGGGACACTCCCCTCGCCCTGCCGTGCGCCTTGCACGAAGCGCCTCCCCAGGTGCAACGCAAAGCGGTCGTGAACGCCGCCCGCCGATCGCTGGGGGACGTGCGCGCTAGTCTTCCCCTCGGCGTCATCAAGCTGCTGGACGGATTGCTGGCCTACGACCCGTCCCTGCGGCAGCGCATGCACGCCAAGCAGATCGCCGTGGCGCTGAGCGAAATGGCGGAACGACAGGCGCACGAGGCCGCCCCGGCTCGCCAGGGCGACGCACACGGACAAACGTCCAGCCGTGGAGAGCTGTCCATGGAGCGATTCGCGGCGGCCGTGGAGACACTGCGGTACTGCGCGAACCTGCTCGACGACTACGCCCAGATCGCGGCCGCGGAGGTGCGTGCCGCCTCGGAAGCCAACGACCCGCCTCGCGTGGAGCGGGCGATGGCTTGGCATCAGCGGGTGCAGCAGGATCTCGAATCGGTGGTCGCGCGCTGGGAAGAGCTTCGGAGCCTCGTCCCGCCCGACGCGTGAGGCGATCGTGCACGCAGGAGTGTGCAGGGGGTCGGTCCGGAACGCTGGGTGTTGCGCGCGCGGGCAAGATGGGGCTTGCTGTAGCGATGGTGTTCCGCTTCGAAGCTGTCCCTGGGTCCACGTCGAAGAATCCCTTCGAGCTATCCGACGCACAGTACTTCGTCTGGCGAACTGGGGGCTCGGGGTTGGTGACGAGCCTTCTGTTCGTGGAGCGTCCGAGCCTGAGCGAGCTGGAGCACTTCCCGATGGGGTACACGAACCTCTGGATCATGCTGCGGGTTGGGCTGTGGCTCGGCGGCAAACGCGAGGGTAGGTGGCCGGCGAACGAGGCGGTCGGCAGTTTTTCGGACAAGGGGCGCTTCTATGCCTTCGACGCCACGCAGCGTCCGTCTCACTGGCGCCTGCTCGAAGATGGAGAGACCTACTACGGATTCGGATACGAAGCCGAGGGCACCGCGTGGTGCGAAGCGCAAGCGATGCAGGGGAATTCCCTGATGCTGGCCCAACTGCTCGAAGATGTCTATTGGCACTGACAGGCCCCTACCCGATGCCCCGGAGTACGTCGTAGGCAGCCCGTGGGACCGGGCCTCGCCTCGCGACCGTGGCTCCATACGGGCGTCGCGTGGACCGTCCCGTCTCGTTCTCGGGCCAGCGATGGAGTTTCGCGGGTGCGGTTGTTCCGGTGGGATGATACGCTCAGCCGATTGTCAACCTCCACGACGCGGGTTCCGCGACGAGCGGCGAACGCTGACGAGGTGCGTGATGAGAGCTTCAAAGTCGACGAGCGTATCATTCCTGGCTCTGCTGGCGGCGGGGGCGATTGTGTCCCCCGCGATGGGGCAAACGAAGACCTTCACCTTGGATGCCGACTTCGATGCGGGCGTGCTGAACAACACGCAGCACGTTCCGTCGAATCAGATCGTGCTCGGCCCCACCTCGGTCTCCAAGACGAGGCTGGTCTGGGTGAGTAACACCGCGCCTGGCGGTTCGGGTGCTACCCCGCTCAGCCCTGGGTGGATCGTTCGCATCAACACGACCCTCGGCCCGGACCTCGGGCGCCAGACGGCACGTTTCGATTCGGTGCTGCTCAACATCAACGGACAGCCGACCGGCGGCAACGCGAGCGGCAACAACCCGGGGCGGGTCGCGGTCGACACGAACGGCGACGTGTGGATCGTCAACCGCGCGTACTACGAGGGGGCCAGGCAGGGCACGCTGTCGAAGTTCTCGGGCGACATCGCGCACTGCATCGACCGCAACAACAACGGCGTGATCGACACCTCCTACGACGCAAACGGCGACGGAATCATCGACCCTTACAAGACACCGGCGCTCGGTACCCCGGCCGACCAGGTCGAGTACTTCGCGCAGAACGACGAGTGCATCCTCTCGACGATCAAGGTCGGTGCGGTAGGCGACATCCCGCGAGCCGTGGCCGTGGACAGGAACGGCAAGATCTGGGTGGGAACCCACACGGGGCACATGGTCTACCGGTACAACCCCAACGAGCCCGTCGCGCTCGAAGCCTCGCGGTCCTTCACCGCCAACAGTCCCTTCCCGTTCGTCGGGTGGTTCTACTCCGCGGCCACCGCAGACGACTACGTGTACTTCACGTCGAACCCCGGATGGTCGGCCGCCAGCGGGACAGGGCAAATCGTTCGCATCAAGATCGACGACATCAACCAGGTGGACTCGGTGGTATGCGGCGGCGGCACAGGCACCTGCGGCAGCGTGTACGGCATCGTTGCCGTCCCCGGGACGCATCAAGCCTGGGCGGGTGGCTACTCCGGCACGGGCGTCTACAAGGTCAATTTCGACGCGACGCCGCCGACGTGCACCTGCATTGCCGTGCCCTCGCAAGTCACGGCGGTGACGCTCGACCTGAACGGCAAGGTTTGGGCCTCCGGCTACAACACGGGCAACGTGTACCGCATCAACCCCGCGACCAACGCCATCGAGGCGACTTGCGCCACGGGCGGGTCGAACCCGCACGGGCTGTCGGTCGACTTCGACGGCTACATCTGGTCGGTGCAGGACAACCCGAATCACCTCGTGCGTTTCGATCCCGTCGCGACGGCGGACAACTGCGGCCGCGCGGCGTTCCGGATCGACCGCGGCGCGCTCGCGATTCCGGCGGGCCAGAACGCCTACAACTACACGCCCTACCTCTACAGTGACTTCACGGGCGTGCAGATCGACCGTCAGGCGCCGTACACGCGGGTCGGCGCATGGGACGGCACCTACGACGGGGGCGCCGAGGGGATGCCGTGGAAGGAAATCTCCTGGAACACAGAGCCCCAGGGGATCGTGCCCAACCTGACCAGCCTGGTGGTCAGCGTTCGTGCCGGCGACACGCCGGCCGCGCTGGGCCAGGCGGTCTACACGGAAGTGAGCAACCCCTCTCCCCTCGCGGGAACCGTCGGGCGATACATCCAGGTGAAGGCAGACCTCGCCGGGCCCGGCTACTCGACCCCCGTGCTCTCCGACTTGACCATCAAGGGGCCCTGCGACACCGTCGGCGAGACCTGCTGCATCACCGCCTCCGACTGCAACGACGGCAATCTGTGTACGGTCGATGCCTGCCCGACTCCCGGGGGATCGTGCACGCACGCATCCATTCCCCAGTGTTGCCTGACGGACGCCGACTGCAGCGACGGCAACCAATGCACGGCGGATACGTGTCCGGCTGCCGGAGCGTCGTGCGTGCATGCGGCGCTCCCCAACTGCTGCATGTCGTACGCGGACTGCAACGACAACGACCTGTGCACGGCCGACATCTGTCCGAGCCCGGGCGGCAGTTGCGGAAACGTAGCGATCCCCGGGTGCTGCCACACCGTGGCGGATTGCGACGACGGCAGTCTCTGCACCATCGACGTCTGTCCGGCCGACGGCGAGCTTTGCGAGCACATCCCCATCGCCGACTGCTGCTTGACGGACGCAGACTGCGCGGACAACAACCTGTGCACGACGAACACGTGCGACCCGGTTTCGCACAGCTGCCAGAGCGCGCCGATTGCGGACTGCTGCAACGAGGACGCGGAGTGCTTCGATGGGAACGACTGCACCTCAGACCGGTGCTCGGGGCTCGGCGGCGTGTGTGTGTACCCGTACATCCCCGGATGCTGCACGGCGGAGAGCCCGGAGGTGGGCCAGCCGTGCGACGAGCCGGTGGCGCCGAAGGACCACCCACCTTGCAAGGCAGGGGCTTGGGTCTGCGTGAACCACGGTCTCGTCTGCGAAGGAGCGATCAAACCCGCGGTAGAGCAGTGCGACTGGATCGACAACGACTGTGACGGGAACATCGACGCGCCGGATGCGTGCCCGGTAGGCAAGACGTGCGTGAACGGGATCTGTGCGGATCCGTGCAAGTCGGGCGAGTTCCCGTGCGACGGCGGATACCAATGCGTCAACGGGCTCTGCCTGCCGACGAGCTGTGACGACGTGATCTGTCAGGAGGGGTACACCTGCGCGGCCGGGCTGTGCCAGGAGGCCGATGCGGGCGCAGCGGGCGCGGCAGGCGCGGCAGGCGCTGGCGGCAGCGGCGGATCCGGGGCCACCGGGGGAACCGGTGCCACGGGCGGCAGCGGAGGTTCCGGCGCGGCGACGGACGGTGGCAACGCGACCGACGGCAGCACGGCAGGGAGCGGCGGCGAACAGCACGACCAAGCCGAGAACTACGGCCTGGTGACCGGCGGGGGCGGGTGCGCGTGCGGCGTGGCGGGTGCAGCAAGCCCGGCGTCGCGTGCTTGGGCAGGTCTCGCGTTGGCAATGCTCGCGATGTGGGTGCGGCGACGTCGCGCGCAAGGAGGTCGATGATGAGGAGCGTATTCCCCACGGGTGCAGCCGTCACGACGATGCTCGCTGCGTTGGCAGCGACCGGCTGCAACGACGATGCTTACTGCTTTAGCTGTGACCCGTCGGTCGATCAGCCTTCCGAAGATGCATCCACGCCCGAGGCGGAGGCTGGACCGGACGTGCTCACCGAGACGGGATCGGAAGCGGAGGCTAGCTCGTGCCCGGCCGGCTACGCGGACTGCAACGGTGCCGACTTCGATGGCTGCGAGATCAACGTCAACACGGACAAGAAGAACTGCGGGCAGTGCGGCCATGCGTGCTCGCTAGCCAACGCACAGTCCGAGTGCGTTGCGGGCGCTTGCGCGATCGCGGAATGCAAGTCCGGCTTCGAGGATTGCGACGGCGACCCGGAGAACGGGTGCGAGGCGGAGATCGCCCAGGATCCGAACCACTGTGGAGGTTGCGACCAGCCGTGCGCCCCCGTGCCGAACGCGACGCCGCTCTGTGAGCTCGGCGAATGCAAGAGCTTCAAGTGCAATGAAGATCTGCTGGATCCCCCGGACGACAACGTGAAGTGGGCGGACTGCAACGGCGATCCGATCGACGGGTGCGAGATCGACCTGCTCACGGACATCGAGCACTGCGGCGTTTGCCAGCGGATCTGCGACGCCCTCCCCTTCGCCACGCCGGGTTGCGTCGCAGGTTCTTGCGGAGTCGGCACGTGCGAGATCGGGACGGATGACTGTGATCTCAGCGTCTGGAGCGGGTGCGAGACGATCCTCGAGAGCGACGTGAACCACTGCGGGAACTGCGGACAGGCCTGCCCCGACGTACCCAATGGCGCGGGCGCCTGCGTGGACTCGACGTGTGTGGTGGGCTCGTGCAATGCGGGGTACGACGACTGCGACGGACTCGCGAACGGCTGCGAGGCCTACCTTGCGACCGACGTCGTGAACTGCGGCGCGTGCGGCAACCAGTGCCCTGCGATCGACCACGGAACACCGGGTTGCTCGCATTTCCAGTGCGGAGTCGGGTCGTGCGAGGCGGGCTGGGGCGATTGCTCCGGCGGAGCCACGGACGGCTGTGAGACCCACCTGGACGACGACCCGAACCATTGTGGCACGTGCAGCACCACGTGTTCGGCCGTCACGAACGGCCAGCGCGGCTGCCTCGGCGGGCAGTGTGTCATCGACACATGCAACCTGGGGTTCGACGACTGCAACGGCCAGATCGCGGACGGATGCGAAACGACGCTGCTGACGGACACCAACCACTGCGGCTTGTGCAACCACGTATGCCCGTCGTACCAGAACGCCGTCGCCGGCTGCTCTCTGGGGGTGTGCGCGCTCGCGTCGTGCGAGCCCGGTTTCTCGAATTGCGACAACGATCCGGCGAACGGCTGCGAGAAGAACACGCTGGACGATCCGAACAACTGCGGTGGATGCGAGGTCAAGTGCGGGACGGGGCAGACTTGCGTCAACTCGCAGTGCACGTGCAGCACGAACGTACTGATGATCATCGATGACAGCGCCAGCGGAGCGGCCGTACTCGAGACGGCGCTCGAGGCCACCGGCCTGACGGTGACGGCGACGACGGTGCCCTCGCACCAATACGACGGCACGAACCCGGCACCGACGGGGTTTGGCTCCGTCGTGCTTCTGGCAGGAGGTCCCGGGGCGTCGGCTTCGACGGACATGCCGGCAGCGGGCCAGCAGGCCATCCTGGACTTCGTGAACACGGGCGTGAACGGGCTGGTCCTCAGCGAATGGGCCGCGCTCCACGTCCAGCAGGGGCGGTGGCAGACTCTCAAGCCGCTCGTTTTGCTCGTGCGGCCCCCGCTCGGAGGCGCGTACACGGGACAGGCCACCTACAACGTGGAGCAGGCGTTTCAGGGTCACCCGCTCTGGGCCGGTCTGAACAGCTCGTTCTCCGTCAACACCACTTCCAACTACGGCCCGTACGTCAAGGGACCCGGCATCAAGGTGGTGGCCTCGAGCCCCCAAGCGTACGACGTAGTTGCGATTCGGGACCTGCCTTCGGTGGGCCGGGTCGTTCACGTCGCCCACGCCGGCAACTACGTCGCGAACGGTTGGACCAACGCGAACATGCAAAGGCTCGTCGCCAATGCGGTGAGGTGGTCGGCCCACTGTCCGTGAGGTTGGCTTCCTCGACGAGGCAAGCATCGCTGTTCGGCAATGCGGTGGATCGGGGTGAAGCGTCGGACGCTCCCACCCCGCTGCAACGTGCGCATCGCTCTGCACGACTCGCGCAACGGCGATCCCATGAGCAAGATCAGAGTCCTTGCTTTCATGCACCTATTGTCCAAGGCACGCGGTTTGCTCTCCGTCCGGCATGCGCCGACTTCACCTCCTGCTCCCCCTGATCTGCCTGTCCTGCAGCTCGGTTGATCCCGGAGAGCTCTTCTCCTCAGCGAGCGCCGAGCAAGACCAGTCACCCGTCCCAGGGACCCCGGACGTTCCCGTCGCGTGCGGAGGCGACTGCGAGGCTCGCGTTCCGACGGCATGCACCTGCGACGCAGCCGACCCCTGCGGTTGGGTCGGAGATGGCACTTGCGACGCACTCTGTCATGACCTTTCGCCGGGCGGCCTCGATGACGCTACGGATTGCCCCACGGAAGAGGCCAATGAACCGGAACCGGACCCGACCGAGCCCTGCGACGGGCAATGCGGGACCAAGGAGCGTACGGCTTGCACCTGCGCCGCCGACGATCCCTGCGGCTGGGCGGACAACGGAGTCTGCGACGGCGATTGTTTCCATGTCATGCCCGGCGCGACGTTCGACGACAGAGCGGACTGCTTCCCTGGCAGTGAGGAAGGGACGAACGGAAGTGGCGTGTCGGGAACGTGCTCGCTTGTCGTCCCGGGGGCGACGGGGCAAGAGCCGGGTGGGGACATCCCGGTGTGTTGTGCACCGACAGACGCGGATCGAGACGCGATCGACGAGGTATTTGCGTTGCTCAACGAGCACCGCTTGTCGCATGGGCGCCCTCCGCTGGTGTACGATCCCGCGCTCGAATCGGCGATTCAGGGGCACTGCATGCACATGGCATGGCACGAGTTCTTCAGCCACGATGCCCCGGAGTACGTCGTAGGCAGCCCGTGGGACCGGGCCTCGCTGTGCGATGCGGACGCGCATGGGGAGAACATCGCGTGGGGCTACGAGAGTCCGAAGGACGTGATGACGGGATGGCAGTGGAGCCCCGGCCACAACGCGAACATGCTCAACGGCAACTTTGCGAGGGTGGGAATCGGCAAGTACGGAACCTACTGGGGGCAGCTCTTCGGGATGTGAGCGCCTGCGGGAAGGAAATGGGGCCTCGCTCGAAGCCAACACCGCTCAATGATTCGACTGAGCGAGCTGAAGCACCTCATGATCGTAGGTGTCTCCGGTGTAAGCGCGCACGATGGTCATGTCGCGGGGGTTGACGATGAGCTTGAATGGAAGCGCGTCGGCGTACGGGCTTTCGAACACGAAGTCCGGATCGGCACCCACGTAGACGTTGTGGAGGCCGAACAGTTCGCGCCAGTGCTGCGCCATGGCGATGTCGGCCGGGTACCCGCTGGAGGTCTCGATGACGAGCTCGACGACGACGACGCCGGCGGGGCCCCAGGTCGCCATCTGTTGAGGGAGTTGGCTGGCTTCGTCTTGACAAGCAGAGCACCAGCCCGCCGCATGGGTGATGAGGACGGCGTGGATACCCCGGCTGCCGTCGCAATCGAAGAGGTCCGTGGACCCAAACACGCTGGCCGCCTGACTTCCGGGTGTGAAGCCTTGCCATGAGAAGCTTGGATTCGCGGTCGAGCCGGGGGTGGCTCCGTAGGGGCCGCCCGAATAGGTACAGGGTGCGGGTGGAGGGTCTTCGGGCGGGTCGGATGGCGGGTCGGATGGCGGGTCGGATGGCGGGTCTTGAGGAGGCTGAGGTTCGGATTCCGGGACAGTCCCGGGATCGACTGGGTCGCCCGGATCGGTGGGCTCCGTCCCCGGTTCGCCTGGTTGGGGTTCGCCCTCCGCCGGCTGTTCACCGTCGGGGGACGAACCCACGGTTCCCGGGTCGGACTTCGCGAGGGAACCACCCCCTTCGAAGTCCCCGCCGGAAGCTGGGGAACATGCCAGGGCCAGGGTCAACGAGAGAGAGACGAGCAAGGTTCGCATGATGGAAGGACTGTGGCAGCACGCTTCGTGCCATCGACCCAACCCGAGAACCATCCACGATTTCGGCGGATCGTTCTGTCGGCGGACCCCAGGCCGTGCGCGAGTTGTGCAAGCCCTTGCCGCACCGTTGCGCGAAGTGAGCAGCACTGGAGTGGACGGAGGCCGTCTCTGCGCGGCAGTTCTGCCGCGGGCTTCCAACGTTGGCACCTTGCACCCGGAAAGCGCACGGCAGACCCGGGTCCGCGAAAGCCCGGCAGGTGCCGGGCTCACGGGGTACGGGGCAGACGACGCGCGTGGGGTGTCGGAGACGGTTTGCTCCCGCCGAGCCGCACCACAACGGGGGCAGTTCCATCGGGCTTACTGGCCGAGCCGACGCGGGTTCCGCGTGGTCCGACCCGCTCATGATGTCCTCACTCGCTCTGCCGGGCTCCGATGTCGGGGTCGACGTCTCGATACGGCCCTGCGTCATTGATGTTCGATAGGATCGTTGCCGCGCCGACCAGCGACGTCGCGCCTGCGGCGGGCACGAATGTCGCCGCGTCGAGCGCCCAGTTCTCCGATATGGAGTTGCCGAACAGGTTCGACGCATCCCAGTCGTTCGAGTAGTCCGCGCCTGTGTTCGATAGGTCGGACTGCAGCGTGCCGCCGCGATGGATGAAGTTGTTTCGGCCGGTGATGTAGCGGATACTGTCGTCCACGTTCGCACACAACTCGAGAATGTGCCCGTCGGAGTAGACGGTTTCGTGCAGAAACACGCAGCGGCCCGCGGCCTTTGTCGTACCGATGCTGGGGTCGTAGCGGTCGAACTTCCATACCCGTTGGTTGGTGTTCGGTGCGGGCTTGGTGAAGCCCGGAACCGAGACGCAGTCGTGCAGGTTGCGGAAGAAGAACGCCGGTCCCCAGCAAACCGCCCCAAGCCCGAGCGACACGACCGGTCCGGCACAGTAGTCGTGCTTCTGCTTGCGGTTGAAGTAGTTGTGCCCGACGGCAAAGTTGACGTAGACGCCCTCGACTTCAATGACGTCATCCACAGCGCCGTCGATGTAGCATTTCATGAGACAGCCGTTCGGACCCCAGCCCGCGAGTTCGTAACCCCAATTCTCGCGCGTGCTGCCCCAGGCATCGTTGAAGCATAGATACTTGTCTGGGTTTGCCGAACACGCGAACTGCTCGAAGCGCCCAAGACGAGAACCATCGAACGGGTTCGTATCCTGCGGGCCGAACGGATGGTTGCCAGCACCCGCGACGCCGACCTGGGTGTGCTGCCACGTGTTCGAACTGTAGCGCGGTGAGCGGGTATCCACCCCGACGCGCAAGATCGTGTGGACGCCCGTCTCGGATGACGGGATGGCGAGGGCCGAGTCACCGTTCACACCCCAGCCGTCCGACGCACCGCGGCCCCAGTTGGAATAGCGACCGCGGACCTGACGGAAGTCATACGAGCCGGTCTGCAACTCGATACAGTGCTCGTCGGCCCCATGCACGTCCACGTCGCGCAAGATGACCCCAGGGCATCGGACCGCGACGGAGCCGTTCCGTACGATGCCATTGGCGATCTCGGCGTAGCTCACGCCCGTCACGTCGATGGAGAGGTTGCCTTGTCCGGCGCGCGCGACGATGACGGTCGAGCCGCTCTTGGTGATCGTCACGTCGCCGTCCACGGTCCCGAGCGTCGCCGTGGCCTTCGTCGGCTTGTAGCTCTTCGTGGTGGTGGACGCCTTCCAGTAGCTCGTTCCCTGCTTCACCTGTACTTCTACGGCGGTGTTCGGCGGGAGATAGTTGATGATGCCGCGATGCCTTCCCGTCAGAAAGTCGCTGATGGCAAGCGCCGCATTGGTGTGCGGATGTTTCGTCGGGTCGCGCGAATCGTAGTGGAGCGGCTGCGCCGGGAACAGGTTGGAGCCGATCTTGAACCGCACATGGCACGTCGTTGCCGATGCGCTGTCGAGCTGGATCGCGATCTGCTCGTAGCCGGCGACAAGCGCGAGGCCCGACGCCCCCCCAGCGGCGGCTGCGGCTTCATCCCATCCCTCGCCCGCGAACTCATAGGCTGCCCCGCTGCGTGTGTAGGTGTCCGTCAGCGTAACGGCTTCGGTGACGTGCGGAACCTGCCCGGCGCTCGCGACGACACAGAGTTGCGCGCCCTTCCACGTCGCGACCTTGCCCGCGGCGACGGTCTGCGTCCCCGAGTTGGCACGCAACACGACGCCACTGGGTGCAACCACGAACGGTCTGCCATCGGGGAGCGTCCCGATAGGGAGCACATGGCCCCAGTAGAACTGGACCGGGTCGCCGTCGCCGTCGAGCCCGACCGTGGCAACGCCCTTGGTCGTGTAACCGCCCGCTGCGCCGAGGATCGTCGCCGTGCAAGTCGTCGGTGCGGCGGACGTGTTCGTGTAGAACGGGACCGCCTGCGTCTCCAAAGGCGCGAGCGTGCGATAGAAACCGAGAGGGTCGAAGTGCCGGCGGTTCGTGAATATCGTCGTGAGGTCGTCCGGTTCGTTCGTCGCGTACGACCTGTCGAAGTTGTCCACCCAAACGGACGTCGAAGCCGCTTGGTAGTGGACGACGGGGCCGAGAGAAGTCGCGATGAACTTGTTGAGGTTCGCCGACGAAACGGCAGCGGCGGTCGCCCCGATCCCGACCGGTGCCGCCGCGAGATCGTCGTGGTATTCGCCATCGGCCCAGACGGCGAAAGCTGTGTCGGACGCGGCGGTCGGTGTCACGGTCTGCCCCGCATCCCACGCGCCACCATCCACCCGTAGACTGATCGTCGCGGGCGGGCCGTTGGTGAGGCCGGTTATCGCGTGCAAGCCGCCCATGGTGAGCGATACCGCAGAGCCGGATCCGACGCGGTAATCGAGCGTCGACCCGCCCGCCCAGCCCGTCCAATCTGGGTCCACCCATAGCCAGAGCTTGCCGCTCGAAGCGGCGTCCGCGACGCGATAGGTCGGAACCTCGGGCTTAACACCGGAGTCTTCCATGCCGCCGGTTCCGCCGGTTTCGCCACCGGCTTCGCCGCCGGTTCCACCGGTCGCGCCTCCGGTCCCACCGGCTCCGCCCGTACCTGTGGCGCCGCCCGTGCCTTGGGACGGGTCTGCCGTCTCGTCAGCCCCCGACCCGCAGCCGGCAGCGATCAGGAACGAAATCGCTCCGCCTGCAGACAGCACGCCACGGCGGGTCAGCTCGGGACGCGGCGCATGCGACGAGCTGAGCTTGAGAGATTCTGTGGTCCGTTTCTTGGATCGGTTCATGGGAACCTCGCGAGCGAACAACGTTCGGAGCTTGCAGTAGCTTACCAGGCATTGCAACGGACAATCCCACGGTCGTATCGCTGTTCGGCGATGCGGAGTTCTTCAGCCACGATGCCCCGGAGTACGTCGTAGGCAGCCCGTGGGACCGGGCCTCTGTGCGATGCGGACGCGCATGGGGAGAACATCGCGTGGGGCTACGAGAGTCCGAAGGACGGGATGACGGGATGGCAGTGGAGCCCCGGCCACAACGCGAACATGCTCAACGGCAACTTTGCGAGGGTGGGAATCGGCAAGTACGGAACCTACTGGGGGCAGCTCTTCGGGATGTGAGCGCCGCCTGCGGGAAGTGACTGGGGACTACGTTGCACCCAGAAAGCCTCTGTGGTTCTCCGGGCTCGTCACTTCCACCCAGCCCCGCTCCACCCGAGCTCCACCTTCTTCCCGTCCTGCGCCAACTCCACCACGCGCGACACCAGCATCGGCGCCCGCGTCGGCCCCTGCGACACGATCGCATCCACCTGCACCCGGATGGGCGACGACGGCGGCAATACCTCCTTCGCCGTCAATTGCAACACCACGTCCTCTTCGCCAGGGTCCACGACCAGCCGGTGCATGTCGAGCGCATCGGCCGACACGTCCGGCTTGCGCTCCTCACGGGCATCCTTCGGCCCGCGCTCGAGCACGACCGCAATCGCGGGCGACGCGCTCGGACAGCGCACGAGCAGCACCGTGCCGGCAGGCCGCCCCGGCAGCTCCATCGCTCTGCGATACAGCTCGTCCTGTTGCGGCTTCGAGATCCCTTCCCTTGGGGTCACCAGCAGCAGCGCCGCGAGGTCCGAGGCCAGGTCCGATAGGTCCGAATCGACACTGCGCCCGCCCGTCTGGGTCAAACGCGTAAGCATCCTTCCTGCCAGGTCGATACGTCCCGCTCCCGCGTGGGCCAGGGCCATGCGCAGCAGAACAGGTTGATCCGACGGCATCGCGCGCTCGAGCGGGGCGTACATGGACACCGCCGCATCGAACCAGCCTTCCCGCTGCAACCGGTCGCCCGCGAAGGAACGCGCCCAGGGATCCTGGGGTGCCCGCTCCACGATCTCGGCAAAGGCACGCAGCGCCCCCGCGTCGTCCCCCAGCTTGCGCAGCGCGCTCGCCGCGTCCGCGAGCAGGGTCGCGTCACTGAAGGGGTCCCGACGAATCCTCGCGATCTCCTGGCGCAATGCCTCCTTGTCGTCGACGGCGGCGAGCAAGGTCAACAGGTGGAGACGCAGGCGAATGTCGTGGGGGGCAAGCCCCAGGAACTTTCGCACGACCGCGAGCCGCGCAGCGTCCGAGGTGGCTGCCTTGTATTGTTTGTCGAACACATCGACGGGGTAGCCTTCGTCGGCCAGCAAGGCCGCGCGCACCTCGCGCACCTCCTCGGGGAAACGCGCCCGCCGCAACGCCTCCTGACGCAGGAAGTCCGCTGCGTCCTTCTCGCCCACGACCTCGAGCTGCCGCGCCAGCTTCACGCGGCCCCCGCCCGAAACCCGAAGCAGCGCAAGCTCGAGCAAAGCCCGCTTCGCCGACCAGTTGCGCAGCTCACACTGCAGCTTCGCTTCCAGGTACACGTCGTACGGGTTCGACGCGCCCAGGCGCTGTTCCCACACGCCCCGCCGCGCTTGCAGGGGAAGCTGCGACGTGGTCGAGCACTTGGTGCGCCCCGTCGGCTTGCCCGGCGGGAGCTGGATCGTGTGCGTCACCTTCACCTTCGTGGTCAGCCCGCTCGCGGGGAAGGAAAGGCCCGACACCACGGAGCCGACGCACGTGAAGAGCGCCGGGTCGTACGCCGTGCTGCTGCCCTTCACGTCGACCTCCGAGGCGCCGCCGTTGCCATCGACCTGGAACGAAACTTCCAGGGTCCCAGTCAGGTCCGGGCGAAGCGCGGCGCGCGAGTCACGGCACGCGCGGATCCCGCCGACGGCTTCGTCCAGCGTTCGCCTCGCGGCCATGCGCACGGCCTCCTCGAACCCCTGTTCCCCGGCGCCGAAGAAGCTCCCCGCGTCCGAGGACAGGTCGAGCACCGCGGCCCCGAACACACGCGGGGTCGCAAGCTCGGCAGAAAACAGCGCGTCGTCGCCGGTGGACAGGTCGAGCACACGCTCGATCATGGGAAGCTCGGGATACGAAGGCCGCTCGCCCACGTTCAGCGTCCAACCGGTCCACGGGGTCATGAGCTGCTCTCGCAGGGCCACGTCCGTCACCGCTTCGCGTCCGCGGGACCGCAGCGCGAGCTCTTCGACCCGCGCCGACGCCCACCGCTTGCGCACGTCGTTGCCGTCCGCGATGCGCTCCGGCTTGGCGACGAGCTTCTTCTCTTCTTCACCCTTTTCGCCGCGCCACCGGAGGGTGACCTCCCGGGGCGGCTCCGCCCGCGTGCGGCCCACAGCAAACACCGTCGTTCCCGCCACCACAGCCTGGGCATTCAGCGGGTACACCTGCTCGACATCGGGGCCGAGGTCCAGCTTCACGGAGCCCACGGTGGGCTGCAGCGCGTCGGCGAGGAGCTGGTTGGCGGCCTCCGCGGCCTCGTTCTTGTCATCCACGTGCAAGATGGGACCGAGCCCACGAACCAGGGCAGCGAGGCCGAAACGGCTCGCACGCGGTCCCACGGACACGGCGCCAACACGCGGCGCCCCGCCCGAACGACGCGCCAGGCGCGCCCGGATCTCCCTTGCATGCAGGTCACCCACGGAAGGCCAGCCGTCGCCCACGTACACGACCATGCCGGCAGGGTCCTTGGGATCAAGACGGTCCGCGGCGGCTTCGAGGGCCAGCCCAAGGTCCGACGCCCCCGCGGGCTCCAGACCGGTGAGCGCGTCGACCACGGCCTTGCGACGGGCCTCGTCCACGGCACCGATCGCGTCGGGGCCAATCGGGCGCGGGGCGATGTCCGCCCCGAGGACTACGACGTGATCGTTCGGGCCCAGGGACCGAACCAGCGCCTCGACGAAGCCCCTTCCGGCATCGAATGCGCCCGCGTCCATGCTCGAGGAGGTGTCCAGCACGATGGCGAGCCGTGCCCCACGCTTCTGCTCCGGCTCGGGGGCCTCCGCACGCACGAGCACGTAGGATCCGGCCTCGTCGTCGGAGTCGGCGCCCGCGGTGTAGAGGCGCGCCGGGCTCTTGTCGGGCGCGAGCTCGAGCTCCACCACGAAGTCCGCGGTGGGGCGGAAGTCCGACTTTCGCAGCATCACCACGCCGTCCTGCACCGTGGCGCCATGCCCGCTGCGGATCGCCCGAGGGGGCGTTACGGTCGTATCCACGCGTGCGGAGAACTCGCCGATGATCGGCGGCTCCGTGTCCGACGCGAGCGGGAACCGGTACTCCACCACCACACCCTCGTCGGTCTTGCGACGCGGTAGCCACTGGGAGTAGCGCACCACCACGTTCACCACGGACCCCGGGGCGATGTTGCGGATCGAGCCGCGCACCCAGCCGTCGCCCGCCCACTCGAGGGTGGGCTCCGACGTCGTGACCGGCGAATTGCTGTCCTTCATGCCGATGCGGGCCTCCCGCAGGGCATCGCCGATGCCTGCGGCGAACCCGGACACGATCGCGCCGGGTGGCAGCGCCATGCGAAAGTCGCCCCACACGTTGTCGCTGCCCGCGTGGAAGAACGTCGAGTGCACCTGGGTCGACGCCGTCTCCCCGATCACACTCACGGAGACGTCCTGGGATCGGAGCGTCAACGGGGATCCCGGGTCTCCCGCCGTCGCGCCCGAACCGCCCCACAGCGTCCCGACCACGCGACGCACCTGCCCCGTCGCGCTCCAAGGCGCGACCATGCCGCCCGTCCAGTCGTCGAACACGCGGGCCGGAGCGACCTTCACGGCCGTCCCCTCGATGCTCGCGGACTCCCCGGTTTGTACGGGGTGATCCTTGTCCGCCGCGTGCACGACAAGCTCTCCGGATGCGGCGTACACAGACGCCTTCTTCGTGTCCTTGGCGTCGCGCTCGATGCCCGCGTGGCCTCCGGTGATGATGGCGGACGCGTCCCCGAGCTCGATCGTGGTGCGAGCGCCGGCGCCTCCCACCACGAACAGGCGTCCATGGTCCAGGCGAAGCTTCCCGGCCGTAACCAAGACCTTGGTGACGCCATCCACGATCACCATGGTGCCGTCGTCGAGGCGGAGCCGGGCGCGGCCTTCGGGCTTGGTTTCCACCACGCCGCCCTCCCCTACCCGATGGACCTGCATGACGTCGCGCGTGTCGAGCGAGACGCCTTCGTGCACGACCTGCAGGTCCGCGACCGTAGCGCTGATGGAGACCTCACCGCCACAGGCGAAGGGCACGAGCCACAGGGCGAGCAGCAAGAAGAACCGTGCGAGCGAGGCAAGCCGGGGGCTCATCGCTTCACCTCCGTCCCTTCGAGGCGGAACCGGAGCGTGGGAGGGCCTCCCCGCTCGAACACGATCGGAAGCTTGACGACCTTTTCGCTCGGCTTGCCCTCGTCGAAGATCACAGTGAGCACGGCCTGGGCGCCGAGGCGCGCGGCTTGCTCGGCGTCGCGCTTCTCGAGACGAACCTCGAGAGCCGACCCATCCCGTCGAGGCAGAATGACCTGGGACACGCCCAGGGTCACGTCGCCCTCCGGCGCAGGCATCATCGAACCGAGGGCGTTGCTCCACAGCGTGGGGTGAAGCTCCGGGTGCGACCACAGCAGCACGGCGCGCACGGAGTGCTCCGAACGGTCGTCTTGCGCGAGCAAGCGCTCCGTGCGATTGCGCAGCAAGTCGACCTCGTCCTTGCGCTGCTCGGCCGCGGCCTGCAGGCGACCCCAGGCCAGGTACACCGCCGCGAGGGAACGCGCCGTACGCGCGAGTCCCTGTGCGTCGCCATCGGGGGCGCCGTCGTTGCTCACCTTCTCGGCCCACCGCACCGCCTCGTCGAGCTTGCCCAGGCCCTGGGCGGACGCCGCGTGCAGCAGGTACAGACCCGTATCGTCGGGTGCGAGCCGGGCGAGCGTCTCGTACTGGCGTGCGGCCTCGGCGAACCACCCGTGCGCACGCAGCAGGTCACCCAGCCGACGCCGCGCCACGGGCTCGTCCGGCGCGAACTCGACGATCTCGCCGAAGGCCCTTCGTGCTTCGGCTTCGTCATCGGCGGCGAGATCCTTGGACTCCGCGCGCTTGGCAACGCGAAGGTACAACTCACCGACCTCGGTCAGCACGTGGGCGTCGGCGTCGGGCCGGTTGCGAAGCTGCCGGCCCAAGGTGCGGGCCGCGCCATCGTCGCTCGCGTCCTCGAGCGCATGGAGCAGCGCGAGCGCGAGGGTGTAGTCGTCGGGCCACTGAACGCGAAGCTCCCGGAGCTTGGTAACGCGTTCCGCTGGGTCCGTGTGCTTCTTCAGCAGCTCCTCGAGCAGTCCCAGGTCCACGGACTGGAGGCCGAGGGCCTGGTGCAGCTCGCGCATCTCGTCGGCCTTGCGGACGCGGGTGAGGATCCCGCGGTACAGGGCGTCCGCCACGCTTCGCTGGCCCTGCATGATGCGCCAAAGCTCGACACGTTTGGTGACGGTGGGCAAGGCGTCGAGCATCATGGACTGGAGCCTGGCGCGCTCGGGCCACGTGGGGGCTTCGCAGGAATGGATGGCGGCGTGGTAGACGGCGGCGACGGCGTTGGGCTGTCCGCCGGCCTTTCCGAGACGCTCGCGCCACAGGGCGACGCGGTCCGCGAGGGGAAGCTTGGCACCTGCCGCGCAGGGCAGAAGGTTGTGGGGCAGCTGACCGATCTGGATGACGAGGTTGATCGGCTGTCGCTCCTCCGGAGCGGGCATCATCGGCCGATCGGCTCCATCCCCAGGCGAAAACATGATGGGGTAGACCACCGTCACGATGCCGGCTTCCGGCTCCGGGAAGGTGAGGCCCTGGTAGGACCGCGCCACGCACGAAATCACGGAGGCGTCGGGGAGATCCGAGCCGGCGTTCGCCACGTTGGACACGGAGCCGTCGCGACCGATGACGAACCGCACGGCCACCCTGCCCTGGAGGTTGGGGTTGTTGCGAAGGCCGTTCTCGTAGCAAAGGCGGAAGCGACCGTAGTTCTGCCGGACGATGCGCTGAATGACCTCGGGGGGAAGGGAGCCGGTCACGGTGGTGGCGCCCATGCGCACCTGGGGAGGCCTGCTGCGGTGGGAGCCGCCGAGCCGTCCATGTCCGGAGCCGAAGCCCTGGCCGGTGCCGGTGCCCGCACCATGACCGATGGTGCCGATGCTGCCGAGACCTTCGCCCTTGCCCCCGCCGCCTTCTCCCACGCCCGACAGGCCGAGACCGCCTGCGCCGTAGGAGTCCCCGATTTCGTCGCCCCACATGTTGCCGCGGGCGGAGACAGGGTCGGTTCCGAGGGAGTCGTCGCGACCCCACGGGGCCTGGGGTGCGGGGTCGGCAGCAGCCGCAGGTGCGGCGCGCACGGCGGATTCCGGCTCGGCCTTCGCCATGTCCATCTTGTCGACCTCCGCGGTCTTGGCCTTGGCTTCCATGTCCAGAGCGCCGGACGGGGCGCTCCGCTTCTCGGCCCGCGCAGGTTCAGCCGGGGCCGCGGTCGCCGTCGCCGCCGCGACCGGCATCGCAGGGGGCGTGGCAGGCAAGTCTGTGGGCTCCTCTTCCATGGGTGCCGACGACCTCGCCATGTCCTCCATCTTCGAGCAGCCCGCGAAGAGCATCGGGCCCAGCCACGCATAGCTAGATTCCTGCGACTGTTGCACCATCGCCCCGCGCTTCTTCGTGTCGACGGTGCGTTGCTTGCGCCGAAGCTCGTCCAGCTCCTCGGACGTCATCTCGTTCGTCGTCGGCACGTAGAGCGACGTGTACGGCGTGATGATGCCGCTGCGAACGCCGAGGTCGACGAGGGCGGCACGGCCGGTACCGTCCGCGAGCAGTTGGCGCAAACGCCCGGTGGACCAGCGGGCTTGCAGATCACCGTGGTCGGCGAGGCGCTGAGGGGCGATCGGGATGGTCTTCTCGCCGGCGGGCGTGGTGATGCGGAAGCTCTTGGGGGTATCGCCCGTAAGGCGCCCCACGAGGATCACGCTCTCGTCGGCGATGAGGGTCTTGAGCTCGCGGGGAACGAGCCTCTCGACGGAAGGCCCGAGGTCCACGTTCACGCCGAGCCACGCGGGGCGCTCGGCCATCTCCAGAAGGCGCAGGGCGGTACGAGCGGCATCCGCGGCGTCGTCCAGGCGCTCGGCAAAGCCCGCTTCGGCCAGCCCCTCGACGATCGACATGTCCGCGTCCTGCCCCACGCCGAGCCCGAAGGTCCGGACGGGGCGAGGTAGCTTCGCGAGCCTTTCCTGCAAGTCCACCAGCGCAAGCTCTCCGACGGTGGGCTTGCCGTCGCCGATGTAAACCAGCGCCCCGCGACGCGCCGGGTCCAGGGTTGCAGCCGCCTGCGAGATCATGGCGCCCAGGTCCGTGGCGCCCCCGCGCTCGAGGGTGGCGAGGCCGATCGAGGCGTCCTTGCGAACCTCCTCGGTTACCGGGCGAAGCTCTTTCCAGCCGCGAACGACCGGTCGCAGCGTCGCATCGCCGGCGAGCAGCAGGGCGCGATCGCCTTCCCCGAGGTGCGAGAGCAGGGCACGCACCGCCGCACGCGTCACCGCCATGGAGGCGGTATCCATCCCCGCGGAGGTGTCCACCACGAGCACGAGGTCGAGACCGCCCTCGGGTCGAGGGACGTCCGAGGCGCGAATCGGGACGGCAAGGTAGCTCGGCTCGCCCGCGGCACGTTTTCGTGCTTCCGCCCTATCGTCGGGCGCCACGAGCTCGTCGTCCACGGCGTGAGAGGCGAGGAACGCACGCGAAGCGAGGGTGCCTTCGTCGAAGAGCTCGACGGCGAGGTCCGCGCGCGGAACGAGATCATGGGCGCGGATGACGACCTTGTCCTTGTCGATGGTGCCGCGCATGCCGGTGCGGACTTCCTTGGCGCCGGCGTGACTCAGGTCGAAGGTGGCACCGAAGAACTCGATGTGTGGCAAGGACTCCTCGGCGCCTTCGGCGGCCATGGGGAAGGTGTAGAGGCGTCGCTCCCCGCGGCTTCCGGTGCGTCCGAGCCACTCGGTGTAGCGGACGACGACGCGTCGGGTGGCGCCGGCGGGGATGGGGTAGAGGCGGGCGCGATAGACGCCGGGGGCGTCCCACTCGAGCAGGGCGGGGTCCTCGGTAGAGCCTTCGTAGACGTGGGAGGCGTACTGGGCGGCGGCGGCCTTCTTCTCCTTCACGCGGCCCCAGACGATGACACCGCCACGGTCTACGCCGAAGCGGGTGAGGGACGCGCCCACGGGGGTACGGAACGAGTAGATGCCCTCGACGGTCTTCGAGGCGCCATTGAAGAACATCTGGTCGACCTCGGTGATGGCGAGGTCGCCTTCGATGGCGACGCGGACTTCCATGCGACGGATGGCGAGGGGGGCGCGGGGCTCGCCTTGGTCGCCCGGGGCGCGGGCGCCCACGGTTCCGACACCGAAGGGGGCGGGTTCGGCGCCGCGGTCGGTGGTGGCGAGGCCGCCGGTCCAGTCGATCCACGCGACGGCGGGCTGCACGGAGGGCTTCCCTTCGCCTGCGGGCAGAGCCATGCGTTCGCCGGGGCCGGCGCGGGTGCCGTCGGGGGTGCGGACCTCACCGGACAGGACGTAGGCCTCGGTGGTGTCCCCGACTTCGATGCTGGCGCGGACGCGGACGAGGTGCAGGGGCCCCGCGGGAGAGGTGACGGTCGTGACCTCGTCCCCGGGGGAATCGATGAAGACCTGGCCCTTCTTGACGTCGACGTCGTCGGCGCCGAACACGACGGTGGCCGGGCCGCGCAGAAGCAGGGTGGAGCCGCCGTCGCGACGGAGCCAGGCGAGGGCGCCCGGTGCGATCTCGATGGCGGAGCCGTCGGTGAGGCGTTCGCGGGGTTGGAGGGGTCTGGCGGAGGCGCCGGGTGGGGCGACGGTGACGGTGCCGCGGATGGCGCGGATCTCGCCGAAGGTTTGGGATTGCGGGGCGAGGGGTTTGCCGGAACCGCAGGAGCCTACGAAGAGCAGGACGACGACGAGGAAAATCGTGCGCGCGAAACGAAGTGCCATGAGATGTGCCCTCCAGCGGCGTCAGCGTACCGGAATTCAGAGACCACGGACACGGGATATCCTTGGTTGTTCCTTGGCCTGGTGGAGGGAGATCGTGCCGCGGTCGGTACCGCGGTTGAGACACGGGGCCGACGATGGGCGGATGAAAGACATCAACTAGATGTGCCTGGCGGAAGTGCCGAGCCGTTTCCGAGCTAGGCCGCGCCCAACGGCGTTGCCGTGCGCAAAGCTGGGCGCGACGATGTCGCGCCGCCACGGGCTCGGATGTGTACCGCCTCGTTCCGTCACAAATCCGCATCCGTGGCGACTCGGCAACGCCGAGTCCAGCCCGGCACGGCAACGCCGTGCCCCAAGGCCTTTCCCAGTCAAGCAAGGAGCTTCCCAAGATCCTCCTTGGTTAAACCAAAGATCGTCGGCGACGGATTGATTCTTCTGCCGAGCACATCTAGGAACTGAGAACACGGGAGTCAGGCGCAACACGCACCACCCTTCTGTGCCTTCTGCGTCCTCTGTGGTTCTCCGGAGTGCGATCCCGGTACTCACTTCGGGAACACGGTACTAGACTTCGGATATGAGCGACGCACTCACGGCCATCGAGCGCCTGCGTATCGCGTTCGACCTGTTCGACGCGGGGGTGGACATGATGCGCCAGCGATTGCATCGTGAGCGTCCGGGGGCGCCGCCGGACGAGATCGAGGAAGCGATTGAACAGTGGTTGCGCACGCGGGACGACGGAGACCTCGATCTGGGAGTGATTCAGTGAATCGGCTCGAGCAAGGGCTGGTGCTGGCGCGCGCGGTTCTGGGGGACATGGGTTGTCGGGCGGCGCTGGTGGGGGGACTGGCCGTCTCGGCCAGGGCAGAGCCGAGGTTCACGAGAGACATCGACCTAGCCGTGGCGGTCGAGACGGACGGCGAAGCCGAGCGGGTCGTTCGCGAGTTGATGGGCAGGGGGTGGCACGTGGTTGCCCAAGTCGAGCAGGACCGAACCGGACGGCTCGCGACCGTGCGGTTTGCCCCCCCCGCGTCGGGCGGCATCGTGATCGACCTTCTGTTCGCCAGCTCCGGAATTGAGCAGGAAGCGGTCGAGGACGCGGAGGTCCTGGACGTCCTCGAAGCCGTGTCGTTTCCGGTCGCCCAGTTGCCCCACTTGCTCGCCATGAAGGTACTCGCGAGCGATGAGCGTCGGCCCCAAGACGTGGCAGACGTTGCGTCGCTGCTGGTGATGGCCACACCGCAGGACATCTCGCGATGTCGTCATCTGCTCGACCTCGTCACCCAGCGGGGGTTCCACCGGGACAAGGATCTTCACGGCGAACTGGAGATTCTTCTCGGGCGGTTCTGGAATCGAGTCTCGCCGTCGTCGGGGTGAGACTCCATGTCAAGACGCTTGCTGCTGGACCTTGCTGCCGTTGAGCATGGGACCGAGGTCGAGCACGGTGAAGCCGGCCTTTCGCAGGGTTCTGGCGGCGTGGGCGCTACGGGAGCCGGATGCGCAATAGACCACGACCGGCGTGCCCTTGTCCCCGAGACGTCCGGGCTGGAGGCTGCCCACGGGCATGTTGATGGCGCCGGGCAGGTGGCCGGAGGCAAACTCCATCTCGGTGCGGACGTCGACGAGGCTGGCGCCGCCCCGCAGTGCTTCCGCGATCGCCTGCAGCTGCTTCGGGGAGCGATAGGAGCCTGCGAACTTCCACGCAAGCAGCAGGGTAAGGACGATTACGAGGGGGACGATCCAGCTATCCATGGGGTTCTCCTTGCGCCGGGGCGTTGGAGACGCAAGGCGGGGGAAGGGTTCTGCTGATTCACGCAGCCGGGTGCAAGTGGCGCCCGCCACCTGGAGGTGGCGCACCGCCACTTCGGTGAATTCCCCGAGGATCTTGTGCCTATCCGTGCCCGAGAGGCCTGAACGAGGGTGGCGGCCGCCACCCGTCGAGAGTCCCAACCCACTGCAAATCAAGCAATCCTGCGTTGGCCCGTCGCGTGCTTGGGCAGGTCGGAGCTCATGAAGCCGTCCACATCCCAAGTCCACGACTCTGTGATACGCGCCCTCTTCGAGAGTCCCGACGTGGCGCGGGCCTTCTTCTCCACGTTTCTGCCGCCCGAGCTCGTGAAGCGACTCGACATGAGCACTCTCGAGGCGCGACCCGACCACCTCGTCGACCCGAGGCTCGGCTGGTGCGCGACGGACATTCTGTACCAGACGACCCTGGACCAGCTGCCCGCGTATCTCTACCTGCTGCTTGAGCACCAGAGCTCGGTCGACGGGTGGATGCCCTACCGGTTCTTGCGCCGCACGGACCTGATCTGGGCCAAGACGCTCGCTGAGGAGCCGGGACGCAAGCGGCTCCCCGTGGTCGTGCCCATCGTCCTGACGCATGCAAGGGAGTCGTGGTGGGCCCCCACGGAGTTGCAGGACTTGGTGCTCGACGCGACGGAGATGCCGGCGTGCCTTCGGGACAAGGTGCCGAGGCAGTCGTACTTCGTGTTCGACCTCACGGGTATGACGGACGGACAGATCGTGTCCATGGCCGCGACCGCATCGTTGCGGCTGTTCCTTCTCATTCTCCGCAACGTCAGGGACCCGAATCTGGGCGGGATGTTGCGAACGTGGCACGCGTTGCTGGGACAGGTGATGAAGGAGCCGAGCGGATTGCGGTTGATGGAGCTTTTGCTAACCTATCTTGCCAAGGCGGTACCGACGATGACGCAGGAGACGTTGATGCAGGTGGGAGAGATGGCTGGAATGGACCCGGAGTTGGTGGAGGGGTCGCTTGCGTGGAGGTGGCTCGAGGAGGGGCGTGAGGAGGGGCGTGAGAAGGGGCGTGAGGAGGGGCGTGAGGAGGGGCGTGAGGAGGGGACGAGACAAGCGGTGCTCCGTTTGCTGGCGATGCGGTTCGCCCCCCTGCCCGCGTGGGCACATGACAGGGTGAGCGAGGCATCGAGCAAGGAGTTGAACCAGTGGCTCGACCGGATCATGTCGGCTGAGTCCCTGGAGGATCTTCTCGGGTAGCGTCGCCGCGAAGAAGACTCCGCAGGCTGTCAATAACGCCTAGGGCGTCGGCTCCGTCGGGTCGGTCTCTTCTTTCACCTTGGCTTCCGCGAAGGTGGGGAACAGCGCGTCGACCTTTGCCTCCACGCCGTCGAACTGGTCCCGGAGGAAACGCACGTTCTTGCGCAGGGCGCGCGCCAGAGCGGCCTTCCTTTCGCGCTACACGACAAGGGCGGCCTCGAGGGCAGACTGGGCGGACGTGGCGGGACCGAGCGCCGCCTCGACGGACGCAGCCTTCTGACGCAACACCACCGCACGCGAAGCCATTGGGTGCGACGGGGTGAGCTCAAGGTACGCTGCTATCGCATTGACCTGCACCAACTCGGCGCGATCCGGTCCGTGAATGAAACGGATGTTGCGGCGCGATGATTTCGTCCAATCGGCCCCACCATAACCACATGTATTCTCCAGAGATCATATTTGTTCCGAAATTGTGCTTGCGCGCATATACCGCCCGGGTAGACTTACGAAGGAGACGGATTGAGTCGAAAGGGTTTGGGAGACATAGGAGGATCGGATGAGGAGGACAGGCTCAGCGCTGCTGGTGGTGGGGGCGACGGGACTGGCGTCCGTGTCATGTGACAACCGTGAGCCCCCCCCCTCCTAGTCACGAAGAAACGGTAGCCTCGCACGAGGACCCGTTGAGCGGGCAGGGCATGGAGAAGCTCATCCCGCTGCGACTGGTGAATGTTCTGCCCTGTGAGCCCGATCCCGAGGATCCGGAGCCACCCGTTCCCGACAACGCCGACTATCACTCGGTGCTCCGATCCGTCGATGCGGCGAACGAGGTCTTCAAGGCGGTGGGCGTGCAGTTCTGGGCGAAGTCCGTGGAGCGGTACTGCATGCCAAAGTTCGCGGACCTGCGGTATGACGACTGCCCATGCAAAGCCCAAGGGACTTGTCCCGGCACAGGGAATGTTCTCATCCGCTGGGACATTATTCGCGATGAACTCCAACAGGTCCTGCCCTCGATGCCCGACTCAGCGTGGCCTGACGGCGAGCTGAAAACCCCGGCATGGTGGCTCAAGGCGGTGAACACCGCGGAGGCCACCGCAAGCAACCCTGAGGAATTCGTTGTCTGGATCCTCCAATGGGTCAACTGCGATGGAGCGAGCACTGCGCCGCCGCCCGACGAAGGTCGCGACGTGAAGATGTCGGGAAGTGGAATGAACGTTCGTCCCTACGAGCTCGCGCACGAGTTGGGACACAATTTCGGCTTGTATCACACGTTCAACGTCGACGACCGACCGGATCCCCAAACCCTTGTGGCAGGAAAACTGTACGACCAGTGGGACCTGGCCTACAAGCCGGGAAACCTCTTCGTCCCCCCGTACGAGCACGTGTTCTTCAACAGCAGGGCAGAGGCGATTGTTTACCCGGAGAACGAACTCGCGCTGATCGATACCGACTGTTCCGCGAATCTGTTCGGCGTCCTCACGTGTACTGTTCGGGCGTGCCCCCACCAGTGGTGCGTCGAAGAGACCCACAGCACGGGTTCGCCAGCGCTAAAGGGGTTGGCGTTCTCGTACTCCTCCGGGCTGTCGGGTACGAACATCATGAGCTATGCGGGAGCGCCACGCCAATCGATGAGCGACTCTCAGGTACAGCGAATCCGCAAGTACCTCCGCTGGTCCGTCCAGGTTAAGCCGGATACCACGCTTGCCATCCGCCCCAACGCGGTCATCTCTGCGCGGTTGCCGCTGCTGGGCAGCTGGAACGTTAGGCAGGTTGCGGAGAAGATGGACTTCGACTGTGACGGCAAGCGCGACATCGGCATTTGGGAGCCGCCCACCACGGTGGGCAACAACGG
>Ga0209575_10000272_pt1 | contig 44882 bp, 40 predicted proteins | sample Medcelwee11metaG_FD_187172 | JGI IMG/M metagenome (GOLD analysis project Ga0209575, IMG submission 187172) | Freshwater pond sediment microbial communities from the University of Edinburgh, under environmental carbon perturbations - Medium... | ecosystem: Environmental > Aquatic > Freshwater >...
CGACTGCTCCAGTGCAAAAACTGCACGTAGCCGGAAATACCTATGTAACTGGAAACGTGGGAATTGGAACTTCCGCTAACAGCACCGGACTTAAATTGGATGTTCAAGGCAAGGTTGGCGCAACGGAATATTGCGATGAGAATGGAGCGAATTGTAAAACTATAGCGGAAATAGGAGGTGGAAGTGGAATTTTGTATTACACGAATCAAAACACTTGTTTATCGGGCGATACAGCTGTTGCTTGGAGAAATGCCAATATTACTTGTACGGGAATTGAAAAAAGTTACATTGATCATGATGGAGTTAATGTGTATTGTGAGGGAGCAACTTCATGCACAACAAGGGGAGGCACTGCTTGGCAAGACAGTAATCCAGGAATTTCTACTTGTTCTTATGTAGATGAGAAATTTGAGTATAACAGCCCAGGATCAGTTTATCCTAATTGTGATACTGAAAATAAAACATGTAAATCATCCACGCAAGTTTTATGTAAAATAAATAGTCTAAATTAGTCTATTTGGTTACTTTAAGATTTAGTTGAGTGGGTACTTAAGTTAACAATAATCATGAATTCGTATTTTGTTTTATGAATTTTATGAATTTTAAATTTTATGGATTCGCTTAAGCGCATATTTTCTGGTGTTCAACCGAGCGGTAATCTGCATATTGGCAATTATTTGGGAGCGATTGCCAATTGGGTCAAGCTTCAAAATGAGTTTGAATCTATTTTTTGCGTGGTGGATTTACACGCTATCACTGTATCGCAAAATCCTGAAGAGTTGCGAAAAAAAACCATTGAAATTGCTAAAATTTATTTGGCGGCCGGTATTGATCCTCAAAAATCGACTATTTTTATTCAATCTCAAGTTAGCGAGCACAGTGAATTGGCTTGGATTTTAAATACAATCACGGGAATGTCGGAACTTCGCAAAATGACTCAATTTAAAGATAAAGGGGGAGAGGCTAATGAGAATGTCGGAGTGGGACTTTTTGATTATCCGGTTTTGATGGCGGCAGATATACTTTTATATGACACTCGGATTGTGCCAGTGGGCGAAGATCAGAAACAGCACGTGGAATTGGCGCGGAATTTGGCCAAAAGGTTTAATAATAAATTTGGAGAAACTTTTGTTGTGCCGGAAGTGTTTATTAAAAAAGAAGGGATGCGAGTTATGGGCTTGGATGATCCAAGCAAGAAAATGAGTAAATCTGCCCCATCGTCTTATAATAGAATTGAACTTTTGGATGACGCTGAAACTGTTCGTAGAAAAATCAGAAAAGCGGTGACTGACAGCGGCAGTGAAATAGAATATTCCGAGGATAAACCGGCTTTGAAAAATCTGATAAACATCTATTCTTCTTTTTCTGGTAAGTCACCGCAGGATATAGTGGGAATATATCAAGGCAAAGATTATGGTCAGTTTAAAAATGATTTAGCGGAAGTTATTATTGCTTTTCTGGAACCTTTTCAGCAAAAATTTCAATCGTTTTCAAATGAACAGGTTTTGGGAATTTTGCGTGATGGAGCAGAAAGGGTTGGAGGAATTGCTAGAAAAAAACTTAATCAGGTAAAAGAAAGAATTGGGTTTATTGTATAGTTTTGCAAATTTTTCTAAAAGAAATTTTAAAGCGCCCCATTGGCAAGGGCGCTTTAAAAATAGGCGGTTTTTTAAAATTTTCAAAAAATTATTTTTGAATTAGCTGTAAAAGTTCATCCCTTTTTTCTTCCATTAGTTTTTCGGATTTAGCTTCGACATTAAGACGAATCAAAGGTTCAGTGTTAGAGGATCTCACATTGAAGCGCCAATTATTGTTGGGGGATTTGTTGTCAATAAAGTCCAGTGAAATTCCATCTTGATCGTCAATTAAAGTGGCTTGGTTGATATAGGTTTCTTTTATCCTTGCAATCGTGCTGGGCACATCGGCAACTTCATTATTAATTTCTCCGCTGACGAAATATTTATCCCAAAACATTTCTTGTATGATGGCAGAAAATGGTTTATTTTGTCGAGAAATAAATTCTAAAATCATGACAAATGGAATCATACCGCAATCGCAATAAAAATAATCGCGGAAATAATAATGAGCGCTCATTTCTCCGCCAAAAACTGCATTTTCTTGACGCATTCTTTCTTTGATGAAAGAATGGCCGGCTTTAGTAGGGACGGGGATTCCCTGGTTGGCGAGCGTTATTTCATCAATTGCCCAAGAAAGTCGGGTATCGCGGATAATTTTTTCACCAGATTTTTTTTGTAGGAATATTTGCGCTAGAAGAGCTGTTATAAAATAGCCTTCAATAAATTGTCCTTTTTCCGTAAAGAAAAAACAACGATCAGCATCAGCATCCCAAGCTACGCCTAAATCAGCGTCGGTTTTTTTTACTAATTGGGAAATTTCTTCTCGATTTTCTGGAATTAGTGGATCGGGTCGACCTTTGGGGAAATTTCCGTCAGATTCCCAGTTTAATTTGACCAACTCAATGCCAGTGCCTTCAAGAATTTGGTCAACCACGCAACCGCCAACACCGAAATTAGGATTGGCAATGATTTTAAACGGTTTTATTTGGGAAAAATTAGCAAATGATCGAACCTTAGTGATATAATCAGCGACAATATCTTTCTTTTCCACTAATTTCAGATTAATTTCTCCATCGAGAATATTTGGGTCAAGTTCCATGTTCATTGCCATATCGCGGATATCGAAAAGTCCGCTATCGCCAGAAATCGGTTTTGATTGTTCCCGCACTATTTTCATACCGTTATATTCTTTGGGATTGTGTGAGGCGGTAATGGTTAATCCACCGGCAAAATTATAATTAGCAACTGCGAAATAGAGCATGTCGGTGGAAATTTCACCAACATCAATAACTTTAATGCCCTGATCGGTTATTGCCTTGACGACGCTTTTTTTAAGCGAAGGAGATGATAACCTAACATCACATCCAACTACTAATTCAGTTGGCTGTAAATATTCACATAGAGCTTTGGCTATCTTATATGCTCCAAGCTCGTCGATTTCTTGCGGATAAAGTCCACGAATATCGTAGGCCTTAAAAACAGATGGCGTCATAAGTGTATTTTTTAAAAATTAAAATTCTCTAAGCACCAGATAGGATAATCTTATCTTATTTTTAGCTGATTTTCAAGCTAATTTTATTTGTTATTTTTAAATTAAAAATACAAAGTTTTAGATGAAATATTATTCCAAATGAGTATTGCGGTTCAAATTGCTGATTTTTTTTGCCAGTAGAGGATTTTTTTTCAATTCCGGATCGTCAGCTAAAAGTAGGGTGGCATATTTTTTGGAAACTTCTATCAAGCGAATATTGGTGATATTTTGCATAGTTATATCTGGTAATCCTGATTGTTGAGTGCCAAAAAATTGTCCTGGCCCGCGGATTTCCAAATCTTTTTCGGCTATGTCAAAACCGTTATTGTTTTTTTCCAAGGCACCTAAACGTGCTTTGGCTTTGGCGCTAAAATTTGAAGTGAAAAGTAGACAATATGATGGATGTTGTCCACGCCCGACTCGTCCGCGAAATTGGTGTAATTGGGAAAGTCCGAAGCGTTCAGCATCTTCAATTATGATGACTGTAGCATTGGGAATATCGATTCCGACCTCTACGACGGAAGTAGCGACTAAAATGTCATATTTTTTGTTTTTAAAATCATCCATTACTTTTTCTTTTTCGGCTGATTTTAATTTGCCATGCAAAAGTCCCAGAGAAATGTCCGGAAAAATTTCTTGAGAAAGTCTTTGATGTTCAGTGGTAGCGGCTTTTAATTCACTTAAAGACTCGGATTCTTCAATTAGGGGAAAAATTATAAAAGCTTGGCGCCCGTTTTTTATTTGTGATCTGACAAAATCATAAGCGTCGGCTCGTTGTTTTTCGCTGATTATTTTTGTTTTAATCGGAATGCGATTTTTGGGCATTTCATCTAAGATTGAAATATCCAAATTTCCAAAAAAAGTCAAAGACAATGTTCGAGGGATTGGCGTGGCTGTCATTGAAAGCAAGTGAGGTATTTTTCCAGGCAAACCATCGTTTATTTGGGTAATTTCCTGTTGCAAATAAGCGCGTTGAGCGACTCCAAAACGGTGTTGTTCGTCGACTATTATCAATGCTAAATTTTTAAAATGAACATTTTTCTGAATGAGAGAATGGGTGCCGATAACTAAATCGATTTGACCATTTTTTATATTTTCCAATAATTCATTTCGGTTAATTTTAGAAATTTTGTCGTTGGGAATTTTTTTGAGATTTGATGTTTTTGAATTTAAATTTATGATTTGATAGGAGTTGGTCAATAGTGCAATTGATATTTTGAAACTGGAAAATAATTTATTAATTGATTCGAAATGTTGCCGAGCTAAAACTTCCGTGGGTGCCATGATGGATGTTTGTAGGCCAGCCTGGGCGGTTACTAGGGTAGCCAGAGCGGCCACCAGTGTTTTGCCGGATCCAACATCGCCGTTTAGCAGTCGGTTCATTGGTTGTGGCTTGCTAATATCTTGCAGGATTTGTCTGTAAGCTTTTTGTTGAGCGCCGGTAAGCTCAAAAGGAAGAGTGGTGATAAATTTTTTAATAAAATCATGGCAAATAGTAATTTTAGCGGCCGATTCTTTTTTCCAAGTGTTTTTGATTTGTAGGGAGGAAATTTGCAAAATTAACATTTCTTCGAAGGCAAATCTTTTTTGCGCTAGGGCATATTGTTTGTGATTTTGTGGAAAATGAATATATTGCAAAGCTAATTCCAGAGAGGGAAGATGGAGTTCTTTTAATATTTCAACAGGGATAGGATCGGGAATTTTTTCAATTAACCGGAGTGATTCTTGAATTTGCCAGCGTAGCCATTTAGAGGTAATCCCTTCGGCTTCATTGTAAACCGGGATTAGTCCAGCAGTATTAGTTGGTTGACGGGTTGTATTTTCCCAAGCTGGATTAGAAAAAAATAAACCGTTTTTATCTGATGATATTTTTCCACTCAGTCGCGCTGTTTTGCCTTTGGGCAATAAATTAGCAATAAATGGTTGGTTAAACCAAATTGCGCGAATATAGCCGGAATTGTCCTTGATAAAAATTTCCGTTATTCGTATTCTTTTTTTCCAACTTTTTATTTGTCGGCTGGCGGTTACCATCCCTTCGATGGTGGCGGTTTCTCCGACTTTTAGTCTTGTGATAGTTAAAAATCGGGAATAATCATCGTAGCGAAAAGGAAAATGGAAAAGTAAGTCGCCAATGGTGCGAATATTAAGTTTTTCCAGTCCTTTGCGGTATTTGGAGTTTATTTTAGTTCTTTTTTCAATTGGGGTTTGTAAAATAAGCATGTTCTAAGTATAGCGTATTTGATATTTTGGATAAAGTTATGAAAATATTGAATTTCAGGCATTAAATAAAAAAAGTGCCCCTGACCGAAATCAGGGGCAAAGGGAGGCAGCGACGAAATTTTCGTTGCTGTTTTTCTTGACGGAGATGGACCCATGGGTTGGAACGTTCACCCCCATCTTTATCAAGAAAAATAAAATTTAAAAACAATTAAGCGCTGAGTCGAACTGGCGCATACTGACCACTGATGGCATGCGCAGATAAAGACTCACACTCAACGCACTTTGCCGCGAATGGTAGCACCCGGAGTCTCTTTTCCGGGATTTGTTCTCCGCAAACAAGGCAAATGCCGTAGGTGCCGGCATCCAACCTTTCCAGGGCCTGAAGACAGGCTTTAATTTCGTTTCGAATTTTGGCGCTTAGTTCTAACGCCAAATCTCTGTCAACGGGGGTGCGATCCACCACGTCACCGTGTTGGAAATCGCTCAACTCCCCTAACTCCGATTTTTTCAGTAAACGAACACTTAAATCATTTGCCCGTCTTTCCAACATACTTCTGAAACTATCTTTCATTTTCCTTTCCTTTCCTTTTGCTTGAGGTTAAGGGTTAAAGTACTGTTGAAAATATAGCAGAAATTTAAAAAATGTCAAGTTTTTTAGGAGTAGATAGATATTTACAAAGCTAATTTTAGCTGATATTATATAAAAGATAAAAATAAATATCCAAGTGTGGCCGAGTGGGCTTGATGCGAGCAAGCGAGCATTGAGCGGGTTCCAAAAGGGAACCCAGGAACCCGAGGCCCATCAGTTTTTTAAATTTTCGAAGAAAATAAATATGGAAGTGTGGCCGAGTGGTTGAAGGCAACAGTCTTGAAAACTGTCGTGCCCGAAAGGGTACCAGAGGTTCGAATCCTCTCGCTTCCGCGAAATATTTTGGAAAGGTGGCTGAGAGGGCCAAATGCGAAATAGGAAGCATTTGGCGGGTCACAAAAAGTGACCCAGGCGGACTCTCGCCAACATATTTTAACATTTTCGAAGAAAATAAATACGGAAAGGTGGCTGAGAGGCCGAAAGCACCTCACTGCTAACGAGGCAGGGGATAAAACCCCTCGAGGGTTCGAATCCCTCCCTTTCCGCCAATTTTAAGAACAGGATTTTTTTGTCCTGTTTTTAAATATTATGACAAAAAGGGATTCGAAGGGCGTGTTCGGAAAAAGTCAACAATTTCACTTCTTCAGCCCTCAGACCCGAAGAATAATTCTTCTCTTTCTGCACATTATTTTTTTATTGTGTAAAGTTTGTTTTATTGAAATTGAGGTGATAATTTGAGTGTCTAAAAAATCTTAAAATAAAAAAAAGAGTGATTTTTTTGTTTTTTGATAATCATTATTTTTTAACTGCAATTTAAAAAAGAAGATTGTTAAAAAGTAAGTAACACAGTTCTTTTAGCAGTCTTATTATGACATTTCGTGTGTGTTTTTGATTAATGTATAGATAAGATGCAAAATTATGAATAAAATAAATAATAAAAAAGATGTGGCACTATTATCATCAAAGTTTAATTTTTAAGACAAAGATGCAGAAATTAAAAATTTTTTTTGCGGATAGTTTTTAAATTTTTCCATAGAAAAAAGCCGTCCAAAAAAATCTGGACGGCTTTGCGAACCAATCTCGCAGTTCTTATTTTATAGACCATCAGAAACTATGGTAAAATATTTAAATGATGCTAGATAAAGCTATCTCTACTGCTTGGGCAGTTTCTTTACTTCCTTCCATAGTAACATTATGCCAAAGAGGCAGTGAGACAATCTGGAAGTTGCGCCCTATGGTCGCCTTAACCCTGAACAGCGATGATCTCCTGAATGATCTGCGAATCTCTCTCAAGAATAGTTCCTGTTTTTGCCATTACTGGCCTCCTTTTGTAGGCATCTTATTGGTAGTTTTAGCTAGAGTAATTTTTCTTTGGCAAACTTGCCACCTTTTCCGATTCTTCCTGTGCCGATTTCCCTTATACTAATTTGTTTATAACACTCAGCATCGACTCCATAAAACGAAACATCCCCATGACCTACAAGCATTCTAACGCGACCAGTAAGTCTGATGCGTGATACACCGATAATGTTATTATTTATGTATCCAACGTGCCAGTCTCGTCCTTGTTTTTCTGGTTCAAGTACCACATAGTTCCGCCATCCTCCCAATATTGGTATGTGAAAAAGAAATATCCAACGTGAATGAATCACTTTGTCTTTAATGCTCGTGCAATGAACTATGATGGATTCATCAAGATTGACAACATCTGTTTGCGACAATCTCACATTATTCCACCTATGTCCTCTCTGGGGAACTTCCTTGAAAGTTCCAGAAATTAGATACATAAGGGGAATCATCAGGATATCTGCCAGCTTAGCTAGCCACCCAAGAGGCGGCACCATTATTTTAGCCTCCATGATCAACCTCCTCGAATTTTTAATGTACGACAGAAAAGAATAGCATTAAATAGGTCATAAGTCAATATCGATTGGTAGTTTTAATGATAGTAAAAAACGAAATGATTGACTGTCTTATTCCCCAAAATGAGACAGGGGCTGTCCCGTGTTTCATTTGCTTCATTTTGTTCTCCAAAACCCGACCCGACCTCTTTAAATCCCAAGGTTGGACAGGCCCTCGAAAAATCCTTATAATTCCCTATATTCATGGGTTCACAACCGAGGTAGCCCACAATTTTTCGAAAAGTGTTTCGGAACTAAAAATATGGTCGGCGCTAAGCTCCGTTTGTTCTGCATTCCCCCCCATAAAATTCTGATTCCGTACGGATTCGCCACGCTTCGGGGGGGGGGTAAAATAAAAGTTTTTTGCACAAAGTAAGGATTGACTCAAGACGTTTTTGTGAGAAAGTGTGATATTCCCTACACAACACTGACTAAAATTGAATAAAATGTCATAATAAAGCCGTTAATCTAAACAGTTATGAAAATTGTTTCGGGTTTGGAGGTTAGCGTTGATGATTTGATGAAATAAAAATTTATGGAGTTAATCAAAAATTTTCGAAGTATAAATAAAAATGATGTTGTAATCGCCGGGGGTAAAGGTGCATCGCTTGGCGAAATGACACAGATTGGTATTTCTGTTCCGCATGGGTTTGTAATTTTATCAGTTGTTTTTGAAAAATTTTTGGAAGAAACTGATTTAAATGTGCAGATTGACGCTATTCTTGATACGGTTAATCATAAGGAAATTCGTACAGTTGAGTATGCTTCGAAGAAGATTGAGACGTTAATTTTTGGTGCTTTAATACCAAAATACATCGCAGAAGAAATAAAAAAGTCTTTTAAAATGTTAGATTTAGAATATGTAGCAATTAGGTCATCAGCTACTGCCGAAGATTCAGCAAGCGCAACGTGGGCGGGGCAACTTGAAAGCTATCTCAACACAACCGAAGAAAACTTGCTTGAAAATGTGAAAAAATGCTGGGCTTCATTATTCACTTCACGCGCAATTTTTTATCGATTTAAAAAAGATTTGCACAAACAGAAAATATCTGTCGCTGTTGTTGTGCAAAAGATGATTGAGAGCGAAAAATCTGGTATTGCTTTTTCTGTCCACCCTGTCACACAAGATAGAAATCAACTCATTATTGAGGCGGGATTTGGACTCGGAGAAGCAATTGTTGGCGGTGAAATTACACCAAATAGTTATGTTGTTGAAAAAGAACCGAGAAGGATTATTGACATAAACATAAACACGCAGACAAAAGGATTATACAGATTAAAAAATGGTGGCAATAAGTGGGTCGATATTAGCGAACCAAAAGCATCATCGCAAGTATTGAATGAGAAAGAGATTTTTGGATTGTCAGAAATCGTTTTAAGAATAGAAAATCATTATGGTTTTCCGTGTGATATCGAATGGGCGATTGAAAATGATAAAATATATATTGTACAGAGTAGACCGATTACAACATTAAAATTTCAAAAATAAAACTATGAATCCTGAAAAAATTATTAGTCCTGAACAAAGAGAAAAGTATGGCGAAAACATTGAAATGAATGTTTATCTTTTGAGGCATGCGGAGAAACAATCCGGAGAAAATTTAGCTGATACTGTTGGATCGGAAGCCGTGCTATCAGAAAAAGGAGTAAAGGATGCAAAGGAATTTGGTGAACAATTGAGAGAGAAACATCCTGAATTTAAGGGCATAAAAATATATCATAGTGGCTTGGATAGAGCGAAGACAACGGGCGATTTAATTGCTGGCAAGGATTTAAAATATTCCTCAAGAGAAAGAGATTCTTTGATATTAAAAGGGAAAATCACACAAGAGGCATTCAATAAAATTGTTGAAGACGCAAAAGCCGAAGGTGGTAATGAAGCAACAATGATTCAGAAAATTCTTGATACCGACGAAGTCTCTTTAGACGAGGGAAGTATGACATCTAAGGGAATCAGTAAAATTGTTTCCTCTAATATTTTAAGAATGGTTGAGATGAGTAAAAAACTTTTTTCTGACTCAAAAGTTAATGTAGTTTTTGTTTCCCATGCCGGAGTCATAGAGCATTTTTTAGTTGATCTTTTGAAAAAAGAACGCCCCAATTTCGTTGAAGGTGCTTTGGGTGGTGGATTACAATATCTGGAGGGACCGGAAATTTTGATAAAACGCAAAGATAAAAATACGATTGATATTAAAGTAAAATTTAGAGACGAGGAATTTTCCATATCTGAAGATGAGTTAAAATCATTAAGTGGAAAGTAAAATATGAAAAACAAACTTACTTTCATTAAAACATGGGAGGCATCTGGAAATGGTGTTTTTGAACCTGACATGATTGTTGCTAAGGCGTATAAGTCTGTTTTTGCTTCATACAAACCTAAACACTTTCTTTACTACCAGAAGGATAATAAAAACAAACTCGGCGAGGCATACGATGTCCAGGAAGAGATGGATAAATTTAATGAATCTGGGTATAAAGATTTTTCTGATAAGGACTATGTAAAAAAATATTTCAGACACATTTCTAGTGCTATAAGCCACAACAAACAAACTACTTGGATTATCGAGAGAGAAAATCTTGAGGTGATCTCAATGTTAAAGCTTGCTCGGCTTTTTGAGCGAAGCATAGAATCAATGAAAATCAACCTTAGTTATTACCTTGCTTGTCAGCCACAACGCTTTACTCGACTTGAACAATCAATACAAGAGCGACTTTTAGGCTCTATTCCTAAAGATAAAGCAGGTGAAGTCTTTAGAATATTGTCCACTCCAACAGAGACTACTCCACTTGTAGATGAACAAATGGACTGGCTTCGATTGATATTGAGGTTTAAGAAAAAAAAAGTTTCTTTCTTAAATAGAGAATTTAATGAAGCTATATCGATACATCACAAAAAGTATGCAGTTTTGGGTGCTGCCGACGGGAAAGACGTTTGGTCAAAAGATCATTTTGTCACTATAGCAAAAGCAGATAAGCGTTCTATTTCGGCGATCCAATCTGAAATAAGAAAGGTGAGTGCAAGAGGGGAAAAAATTAAAAGACAACAAAAAAATTTAATTAAGGATTATAAAATAAGTTCCAAGGATTACTACTTTTGCGATATGCTAGCAAAAATAGGACATCAAAGATTACTAATGAGGATTGACGGATGGATGCCACTATATGAAGCTATGAAAAAGATGATTCGTGCCATAGCCAAAAAATATAATTATGACCCCGAGCTTATTAGGTTTTGCACTGTCGATGAATTGATAAATTTCTCAAGAGGGAAGCTTATATCGAAAGATTTGTTATTGAAAAGGAAAAGTTGTTTTTTACTCGTTTACAAACATCCAAATACCAAAGTTTTATATGAGGAAGAAGCCGACAAAAAGTTTAGGGGGCTTGTTCCAGTTGAAGATTTTGAAAAAATAGATAATGTTAAGGGTGCCATAGCAATGAAAGGAAAAATATCAGGCAAGGTGCTGTTATTTCAATGGGGCGATGATATGAGTGAAAAATTAAAAAAGATAAAAGATAGCGAAAAAATAATATTAGTAGCGGGACAAACAAGACCACAACTTATGCCACTTATAATTAGGTGTTCGGCTATTGTGACAGACGAGGGTGGTATCACTTCGCACTCCGCGATTGTATCAAGAGAATTAGGTATTCCTTGCATTGTTGGTACGAGAATAGCGACACGAGTATTTAAGGACGGTGATTTTATTGAAGTTGATGCAGATAATGGAATCGTTAAAATTATAAAATAGCCCGCCCGAATTTCGCCAAAACAAATCAGCGGAGCAAGCGGAGGATTCCTCCCTAAACTCTTTCTCCTCCGCTTGCGACATCCGAATTCAAAAAAGAATCAGTCGAGGTTTTACCAAATCCTTCCCCCAAAAATAGTTTTGGCAAAACCTAGTCCACGTTTCGTCCCGTCACAATGCTCAGAAACTTCTTGGGCATAACCCTGAAAGAAAAAACACCCTTTCTTTTTTCAAAAGAAATTTCACCCCCGTCAAAAGAGATATGTAGGGAGTGTTTTTTTGGAGGTTGCCGAGGCTCTGCGAGGCGATTTATTCCTCATCGGGATTGGTTTCAAAAAATGTTAGAATTTTGTACAATGAATACCGCAAAAAGATTATTAGCCTGAGAGACCCGAGGACTGCAAATGATCAATGTTGACATGCCTTAGCTATAAATATATCATTCTAATATAAATTAGAATGATATATTTAATTATGGAATTTAAATGTTGTGCAAAAAATTCTTTGAAATCGGAAGATGTTGCGAAGGCATATGCTTTCTTTCGAGCCGTCTCTGATCCTAATAGATTGAAAATTCTTTGCGTCCTGCAAAACGGCTCAAAGTGCGTGTGTGAGATTGTTTTTGCTGTGGGGATATCGGACAAGCTGGCTTCGCATCACCTTAAGCAGTTAAAAGACACCGGACTTTTAACTGAAAGCCGAGAGGGTAAATTTATACGCTATGCTTTGGATAAAAAAGCAATTAAAGAATATAAGAAAATTTTTAATCAAGTAATTAAATAAATTAAATGAAGATAAAAATTTTGGGTACTGGCTGTGCTAATTGCCAACGATTGGAACAAAACACAAAACAAGCTCTTTTCGAATTGAAAATGGAAGCGGTTGTTGAAAAAATAACCGAAATACAAGATATCATGGGTTACGGAATTATGAGTACCCCAGCTCTTGTGATTGATGAAATCGTATTGATAGCGGGAATAGTGCCAAGCGTAGGTGTTATTAAGGAAAAAATTAGTAATGTAAAATAATGAACATTTTCTATTTAGTGCAACTATTTGCCGATTGGCTGACTTATTCTATTTTCGGCATTACCAAGGAAACGTTACTGGCATCCGCAGTTAATTTTTTTATTTTTGATACGATTAAAATCCTGATTCTTTTGGTCGTGATAATTTTTATTGTTTCTATAATTCGGTCATTCTTGCCTCCGGAAAAAACAAGAAACATCCTTTCGCACGAGAAAAAATATGTTGGCAATATTCTGGCATCGCTTTTGGGTATCATTACGCCCTTTTGCTCTTGCTCGGCTGTGCCATTGTTTCTCGGATTCGTGCAAGCAGGGGTTCCGCTTGGAATAACATTCTCTTTTCTGGTTGCTTCGCCCATGATAAATGAAGTAGCTTTGGTTTTGCTCTTCGGATTATTCGGCTGGAAAATCGCCTTATTATATATTGTTAGTGGGCTTATCATCTCCATTCTTTCAGGAATTGTGATTGGAAAATTAAAAGTTAAAAATTTGGTGGAAGAATTTGTCTACAAAAGCAAATTTAACGGACAATTTCAATTACCACAAATGTCATGGAAACAAAGAATGAGTTATGCTAAAAATTACACAATCGATATTATCAAAAAAGTTTGGATATACATTGTCATTGGAATCGGGATCGGAGCATGGATCCATGGCTATGTTCCGACTGCTTTCCTGGCGCAATATGCAGGGGCGGACAAGTGGTACGCCGTGCCACTGTCAGTTCTCATTGGAATACCGCTTTATTCCAATGCGGCCGGCATCATTCCCTTGGTTAGCGCGCTTACGGAAAAGGGTGTTGCTTTGGGAACAACTCTGGCTTTTATGATGGCAGTGACCGCATTGTCGCTTCCCGAATTTATGATTCTCAAAAAAGTGATGAAAGCAAAGCTCATTATCATCTTTGCTTCAATCGTTGGCCTGGGCATAATTTTTACAGGCTATCTTTTTAATTTTGTTATCAAATAATTTATTTAAAATTTTATAGGAAAAAGAAGGTATTATAAAAAAGACAATTTCTTTTATTTGGTAAATTTGATTAAAGTGGATTTTTGATGACAATTTATAATTTAATTAGAAAATATTTTTTTAAAAATAAATAGGCAAAATATTTTGAAAATGATATTATATAAATAGGCAAATCCGTAGTTAATATTAAAATAAGCAACTTGGTAAAAATATGGCTTTTGATTTGAAAAAATTTAATATTGCTAATAAGGTGAATACTGAAATTAAACAAATAAATCCGATTAACCAAGTTGAATTAGTAAAAAAAATCGATTTTAACGACAGCGGAATATTACATGTTTGGCAGGCGCCGGAATTTGAGGTTTATGAAAAAAGTCGCACCTGGTATTTAATTATCGGCTTGATTCTTCTGGGAATAATAACCTATGCATTGGTTTTTAATAATCCAATCATGGCTATAGTTTTTATTTTAATTGGAGTAGTCGGTTATCTTTATTCGGAAAAACAGCCACGAATTTTAGATTTTGCAATAACGTCAAAAGGAATTTTGGCTGGAAAATATTTATATGAATTTGAAAATATGGATTCTTTTTGGATTTTTTATGATCCTCCACACACTAAGACATTAAGTATCAATATGAGAGTTTCGGCGGTTCCTTTTGTTCATATACCACTGGAAGATGAAGACCCGACGGTTATACGTGATATATTGATTAAGTTTATTCCCGAAGAAAAACAAGAAACCGGATTGCTAGATGCTATTGAAAGATTTTTACATTTGTAATGCCTTATTGATTAGCAAAAAAACCGTGAAAATTCACGGTTATTGCTTTTTTATCACGTTTGTTGTAAATTTCAATCTGGAGTTTTTGTCCTTGTAGCTCAGTGGATAGAGCGTCTGGTTGCGGTCCAGAAGGTCGCAGGTTCGATTCCTGCCAAGGACACATTTTAATCCCACTTTTTCTTTTCAAACGTTTGGTAGAGTAAAGGAAACACGATTAATGTTAAGATGGTGGAAACTGAAAGTCCAAAAATTATTGCCCAAGCTAAACCCTCCCAAACCGGATCGGTAATGATTGTCAGTGATCCGAGAATTGCAGTTAGAGAAGTTAGTATTATAGGGAGCAATCTCACGCGACCAGCTTCCATTAAAGCCTCGTTTAGCGGAATATTTTTTTGCTTAAGTTCATCTAAATACGCCAAGTAGATAATGGCGTTTTTTACTACTATTCCGGCCAGCGCAATTACTCCAATCATGGAAGTGGCGTTAAAATAAGTGCCTCTAATCATTCCTAAAAGAGCGAATCCGAAAAGCACACCGATTAAGGCCAATGGGATGGTTGCCATGATTAAAAGGGGAGTGCCCAAAGATTTTAATTGCAAAACTAACACAAAATATATTAACAATAGAGCCATCGCCATGGCAATGCCCAGATCTCTGAATATTTCTAAAGTTAATTTCCACTCCCCATCAATTTTTATAGATATTTTTTCTCCTTCAAAATTTTCATAAGTTACGCCCAACGGAGACCAGTTAATTATTTCTCCACTGTTGTCAGGGAGTTTATAGTTAAAAAGTTTTGGAAAAAAATCTAGTACTGCATACATGACACTGCGATTTCCCATTTCACCGCTGATATACATGGTTTGTTGACGCTGATCAGTCGTGATTTCGGTTGTTTTTTCTAGATTTTTTTCAATAAGTAATTCAGAAATTGGAACTGACTGACCAGTGAAACTTCTAACGGTTATTTGTTTGAGATCCTCGGACTGGGTGCGTTTTTTTTGATCGAGTCTTAGAAAAATAAATTGTTGCTCGGCAGAGGTTGACTCAGTATCTTTTTGTTCACTAAAGCGCGCAATATTTGATCCGGAAAAAGCAACAGTCAGAGTTTCCGTGATGGTAAGCGGGGCGATGCCCAAACGACCGGCTTTTTCAATATCTATTTGATATTGTTTTTCAAGTGATCGCTGGGGAACGGAATTGGCAATATCGACAATACCGGGAATTTCTTGGACTAGACGTTCTAAATCTTTGGTGACAGTGGCAATTAAATCCGGATTTTCACCTTGAATTTTTAGGAAAAAAGTTGAACGTACTGGCGGTCCGGGCGGATCTTCCACGACGGTTATTTTAGCGTCTGGTTCTGAAATTAAAACTTTTTGAATTAATTTTTCTCGAAGTTGAAAAGCTACTGTTTCCGAAGATTCTTTTCTTGTATCATGGGGGATTAGATTTATTTTTAGCGTAGCTTGATTTTCTTGCGAACGTAAAAAACTTCCTTTGAAAAGACCGTTAAAATCGGATATAGCGGGAGTTGCTATAAAAGATTCCAGACTTTCGATGTTGGGTGTGTTTAAAATTTCATATTCAATTTTTTTAGCAATTTCATTCGTGCGATTATAGGTCGCTGTTTGCGGCATATCTAGATATATATAGAAGTGATCTTTATCGGCTTTGGGTAGCATGCGGAATTTAACTATTTTGAAAGCGGGCAACATTAAAGCAAAAAGTAAAATCAAAAGCGATCCCCAAAGAATCAAGTTTCTTTTTTTGGAATCGTTAGTTAGAATTCCAATTATTTTTGCGTAACCATTTTCAATTTTATGAATTGAGCGCAAAAAAATATTTTCTCGCTCAATAATTTTATGAGAAGAAAAAATTCCAGCCAACGCGGGGTTAACAGTAAATGCAATTAACAGTGAAGCCAGCAGGGTGATGGAAACAAAAAATGGAATTGGTTGCATATACGGACCCATCATTCCCCCAACAAAAGCCATCGGGATAAATGCCAATAATATGGTTATGGTTGACATGAAAACTCCCATGCCGACTTCATCAACAGCTTGTATTATTAGAAGTGATTTGTTTTTTCCGGGATTGTTTTTAATCGTGCGGTGGATATTTTCTATGATAACAATAGCATCATCAACTAATAATCCCAGCGCAAGAATGAGAGCAAAAAGAGTTATGCGGTTAATTGTTTGATCGGCAAATATTCCAACGATAAAAGAAATCAATAGAGTCAGTGGAATGGAAATGGCGACAATTAGTGAATTTCGGATTCCCAAAAAAGCCATTAGAATTATGACAACAATAGCCACTGAAAGTATTAAATGTTTAGTGAGAGTGGATATTTCCTTATTGGCGATTTTTCCATCATCTCTAAGGACTAGAAAGTTTACGGATGAAAATCGGGATTCTTTTTCTAATTGAGAAAGTTTTTTTTGTATCGCTTCAGTTACAGATCCGATGTTTGCTCCCTTGAGCTTGGCTATGGTTACGTAGGCGATTTCTTGAGCGGGTTGATTTTTTTCGGACAATCTAACGGAATTATTTATTTCTCCAGGATTTTTTTCTATTAAAGACACGTCGCTTAATGTCAGTGGTTGGTTTAAATTAGGAGCAATGACTATTTTTTCAATTTCTTCAACTGAGGATGTGTTGCCGTTGATTCGAATTATTTCCGATTCCTGTTCGTTTTTAAGCGCGCTATTGATGTAGGCTCCATTGGCAGATCTGATTGCACCAATAATGTCAGATATCTCCAGTTGGAAATGAGCCATTTTTTCAGCATCTAAAATAACATTGATATTATCAGTTTTTCCTCCAACGATTGAAATTTTGGAAGTTCCTTCAATAAGCTTTAATTCATCGGCCAAATCGAAAGCAAGCGTTCTTAATGCTTGGGGAGTATGAATAGATGATTTAAGACCGATGGTAATGATTGGAATATCATCCGGATCCATGGTGACAATTTCGGGATCATGAGCGCCTAGAGGTTTACGATCCATATTATCGCGCAATTTTTGCGAAAGTGAAATTTTAGCTTTTTCCGCTGAAGTGCCGACTTTAAATTGCGCCATAACCAGACTTTGACCCCCGTCGAATGAATGGGAAGTGAGTTGGTCAATGCCAGTTAACTCACTGATAACGTTTTCCATGGGCTTGGTAATTAATTCTTGGACTTCAACCGCCCTCGCCCCGGGAAAATTAGTGGTGATCATGAATGCTGGCGCTACAATGTTGGGATTATATGATTTAGGAATTATTATAAAGCTGGCAATTCCGATAGTTATGATAAAAAGGATAGATAAAATGTTTAATTCTTTTTTTTGCACAAATAATCTAGCCATTTTTCCGGCTAAGCCTATTTTTTTTGGCGACAATTCTTTTGAATTTATTTTGTTGTTATTCATATTCTTTAGCAGTTATTCCGTTTACTATAAATTGTTGTCCTTCGGTTACGATGCGTTGCCCCTCTGTTAGCCCTTCGGTTATAACAACTCGGTCATTATATTCATTGCCTGTTGTTACACTATGTTTTTGGATTTGATTATTTTCATTAAGAGAAAAAACAATTAAATCTCCCCCCTGGTTAACTATTGCTTTTCGAGGAATGGTTAATGCTTCTTGAGTCGATGGGATAATTATTTCTCCCCGAATAAAATCTCCTAGACGGATTGAGTCGGAATTGTTGGTAATAGAAATTTTTACTAGAGTTTTTAGTGTTTGATTATCAGATCCGGGAGCTATGGCGATTATAGTGGCAGTCAAGGGCGCGCCATTGATATCGAAAAGATTAACAATTGATCCTATTGAAATTTTTCTAGCATCGGTGGCAGTTAAAAATGTCTCTAACTCAAAACTTTTCGTAGAAGCTAGAGTGAAAAGTGGAGCAGAAAAATTAGCAAATCCGCCTGTGCGATTATGCAAGGCAGTGATAGTTCCGGAAAATGGGGCGGTAACAGAAAGGTTGTTTTTCCCTGATTGAGCAATCAATAGATTTCCTTGAGCATTTACTAATTGACCATGAATGGTTTGCAGTTGTAGATCGCGCGATTTTTTAGCGGTTTTGACTGCTTCAGTGGATGTATCCGAATTGTCACTTTCTTTTTCAGCTGCTTCAGCTTGATCAATTAATTGTTCATAATATTTTTCGCTTTCGGATAATATTTTCTTGAGTGATTCAACAGAGGCGCTGGCTGCTTCAACTCCGGCTTGTGCTTGAGGCGAATTAATAATGGCTATGATTTCTCCCTGTTTCACAAAATCGCCCTCTTGTTTGAAAAACCTGGTGACAGTGCCACTGGCCAAAGGAGCAATGTTGGCATGACTAGTTCCCCGAATAAAGCCGGATATTTTAATGGTGGAAAGCGAAGCGCTTTTTTCAACAAGCTGAGTTTTTATTGGGGGAATTTTGGGAATATTTTTTTCGGGGACTGCATTAGTCCAAAATACAATTGTAATAAGAGTACTGATTGTGAGTATCAAGCTAATCCAATAGATTTTACTTTTGAAATATTTTTTTTCCATAATATCTAGTAAAGGGTTAATTTATTAACAAGAAGTTGAAGCTTCTTGATTCCGACTATTTGACATAATACCCTAGGGGGGTATACACTGTCAAGTGCACAGAAGATAATTTTAAAAATTAAAAAAATAATATGCGAAATGAAGGAATAATCGAAAGGGTGATTCAATTAACCGTTGCCAATATCTTGTTTTGGGTAACTTTGATTGGAATTGGAGGAATTTGGAAAATTGTAATGTTTCTATTGACCGGAATGATTGTTGTTTTTGTGTTCAGAGGGTTTTGCCCACTTTATTTTTTTTGGGGAAAAATATCCCAAAATGCTGAAAAAAAACTTACATTAAATCAAATTATTTTTCTTTGGGCATATGCCTTTTTACTTTTGGTGTTAGGATCGAGAGTGTTTTGAATTAGTGATGGGGAATTTTAACGATGGTTTTTTTTAAGAAAATTTAATCAATAAGAAAGGGGTTGCCGATGATTCGGCAACCCCTTCGATTTTAGTCACGGTCTCCTCGGGGGAGACTATTTTCTATCCCTATTGGAAAAAAATGTTTAGGAATTGATTCTGGGGGACTAATTTTTTTAGCCCCTTTTATTATTTCCGCATAATATTCGTTGAAAGTAAAAAAACTTTGTTCATTTTCTATTAATAGGTTGTAAATAGCGGTTCGGGGGTTTTCCCCCTTAGAAAAAATTGGTAAAGCTAATTTCAGACCCTCTTCCAATAAACCTTCGTCAAGCGGAATTTTTTCCATGAATTCCTCCTATCGCCGAGTTTATAGGTGCAATTATTTAATTTATATTTTTAAATTGTCTTTAATTATAGCACAATTTAAACTATATTGCAATAGTATCCAAGGATGATGATTGGTATATAGCGAAAGAGGCTGTCCAATTTTGGACAGCCTCTGGGGGAGTGTCATTGCCTGGTCAGTTTTTTTAGTGAAGAACCGACCATGTGGAAGAGTAGCCCACTGGGAATTTCTCCGAAAATCTCTCGGAGTTTTTTGAACTCTTTATCAATCAAGACAAAACTATTACCTGTCTTGCCTTGGGATACTACCTGGGCAATTCTCTCGGCTTCATGCTTTAAGTTAATTTCTTGAATCATTGATCTGCCTTTCTTTGATAATATTGAGATTAAAGAGCTATTTTTTCAAATTAACGATAGTATAACACATATATAATTTTATGTCCAGGGCAGATAAATCAAGCGGGTAATTTAATTAGTTTTTATTTCTTGGCGGGCAATAACCAGAGCATAAACTTGTCGGACGCCATTTTTCTTGAGTATTTCAGCGCACTGAAAAAGAGTAGCTCCGGTTGTGGCGATATCATCTATAAGTAGAACGGTTTTTCCCTGGATAATAGCTGAATCTTGAATGGAAAAGGCTTGTTGGATATTATTTAGGCGGTCTGGGTGATTTTTTATTTTCATTTGGGCTTGGGTATTTCGGATGCGGACAAGAGTATTTTTTAAAATTGGAATTTCAATTCCCGGGGCAATGGAGGGACTTATTTCTTGGGCCAGTAACAATGATTGATTAAACCCTCGCCAGCGCAGTCTTCGGGGGTGCAATGGAACTGGAATTAAAAAATTTGGCAAAGGCAAAGAGGAAGTTGTTATTTTTTCAACCATGATTTTTCCCAATGGAACAGCTAAATTCTCAATAAAGCGATATTTAAAATCATGAATCAATATTCGAATTATTTTTTCTTGATAAGAAGTACAAACTAATAAGCCGTCCAATGCGCAGTTATTCTTACAAGAAAAACAAGTCTTGCCGTCGGGCGTGATATTTTTTTCGCATAGCGGGCAGGTTTGTGACTCAAGTCGAATTATTTTTGCCAAACATTCATTACAAAGCCAAGTGTCGTTTTTTTGGCAACCACGACAAGTTATGGGAAAAAGCAAGTCTAAAAAAAGATTATGCGCTTTTTTTAATTTTTCATAAAAATTTTCCAATCGGTTGTTTTTTTATTTGGCAATAATTTGATTGTTTTTTAATAAAAGGGAGACTTTCTTCTTATCTGGCGTTGAAAGTATGAATTTGGCTATTTGTGTTTCTAGTAGATCTTGAATATTTTTTCTTACTAAGCGAGCGCCGTATTCAGTCGCCAAACTTTTTTGGGCGATAAAATTTTTAACAGCAGGTGAAACGTTTATGAAAAATCCTTGATGACCGAGTCGGTTGATGAGACTTTCAATTTCGCGTGAAACTATTGTTAGAATATCTTTTTTTGAAAGTGAGTTGAAAATTATAACATGATCAAGACGATTTAATATTTCCGGTTTGATATTTTCAGATAATTTTTTTAGTATTTCTTTGTCTGGCCGTTCAAAGTCGGGGGATATTTTAATTACGCTGTTTTCCTGAGAAAATCCAAAACGGGCATTTCCGGTGAATTCCGAAATTCCTAAATTGGAGGTTAAAATTATAATGGTATTGGCAAAGTTTACTTCACGACCTTCGGCATCGGTAAGTTTTCCGTCTTCGAGTATTTGCAAAAGTATGTTGAGAATATCAGGATGAGCTTTTTCTATTTCATCAAAAAGTATTAAGCTATATGGTCGGTGACGAACTTTTTCAGTCAGTAATCCGCCTTCCCCAAACCCGACATAACCAGCCGGCGCTCCAATAAGTCGGGCGACATTATGTTTTTCTGAAAATTCGCTCATATCTATTTTAATAATGGAATTTTCAGTTGAAAATATTTCTTGAGCTATTATTTTAGCGGTTAGCGTTTTGCCGACACCGGTCGGACCTAAAAAAAGAAATGAACCCATTGGACGGTCGGCATTAGTTATTCCGCTATGGGAGCGCAAGAGAACTTCACTAATTAATCGAATAGCCTTAGATTGACCACTAATTTTTTTTTGTAAATTTTTTTCCAAATCGATTATTTTTAAGTTGGCTTTTTGCGCAACTATTTTTTCTTTCGGAATGCCGGTAATTTTTGCTATTGTGTTGGCGATATCGTTGGCAGTCAGTAACACGGAATTTCCTTTGTTTTTATTGTATTCTTTTTTTAATAAAGAAATTTCTGCTTGCAAATATTTTTCTTTTTTTTGAAAATCCAAAGCTTCTTCATATTTTTGAATTTGAATCAGGCGTTCTTTTTCGGTTAGGATGATTTGGTATTTTTTCTCTAGCAATTTTAATTTTTTTGAATAATCCAAGGAAGCCGGATTAGTTTTTATCGCGGAAGCTGTTTCGTCTAATAAATCAATTGCTTTGTCTGGTAAAAAACGGTCATTGATATATTTTACGCTTAATTCAACGGCGCTACGAATAGCAGATTTTTCGATGGATACATTATGGAATTTTTCATATTGATTTTTTATTTTTTCTAAAATATCAATCGTTTCTTCAATAGAAGGTTCTGGTAATCGTATTGGTTGAAAGCGTCTGGCCAACGCCGGATCCTTTTCAATATATTTTTTGTATTCTGAGTAGGTGGTAGCGCCAATACAATGAATATCGCCACGAGAAAGCGCTGGCTTAAGAATATTGGCCGCATCTAATCCGCCTTGAGAATTGCCGGCCCCAACGATTATGTGGATTTCATCAATAAAAAGAATGATGTTTTTGTTTTGTGAAGCTTCGGTAATGATGTCTTTTAGGCGATTTTCAAATTCTCCACGAAAAGTTGTGCCAGCCACGACCAATGCCATATCCAAAGAAAAAATAGTTTTATCAACAAGATAGCTTGGAACGTTGCCGGAGTTTATTTTTTGACCCAATCCCGCCACAAGGGCGGTTTTGCCAACGCCGGGATCACCTATTAGCAGGGGATTATTTTTATTTTTTCTGCCGAGGATATGTATAAGTCTTTCAGTTTCTTGATCGCGACCGCTAATTATGGTTTTTTGCTTGGCAACTTCTTCATTGATATTGATGCAAAATTGCCCTAAGCTGTTATTTTTTCCTAAATTATTGACTTTTGCGGATAATAATTTAGCATCAGGAAACGACAGGGAGCTTAAGGGATCCGGAAAGGATTCTTCATTGGGAAAAGGACGAGAAAATGTTTCCGGTGTCATTTTTTTCAATGAGGATTTTTTAATTAAATTTTTAATTTCTTCATCGGAAGATTCTATTAAAGCATAAACCAGATGTTCAGTTCCTATATGGGTGGATTTTAAGTTATTTGCCAAAAAATATGCTCGAACAATTATATTTTGCAATTCTTTAGAATAAGGATTTTTAATGGCAAGATTTTTTTTGGCAGTAATTTTTTTGGACTTGCTCGTCAAAGAATCGAAATTTTTTTCTCTAAATCCCATTTCCTGCAGAATATTTGCACCCAAACTACCCCTTTCTAGATAAATGGCAAAGAGCAGATGTATTGGACGCACTGGGTCAGCGGAATGATGACTTGCTAGATCAATCGCTTGCGTCAAGCTTTTCTTGGCGTGCAATGTCATTTTATTGAATATGTCGGATTGTAACATGTAGCTTTACTTTAAATGATTGAAAAACGTATTTAAACATTCTATTTTTATTAATCATGAATGTCAACCGGGGCGTTAGATTTGGATTTTTTAATTTTTTATTTTATTTTAAAAATATTAGTCAGGGATGGTGGTGTGGATAAGTTTGTATTTTTGTATTTTTGTATTTTTATGCTATTGTAATTGTAGCAGAAAAGGTAAAATAAAAATAAAAGTATGTTGGGATTATTCGAAAAGAAAAAAAATCGTTTTGTTGGTATAGATTTCGGAACTTCTTCAGTGAAGGTGGTTGAATTGTCATATAAAAATCAAAAGCCATGCTTGGAAAATTATGGTTGGCTTGATTTGGCTGGAATTTTGCAGTCACCTGAGGATAAGTTGCAAAAAATGATTTCATATGAAGAGAAGCTTAAAACTGCTTTCGGCAATTTATTAAAAAGACTAGAGATAAAAGATAGTTATGTTTATGTGGCTATTCCCGGTTTTAGCGGATTGGTTGTGTTGATTGAATTTCCTAATATGAAAAAAGATGAGGTTGATAAGGCCATTGAATTTGAAGCGCATAAATATATTCCAACTTCAATTGGAGAGGTTTCAATTAGCTGGGAAATTATTAATGATTCTCAAAATCGATCCGATCAGGGCGGTAAAATGGAAGTTTTGTTAGTAGCCGCTCCCAAGAGAGAAATTGAAAGATACAGCTCTTTGTTTGAAGGTACCGGATTGGATATGCAATCGATAGAATTGGAAACATTTTCTATTGCTCGAGCATTGATTGGAGAAAAAAAAGGCAGTCATTTAATAATAGACATGGGGTCACGAGTGACAAATGTCATGCTGGTAAACAATGGAGCAGTGGTTATAAATAGGTCTATTGATATGGGTGGCAATGATATTACCAATACAATCATGGAAAGTCTTAATGTATCCAAGCAAAGGGCTGAGATTTTCAAAAGGGAGGGAAAAGATTTTCTTAATGAAAAGGAGACAGCAATTGTTATTCCAGTGCTGGATCTTTTGGCCGGTGAAGCAAAAAGAATCATGACTTCTTTTAGAGAGAAAAATAATAATGTTAAAATTGATAGGATAATTATTTCTGGCGGTTCAAGCAATTTAACTGGAATTGATAAATACTTTCAAACTATGTTGGGCATGGAAGTTTCTAAGGTTGATCCTTGGGAAGAAATTGTTTGTGATGAAAAAATTATTCCTGATATAAAAAAGATAGGCCCGTCTTTCGTTGTTGCTTTAGGGTTGGCTTTGCGTGGTATAAATGAAATGTATCCAAAAAAATAAATAATAAAATCATTTACAATATTAATCTTTAAAAAAAATGAACAATATCAACCTTTATCAAGGGTCAGGCAGTATGGATCAAAAAAAGAAAAAAACAGTTATGGCTGGTAGCGGTCTTTTTCTTTCAATTGGTATTTTATTAATAGTGGCGCTTTCATATATTGGGCTTAGATTTGTTTCTAAGAATTTAGAAACAAAAAAGACGGAAATGGAAAGTGAAGTGGAGCGAGAAATTGCCAATTTTGGAGGTAGTGATTTAGACAGGATTGTTGATTTTCAAACAAGAGTAAGTGAATCGATTGATAATATAACAGAAAAATTAAATACCAACAAAATGTTATTTGCAATTGAAGATAGTGTAGTGAAAGGAGTTTCTGCCGTATCCCTCCTTTGCGCTAACGGTGATTCTGCTAGTCCGGTTATTAGCATGGGAATGATGACGGGGGATTTTTCTGCGATAGCCCGACAAGTTCTCAGTTTTAAAGAAAATAAGTCATTTTCTAATGTTTATGTGGAAAAAATGTCAAGAGGTGAAAAAGGAATAGAATTTACAGTTAAAGCTACTTTTATTAAATAAAATAAAAAATAAAATTTCCCGTTTTCGACTTAAGTGTCGCAATGGGAAAGTAAACAAAAATGAGATTGAAAATATTATTTTTTCCGGCGATGTTATTTTTATCAATAGTTATGTTTATGTGGTTCGTGTGGCCTGAAATAACTAAGATAAAAAGTATTTCCAAGGAAAGCGAAGTGGTGGAAAAAAAATTAATTTCAATGAAGGAAAAAAAGGATAAGGTTAAGAATTTAGATCAGAGTCTTGGAAAAAATTCCGATAAGGAAAATTTCATTTTAAATTATCTGCCAAAAAGCAGGAATGATGAGAAAATGATCCATTCCGTCAGTCGATTAGCCGTCGCCGCCAACGTTTCATTGATTGGCGTATCAATTGAAACTAGCGGTAATAAGGAAGAAGATTTGATTGAAGATGAAGTTCCCACTAGTGGCAAGCTTTTTAATGCTAAAGATGCTGGATCTGTCGAACTTGGAGCGGATGGCGCTTTGCAAACAGAATTACCAGTCAACATTAAAAGCATGATTGTGAAAATTTCTGTTATTGGTAATTATGATAACATTAAATCTTTTCTTGATGGAATGGGAAAAATGGGTGTAATGAATGGTGTTAAAGATGTAGATATTTCTGTTGAGACTCAAGGCACTGATGATAATCCAGTGAATCCGGAAATGTTAACAGCTGATATTACGGGTAACTTCTATTATTTAAAAGAAATGTGTGCTAAAAATAATTATAATTTAACGATTTTAAATTCCTCCGAATTTGATTTTTCTCAGTTTGAAAAAATAAAACAACATGTTTCGCAAGACTTTTCGACCCTAGAAATAGGCGAGCGTGGAAATAGGAATCCGTTTGTAGCTTTCTAGTGAATTAATCAGATTTGCATTTAGGTTGTTGATTATTTAATGAAACATAAAAAGGCGATGGTTTTAGATAATAAAGCTTCAGATAAAAAAGGTGTTACTCTGAAAGTTGATGAAAATGCCTTATTGGAAGATTTAAAAAAGCATGCCGATTCCCTCGGTATGCCTTATTTGGAGAGTGTTCCTAAAATAAAAAAAGATGCTTTGGGTATAATAACTGAAGATTTGGCCAGAAAATATCGAATGGCTGGATTTGAGAAAAATGGCAAATCAATCAAGCTTTGCATGGTTGATCCGGGTAATTTCGAAGCCCTTAATATTATAAGGTTTATTTCTGAAAATTCTGGCTTGGAATTTGAAATATATTTAACAACCGAAACTGTTTTAACTGAAATATTGCGGCAATATGGGGCTAGCGCTGAAAAAGTTATTGCAGAAGCAGTAAAATCTCTCAAAGAAGATGATGATAGTGAAACCTTAAACACTGGCAATAAGCACAAGGGAAATGAAGAGGAAAATATCCAAGAAGCTCCGGTAACTAAGTTGCTTAGTGTTATTATTCGACACGCTATTGAAGGAAAAGCTAGTGATATTCACATTGAGCCAGTGGATAAGGAATATCGAGTAAGATTCAGAGTGGATGGAGTTTTACATTCTTCTTTAGTTGCCCCAAAAGAAGTTGGCCGGGCAGTTGTTTCCCGAATAAAAATATTATCTAATCTTAAAATAGATGAAAAAAGAAAACCGCAAGATGGTAGATTTAAGATTATTGAAAATGATAAAAATGTGGATTTTCGCGTATCGACTTTCCCAGTGGTAGATGGGGAAAAAGTAGTTATGCGTCTTTTGGATAAAGATGATAAGGAAGTTGGAATAGATGCCCTGGGGCTGATTGGAAAAAGTCGTGAGATATTAGAGCGTAGCATTAAAGCCCCTTACGGGATAATTCTAATTACCGGTCCGACTGGAAGTGGTAAATCAACCACGTTATATTCTTTTTTACAAATATTAAACGGAGAAGATCGAAACATAGTTACATTGGAAGATCCGGTTGAATATTCAATAGAAGGCATAAATCAAAGTCAGGTTAAACCGGAAATAGGTTATACTTTTGCCAATGGTTTGCGTTCTATTCTTCGTCAAGATCCGAATGTTATAATGGTTGGTGAGATTCGTGACGGAGAAACTGCTGAATTAACCATTCATGCGGCACTAACTGGACATTTGGTTTTTTCAACATTGCATACCAATAGTTCAATCGGAGCAATACCGCGTCTTGTTGATATGGGAATCGAAGCTTTTTTATTATCATCTTCATTGCAAGTGGTTGCTGCTCAACGTTTAGTACGTAGGATTTGCGAAAAATGTAAAGAGGAGATGCATATTCCGGCAACCATGATTAAAAGCGTGGAAGAGGAATTAAGTAAAATAAATCCGAAAGAAATTGAAAAATATAATATTAAGCCAGGTGAAGAAGTTAAATTTTATCATGGCAAAGGTTGCGAGGCTTGTGGCGGAACTGGCTATAAGGGTCGAGTGGCTATTTATGAAGCATTGGAAATAGACAGTGAATTGAAAGAAATAATTTCTGAAAAAGAAGGCGGTGAAGCTCAAATTGAAAATTATGCGAAAAAAAATGGCATGATAACGATAAGACAGGATGGAATTCTAAAAGCTTTATTAGGCATGACAACTCTTTCTGAAGTGGAAAGAGTAACAAAAGGCAGTCTTTCAGTTGGAGGAGATGTGGATGATGACAAGGGTTAGCTAGGTCAGTTCTTTTATTATTTAATTTAAATTTTTAATTTTCAAAAATGACCGAAGAAAAAAAGAAGATAATGTTAGTGGAAGACGATGCTTTTATTAGAGATATATATGAAGTTAAATTCAAACAAGATAATTTCGATGCAGTTTTAGCTGAAAATGGATTAGATGCAATTAAAAAATTAGAAAATTTTTTACCGGATTTAGTGTTGGTGGATATAGTTATGCCTTATATGGATGGAATAGATTTTTTGCAAGAATTTAGAAAAAATGAAAAATGGAAAAATATACCAGTAATTATGCTTTCAAATCTTTCCGATAAAAAACAATTAGATGATGTCGCAGTATTTGGAGTTAGTGAATATTTGATAAAGTCACATTTTACTCCTTCAGAAGTGGTTGATAAAATAAATAGATTGTTGCACAAATAAATTTCTGTTATAATTATAATATGATTTGATTCACAACTATTTTATTCAGAAGCTTCGTTGGTATAATTTAAAATAAAAATAAAAAAATGACAGTTGAGCATGGCGAACAAAAAATAAAAAATCTTTTAAGAATAGTTGCGCAACAAAATGCTTCCGATCTTCATTTAGTGGTTGGGCGATATCCAACAGTGAGAATTGATGGAAAACTCATTCCACTTTCGCAGGAGAATATTTTAACCGTGGAAGATACCAAGACTTTGAGTGAAGCGATAATGACTGAAGATAATAAAAAAGAATTGGCGGAAATGGGTCAAGTTGATTTTTCTTATAATTTTAATGATAAAGTTAGATTTCGTGTTAATGTTTTTTATCAAAAAGGAAATGTTAGTCTAACGATGCGCTTAATTTCCAGTAAAATCAGAAATTTGGAAGAATTGAATTTGCCTTTAATGCTTTATGAATTTACTCGTTATTCTCAAGGACTTCTTTTGGTAACCGGTCCGGTGGGTCATGGGAAATCTACGACTTTGGCGGCACTGATAGATTATCTTAATCATAATGAAAATAAACACATAATAACCATTGAGGATCCGATTGAATATATTTATGAACAAGATAGGTGCATAATAAATCAACGGGAAGTTGGTCGAGATACACATTCTTTCGGAGATGGTGTGCGTGCGGTTTTTCGTGAAGATGCTAATGTGGTGTTGATTGGAGAATTAAGAGACCTTGATACGATCAGTACGGCAATGACGGCCGCGGAAACAGGTCATCTTATTGTGGCAACTTTGCACACTAATTCGGCAGCTCAGACTATTGATCGTATCGTGGATGTTTTTCCAGCACATCAACAAAATCAGGTTAGGTCGCAATTGGCTAGCGTACTTTTGGGCGTAGTTTCTCAACGCTTAGTGCCAAAGGTTGGTGGCGGGAGAATTCCAGCTTTGGAAATTTTAATAAAAAACAATGCGGTGGAAAATTTAATCAGAGAAAACAAAACTTATCAAATAGATTCAGTAATTGAAACGAGTTTCAAGGACGGCATGATTTCAATTGATAGGTCTTTGGCAAGTTTGGTTCAAAGGGGAATTATAACAGCTGATGATGCTTTTGTTTATGCGGGTAACAGAGAGTATTTTCAAATGTTGATAAGTAGTAAAAAATAAAAATATTCGACAAAATATCGTATGAAATTTAATTTTCAAGCAAAAAATCCAGGGGGAGATATTCGAGAAGGAAAAGTTGAAGCTCAAAATAGGGAAGAGGCTATTTTAGTGCTTCAAGGAAAAGGTCTTATTCCAATGTCATTGGAAAAAGAAGATGACTCATTGAGATTTGGTTATAATTTTGAAAAAATATGGACCGGAGTTGATCAACAAGAGTTGGCGGTTTTTTATCGTCAGTTTGCAACCCTGGTAGATGCTAAAGTTTCTATTACTTCAGCGCTTAGGGCGATTGAGGAGCAAACAGAGAATAAGTTTATGGGATCAGTCTTAACTGAAATGATAGGCGACGTGGAAGATGGAATGTCTCTTTCAGAAAGCATGTCTAAACATGACCGGGCTTTTTCTCCGTTGGCTATTAACATGATTAGGGCTGGTGAAATATCAGGAAATTTGCAGAAATCCATTATGTTTATTGCAGATAACACCGAAAGGTCTTATCAATTGAATTCTAAGGTTAAATCCGCTTTGATGTATCCAGGATTTGTTCTTTCGGCGGCAGTGATTATTGGTTTTATAGTTTTTACTGTTATATTGCCGAAACTCACCAAGATATTTAATGATATGGAGGTAGATATTCCTTGGTATACGGCCTTTTTAATGAATGCCGGGAGTTTTATGCAATCTTATTGGTGGGCGGTCTTGGTTTTGTTAACTGGCGGGATAATCGGTGCGATTTATTACATTAAAACAGATTCAGGAAAAGAAGAATTCGATCAAATAAAACTTAAGATACCGATTGTTAAAAAAATGTTCAAGTTTATGTATATTTCTAGATTTTCAGAAAATCTGGCAGTGTTATTGGAAGGAGGTATTCCGATAGTTAAAGCCTTGATAATAGTTGGTGATATTGTGGATAATAGCGTGTATAAAAAAATAATTGTCAAAGCTTCCGAGGAAGTAAAAACTGGCGGAGTGATGAGCGGGGTGTTTCTTAAGCATTCTGAATTTCCGCCCATTTTAGGAAAGATGATAAAAGTTGGAGAAGAAACTGGAAAAATCAGTGAAGTTTTAAAAAATATTTCCGCTTTTTATGAACAGGAAATAGATCGTATGACCAAAAATATGACCGCTTTGATTGAGCCGATATTGATTGTTGTATTGGGAATAGGTGTGGCTATTTTGGTATTTGCTATTTTGATGCCGATATATAGTTTGACCGGACAAATAAAATAATGAAAAAAGAGAGATTTTGAATTAAATCGATAAAAGAATTGGTTTATAGTAATAAATTGAAAAATAAGCAGAAAAAAAATGAAAAATGGCGGGTTCAGACAAATTTGGCCTGACACTTTGCATTTTTAATTTTACTGCTTTGTAGGAAAGGAGGTGTGAATATGAAAAAATATACAAAAAGAGGTTTTACATTGATTGAGCTTTTGATCGTGATTGCTATTATTGGAATCTTGGCTTCAATTGTGTTGGTTTCTTTGAATAGCGCCAGAACTAAGGCTAGAGATGCTGAATTTAAATCTCAAGCCTCAGCTATACACGCAGCACTCATTATTGAATGTGACGCTTCAGCGCCTAATATTGCCGGCATCACTCTTCCGGCTGGAGCTGCTTGGGGTACGACTCCAACGTGTGGTGCTTCCGGGATATCTGTTAGTGGTGTTCTTAATCCAGGAGCTACTGGAACAACCTGTACTAGCGCAACTATAAGCAATACGGGAGTTGTGTTTGCTGGTTGTTAGTTATGTTTTGTGTGAATCAATTTTCACTTGCCAATAATGATTATTGGCAAGTGGGCTGTTGATTTAATATTTTTTTTGAATGTTTTTAGTGGGACATTTTATTTATGGATTTGTATATACAAAGAAAAAAAGCATTTACGCTAATTGAACTTTTAATCGTAATTTCAATTATCGCAATTTTAGCTTCAATGGCATTAGTTAGTTTGGAGCGGGCTCGTGATAAGGCTCGTGATGGTTCATTTAAAAGTACTGTCAGTAGCATGAGTGCGGTTATGTTGATGTGTTGCAATGATAATGGCATAATTTCACCAAAAAACATGGGAGCTGGCGGGGCAGTGCAAATTTGCAATCCCAGCTTAAATTCAACCTATCCGGATGATGAGGCTACTGGCAGGGTTAATATTAATTCAGCTTGTGCAAATGGAAATTTTCAAGTAACCGTAACTCCTGGCACGCAAAATCAAGGCAATTGCATTAATGCCATGATAAATCAGACAGGCGTGGTCGGTTATACAGGATGTTAACGGTTAATAGGCGCGGGTTTTAAAAAAAATAAAAAAACAAAGAATATGACAACAATATTTTTTATACTTGGATTAATAATCGGCAGTTTTTTAAACGCAGTGGTTTATCGCCTTAAAACAGTGGAATCTCTCTGGGAACGTTCGCATTGTCCGGTTTGTAAGAAAAAAATACGTTGGCATGATAATATTCCGTTGCTTTCTTTTCTGTTGCTTTCTGCTAAATGTCGTGATTGTGGAGAAAAAATTTCATGGAGCTATCCGACAATGGAGTTTGGGGTGGGAGTAATTTTTGCTTTGGTGGGAAATAGTTTTTTTTCTTTAGAAAATTCAGTTTCTTATTTGCCGACATTATTTTATTTGATAATGTTTTCATTGTTGGTGATTATTTTTGCTTACGATTTTAAATATATGGAAATTCCCATGTTAGTCTTTTGGATTGCGGTTGGAATAGCGGGAGTTTATTATTTAATGATTTATTCCGGGTTAGTAAATCAATCAGTTCAGAATTTTCATCCGGGTGTTTTTTCTGCCGTGGTTTCGGGAATTATAGCTTTTGTTTTCTTTTTTGCTTTGGCGCATTTTTCCAAGGAAACTTGGATGGGCTATGGTGATGCCTACGTGGGTTTTTTAGTGGGTTTTTTAGTGGGTTGGCCGGAAATATTTGTTTCACTGATGCTTTCGTTTACGATTGGCGCAATTTTTGGAATAAGCCTGGTTTTTTTTGGAAAAAAGACAATGAAAAGTCAAGTTCCGTTTGCTCCATTTTTAGTGATTGGATCTTTTTTGGCGATATTGTTGCCAAGAATATTTCCCCAGCTTCAGTTTTTTCCATTTTATTTTTAAAATTGAAGGTTTTTTGAAATTAAGTTTATGGATAAAATAAAGAAGATAAAAAATGTAATCAAGAAAAGAAAAGGATTTACGTTAATAGAACTGTTATTGGTAATGGCTATAATAGCCATGGCCATCGGACTTTCTTTAATGTCATTTGGCGACTCTAAATCTATTGATGAGGTGGATGTGGCAGTTAGGAATTTAGCAAGTTTAGTTCGGGAGGCACAGAATAATTCATTGACTGGTAAACAACAAGTTTGGACTGGTACATTATCGAATATGTGCTTGAATGGATTGGAGTGGGATGGTAATAATGTAAACGACAGTGCATTTACCGTTTTTTCTTATGTTTCGGATTTTCCTAATGCCTGCGCATTGGCTAATGGTCGAGTAGATGTTCGAAGCGAGACGATGAAAAATGTTAATGTGGATGCAGTTGATAATTCCCCAGGAGCGTCTGTTTTTTTTGCTGTTCCTGACGGGGCAATTTCCACTAATGGTTTTGCTCTTATTGGTGGAGTGGCCAGTACGGCAAAAATAAAAATAACTTCAGTTAGGGATAGTTTGATTTATGGACTGGTTTGTGTTTATCCAACTGGTCGGGTAGAAGAAGTCATAGGATCAGCTAATTGTCCTTAAGAAGAATAAAAAATGAAAAAAATATTAACTAAAAAAACAAAGAAAGGTTTTTCATTACTAGAGGTGATAGTGGCTCTTTTTATATTATCGATAGGCATTACCGGAATGTTGTCTTTAATTGTTTTTTCAATTAATAATTCACGGGAATCTCGTGATATTATCGTTGCGTCTCAATTAGCCCAAGAGGGTGTTGAATTGGTTCGAAACAGAAGGGATAGCAACGTGGTGGCTGACCCAACTGATGTTTTTTTAGGAATAGATGCTAATAATAATTGCCGTATTGATCCGGTCATGCCAATCGCGAATGCTCCAGCTTGTTCACAAACTGTTTTTGTTTTAAATCAAGCAATAACCGGTGGTATTTATCGTTTTGTGCATTCAGCTGGAACTGCCACTAAATTTTCTCGAAAAATCATAATAGAAGAATTATCTAGCGAAGAAAGATTAATCAGAAGCTTGGTTTATTGGGGCTTAACTAATCCAGCAGCTGATGGCAGCAATTGTTCCAGTATAAACAAATGTGCCTATGCGGAAACTATTTTAACCAGCTGGGGACAGGAATAAATATTAAAAAAAGTATGTTATTAATTTTTAAAAAAAAGAAAAAAAATATCAATAATAAAAAAAAGCTTCCAAGCAAGGGTTTTTCATTGATTGAGGTTTTAGTGGCATTACTTGCTTTTTCTATTTTAACATCGGCAGTTGCTGGGGTTTATATGGGGTTTTTAGAAGTGCAAATAAAATCCAAAGAATCACAACGTAATTTGGAAAATGGTCAGTTGGCGTTAAACAGTCTGGCTAAATCATTAAGAACGGCTAAAATTATATCTCCGAATACTTCTTCGGTTGTTTCAACTATAAGATTTTTTGATTATTCTAAGGTTTCTGTGGGCAATGCTTGTTTGGAATATCGGGTAAGTGGTGGAAATTTGGAAATGAAATCAGCCTCTTTAACTGAAGGTAACTGTACTGCGGCAGCTAATTTGGGACCATCGTATGTTTCTTTGATTAATGGGCGTGTTTATGGCGGATTTTTGGTTACTTTGCCGGGAACTACTAGTACCGGGAAGGTTACTGTTTCCTTGCAAATTTGTCCCAAGGGAAGTACTACCTGCAATGCAACTTCCAATGATTCGATGAAAATACAAACTTCGGTCGCCTTAAGGGTCAATTGATTTTTTGTGTAAATTAAATCCAAAAAAACTCTTCAAAAAAAGAGTTTTTTTGGATTGGAAGATGTGATATAATTATTTTTATAAAGCATTTTCAATAAAAAGTATCATCTAAAATATTTTTTTATCAGATATGGGGAAAACACAAATAAAAGAAAGAATTGCTAAGCTTAGGCGGGAATTAGATAAGCACCGGCACTTATATTATGTAAAAGATAATCCTCAGATAGATGATTCGGTGTATGATTCTATTTTTGAAGAGTTGCAAAAACTAGAACAAGAAAATCCCGAATTGATTATTCCGACTAGTCCTACGCAAAGAGTGGGGGATAGACCACTGAAAGAATTTAAAAAAGTTCGCCATATTGTCAGGCAATGGTCATTTGATGATATTTTTGATTTTGAAGAACTGAAAAAATGGGAACAGAAATTGATTCGGCAAATTGAAAAATCTGACTTAGCCCCAAATTATAAATCACAAATTAAAAATCGTTTAGAATATTGTTGCGAGATTAAGATTGATGGACTCAAGATTATATTGACTTATGTGAAAGGAAAATTTATACAAGGATCAACACGTGGCGATGGAGTTATTGGTGAAGATATTACTCAAAATGTTAAAACTATCAAAAGTGTCCCATTGGAGCTGGGTGAGGAGATTGATTTAATTGCAATAGGTGAGTGTTGGTTGGGAAAAAACGAATTAGAAAGGATAAACATGGAAAAAAAGAATAATGGGGAGGCGCTTTTTGCTAATACTCGAAATGCTGCGGCCGGCACAATGCGACAATTGGATTCTAAAATTGCAGCCAAGAGAAAGTTAGATTGTTTTATTTATGATATCGATAAAATTAGCTCAATGGTTCCGCTAACTCAGATTGAAGAATTGGATTATTTGGAAAAAATTGGTTTTAAGGTTAATCAGTATCGAAAATTATGCAATAGCGTACAAGAAGTGGAAGATTTTTATCGTGATTGGATAGAAAAGAAAGGTCAACAAAATTATGAAATAGATGGCATAGTAATTAAAATCAATTCTAAAGATATTCAAGACGCTTTGGGCTATACCGGGAAATCGCCAAGGTGGGGGGTAGCGTATAAATTTCCAGCGCAAAAAGTGACGACGATAGTAGAAGATATATTGGTGCAAGTTGGCAGGACAGGAGCTTTGACACCGGTGGCTCATTTGCGTCCAGTCAGGGTAGCCGGTTCGCTTGTTAGTCGAGCCACTCTGCACAACGGTGATGAAATCAAGAGATTGGATGTGAGAATTGGAGATACGGTGATTATTCAGAAAGCAGGCGATATAATTCCGGAAGTTGTTGAAGTTATCAAGAGTTTACGCACAGGAAAGGAGAAAATTTTTCAAATGCCCTTGATTTGTCCAATTTGTAAGGGCAAGGTTGAAAGAAGGGATATTGGAAAAGGAGTGGAAACCAGTGCGGCTTATTATTGCAATAATCCTAAATGTTTTGCCATAGAAAAAGAAAAATTAATTCATTTTGCTAGCAAAAAAGGGTTTAATATTGAAGGCTTGGGCGAAAAAATAGTAGAGCAACTGATAAATGAAGGAATTATTTCTAATATGGCTGATATTTTCGAGCTTAAAAAGGGAGACTTGGAACCTCTGGAAAGATTCGCGGAAAAATCAGCAGAGAATTTGATTTTAGCCATTGAGGCCAGCAAAAAAATATCGTTGGAAAAATTTTTATATTCTCTGGGAATGCGTCATGTCGGAGAGGAAACTGCAATATTGATAGCATTTAATGCAAATAATTTTTCAACTAAATTTGAATTTGCCAATGATTGGAAAATAGAAAATTTAAAAGATGTTATCCGACACTTTCCAATGATAAACACAGAACAATGGATGAAAATTAAAGGAATCGGCGAGAAAGCCGCAAGGAGTATCGTGGAATTTTTTACAAATAAGGAGAAAATTCAACAATTAAAAAGAATGGAAGAATTTGGTGTGAAATTGGATTTTTCTTTAACGCAAAATTCTGATCATAAATTACAAGGAAAAACATTTGTATTTACCGGTGAGATGATTAGCTTTACAAGAGACGAAGCAAAAGATATCATAAGAAAAGAAGGTGGCAATGTTTCGTCTTTGGTGAGTGTGAAAACTAACTATGTGGTGGCGGGTAAAAACCCGGGATCAAAATATAATAAAGCAGTTCAGCTCGGAGTTAGGGTGCTTAATGAAGAAGAATTTAAGGACATGATTGGAAATTAGTTTCAAAATTTATCTAAAATTAAAAAATTGGGAATTTAAAAATAATTTATTATGTTAGACAAAAAAGAAATAGAACATATTGCCAGTTTGGCTCGTATTAGTTTGCGTGAAGATGAAATCGAAAAATATCAGCAAGATCTTTCGGCGGTTTTAGGTTATTTTGATAAATTGCAAACACTGGATACAAGCAAAATCGAACCGATTGGGCATATAACTGGAACACAAAATATTTTTCGATCGGATTTGCTAATGGATTTTGGTACTATTGGTAAGCAAAATATTTTGGAAAATGCACCTGAAACGAAAGATGGATATATTAAAGTGAAAAGTATTTTATAATTGAAAAAATTTTACAATGATTAAAGAATTTCATGAAAAATTAGTTAATAAAGAAATAACCTCAGTTCAACTTACAGAGCGATATTTTGAAATTATAAGAGAAAAAGATGATAAGCTCGGTGCTTATTTAACATTAACTGAAAAATTAGCATTAGAGCAGGCTAGATTTGTGGATGAAAAAATTTCACGCGGAGAAAAAATAGGCTTATTGGCTGGAATTCCGTGTGCGATTAAGGATAATATTTGTGTAGATGACGTAAGAGTTACGGCTGGTTCGAAAATATTAGATAACTATATTTCGCCTTATGATGCAACAATTATTACTAGGTTGAAAAAAGCTGGTGCGGTAATTTTGGGTAAAACTAATTTGGATGAATTTGCCATGGGATCTTCTACTGAAAATAGCGCTTATCAGGTAACTAAAAATCCAAATGATATCAATAGGGTTGCCGGAGGATCTTCGGGCGGTAGTGCGGCGGCTGTAGCCGCTGGAGAAGCAATTTGGTCACTAGGCTCCGATACTGGCGGATCAATTCGTCAGCCAGCGTCTTTTTGTGGAGTAGTGGGTCTTAAACCAACTTATGGCAGAGTTTCTCGCTATGGTTTAATTGCGATGGCCTCCAGTTTGGATCAAATTGGTCCATTTGGAAAGACGGCAGAAGATTGTGCTATTGTACTTTCTTGTATTTCTGGTCAAGATAAAATGGATGCCACCACAGCACAAAGTGCGGATAAAAGATATGAAGATTATCTGGTTGGCGATATTAGTGGTAAAAAAATCGGAGTGCCAAAGGAATATTTGGAAAATTTGGATGGTGAAATAAAAAATATTTTTGAAAAATCAATCGAAAGATTTAAATCTTTGGGAGCAGAGATCGTGCAAATAAGCTTGCCACATAGTGCCTACGCTTTAGCGACTTATTATGTAATTATGCCATCGGAAGTTAGTTCGAATTTGGCTAGGTTTGATGGAATAAGATATGGCTTAAGAATAAACGATGAATCTAAAACGAAATTTGCTCAAGAAAATTCCATGGATCGTAGTCTTTTGGAAACATACATGGATACGCGGGAGTTCGGTTTTGGAGCTGAGGTAAAAAGAAGAATAATGCTGGGAACATATACCTTAAGTAGCGGATATTATGATGCTTATTATCTCAAGGCGCAAAAAGTCCGAACACTTATTCGCAAGGATTTTGAAGATGCTTTTGAAAAAGTTGATTTTATTTATTCGCCAACTGCTCCAGAAGTTGCTTTTAAGTCAGGTGAAAAAAATCAAGATCCCCTAAAGATGTATTTGTCGGATATCTATACTGTTACGGCTAATTTGACCGGTGTCCCAGCCATATCATTTCCAATTGGAACAATAAATAAGGATGGTGCGGATCTTTCCGTTGGAGGTCAATTGATGGGAAAATGGTTTGATGAAGAGGGTTTGCTTAATGCAGTTCACACTTTCGAAGTGGGTATTATCTAAAAAATGATTTTTTGATTTATTATTTTTCTCAATTATGAATTTTAATTTTGAAAAAACTGAAGAAACCGTCAGTTCAACAGAAATTCTTTTTAATGTGGCGCTACAGATTTATAATTCGACCTTTTTTGATTTTATTAAATTTTTTTTAGCAGTGTACGTGTTGGTTTTATTGGCGGATATTATCTTGTTATTTATTATGAAAGGAGTTGGTTCGGATATTAGAAAAGGTTTGCGTGGCATGGATATGCCGATAGTTTCCAAGAGCAGAATGGAAAAGAAATGGGCTAAAGTTAAAGCGCGCCTGGAAAGTAATAGTATTTCTCAATATAAGGTTGCTGTTTTGGAAGCTGACGCCGTGGTGGATGAAATGCTTTTAAAAATCGGATATAAAGGTAATAACATGTCGGAAAGATTGGAACAATTAGGTTCGGGACAATTGGACTATAAAGACGATCTTTTGGAAGCGCATCAAATTAGGAATAAAATTGTTCATGATGAAAATTTTGTTGTCGACAAGGAATTAGCGGAAACAACAATAGAGATCTATGAAAAATTTTTACGTTACCTGGAATTTATTTGATGACCTGAAAATACGAAAAAAATTAATCGGGTTTAAATTTTCATTATTATTGACAAGGTAAAAAAAAGTCGTATAATTAAAAATACTTGCAAAAGTCCGATTTTAATAAAGTGTGGACGAATTGTTTTATTATATCGCGGGGTGGAGCAGTCCGGCAGCTCGCGTGGCTCATAACCACGAGGTCACAGGTTCGAATCCTGTCCCCGCAACATGTTACCCAAAACCCAAATCCATATCCAGATTTTATATATGCCAGGTTTTAATTTTAGTTATGGGTTATGGGAATTACGCCAGGGTAGCTCAGTTGGTTAGAGCACGGGACTCATAAGCCCGGGGTCGTGAGTTCAAATCTCACCTCTGGTACAAAATCATGCAAGCATACGACATGAAGCATGTAACAAATCCAACATTGGAAATTTGCTACATGCTACATGTTATATGATACGGGGGCGTAGCTCAGTTGGTTAGAGCGACTGCCTGTCACGCAGTAGGTCACCGGTTCGAGCCCGGCCGTCCCCGCAGCACAAAAGACCTTAATTAATTAAGGTTTTTTATTTTTTTAAGGAAAGAACGAGATTGAATTGATGGTTGCGATAATAAGAAATTAAAATTATTTTTCTGTTTAAAATTTGAATTTTGATTAAAGATATATTTTATTAATAAGAATTAATAAAAACCTTGCTTTCACCTTTAAATAACGCTATAATAATTAAGTAAAAAATAAATAAAAATATTCAGGCGCATATGACACTTAAATCATACCTTTGGGGAATGAGAGTGAGCACTTTTTTTGCTTTAGCCAGTTGTGTTTTGGTGGTATATTATATTGATCCGACAAAATCCGGATTTATGGGTCAATTGTTTTTCTATGTGAGTACGTTTCTTTTTTTGGCTGGTTTATTTGTCTTGTTTTTTACTTGGGCTGGAAAAAGAAATGAGGAAAATGAAAACAGTATTATTCATATTGGCGTTAGTTTTCGTCAAGGAATATTATTGTCAGTATTGATTTTGGTTTTGTTGTTTTTTCAACAAAAAAGAATATTGACCTGGTGGGACGGATCATTGGTGGTAGCTGGAATATTTTTGATAGAATTATATTTTTTGTCGCATAAAAAATGATATATAAAATTTTAAATTAAAAATTCAAGATTTACGTAGTATGGCTGAAGACAAAGGAAAAGTGAATAAAAATGAATATGGAGCTAAATCCATTCAAGTTTTGGAAGGCCTGGATCCAGTTAGAAAAAGACCAGGTATGTATATCGGAGGCACTTCTTTGGAAGGATTGCATCACCTTATCTGGGAAGTAGTGAATAATTCAATCGACGAGGCCTTGGCGGGACATTGTACTGATATCAATATCAAGCTCCTTCCTGACAATGTCGTTGAGATTAGTGATGACGGTCGAGGCATTCCAGTGGAAATGCATCCACAAACAAAAAAATCAACCTTGGAAACAGTGTTGACGGTTCTTCATGCTGGCGGAAAATTTGGCGGTGATGGCTATAAAGTTTCAGGCGGATTGCACGGCGTAGGAGTTTCAGTGGTAAACGCTCTTTCTGAATGGACTAAAGTGGAGGTAAAAAGGGAAGGCAAGCTATGGATACAAGAATATAAACGAGGAAACCCTCAATATAAGGTAAAATCAATCGGTAGCGCAAAAAACACTGGAACAAAGGTTGTTTTTAAGGCGGATTCAGAAATATTTCCGGAAATAAAATATTCTTGGACTAAGATTTTGGATTATGTTAGGCAACAAGCTTATCTCACTAAGGGCGTAAAGATTGTAGTAGAAGATTTACGGGGAGTTTCTAGTGAAGAGGATGAATTTAAAGCCCGAAGGCATGGGTTTTATTTTGATGGAGGAATTATTTCTTTCGTTAAATTTCTTAATCGGGGTAAGAATGTGAAAAACATCGTGCCGGTTTATATTGAGAAAGAAATAGATGATGTACAGGTGGAAATTTCCCTGCAATATACTGATGGATTCAAGGAGCACTTATTTTCTTTTGCTAATAATATTTATACCATTGAAGGAGGAATGCACACGACTGGTTTTAAAATGGCTTTGACCAGGATTTTAAATGACTATGCCAAGAAGAACAATCTCATTAAGGAAAAAGAAGGCAGTTTTACCTCAGATGATTTAAAGGAAGGTCTTACTGCGGTTGTTAGTGTGAAGTTGCGTAATCCGCAATTTGAAGGACAGACTAAATCAAAATTAGGTAACAATGAAGTGCGAGGGATTGTTTCTCAAATTACTGCGGAAGGTTTGGTGGAATATTTAGAAAAAAATCCACAAGATGCTAAGACAATGATTGAAAAATGTCTTTTAACAGTGCGTGCCAGAATTGCCGCTCGAGCTGCCAAGGACGCAGTTTTGCGAAAAGGCGCCCTGGAAGGCATGACTTTGCCGGGTAAATTGGCTGATTGTACAACTCGGGATGCTGCACGTAGTGAACTTTATATTGTTGAGGGAGATTCTGCTGGTGGCAGTGCCAAGCAAGGGCGTGATAGGATGTTTCAAGCAATCTTGCCTTTACGTGGAAAATTGGTTAATGTGGAAAAAACCAGTTTGGACAAAGTGGTTAAATCCGACACGTTAAAACCAATTATCATTGCATTAGGGGCGGGAATTGGTGAGAGCTTTGACATTAGCAAACTTAGATATGGAAAAATAATCATAATGGCGGATGCTGATGTTGACGGCGCGCATATTAGAACATTGTTACTTACTTTTTTTTATCGATATTTTGAAGAATTAATAACAAATGGAAATGTTTATATTGCCCAGCCACCTCTTTATCAATTAAAAAAGGGTAAAGATATTCGTTATGTATATACCGATGAAGAAAAAAATATTGAATTGACCGGAATGATGAAGAAATATTCCAAAAAAAATGATAATAATGTTTTAATGGAAACTGATGAAGATGGAGGAATTGAGGAAAAAATAGCCGGAATAAATATTCAACGCTATAAAGGTCTTGGAGAAATGAATCCGCAACAACTTTGGGATACGACTATGAATCCGCAAAACAGACTCATGCTTCAGGTTGGTATTGAGGATGCCGAGGAAGCAGATCGGATATTTGATATTTTAATGGGATCAGATGTGGAACCTCGACGGAGATTCATTCAAACTCATGCCAAAAATGTTAAAAATTTGGACGTATAAAATTACTAAAAAAATCATAAAAAAACGAACTCCCAAGGTTCGTTTTTTTATGTGATTTTTTGGCTTAGAAAGACAAAAAATTATCCACTGTAAATGTTGAAAAAAACACTTTAAAAATATTTCTAAATATGGTATTATTTTAATGTGAATAATTAAAAAGACAAACTGTGTCTTGAAGTGATTTGTATTTGATTAAAAAACGATAAAAACAAAGAAAAACAGTGGTTTTTATTGAAAATGGAAAAAAGAAATATGTTTTTTTATTGGCAGGAGTGATCTTGGCGTTTTTGCTTATTTTAATTTTCTGGGGAATATCTTTTTTTGAGAAATTACAAAAAAATAAGATAGCGGAAATTTCCTTGCCGGAAAATGTTAGTTCTTTTGTTGAAGTAGCAAATGAATCAACTGAAGTTGTTGCTGAAAAAGACATAAAAATAGATATCACAAAAGACAATAATCAGCAAATAAATACTGTACTTAGCAGTGAAAATTTCAAGATTAGGGATGTGCGTTTTGGCGGATCAGTGGCTACGGCCAGCGGTAATGATGAGTCTATCCCACTGGAAGCTTTGGAGATAAAAGGTTCTACGGTTTCTTCGACCGATAAAAAGGATAATAAGGTTTTAATATCCTGGAAAACCAACAAGATGGCTATTTCTACCGTGGAATATTCCAAGAATGATTCGGGTGTGCCAATGAAATTTAATGAAACCGGTTTTGGATTCAATCATGGCTTAGTGCTTTCGGGATTGGAACCCGGGACAAGATATGTCTATGTAATTAAAAGTCGTGATCGTTGGGGAAATGAAAGTATTTCTGATAAATACGCAGTTTATATAAGTAATCCAGTTGGATCGATTGTGGATGTGATAATGAAAGAAATAAATGAGATTTTTGGTTGGGCGGTTAAAAAATAAAAAATCATGGTTTTAAATATTTTTCATGATTGCAAAAAATAAAGAAAAAAATCAAATAGTAAAATTATTTTTTCCAATAATCATCATTGGGATAGTTTTTTGGAATATATTTTCTTTTTTTACGACTGCAAAAGCGGCTGAAAAAATGGACGTTTCTGCTTATATCTTAAATGATAAGAACAAGGAAATTCCTAATGGTGAGTATGAAATAAGATTTGCGATATATTCAGTTGATAGGACTGGTGCTGATATTTCTGAATCGCAGGGAAAAATTTGGGAAGAAACACAGAAAGTTTTCATTCAAGATGGCATGTTGAAAGCTTATTTGGGAGATATGAATAATCTGCCGACAAACTTTTCTTTTTCTAATGGAAAATATTTCTTGGGAATAAAAATTGGCGCCGATAGCGAAATGGTTCCTCGAAAAAGAATTGGAACGGTTCCTTTGGCAATAAATTCGGAATTTTTAAATGGAGCAAAAATAGGAACACAAGAAGGGGATATAATGATTTTAGGCAAAGGCGGAAAAATAGATCAAAATTATTTAGATTCAGGAGAATATTTAAGTATTTCGGGTGGAACAATGGACGGTGAGATAGAATTTGATTCAACTCAATTATTTGGGGATGCTACATTGGAAGAACTCGGATATTTAAGCGGGGTCAATGGCTTGATTCAAGATCAGATCGATGGAAAAGCTGCCTTGATTCATGAGCATAATACTTCAGATTTAACCGGTGGAATTCTTAGCGCTGAACGAGGGGGTACCGGTATCGATTCATATTCCCTAGGTGATATGCTGTATTATTCTAGTGGAAACTCTTTGACGGCGTTGGCCGCTGGAGCTAATGGGCAAGTTTTGGTAATGAATGCTGGTGTTCCAATTTGGACATCGACTGCGCCAGGAACTCCGCATCAAATTCTTTCATCTGAACATCCTGACACTACTCCATCTTCTGTTTTTCGGGGAGATTTGATTGTTGGACAAGGAGTTTCAGCAAGTTGGACTAGACTTGCGCTTGGTGATTCTGGATATTTTTTGAAATCTAATGGATCAGATGTCATCTGGTCGCAACTTACAAAATCAGATATTGGATTGAGCAATGTTGAAAATACCGCTCTTTCAACTTGGACAGGAACGACTAATATTACAACATTAGGAACAATTACAAGTGGAATTTGGAATGGTCAAACAGTAGATGTTTTGCATGGAGGAACCGGAACAGCAAATCAGTTTACTGCTGGTTCCTTAGTGTTTGCCGGAGCAAGTGGGGTATATTCGCAAGATAATGTAAATTTATTTTGGGATAATTCCAACAAGCGTTTGGGGATAGGTACGATAACCCCGACTGAGAAATTAGACATTTCAGGAAATTTACGATTAGGAGGAGATCTTTTACCAAATGGAAATACTAGAAATATTGGATCGGCAGTAAATAGATTTGATTATGGATATTTCGAAAATTTGGATGTTATCAACATGAGTGTAGGTGGAGTTGATATTTCAGGGTCAACTTCCAATATGTTTACAATAAACTCTAATAATGTCAGTGCGGATGGGGAAGACAGTTATATAGCTTTTGAAAGAGGAACTGTGACTCCAAATGCTCAAATACAGTGGAATTCTGTTGCTGATAGTTTTAATTTTAATTTTCCAGTTGAAATTTCGGGGACAATTAGTGTTACCGGGGGAAATAGCACCAACTGGAACACTGCCTATGGCTGGGGTGATCACAGCATTGAAGGTTATCTAACTAGCTATACCGAAACTGATCCAATTTGGGTAGCTGCAGCAGGA
>Ga0209575_10000274_pt1 | contig 44620 bp, 53 predicted proteins | sample Medcelwee11metaG_FD_187172 | JGI IMG/M metagenome (GOLD analysis project Ga0209575, IMG submission 187172) | Freshwater pond sediment microbial communities from the University of Edinburgh, under environmental carbon perturbations - Medium... | ecosystem: Environmental > Aquatic > Freshwater >...
TCATTTTCGTTTTCGTTTTCTGAATTTTTCAATATTCCGTGACGGCGCCCGAGTTACGCAGGAACGACGACGGGTTTCATGGCCCCCCCCCTAAGTGATTGATAACAAACGGGAATCTCCCGACCCTTCGCGGGTGTCATTATCTCAGAAGGGAGTGTCGGAATACCTTACACATACTCTATCGGGCTAAGTGATTGAAAACAGGGGATAAGGGCGATGCCTGGGCTGTCTCATAGTGTCGGCACGGCTTACAGTATCAGCCTTGGCTAATACACGAGCAGTCCCGTAAGTCCTTGAAAAGCAAGGGAAAAACAGGTTTGGCACGGTTTATGCTATGTTGTCTGGACTGCCCGCCTTGCGCCTAGCGCACAGAACGGCGGTTTTGGCAAGTAGTGCCAAGGGCCATGGGCCTAGGTGCATGAACAGGAGTGAAGAAGATGGCAGTAGCAAGCGCAGCAATCGCGGCAGTCGCAGCAACGGAAACTTTGGCAAGTGGTGCCAACATCGACGGCAAGGTTGTGGTCAATCTCGCGGATGAGTTGCGGGAAGAACAGGCAAAGACACTTGCAAGGAAGGTTGAACTGCTGTCTGGCGTCAAGCAATCGCTTGCAATGGCCGCCGACTACGGGACGGAAAGCAAGGTTGCCGGGCAGGTGGCCGATATGGAAGCCGATAAGGCAGGCTCCCGACTCTATCAGGGCGCGGCAGCGGGGCTTGTCTCGCTGGCAGAAGTCTCTGCAACCCTTGGAGACGTATTCGGATACAAGCCGAAGAAGGACGGGACACCCGGAAAGACGCCCGAAGGACGCGGGGAAGCAATCAGGAAGCGTATCGTCCGGGCAGTATCGGCCTACGAATACGTCACGAATCAAGGCAAGCCCGACTTCTTCGCTGGCCTCCCGATTGAGGAAGTCGAAGCCGTAGTCTATTCCCTGAACGACGGCGGCGTAACGCTATGGACGGCGTATGACAGCTTCGCAGCGATCAAGAAGGAATACAGCGAGAGGGCCGAACCCTTGCTTAACCCCGACAAGGTTGCCAAGATGGCTGAAACGATCGTATCCGAAGCCGTCACCGGGAAGATTCGCGACGACAAGGTTTTGCAGGCGGCGTATCTCAACCTACTCGACGCAATCCAGCAGGCATTCGTATTCGAGATCCCTGCCTGATCGTCACCGGACGGGGGGTGAAAGCCCCCCTTCCATCCATCCGTCCATCCGGAAGTGATCTATCATGATGACGCCCGACTCCTATGACGCAGAAGTCTTTGACTTCGAGGAAGCCTGCCTCTCAACCCCGTCCGAGGCATGGGACTGTGCCCTTGATCCCGAGGCGTTCCAACCGTCTTTGGCAAGTAGTGCCAAGATTCCTGAAGACCCCGACGGTCCGGAGTCTGACGACTGGCAGCCTGTCGTCCAAGACAGGTTCGGTGACCGGCTCGTCTCGATCCGTTACTGAAGGGGAGGAATATGAAGAACAACCACGACATGTTCGCGTCCCGTGGCGACCGTTGGGACACGGCAGACCGTGACGACGGGAAGGGGTTGCCGGATCTCGACAGGTATCTAGAGGCGACAAAGAATCCCAAGGCCGACGAACGGAGGAAGGCTGTCGGACTCATGCCCTCGGCCAAGAAGGTTCTTGAAGCCAACGTCGCGACTATCGCAGGAAGGAAACCTCTCAACACCATCGAGAAGATGCGTCAGCGGATGCTGAACGCGAAGTATAAGGCCCGTTAGGGCCCTTGTGTCTGGCAAGTAGTGCCAAGACGCCCGGAACAGAAAGGAATAAAATGCGCACCTTCATCAACAAGTATCGGACGATCATCTTCGCCGTCGTTGTAGCCAGCTTCGTAGGACATTGGCTCGGGGCCAACCTAGGCCCTTGGGGAATCGTCCTTGCGGCCTTCTTCGGGACCCTGCTCGGCCTCGTTGCCGGCCTGATCGACCTAGAGCGGGAGGGCTTCTGATGGACCCCGTGACGAAGGAAAGGCTGCGGATCATCTCCCTCGTAGACAGGGGTTTTGGCGGTTATGGCGTCAAGCAGAATCTCCTTCCGCTCGTCGAGAAACCACCGAAGAACGAGACGATGGTGAACCACTGTGGCGTCGCCGTCTCTAAGAAGGCGATACGGCAGGCGCTGGAAGAGGCAGGGATGGCTTCGAAAGAGTGTCAAGCCTTCTCTTGTCCCCAGAACTTCCCGGGGATCTTTGCATTCGCGAAGTATCTTGACAGGCAGTCAATACCCCTCTTCACCCCGGCGGAAGAAAAGGCGCTCCAAGCCTGCGAAATATTGTCATGGGAGTCTCTTGCCCAGGAAGTCCGGGGCAGAGTCCGGTTGAGTGAACGCTGTCAAAAGGTTTTTGACAGGCTCGTGGCGCTGTTTGAAGACTGAAGAAGACCAAGGAGGTTGCTATCGAAAACCGAGAATATCTCGAATACAAGGCTTTTGAGGAAGGGAACTATGGACAAGATACTCTTTGTCTCTCTCGGGACGATCGTCGGACTGATCTCGATCGCCCATGCAACCCGGGTGTTTGTCCAGTGGCTGGACTCGAAGGTTCCTGACACCTCGGCTCTGGTGACGATCCCGATCCTCCTCCTCGGGGCCTATGTCCTCATCGACTTCGCATACAGGGAGTTCACGACATGAAGAAAGACGACATCCTCTTCGTATACGGGACGCTTCGTCTCGGTGAATACGCCGATCTATCACGAATGCACCCAGGGAAGGTGGAGTTCCTGTCTACCGACTGCATCAACGGGTCGCTCTACGCCCTCGGCCATTATCCGGGGGTCAAGTATCTCCGGACGTCCGAAGGCTTCAAGCCCTCGTTCCCCGTCGTCCACGGCGATCTCTTCCGGATCCTCGATCCGTCTGTCGTCGGCGCCATCGACATGTATGAAGGCCACCCGAATCTCTTCACGAGGATCGCGGCCAAGACGGCCCTCGGCTACGACGTCTTCGTCTACGACTATCCGCATGTCGTCAGGAACCAGCCGCTTATCGAGTCCGGCGACTGGACGACCTACATGATCCCGGAGACCCCGGCCAGGAAGGCCCCGGACTTGGCACCACTGGCCAAAGACGTCATCGAGGCCAAGACGTCGCAGACAGAAGGAGTCGGCTGATGCTGCAACTTGTGAATCACGGTGGAAAATGCTGCGGGATCAAGATTATCTACGGCTTCAAAGGGGGCCCTGAAGAACCGGAGCCTGCCGTCGCGGGGACGGCCTCTCCGTGCAACGAAGACGCATACGGGGCTGAAGTATCCTCTTCCCTCTCCTTCTACAACGAAGAGGCCCCCAAGGAGACGACACTCCGGCGACTCGATCGGTATCTCAAATACGTCAAGCGACGCCGGCCTTCTCACCTGATCGAGATCGTCCTCTCGTCGATGCGAGTCTGGAGGAATGTCGCGGGAGAAGACCCCTGTCTCATCCAACAAAACGACCTATGGGGCCCTCTTGTCGTAGAACGGGGGTTCTCCCTTGTGTCTACTTTCACGAACAGTAACAGCAACAACACCTGTTACGTCTACCACAAGATCCTCGAGAAGGAAGGGAAGAAGGCGCCGTGACAGCGGCATGAGTGCCAAGTAGTCAACAACTCAGGAGATTAAAATGGAATTCCTTCGTTTCGGTTCGTCGATCCCCGGCTCGTATTGGGGCTGCTGTGCCGCCGACATCATCCAGAACTTCAAGGTCGCCCCCGACGCCAAGGCCTCGATCCAGCTCGTATCGGGTGACGGCGGCGGCCCCTTGATGCACAAGGACGACACGACCGAGCGTGCGTTCGTCGGCATGACCTACCGGGAGATCTTCGAGGAGCGTCTCCGTATCGGGACCTTCTCTTCCCGCGACATGCCGAACCACGCCTTCTTCGCGATCCTGACGGAGTCCCAGGTGTCTCACTCTCCCGGCAAGGACTGGTTGAAGATCTTGAAGGAGAACGGATTCGAATTCATCCGGACTGTCGACAACTCCGTCTACACCGGCGAGGCAGTCCCGCCTCCTGAAGGGTTCCAGGGTTCGCCGCACAAGAACCACGTCTTCGCCCTGTTTCGTAACATCGGCAACGGCGCCGTCAAGGACGCATTCACCCCGCCGAAGGGTTGGACGGATCTTCCGGACGTGGTTCCTGAGGCGTGGCAGGAGCTTCCGGAAAAACGCCGTAAGGAACTGACGAAGGGGCAGAAGGCTGCCCAGCACGGCCTCTGGACGGCCCACGGGCCGACCAAGATCGTCAAGGAGTCTGAAGTCGTGGCGGCAGGCGCCCCTGTCATCCTCGCGGGTCTGCGCTCCGAAAACCCGCAGGAGCCCAAGGTTCTTCGGGACAACAGGATCGTGGTGAAGAAGGCCACGGAGAAGATGCCCGCCAAGAAGGCAGCGGTTCCTTCCTGCTTCGCGAAGCCCGTCGCGCCGGCTCCGGTCGCCGCCTGATCTCCTCGATCCTTGATCTATCATCGTGCCCCGAGGCGCTATAAGAGGGGTTCGACTCCTCTCACCGTCTGGGTTCATGACCCAAAGGGAGTGTTTGGCAATGCAACGTCGTAAGGCTCGTTGTCCCAAGGCGCGTAAGGCATCCAGCCTCCACCGACCCTCTCCTTGCGGAAAAGGAAGGGCCACCGGAGACGGGTGCGGCACGAAGGGGGGTGGTGAAGGTGGGAAACCGTTGAATCCAAACCACCCCCCACTGATTTTGGCAAGACTTGCCAGGAGGCGTAAAAGAGAGACAAAGATCATGTCTATCGACAGCCGGATGTATACGGCACTTCGAGCATACTACCTCGGGTATGACGTCGAGGCGTTTTCAACCCTCCGAGGCGTGATAAGGGACGTCGTGAAAGACGATGTTATTCAGGAGGCTCCCAGTGGGGAAGAGAAGCAGGAACCGACGGGCTCGGATGAAGAAGGAGAATGCTATGTCCACTACCTCATGTAGCGGGTCGAATCCCCTTGGCGCGGGAAAAGTAGCCTCTGGCGCGCTTGGCGCGGCCTCTGGCGCGGGTAACCCCCCGTCCGACAACGTCTCTGGCGCGCAAAAGAACCCTCTTGGCGCCCAAAATGAGGTCCTTGGCGCGATGACGAATATCGTCCCTTTGTCGGCACTCAACGTATCCGCCCGCGGCGGCAACAGAAGGAAGGTCATTTTGGTCCAAGACTCCCACCTCTCCTACCCCGAAATGTATCTCGAGGTCTACGTCCACGGCGACCAGTTCGAACAGCGTGCGTTTGCCGAGATGTTCGTCCGATCCAAATGCACCCGAGCGGACACCCCCGAAGAGGCGGACATCGTCGTCTTCACAGGAGGACACGACGTCAACCCGGCGCTCTACAACGAGGAGAAGCATTTCAGCACATCGTTCTCCGACGGGCGTGACACGTCAGACATCCTGATGTATCAGCGTTGCGTCGAACAGGGTATCCCGATGTTTGGTGTCTGCCGCGGCGCACAGTTCCTTCATGTCATGAATGGCGGAAAGCTTTTCCAGGACGTTGACGCCCATAACGGCGCCCATGCGATCTACGACCGTAGGACGAAGAACGTGATCCAGAACGTGTCGTCGGTCCATCACCAAGCCTGTCGTCCGAACACCGAAGGCGGCATGGAGATCCTTGCGACGACGTCGAAGTCTCGTGTCAGGGCTTTGAACAACCTCGACGTCGAGACCGGCCAGAGCCAGGATATCGAGGCCTACTTCTACCGCGACACCTGCTGCCTAGGTGTCCAGGGGCATCCGGAGTATCGAAACTACAACGCGTATACGAAGTGGTGTCTCGACCAGATCAACGATCTCATCGTCTGCAACCCTGACACCGACTGGCAGGGAGGACGACGGCGTGTCAAGGACGACCTCGTCAAGCAACGTGCCGCCGGATGGGCGGCAAAGAAGGAGAAAGTCTGATGTGCGGTCACGTAGGTATCGCGGGGGATCTCGCACACAAGGACGAAGCGACGATGAAGCGTCTGCTGATGTTCGACTATTTCCGAGGACCTGATTCGACAGGGTTCGCGGGCATCAAGAAGGACGGGACTACGAAGATCTCCAAGGTGCCTTCACACCCGGTCGACCTCTTCGACATGAAAAGTTTCGGGACTGCTTGCACCGGGTTTAACTCGACGGTGTTTCTCGGCCACAACCGCGCAGCAACCCGTGGCGTCATCAACACGTCTAACGCCCACCCTTACCAGTTTGGTGACATCATCGGCGCCCACAACGGGACGCTCGACATGTCGTCTTACCGGGCCCTCGAACAGGCGGTAGGCGAAGAGTATCCGACAGACAGCATGGCTATCTTCGCCGCGATCGACAAATTGGGGATCGAAGAAACGGCACCCCTTCTCCAAGGGGCCTGGTCTCTTGTCTGGTATGACGGGAAAGACAAGTCACTGAACTTCCTGCGGAACAAGGAGCGTCCGATGTGGTTCGGTTGGGGCGAAGGCTTCGACAGGCTCTACTGGGCTTCAGAGTGGCCGACGATCGACGCCTCGGTGAGGATGTCGCCTACCGACATCAAGATGTATACGGAGGACAAGACTGGTCATAAGTATTGGCCGACGGAACTCGACGCCTGGTATCAGTTCGATCTCGAGGAGCTTCGAAAGAAGAAAGAGGAGATGCCTGTCCCTATCGTCAAGACTCTGAAGGGAAAGGAGCCCAAGCCGGCGGTGACACATTCCTGTGGCGTTGACCCTTTTCAGCGCGCCACTGGGCAGACGGCTGGTTCGACGACGACTTCGACGACATCCCTTGGGGCCACACGAGCCACATCGGCTAACCCCCCCGGAAAGACGCAGAAGGAACCACTCACCATCGTCCTTGAGGGATCCCCCGAAAGCCCTCTTGCAGGATTCATCGACAAGGCGAAGTTCGACGTCTTGGCGAAGTATGGTTGTTCTTGGTGCGGGGCGACTGTCGAATACGGTGACGCGGGCGTGGCTATCTTCGAGAAGGACGAAGCAGTCCTTTGTTCTTCTTGCGTCGGCGGCGATGGTGAGTCTTCTCGTATCGTCTCGCCCCGTGTGGAGGTTCTTGTCTGATGCCTGTCACGAACAATCCCCCGCCAATCCCTTTCCCGGACTGGGAAGGACAACTGACAACGCTGCTTTCGGAGGCAGACCTATCGCCCAACGGCACATGGAAGTCTGTGAAGATCCGTAGGAGCGACGAAAACCCTGAGAAAGACAAGGAGTATGACATGTCTGTGAGCCCTATCCCGGCGATGGAAGGTTTCAAGTTCGGTTGCGACCCCGAGTTGTTCGTCAAGGACGACAAGGGTCGTTACGTCTCGGCGGAGGGTCTTTTGCCGGGGACGAAGGCCGCCCCCCACCCTGTCGAGTTCGGCGCCGTCCAGGTGGACGGGATGGCTGCGGAGTTTAACATCGAACCCGTCAGCACCTTCAAGGAGTGGAACAGGAACATCGCCGCCGTCATGGGACAACTCGAGTCGATGCTCCCGAAGGGGCATACCCTCGACGCAGTCCCCGCCGTCCGTTTCGATCCCGAGGTCTTCGACGCCGCACCCGCGATTGCGAAGGAACTCGGTTGTTCGCCCGACTTTGACGCCTGGACGGGTGACGTTAATCCCCCGCCATCCTGCAACGACGAGTATCTCCGGACGGCTTCGGGCCACATCCACATCGGGTGGACTGATTCTGGTGATCTATCAGACCTCCAACATATCACCCACTGCCGCGATCTCGTCAAGCAGCTTGACTGGTATCTCGGGGGCTGGTCTGTCGCGATGGATCCCGACATGACTCGTCGCCGTCTCTACGGAAAGGCCGGTGCCTGCCGCTACAAGACCTATGGGGTTGAATACCGAGTCCTCTCGAACTTCTGGATAACGACCCGAGATCGCCGTTGCCTTGTTTGGAATCGGATGCAGCAGGCGATCCACGACATGCGGTCGGCTTACCTGCCGGATCGGGCGTCCTCTCGTCACAGGGACGCACTCCTTCGCCTGATTAACGAAGGGGTTTCAAGCAAGGACTTCTCGACAAACTTCCGTTTCCCGGTTGCGACCCTCGACAGTTCCTACCGCCGGGTCTGAACACTAACGACAGGTGAGTCATGAATCACAAGAACTTTTACGAAACGACGGCGGAGGCGAATATGCGCCTTCGAGGGACTGTCGTCTGCTACGACGGCAAACCGTATCACGTCCACTTGGTGTCTGATCATAAGGGTGACGGAATATTCCGCATCTACCTAGAAGAGACGGGCAAGGAATACGAAGAACGTGTCGCCAACGTCGTCACGAGCCCTCCTTGTCCTCTTTATACGATGAACAGCGACTCCCCGGAGACAGGCAAGGCTCTGGACGTATGGATGGAGACGAATCCTGGGTTCGGCGTGATCCGGAAGATGATGAACTCACCGTTGTTCAACAAATTCCGGCCATTTCCGCTCGGGATGGTGAACTTTGACGGCCTTGTTTCTTATGCCGAGCGACACCCTTTGCGGAAGACAGAGCAGGGGTTGATTATGCAGGGGATCGTCGACAACCCTGTGTCGGTCCTTAAGAGCAGCAGATCTCCCATGCGGCATGACCCTGGTTCGCAGTATTTCAGGGACACGATCATCGGGGCGTATCCGACGGCGAAGGAGTGTCTCAAGGAGTTACTAGACCCTCTCGTGATGAACGACGGGGTAGCGTTCCACCGTGAGTTCGCCTTTATCAGGGGCCCTTTGCGGTCAATCTATCTGGCATATCGGACGGAAGTAGTCGGGGTCTTGCCGCACAACGATTTCACCGTCTGCCAACTGGGGCCAGACCACGGGCATTTGCAAGAGGTCGTCAAAGAGTTGCGACTCTTTTCCGCAGTATACAAGTAGTAGGACAAGACAGGAGTCAATATGTCTGAAGTCTTTATCAAGAAACCGGCAACCCCGGCTCTCGGTTTCAACATCATGTCTGTCCTCCGTAAGAAGGCTACGAAGGGACGCGTGGGTCTAGAGATCGAGGTCGAAGGCAACAAGTTTCCGAAGTCCAACGAATACATCGCCCCTTACTGGGAATACCACAAGGACGGCTCTCTTCGTGGGCAGGATAACGCAGAATACGTTCTCCGTCGTCCCATCGAATTCTCCGAAGTCCCTGACGCGGTGAACTTCCTTTGGGGGCAGCTCGGCGCATACGGCTCCGTCCTGTCGGACAGTAACAGAACTTCCGTCCACGTCCACCTTAACTGCCAGACGTTCCACTTCAACCGTCTCGCAGCTTTTTCGGCCCTCTACTTCTGCTTCGAGGAGGTTCTCACCGGATTCTGCGGAGACCACCGGGTGGGAAATCTCTTCTGTCTCCGGGCAAAGGACGCTCCGGCTATCGTGTCTTCGATCAAGAAATTCATCAAGACCGAGGGGCGATTCGAACTCCGTGACGGCCTCCATTACGCCGGGTTTAACTGCAACGCCCTCGTCAAGTTCGGTTCGATCGAGATCAGGACTCTTCGAGGGGTATTGAAGCCGGAAGAGGTGATTCAGTGGGTCGCGATCCTGCAGCGTCTGTACGATCTATCGGAAACTTACGCAGACCCTCGAGATCTGTGTGATGGTTTCTCCGGGGCAGGCCCGATGGCCTTTTTCGAGAAAGTCTTCGGCGAACTGACGCCTTTGATCCGCGCCGGTTGCGGTATGTCTGAGTCGGAAATCACTGAGGCTTTGTACGAGGGGATCCGTTTCGCCCAGGACATCTGCTACTGTCGAGACTGGGCCGCATTCAAGGCCGTCGAACTCAAGCCAGATCCCTTCGGGCGTGACGCGAGATCTATCATGAAACAGCTTCTGCAACAGGCAGGCCAGCCAGACGCCCCTACCACCGGAATCGGGAGCATCCTGTTGCCGTCTATGCATGGCTCTCTCCCGAGTAACCTTTTCAGCGAAGAACCTGAAGAAGAGGAATGGTTCGAAGAGCCTGAATAAGATGCAGACACCGAAGAAGAAGAAGGGTCCTTCTAATGGCTTACAAAGTGATTCCGTACAAGCAAGGCTCTCAATCAGCCAAGGCACTGGCGACGGCCCTTGGGGGTCGTGTTCTTCGCCTTATCGGCTCGGGTTACAAGGGAAAGGCGGGTGACCGCGTCATCAACTGGGGGAGCACAGACACGACGCAGGGGCACGTCTACCCCGCACGGCTCTACAACGTCCCTGTCTTGATAAGGAACGCAAGCAACAAGCTGCTGTTCTTCGAGACCGTGAAACAAGTCGCACCGACTGCAATCCCCGATTTTTGGACGAAGAAAGAAGACATCCCCGATGAAGCGTTTCCTGTCGTATGCCGAACCATCCTTTCTGGTCACTCTGGTGCCGGCATCGTCGTGGCTGGTAATCGTGACGGGCTCGTTGATGCTCCTCTTTACGTAAAATACATTAAGAAGAAGGACGAATACCGTGTGCATCTTGGAAAAGAAGACGACGCTTTCGGAATCATCTCCGTCCAGCGAAAAGCCCGTCGCCCGGGTCACGAGAACCCCAATTGGCAAGTACGGAATCATGCTAACGGATTTATCTATGTCCGAGGTTCTGTCAATCCTCCGTCATGTGTCTTTGACGTATCGAAGGCAGCATTCGCGGCGACGGGCCTCGACTTTGGTGCCGTCGATGTGATCTACAACGAACACGAGGGTCGGGCCTATGCCTTGGAGATCAACACTGCGCCGGGTCTTGAGGGGCAGACTGTATCGGACTACGCCCGCTTCTTTGACCCCGGTGTCTCCGCCACAACCCCTCCACAGGTGGCGGAAGTTGTTTGACGACCAAGGGGTCGAGACCGGCAGCTACTGTACCCGCTGCTACGTCCAGAAACCTTCTTAGCCTCTGCTGTCGACTCGTCTTGACACAGGAGGTTTTATGTGGTACAATGAGAACGTGTTGAACACCGTCGTGTTCTTCGCAATCGTCCTGTTCTGCCGATTCCGTCGGCGGGGCCAATAAAGAGAAAAGAAAATGCGCTGCCATATCTGTGACGCCAACCTTTCGAAGCCGGACTATAACGCCGAGATACAGGGCTACGAGCCTTGTGACGCCTGTCTGGCGGTGATCCAAGACACCCTCGACGGGTATCTAGACCAGGCCTATGCCCCGGAAGACGCCTTCGGGGGGTCTGAAATCCCCCAATTCCTCCCGATTCCCGACACCTTGTCGGACGAAGACCTGTGGTGATTTCGTCTTTTTTTCGGTCTATGTACGATTTTACTTGACAAGACCCGAAAACCTTGGTATAATATACTATAGGGTAGCGAGGGGTTAAATACCCCCTCCTACCTTAGAGTGTCCGTCATAGGGACCCTGATAAGGCCCCTCAATCCTATCGGAGAATAGGATGTATAACAAAAGCAGAGGCGGGTCTACATCGACCTTCGTCTCACACGGCTCTTGTGACAAATGTGGTTCATCCGACGGCGTAGGCCTGTATTCGGACGGTCACGGAGTCTGTTTCGTCTGCAACCACTACACCCCCCCATCAACAACGAGAGAGGCACAACAAGTGTCCGATCTATCATCAAAAGAATGCACACCAGTCACCGACGTATTTAGGGCCATCCCTCGACGGGGGCTGACTGAAGACGCCATCAAGAAGTTCCAGATCGACGTCTGTGTCGACAAGACGCTTGATGTCGCCCACAGGTATCCTTATTACAAGAACGGGCATCACGTCGCCAACAAGGTCCGTAGGCGCCAAGAGAAGGCCTTTTACTGGGAAGGAGAAAAAGATGTCGATCTGTTTGGACAAAACCTATTCCCTGCCGGATCCGCTAAGGCTGTCACAGTCGTGGAAGGTGAGCTCGATGCTCCCTCCGCCTGGCTCCTTCTGGGCAGTCGTTATCCTGTTGTTTCTGTCTGCTCTGCTGGTTCTGCGGTAAACGACTGCAAGCGGAACTACGAATACCTGAACTCGTTTGAAGAGATCGTCTTGTGTTTCGACAAGGACGAACCCAAGCTACGTCCTGATGGTACCGCGTTCTTCCCGGGCCAGGAAGCCGCAAAGAAGGTCGCCGAGATGTTTGCCCCCGGGAAGTGTCGGATCATGACGCTGTCTCACGGCAAGGACCCTAACGACTACCGACAGCATGGCGTCGATCCCAAGGTCTTTGTCTCCGAATGGTGGAAGGCGCCTAAGTTCACGCCGGACGGTCTCGTATTCGGCACCGAGATGTGGGACAAGATCCAGAATCGTCCGAAGCACTTCCAGACCTCCTATCCCTTCGCGGGTCTAAACCGTATGACCTACGGTATCCGTCTTTCAGAGCTTTGTGTAATCAACGCCCCTACCGGTGTCGGTAAGACGAGTATCTTGAAAGAGATCGAATACCAGCTTCTTACGGATCCAGAGGTCCGAGAGACGGGGTACGGAGTCGGTTTCCTCCACCTAGAAGAGCTTGACACCGACCTCGCAATCGGGCTGATGTCTATCCACGCAAACAAGCGGTTCAACCTCCCCGACACAGAGACGTCGGAAGAAGAAATGAGGAAGGCTTATGACGAAATCGTCAACACCCCCCGGGTTGTCATTTATGACCACTTCGGATCGAATGAAATCGAGGCTATTCTTGCAAAAGTCCGGCACATGGCCGCCCTTGGATGCAAATATATCGTCCTCGATCACCTCTCGATCGTCGTGTCCGACCAGGCAGGCGATGAACGAAAGCAGCTTGATGAAATCACGACGAAGCTAAAGACGTTCTGCATGGAGGCGAATGTCGCCTTGATCTGCGTCATCCATCAGAACCGAAACGGGCAGATTCGTGGCACGGCTGGTGTCGAACAACTCGCGAACATCATCATCCGACTCGAACGCGATCTGACGTCGAAGGATCCTTGGCGTCGTAACATAACCAAGGTCTGGGTCGAGAAGAATCGATTCTGTGGTCGGACGGGTCCGGCCTCTTGGCTGTTCTTCGACGACATCACGGGCCGGATGGTTGAACTTGAAGAATCCGCTGTCGCGAAGTATGAAGAAGGAATCTCTCTCAATGACTCTGACATCCCTTTTTAAAAAGGAAAGGCTGTGAGCCTCCCTCAGGTTGGTGACGTCAAGTACTCCGACAGCGGGACGAGAATGGTCTACGGCCCCGATCCCTGGGCCTGGAACGTGACTTTTCTCTGTTGGTTCTCACTCGACGAGTATCTGAAGGAACAAGGAAAGGCTCCCGACTATGTATCTGACGCCGACCTCGAATCACTGGGCCTGCGACATCGAGGCCGACGGTCTCCGTGACACGGTCACGAGGATCTGGTGCGCCACCGTACTAAACATGGTGACGAAGGAAGAAAGGACTTTCACGAGTGCAGAAGAGTTTAAGGCGTTTCAGGAACAGAATCCTGATGCAATCTACGTCGGTCATAACTTTGTCTCTTACGACGCCCCTGTCCTCAATCGGTTTTGGGGAGCCGGAATCCCGGTGTCTCGTATCGTCGATACGTTCGTACTCTCACAACTCTACAATCCCAATCTCCCCGGGGGCCACCGCCTGAAAGACTGGGGGATCAGCCTCAGGTATCACAAGGGGGAGTTTGACGACTTCTCTGCCCTGACGCCGAAGATGATCAAGTACTGTATCCGCGACTCACGCCTAACCGGTCTGATCTTCAAACGGTTGACAGAGAGGATGCGGCAGACAGGTTTCTCGGAACGAGGCTGCATGATCGAGCACCTCGCCTGGAACATCATCCAGAACAAGCAGAAGCAGGCAGGTTTTCCGTTTGACGAACAGAAGGCCCAAGAACTCCTAGTCGTACTACGAGCCCGTGAAGAGGAACTCAAGAATGACATCTACCGTCTCTGGCCCCCAGTCCTTCAATGTGTGGCAAGCCGTGGCCAGACGAGGAAAAAGGATGGAGGCTACACTAAGAAATATGTCGAGGACCGCGGAAAGTTTCCAAAGTTGGAGGAACGATCCGACGGAGGCTATGACGTCTATGACTACGTCGCTTTCAACCTTGGTAGCCCAAGTCAACGAGTTACAAAGCTACTTGAACTCGGTTGGCAACCGGTAAAGTTCACGAAGAAGACGAAGAAGGGGGGTGGGGGTAACCCCCAGGTCGACGAAGACAGCCTCCTCGACTTCGCACTATCGGCAGAGGTCCCTGAAGCGACTTCACTCGCGAAATGGATCGTTATTAACTCTCGTGCAAACATGGTGGAGACGTGGCTGAATGCCCTCAACTCAAAGACCGGAGCGATCCACGGATCTCTTTTTATCGCAAGCACGCTTCGATATAAGCATAGCGCCCCTAACTCGGCAAACATACCCGGTGTCCGTCACATCAAAACGTCTGACGGAGAGCGGATCGCCTACGGAGAAGAAGGCGGCTTCACACATGAATGTCGTGACCTCTGGACCTGCGGAGACAAAGACAGGTATGATCTGGTTGGCATCGATGGGAAAGGGATGCAGCTCCGTTGCCTTGCTCACAATGTCGCCAAGACCGTCGGGCGTGACGTCGCACTCCCGTTTATCGAGCGTGTACTTGACGGCGACCCTCATACGCATAACGGCAAGGTTCTTGGTTTGGCTAACAAACCGGCTGCCAAGAAGTTCCTCTACACCACCCTCATGGGAGGGGGAGGGGCTAAGCTTGCGGTCGATCAGGCTCAGTTCGGAACCAAACTGACGGAGGCAGAGGGAAACGAGAAGAAGAATCTTCTGATCGACTCCGTCCCGGGTTTCCGACTCCTTATCAAAAACCTTCAGGCATCGTTGCAGAAGACCGGCAGAATCGTCTTGTGCGACGGGACCCCGATCCTCGTCCCTTCTGACCACATGGTCATCCCATACCTTCTACAGGGCGACGAGAGCCGTCTGATGAAGCAGGCTTTGATCTTCACAGACAGGATTATCCTGAAGAACAAGTGGCAGAAGCACGTATGGAAGGTTGCCGACATCCATGACGAGTGGCAGTACGTCGCCGACATGGGTTTGACTGAAGAGTTCGTCGAGGCAGCACTTCCCTGCTTCGTCGAGGCGGGGAATTCCTTCGACTACCTGATTAAGATCGAGGGCGACGCAAAGGTAGGAAAGACATGGGCAGAGACTCACTAACAGCCGAACAGCTGATACGTCTTATAGACGGTAGGTACTACGAACTATCCCACGACAAGGCACAGGCTGAATACGTGTTGATCAAGAAAATGTGTCGTGAGTGGATCAACAGGAAGAAGGAAGAGACATGAGCAAGACTTGGGTCTATTCTGACCCACACTTCTACCACAAGAATATCGTCAAGTTTACCGACTACGAAGGGAAGCGACTCCGTCCTTGGGACGATGCAGAGACGATGACAGAGGAGATGATCTCTTGGTACAACGAGTGTGTGAACGATCAGGATCGAGTGTATATCTTGGGAGATGTCGCCTTCACGGCTGCAGGTATCCGAAAATCTGTTTCCCGCATGAAGGGGAGGAAGGTGCTGGTTCCCGGGAATCACGATCCGACGAAGATGAAGAAGTACTTCGACCTGTTCGATGACGTCCGAGGCTACGTACAGAAGCAAGGTTTCATCATGTCTCACATCCCGCTCCACGAAGACTGCCTCGGACGGTGGCGGCTGAACATCCACGGACACCTGCATAACAACACCGTCAAGGACATGTTCGCCGGACACAGGCTTCAGTCGGAAGACAAGAGGTACTACTGTGTCTGTGTCGAAAGGACGGATTTCCGCCCAAAACTCCTAGACGAGATCCTCCACGAGCGGGGTTTGAAATAATTTCACATTCTTGAAAAAAGGACTTGACAAACGTGTAGAATAGTGGTATAATATAGTACAAGGTAAGGGTTTCTTATCCTGTTTCCAGCAAATTGTGAGAAAAGATATGAACAGTCAGACTCTGGTTATCCGCGGCAAGCTTCACTGGGCAAAGGTGATTGGTGAACCCCGACTGAATACGTTTACCAACGAACGTGAGTGGTCGGTAGACCTCACCCCTGACGAGGCCGGTTACGACAAGATCAAGAAGGCGGGCATCAAGGATCGTCTCCGTGACCCGAAGGAAGGCGACTCCCGTGACGAAGAGTTCCTGACTCTCCGCCAGAAGGAATACCGCAAGGATCCGAAGACGGGTGAGTTGAAGAAGAACCGTCCGATCAAGATCGTCGACATCGAAGGCAAGGAGTGGGGTGGCGCCCTTCTGGGCAACGAGACCGTCGCCGACGTCAAGATCGAAGTCAAGGGTTACGGGCCGGGTAAGCCGAAGGGTGTCTACATCCAGGCGATCCGGGTCCTCGACCTCGTCCAGTTTGCATCCAACGACTTCGCGCCTCTGTCGGACGACGACGAGTTCTACGGCGCGGCTCCTGCCAACCCGGCTCCTGTCGCACAGGCAAAGACGCCTGTCGACGCAGACCCGTCGCCAGACAACGACATCGGTGAGACCGAAGACCTCGACGACGAGATCCCGTTCTGACCACCGCCTTTGGGTCTCAAGCATTAAGGGGCGATGCACCGGTCTCCAAAACCGGGTAGCGAGGTTCGAGTCCTCGGAGATCTGCCAACATCGGCGAAGCGCCCCTTGAAGGTGCCAGCCCCTTGGGCCGGGAACGCCCCTGAGAGTCCGTCGTCAAGGCGATTTGAGGACTCCCGTCGGGTGAGAGGCCCGTCCTTCAAAGGAACCTTTATGAGTATCTGGAAAAAGATCAAGGCCTATTTGGCCCAGATTGTCGCAGAGCCGACTACGCTGACACAGCAGGCAATCATCCTTCGACCGCCGACAGGCGTCGTCTATGAGACGTGTGACGGAAAGTTTGCCCTTGTCGACCAGACGGGGATGGAGGTCAAGGAATACATCCGACGTCGTGACGCCATCCGTGGCGCAGAGCGCCTGGGTATCCCTCTCGACCCCGAGGTATGACATGAAGCCCCTGCACCCCAGTACCGTCCCAGAGGACATCTACGCCCTCCTGGACGACGACAACGACCACGTCGTTGCTGAGGAGAACGTCGAATACGCCGGGGAGCTTTTCAAGCAGATCCTCCGGACGAGGCTGACCCGTCGTGAAGTCAAGCGCGGGGAAGGCGTACTTCGCTTCTCTGCACTAGGAAAGAAGAACCGTCAGCTCTGGTATCAGGCCAACATGCCTGATAAGGCCGAGAAGATGCATGGGAAGCAAAACTTCAAGTTCCTCTACGGTGACGTCCTTGAAATCTTGCTGCTATTTCTGGCGAAGGAAGCCGGACACGAGGTGACACATGAGCAATACTCTGTCGAACAAGATGGAGTCACAGGATCTATGGATGCTTGCATTGATGGAGTCCCTGTTGACTGTAAGTCCGCTAGTTCTTTCTCATTCCAGAAATTCCGAGACGGAAGCTTTGTTTTCGATGATCCGTTCGGATATATCAAACAGATATCCGGGTATGCGAACGCTATCGGACGGACAGAAGAGGCAGGTTTTCTTGTCGCAGATAAGGTCCATGGAGACATCTGCTTCGCCCCCGTCGACAAACAGACGCTCGAAGGAAACCCTCCCGGACCCCGCATCGCTGAACTCCGAGCCGCTATCGCCTCCCCTGTTCCTCCGATCCGATGCTACGACGCGGTGCCCGAAGGGAAGTCAGGAAACATGAAGCTAGGCGTCGGCTGTTCTTACTGCTCGTTCAAGGACGAGTGTTGGAAGGACGCCAACGGCGGCAAGGGCCTCCGTAAGTTTATCTACTCCCGGGGCCCTGTCTGGCTCGCGGCGGTAGGAAAGGAACCGAATGTCCCGGAGTCGTGACGACAAGGGCGACAAGGCTCGTGAGTACCACCTCAAGCGGCTCTACGGAATCTCGATAGAACAGTATGAGGACCTTCTTCGCAGACAGGACCATAAGTGTCCTGTCTGTGAGAGGCACGAGTCAGAGTTCCCGACAAACCTTGCAGTCGATCACGACCATGTGACGATGCAGATCAGAGGACTTTTATGTCGTTACTGCAATCACCGGGTCGTCGGGCGTCATCGAGACCCCGCCCTTCTCCGTCGAATCGCCGACTACCTCGAGAAGGGAACCGAGTTCTTTGCCCCGAAGAAGAAACGGAAGTACAAGAGGAAACCAAGATGCGAGACCGACGGGCCCGTAAAGAAAAAGGCAACGGCGAAGACTACTACGCAGTCGAGCAAGACCACAACGGACTCTGGTTCGTCCTGAATTACAACGAGTTCCCTGTCTCCCCTGCGTTTGAACGGGAAGAGGAGGCCGAACGATGGATGGACAGGCACGTCTAATAGCCCAGCGAAGACGCGGATACTGTGAGGCGATGGATAAGATAGCCAATTTCTTGAACGCACTCGACACAGAGGGTTTAACCTCTCTGGAAGTAAAGAAGCTGGTCTACAAGGAAACATCGAAATGAAAGCAGAACTGATTGACCACATGGGGACGGATCTGACGGTCGTCAACGCAGCCCGCGTCTCTTTCGCAAAGGAAAGCTGGTGGGCGAATGAAGAAAATTGGTTGGAGTACGACGCAGAGCTACGGCTAAGGGAGTCTGACGCGAAGCTTATCTCCTACTTGGCTGATCACGGGCACTGGACGCCTTTCGGGCACCCCCAGGTGATGCTACGTATCACGGCCCCGATCCCGATCAGGACCCAGTGCTTCAAGCACAAGCAGGGTTTCGTAGAGAACGAGGTGTCCCGTCGGTATGTAGACGACAAGCCTGAGTTCTTCTGGCCGGTCCTCCGTCAGAGGGCTGAAGACAAGAAGCAGGGAAGTAAGGACGAGTTCCCTGCACGGCTAGAGGCTTGTGAGAACGCACTCTACATGGCGTATGAAGTAGGTCGCCAGTGCTACGACTTCCTTCTGAAGGAGGGCGTCGCCCCGGAACAGGCCCGTATGGCCCTGCCGCAGGGGATGCTGACACAGTGGTACTGGACGGGGAGTCTGGCTGCTTACGCACGTTTCTACCGCCTGCGGCAACACGAAGACGCCCAGAAAGAGATCCAAGATCTTGCACAGATGATCGGAGACGTCATCGAACCCCTTTTCCCGGTCTCCTGGAAGGCGCTTACATGAACGAACCCAAGGTACTCCTTCTCGACATCGAATGGCGCCCTACCAAGGCTTACGTCTGGCAGCCGTGGCAGGAGAACATCACACCAGAGAAGATCATCGAGCACGGAGGCTGCCTCTGCGTCGGCTTCAAGTTCTTCGGACAGAAGCAGGTGACACTCGTCTCCGACTGGGAACAGGGTCACGAGGAGATGATCAAGATCGTCCACGGGGTTATGTCAGAGGCAGACGCGGTTGTGACGTATAACGGCGACAAGTACGATCTCCGAAAGCTCGAGGGTGAATTCCTTCTCGCAGGCCTTCCGCCGCCGCCTTCTGTCACCTCTATCGACTGCCTCAAGGCCGTCAAGAAGTTTGGTTTCTTCATGAACCGCCTCGCGTTTGTAGGTCCGTTCCTCTCTCTGGGAGGCAAGATCGAACACGAAGGCTTCTCCCTCTGGAAGAAGGTCGACAACGGCGACCCTAAGGCACAGGCCAAGATGGCTAAGTACTGTAAGCAGGACGTCAACCTGCTTGAGAAGCTGTACGTAAAGATCCGTCCTTACATCCGAAACCACCCGAATATGGGACGTATTGGCGCCAATACCTGCGGGGCTTGCGGGTCTCGTCATCTGCAGTCTCGGGGGGTCCGGCGGACGAAGACCTTCCAGATACAGCGACTTCAGTGCCAATCTTGTGGGTCTTGGCAAGACGGAAAGCGGACAAAGGCGTGACATACGACTCTCTTTACCAAAGACTGTATGACGAAATCATCGAGGATCTTCCCGACGCAGACCCGGCTTCTGTCGAAGACACGGTAGCCTACCTCGTCGAGATGGGGCTCCTTGATTACGATCTTCTGAAAGAATACTACCAGGAGTATGACGCATGACTGACAAGTACGAAGAACTGGCTATCGACCTCGTCGCATTCACTTCTGTCGGGATCGAACAGGCGCGAGAGGTTGTCTCCTTCCTCCGTGAAGAGGCCCTTCTCGACGTCGAAGCCCTCGACGACTACCTTGAAGACTTCTACGACCAAGACGGTTTCGGAGACCCCGACGAGCCTGATTCCGAAGAGGAGCAGGAGGACTGATGGACGAAGAGACCCGTAATCGAATATTTGATTACTTCTCCGGATCCGAGCTCGTTGAGTATCTTCGGCTAGACACGTTCGACGTCATCGACGCTTTTGAAGACGAGATCATGGAAGTAATATTCGACCTAGAAGAATTGATGGGAGTCAAAAATGGAAAGTGACCCTAATGGCAAGACGGCAAACGAACCCGGAAGCAAGCTCGACGCAGGAAAGGTTTGTGGGTTTACCGGCCTCGTTGGATATTTCCCTCGGGCTCTTAGAAGCGTTGCTGAGGTCTCGGATTTCGGGGCTCGAAAGTATACTCGCGGGGGTTGGCGTACTGTCCCAAACGGAATCGATCGATACACTGACGCGATGGTACGACACCTCCTCAACGAAGGAGAGGGAAATGTTCTGGATGCTGACAGTGGACTCGCTGAGGCTGCGCACACGGCTTGGAACGCCCTTGCACGACTCGAACTGATGATCGATGCAGACCAGGCTATGCTTGAATTCTTCGAGTCACAAGAAGGTCAGGATCTCTTCGATTACATCAAACAAGACTACTACCTCAACCCACCTTGTCTGCTCCCGGCAGACGCCCTTTCCTTCGAACCCAAGGACACCGAATGATCAAAGAGATTCCAGCGACTCCGGACGAAACGCTGCTGTATACCGATCCGGACGGGGTCCTGTACGAGGCGAAGATCTTCTCCGACTACGCCCTCGTCCGCCCCGCCGACTACGCGAGGTATTCTGACATAGAACAGGTCAAGATCTCCGACTTCCGTGACAGGTATAAGCCGGCCTTGGTGTCTTTCGACGCCGTCAAGCAGGCGTTGGGTAAGAAGGGATCTGTCAATTGACTTCAAACTTTCCGACGTATTACGAAGAGTTCATCTATAAGTCTCGTTATTCACGATGGCTTGACGAAGAAGGGCGGCGAGAGAACTGGGACGAGACGGTAACACGTCTCGTTTCTTTCTACCTCCAACAGGTCTTGCCTAGTAAAGACGGGACGGAAGAGTACGAAGAGCTTTTCGCAGAACTCTTTAACGCCATCTACTCCTTCGAGGTGATGCCGAGTATGCGGTCGATGATGACAGCAGGCGAGGCTCTGTCCCGGTGTAACGTAGCCGGGTATAATTGTGCGTATCTCCCCGTAGACTCCCCCAGGAGCTTCGACGAGGCGATGTATATCCTTATGTGCGGAACCGGTGTCGGTTTCTCTGTGGAGAATAAGTATGTCGAACAACTTCCAAGGATCTCCGAAGAGTTTGCCTCGAGTCCTAGCGTCATACGGGTTGGCGATAGTAAAGAAGGATGGGCAAAAGCCTTCCGAGAACTCGTCTCCCTACTCATTTCTGGTCAAGTTCCCGGATGGGACGTCTCAGGGGTACGACCTTCCGGCGCACGACTTCGGACCTTTGGTGGACGCGCTTCGGGACCCGAACCTCTGGTCGACCTTTTTGAATTCGCTGTACGTGTCTTTCAAGGCGCAGCAGGCCGCCGACTGACGTCCCTCGAGTGCCACGACCTTATGTGCAAGGTAGGAGACGTGGTTGTCGTAGGCGGCGTCCGCCGTTCCGCGATGATCTCCCTCTTCGACGTCACTGACGACCGGATGGCCACGAGTAAGTCGGGCGCCTGGTGGGAGAAGGACGGTATCCGTCGCCTGGCTAACAATTCCGCCGTATACGAACACCGCCGCCCGGACATGGGCTTCTTCATGAAGAAGTGGAAAGAACTACATGACTCTCACTCAGGCGAACCAGGAATCTTCTCGCGATACGCTTGTCAGAGAATTGCAGGCCGAAACGGTCGCCGTGACGCAAGTCATGAGTTCGGAACTAATCCGTGCTCTGAAATCATCCTCCGACCCTACCAGTTCTGCAACCTTACTGAGATCGTTGTACGACCTGAAGACAGCGACGAAAGCCTATCTCGAAAAGTTAGAATCGCTACAATCCTGGGGACGATCCAATCTACCTTCACGGACTTCAAGTACCTGAGGAAGATTTGGAAAAAGAACTGTGAAGAAGAACGTCTACTCGGGGTATCCTTCACAGGGATCCTTGACAACCCGAAAGTACTTGATGCTGGATTTCTTGGAGCACTGCGACAACTGGCTGTCGACACGAACGCAGAGTATTCTGCCCGATTCGGGATCACTCCTTCTGCTGCGATTACTTGTGTTAAACCCTCTGGAACTGTCAGTCAGTTGGTTGATTCTGCTTCTGGCCTTCATCCTCGCCACAGTCGCTATTATCTTCGTACTGTTCGTGCGGACAACAAAGACCCTCTCACGGCTTTTCTCAAAGACTCTGGGGTGTATCACGAGGCAGACATCACGGCTCCTGCGACGACTACCGTCTTTTACTTCCCTCGTAAATCGCCTGAAGAGGCCGTGACGCGGAACAATCTGACGGCTATCGACCAGCTTGAAATCTGGAAGACGCTGCAAGAGGCGTGGTGTGAGCACAAGCCGTCTGCAACCGTATACGTCAGAGACGACGAATGGATGAAGGTCGGCTCCTGGGTCTACGAGAACTTCGACTTCCTGTCTGGGGTCTCCTTCCTCCCACACGACGGGGGGAGCTACAAGCAGGCTCCTTACCAGGAGATCGACGAGAAGACGTATGAAAAATGGGTCCTTAAAGAACCCAAGGATGTCGACTACAACGACCTCAGGTTCTATGAATCAGAGGACATGACGACAGGGTCTCAGGAACTCGCCTGCACAGGCGGTAGTTGCGAGATCTGATCTGAAGACAAAAAAAGGGCTCTCAGGAACATTCCCGGGAGCCCTTTTCTGTGTCATTTTTTACCGACTTTGTCCGTCTGGACGCCTTTGTACTTCTCGAAGGATCTCTGGGCGCCGATGCCCAGCATCCCTAGGACGAGTGTCAGTAGCGTGTCAGTCGGGACGACAGGCATCTTGCCCATCCAGCCGAATAGTCTGGCGGCAAACTCTGTGAACGGAGACAGGACGAACGACCAACCGAGGCCGACGGCGCTGACCCAACCGATGGCGGGGCGCCACCCTGCTACGAAGACAGACGGGTGTGCTGCCTCGACCTTATTCACCTCCGTCTGCGCCATTAACTCCTCATGGAGCCTCTGATCTGCCTTGTCAGACAACTCTTGGAGACGGACTTGGAGTTCGTTCTTCTTGTCTTTGTCGACGATAACCTCTGAGACGAGGTCTTTGACGGCGGAGATGACGTCTCCTAGAATCGGAATACCCATCAGTAACCTGCCTCCTTCAAGCCTTTCTCGAACAGGATCGCCTGGTTGGCAATCAGTTCGGCCTTATCCGTCCCGTTGATGATTCTCCGGGCCTGTTTGTACCCGGCCCTCGATCCGCCTCCTGCGAGATAGTCCGAGAGCCGTTTACCAGTAAACCAGCCCTCCGACATCCCTAGCACGAGGATCTTAGCAGACACGTCGGGGTCGAGTGCCAGATCAAGGTTCTTCAGCAATGCACCATCTAGACCCAACTCTCGATCTGCTTTTTCATAGTTTGCACGCCAGGTTAGTTGGACATCACCTCGCCCGTAGTACGGGTAGTATCGCAGAGACTTCTTACGCCATGAGTCTGGTAAGGATAGCCCTTCACGAACTGGAAGCATCCGTCGAGCAGTCTCATGGTAACTGGTTGCGAGACAGTAGGCTGCGTAGGCGGGAGGAAAAGAGGCTTCTCGGAAAGCCTTGATCTTGGCCTCCATCCCCTTGACCTGTCCCGCCGTCAACCTGCCCGAGAACAGAGACGCCCTTACGGAAGAGAAGAACTTCTTCAGGTCTATGTCTTTGACGTCGGGAACCTGTTCCGTCTCGGGGACAGAAGGCCTGGTCTCCTTCTTGATGTCTTCGACGATCCCCCGGAGCTCTTCAAGAAGCTCTTCTAGGATCTTTAGAGTCTCCGGGGTGATGTCAGCCATGTAGAGTCCCTCTCAACCAGTCTAGGAGTGAAAGGGCTAGTCCGATGATACCCGTGCCTGCGAGGGCCGAGGCGAGCCAGAAGACCCCGATACCCTTGTTTCGCAGACCCAGGAGCTCGTCGAGCATACCCTTCATGATCGCGTTACTCTCTTTAGTATCCGCGATGTGTGTCGACAGCGTCTGTTGTAGTGAAGAAAGTTGCACCTCGAGAGCAGTGATCCGCTCTGCCTGTGTCGCATGACCACTCAATTCATTCTCCCTTTGGATACAGCTCGTCTCGAGCGTTCTTCTTCTGTGCCTTCACTACTTCGTTGACCCACTCGGCCCTCTGGTTGTCATCAGCCGCCTCCCACTCGGGATCCGACATCATGTTCCTGAGGTCTTCGAGGATCCAGCGTCCTGCCAGCTCTTGGTACTCTTCTAGCTCTTCTGCGTCCAACTTCCGACCCTTGACGTCTCCCCTCTTTACGGGTTCGACGAGGGTGTCGTCTACTTCTGCAGACAGACGGAGGACTTCTTGGACGACAGGGTCCGGGTCTTCCTTAGTCGTCCTGGCGATACCGTGATGCGTCAGCCCCTCTTTCTTGATCTTGCGCCCCAGAGGATCATGCTTGATCGGAAGAGTCTCTGCATACCCGGGATAACCAGACGCGATACGACCCTCGATACGGTCGCCGAGGCTCCCGTCGCCGGTCGTGTTCCTGTCGTAGCCGTCGAGATTGACGTCTTGGACTCGCTTGACGATAGCCGGGACGACGAACGAAGCCGCCATGCCCGGGACGACGTTGTTGATCGCCTGGTCGCCTGCCTGGCCCCTCTGGGCCGTCTGCAGGTAGTCCCCTAGCTGCGACGTAAACGCGTTGTCAGCCAGAAGTTTACCCGTCGTACCAGCAAGCTGTGCCATCTGTTCCCCGAAGGTCAGATCGTCCATCTCCCCTGACTTGTGTCGGGCGACAGTAGTCGCGACGATGTTCGCCAAGGCACCGACGGAGTCAAGACCCGCCAGAGACGTGTACTCTCCGTCCTTCTTCAAGGCGTTCCACTTGTTCGTCCCGCCAGACATCTCATTCTGCTTCGTACGGGCGTAGTCTTCAGGCGGATTGCCCGTCAACTCACCCCTCGACGCCAGGATCGTGAAATACCCGATGACGGCAGAACCGAGTACGAGACGGGCCTTGACTAGGTCCTGATTCGCCTTCGATCCTGATTGCCACAGACGTCGGTTGTCCTTGTCGAGGAAGCCTAGCGGCGAACGCCGTAGGTTAGTCCACAGGAGCCTGTCTGCGACGTTAGAGAACGGGATGACGTGTTGGAGGGCGAAACGTATAGCCCGCTCTCCGCCAGTCATCTTTGCCTTCCGGACCTTCCCCTTGGAGAAGAAGGCGCCGAGAGCCGAAGGGTCGTCAACAAGCTGGATCACAGAGGTCGCGACGTCGGCCTGCTTCAGGAGTTCTTCCGACGGGTTGGCGATGATCTCGTTCGCCCTTTCGAAAGCGTCTCCGAACTTCTTCCCTTCTTTACGGGCCTGGCGGACTGCTAGGCCGTAGAGTTGAGAGTTCTCGATGAACGCCCGGAAGAACTGGTCGGCACCAGCCAGGAGCTTCTTCGGGTACTCCGTCACCCAGGGGAGAGGGAGTGTGTGTCCGTGGGTCTCTACCTTCGACACCGTATGGGTCGGGTGACCGATCTTCACAGCCTCCCAGGTGTCTTTGTACGTCGACATCTCTGCGATAGCACGGAGTGGTCCGTACATCCGATAGAGCATCTCCTGCCCGGTGATACGGTCGTTTCCGTCCTTACCGAACCTACGGAACTGCCCTGCGACGGCCCCAAGACCGTGCTCGAGGAAGTCTGTCAACGCCAGCGTGATGTTACCCAGCATGTTCTTGCCGTGAGTCGAGAACGACGACAGCATCAGTGAATAACGAAGAGACGTGAAGTAGTCCTCGGGGAACGGCTTAGACAGATCCTGCAGAATCTTTGCAGCCAACTGGGGGTCGTTAGACGCCCGAAGCATGTCTGCGATCCTGTAGAGGTTATCCGGGTCGTCGAGGTCGACACCCGACAGGGCCTTGGAGAGCTCTGCTGCCTTGCCCCTACCGAACTTGCTGTCCGCGGCGATACCCATGGCGTTAAACACACGGCCCATGTCGCTACGGACGTTCATGTAGTGGTCGAGGGTCGTAGCCATCAAAGCCACTTGGCGCTTAAAGGCGTCAAGGTTCTGCATGTCTCCGCCGCGGCTGATCTTCTTAGAAAGATCCAGGGTCTTTTCAAGACCCTTTGTGACAAAGACACTCATCCCATAGGCTTCTTCAGGCTTCAGACCCGGGTGGAGCTTCAGGAACTTCGCCCGCGAGATATTCAGCATCTCGGCAAGAGTCTTCGTCTCGTCGTGGGTCTGGGACGGAGGCGCCTTATACCCTTCGCCGATCGCCTTAGCCATCTGCATGATGTCCTTGTCGGACTTCAGGGTCGCCAGACGACGTTCGAAATCCGCGTCTTCTTCCGGAGACATCGAATACCTGTTATCCGCCTCCGCCATGTCAGACGTGCCTGACGCGCGTTGCGTCTTTACGATCACCTTGTCGGTGGGGATGTCTCCCTCTGCGTCATACGGCTGATTCGACTTACGTTCTTCCGCCGTCATCTTCCAACGCTTCATCGTGTCCCGCGCCTCAATCTCTCCGAAGAGATTCTCGTAGGCGGAGAACAGATCTTCGTCAAGGCGGGCGCCTAGCTTCTGCTGGATCTTCCGCTTATCCTGCCAGTGCTTCTCTAGTGTCGCCAGGTCCTTCCGAGGATAGTCGGCCAATGCCTTCTTCAGACGGATGGACTCAATCAGGCCGGAAAGGTCAGACTCCCCTACCACCATGTACCAGACGCCTCTTTCTTCCTCATTCATCCGACTCGCGTACTTAGCCTCTTCGCGGGGTATCCCTGTCACGTCTTCGAAGATCTTGTAGCGGATATTGTCGGCTATGTCGTAGCGGCCTCTGCTTTTTTCGTACGAAGAAGACGCTTTGATACTCTTGTTCGCCTTCATAAGCTCTCCTACCAACGGGTGATTCAGGACCTCAGTTCCTTTCTCCGCCTGGTAGTCGAAGGACTCAACCGTCTTGCTGAGACGGGAATGCGCCTCGTCCAAGAAATCCCGGTACTGTTTCGGCGACATGTCCGCGAGGACAGACCTCTTGTTGCCTCCTGCAGCCCAGCCTTCCATATCCTGGATACTGTGCTGGACTTCGTGAAGGACGACAGTCTCGGGGTCGATAGTCGAGTTCTTGTTTAACAGGAGTGTGTTTGTATCTTTGTTATAGCCTCCGTGGAGACCAGGATGCTCGTCGATTATCTGTACGTTGACATTCTTGAGATCCGGATACCGTTTGAAGAGTTCCGGGTGATCCATGATATCAGACAGAGTCCCCTTCTTGAAGACGTTGTTCTTGATATTCCACTTCACAGTCTCGTCGAGGGAGACGTCGGAGTCTGAGATCTCCTTCCGGAGAGCTCCTTCCGGCCCCTTGTGCATCCCCGTGTAATCACGGATCGTGGCGGGACTGTGGCCTTCTGAATACATCTCTTCTGCAAGATCGGCTACGAATCTTTCGTCGGGATCACTCCTGTCAGGGGCGACGTACATGTACTTATGGCCGTCTGCGTCTCCGCCAGAACGGATACCGTCACCCTTCGTCACGGTCCTATGGGCGTCAGACATCACGGCGATTACTTCGGAGTCAGACATCTTTTCAAACATCTTGATCCCCTTCTGCCGAGCCCAGTTACGGAACCAGGCAGTAACCTTCTGTAACACGGACGCCTTGATAGGCCCGTTCTCAGACAGGTTAGCCAGAATCTCTTCCATCGCCCGTGCCGTCGGGTTCTTTCGGTTCTGATACAGCCGGGCCTTCTTAGGGTCTGCCAGGAAGGCGTCGGCCTCCTTACGCAGGGCTCCGTGACCCTTGTAGATGTTCATCAGGACGTTGTCGAGGTCTTCTGCAAACCTGTTGCCAAGACCCTTGTGACCCAGTGCCTCGTGGAACACGATCTTCGGGATCCGAGAAGGATCCTTGATGTTATGCGCCAGGACGTAGATCTTACCGTCCTTCGCCGCAACCGCCTCTGCCCTAGAAGCCTTGTCTGCCTTCATTCCCTTACGGACGGAGACAGGAAGCTGCTTCAGGTCGTCGACTACGACGAACTCGGGAGAGTTGACCCAGCCCTCTGTCGCCTGGGTGATAGATCCCTCGACGTCGGCACGGGGCACCCCACGGACCTTGGCAGCGGCCAGGGGGGCAGCAGGGGCTTCGACAACCGCAGGGGCTTCACCCGGGACAGGAGGGAGGGCCTCAGCCGGGGCGTCAAACGGCCTCGTGACTGCACCCTCGGGGGCGTCGAACGGACGACCAGACGGGGTCTCTGCCACAGGGGTTGCCGAGGCTTCAGGCGTTCCAGGGCCTTCAGGAGCCTGTGCCGTCTTCGTCAGTCGCCCGCGGATCTCGTCTGCCAGGAAGGCAGGGACTTCCATCTTAGAACCGTCGGCATTCGTCATCACAATCGGGCCGTCGGTGTATGCGGCACCGTGTGCGATCACGCTCCCTTCGCCGTCCCGGATGGACACCGGGTGGTATTCCTTCCCGAAGTCGTCGAGGTTCGCAATCGGATCTACGTTCACAGGCTCTTCGGTGATCGGGCCGATGGTTACGTCGCCTTCGTCGGAGACAGAGCCGTCGAGACCCTCACCGGTATCGGGAGTCCCTGCCTTGCCCTTCTGGGCGGCCTTGACCAGCTTCCCGATGCCTTCAAACAGACCCTGGGTTCCTGCCCCGAATACCGTCTGCATCGCGATCTGTTCGGGATCGAACGAATCACGGATGTCGTCGTACTTCTCACCAGCCTGGACTGCGAGGTCGGTCAGACCCGACACAGCACCCTGACCGATGACCCGTTGTAGGGCCGTGGCACCAGGAGAGAACGCGGTCTCTACACCCGTCCCGCCACCCATCTCACCAAGGGTCCCGGGGATCCACTTACCAGACATCAGGGCCTCGACGAACGATTCGTCCTTAGCCTGGGCAGGATTCGCCTTGAACCAGTCTTCTTCTTCCTTACGGATACGGAGCTGCGCCTGCTTCAGCATCGCCTCATGCAACGCCTCGTACTGTTCAGGAGTCTTCCCCGGGAACTTCTTCTTCAGTCCGTCCATCCCGAAGTCGGCGTAGTCGAGGAGCTTGCGAGCCACCCAGCCTACCGAACCAGACTGTCCGCCTTGGCGCCAGCCATGGGAGAAGCGGTCACCGAAGGTCGGTTCCGAATCGACACCAGGGAACTGGACGTCTTGGGGGTTGCCTGACTTGTCGTAAGACACCCGGGCCCCGTTGTCGGGATTAACCACCTTCGTGACCTTATTCGGGTCGAAGACAGGGGCTGAAATCCCGTCGGGATCTATGACCTTCGTGACCTTATTCGGGTCGAAGACAGGCTTAGGGCCCGGAGTCGGGTCGATCACCTGGGTGACGTTATTCGGATCAAAAACCGGGCCTGCCATCTGTCTTCCTTCTTAATCGGGGACCATTCGTGATCCGTTCCAAGTGAACCAGTGTCCGTTGGATTCGACCCTGGCACCGGGTTTATACTTCGAAGCCCCTTGGGTCCTAGGACGCCCTGCTCCACTCGGAGGAGGCCTCTTGCTCGAAGCGCCCTTAGGCTTGTTTGCGTTGTCTCTTGAGATGTCGTTTCGGATCCCCGACTGTACCAGAGTCCCTCCTCGGAGAATCGTACCGGCCTTAAGCGCACGATCCGCCTGTTCTTCAGTCGCCCTGTTGTGGCGCCCTCGCTCGACAGAGTCGGAGGAAAGCCTCTGATCCGTCAGAAGGTCCTTTGGATCTACTTCACCCATCGCCCACTGACGGAGTTCCGTCGGGTTTATCGTGTCAGGGATTTCAAACTCGTAGCCCTTAGCCTTGAGGTTCGCAATCACGGCCTCGCGAGGCATCCCAGCAATCAGCCACGAAGACGCCCTGGCCCTGGCAAGGCCCTCTTGTGCCGCACTCTCTTTGGCCGCAGCGGCGTTAGCCGTAGTCGTCTTAGCCTGGCTGTCCAGATAGTCGTTGTAATACTTCTGGGCCAGAGCCGGGTTTACCTGTGCCAGTTTCTGGATCGACTCAAGGGGGTTGGAAGTAAAGCCTTCCATCGCGTCGCCGACCTGCTGCTTCTCTTTGCCCGGGCCGTAGATTCTTTCACGACCGTCGTTGACAAGCATTCCGTCGCCAATCAGCCCGATGATGTCACGAAGACCGCCCTTCATCCCGAACAGGCCCTTGTGGACCGGTTGGGGCGGGGCCGCAGGATCGAGAGAGCGGAAGCCGGATGCGTCAAACTGTTGGGCCAAAGGATCCTCGGGATCCAGACCCGGGTAACGGTCCTGCTGACCGCCCCCCACGATGTTCTTGAGAAAACCCATCAGCCGAGTGCCCCCCCTGACAACACAGTCCCCAGGAGACCCTGTAGACCGCCCTTCTTAGACGACTTCTGTACCTGACCCGCCTGGGTGATAAGACCACCTGCGCCGATACCGAGATTAGACATCCCGAGGAGTCGTTCAAGATACTTGTCGAGATACTGTTGATTCAGACCCTCCCCGTAACGGACAAGAGCCTTACCAGACGCGCCGGAACGTAGAAGCCCCTTTGCCGCCATGTTGCCCAGGACGCCGGTCGTCCCCTCTTTCGCCGCGAAATTAAACCCGGCGTTGTCCTTGAAACGATTGAATCCTGCCGCGTCTCCGCCGAGCAAGAGATCCCGCATAGCAGAACCGCCCGAACCGGCGAGATCCATGACAGGTGACATAGAACCCGTCACCAGGTCGTTGTTTACGTTATAAGACTTAGACTTCTCTTTGCCCGACAGGAAACCCATCCCTGACTCCTTCATACTCTTTCTTCGTCAAGACGAAGAGTTCATGGGGTCCTTCCGGAATCCTTACGAAACCGTGAGACGTAAAACCGATCTTCCTATTGAACCATGCCGCGGCTCTGTTTCTGATCGGGGTGTAACCGACTATGACTTCTATCGGCGTCTGGGAGAATACGTAGTCCAGAACCTGTCTGGCTGTGTCCAGAGCCTTTCGCCCTTTCGTGACGTAAAACGTGTGCCCGTTATAGACACCAGGTCTTACGTACTCGAATAGGTTATAGTCTCCTTCTGACAGAGACACGAGGACGTTCCTGTCGTCAGACAACCAGAGTTCCGGATCAAACCCCCCGGCGAGTTCTTCGAAGCCTGCGAGTGTCTTTTTAAGACCTTCTATGTCTTTCATGGCGAGAAGTTCATGAACCCCCTTCTTCGTGTCGTAACCGTCGCAGCGTCTCTCTGTCCGACGTAACCGTTTGTCTTAGACAGGATGACGTTAGACGGAGGAAAGTACTGGGCGACGTAACCATTCGTCTTCGAAAAGATAATCGTACCGGGATTATATCCCTGTGCCGCGTATCCGTTCGTCTTGGCGATTCTGATGCCCACGGGAGCCTCCTTAGGTCACAGCCTCCCAGCCGTATTCAAAACCGGTACTGAAGTCACTAGCCGTCCAACCGACACCAGTTCCTGGATTCGTTGCCCAGGTGTATTGGTAGTTAGCGAAGCTAGTCGTCAGGGCGAAAGTCGTCCCGTAATATCGGGTACCAGACACCAGGACGTAAGGCTTCGCCTGTTGGGGTCCTGTGGCGTCGACTCGCATCAAACGGCCTGCTACGGTGAAACCTTGGACAGACTTCGTAGGCGACACAGTCGCGAAGGTGAAACTTCTTTTGTCTCCCGACGCAGCGAACTCGATGTAAGTCGCGTCAGAAAGCGCCGTCTCGTTCGCCGTCGTATAAAGCCCGGTACCCCCGGTGTCTGTCCCTGTCGCCGACGGCGGCGCTGTGAACAGGTTGTAACCGACGGTGCTTGTGTCTGACACGACGTACTGACTGAAACCAGTCGTACCACCGGTGGCGGGACTGAGTGTGTCCAACGACCTGAAGTTACTGTATGCGTTAAGGTTGAGCGTCGAAGAACTGTCGACCAGAGACCCGTTCTTGTACCAGGCGGCGACACCGTTTCCGGTGCCTACCTTGACGTGGATGTCTATCGTGTACTTCGTGCTCGACGAGATCGCCGAAGTAGTCCCGGAACCTACGTCGGTCCACGCCGATCCGTTCCAGTACTGAAGCTTCATCGTCGCCGTTCCGCAGAGGAGTCGGACGAAGGCGTTGCCTCCCGAGTCCTTGATGATGAACGGAGTCCTACCTGTACCGGCAGACGACGAACCCATCCCGAGGTGGAAATGGAACCAGGCGTCGGTCAGGTTCGTCCCGTGGTTGTGGTTATAGGTGACTGAAGTCGACATCAGGGCGGCTGCACGACCGAAGGCAGAGTCATAGGCGGCGGCAGTCGTCGTCTCTGTGTTAGCACTACCGCCCCTGTCTAGGGCCTCGAATTCGGAACCGACGAAATATACGGTCATGCCAGGGTTCCTTTCAACGTGACAGAAGTATTGGCGAACGTGGCGTCAGGAGACGCCTGAGCCGTGATCTTGAGTTCCTGACCAGCGGTAAAAGACAGGAGGCCTGTCCCTGACGTGCTGAAGGTAAACACCCCTGTCGTCGATACCGAAATCGTCCCTACAGAAACACCGGCCCGATAAACAGTCAGCGTCGCCGTCGCGGTAGGATTCGTACCACAGACACCGACGGATCCGACGAAGTCGTCAGGGAAGTCGACTGCGACAGGGAAGGTATGGAGTAGCATGATTTCAGTCGCCAGCGGGGCGTCTGTGAAACCAAACGGGACGTAGTAGGCTCCGCCACCGCCGTCGGCGATCGAGGTGATCCTGCCCTTGATGTCCACCGTTACGTCGGCGTTCGAGTAAGAGCCAGGGGTCACCCCGGTGTCGGTAAGCGACAACGTCCTGTTGGCTGAAAGGTCTCCGCCGCCTTGGAGTCCGCCTGACGTAGAGATCAGTGTCGTCTTGTCGGCCTTGGCGATAAGGGCGGCTTCGATTTCTGTCAGGAAACCTCCTCGGTCCCTGAGATACTTCAGGAAGTAGAGAGAAGGCTTTCCGTCTTCTGCCACGATCGACTGTCGAGAATCTAGGGGAGGGAGGTAGATAGCCATCAGCCGTCTCCGCCTTCGACGTCAATCGAGTCAACACGCTTCAGGGCGCCGTAGTCACGGATCTTATAGATCCGACCAGGGTTCCTCATAGAACCGAGCGACCGCCATTCGAGTCGGTTGTCGTAGTCGCCTGAGACGTTCTGCCGCGTCCCGCAGGATACGTAGTTATTCCCTCTGTCGTCAGACACCAGGAGTTCTACAGCAGTGAGGTCGACGTCGTCTAGATCTCCCAACGACCCGTTTACCAGGACGCCGTAGACAGGGACCGCAGCCCTTCCGTGTAACGTGTCGAACGCAGTCACCTCTCTCTCGAAAGAGTGTCGGCTGTCTGATCCGGAGTAAGAGTCGTCGTCTGCGACCCCGTCTGGATCGAGGAAGTAGAGGCTCCCGTTGGTGTCGTCACCCACGATGACGTTACTCCCGTAACCGGCGGCCCAGCGATTCCCCCCGTCCCAGTTGACCCCGGTGTAGGCCTTCCAGAGTCCTGTGACACCAGAACCCCAGACAGACCATTGCCCCGTCAAGGTGTCGTAGACAAGCGTCTCGGACGTTCCGAGTCGGAGAACATAGAAGTCGTGGCCGTCGAGAGTAAACGTCCAGACACGGACGTTCGGGTTATCCGACTGCATCCGTACGGCTACGAGGACGTAGGCCTGGGATACACTGACGGTGATTTCCGACGTCGTCGCGACACGGACATGCGCCTGTGCGACGCTGACGGTGCTCGAAGAGTCGAGGTCGCCTGCAGCCAGGACATAGGCCTGAGACAGGTAGGCGGTCGCCTCCGCCGTCACAGTCGCGAGGGTATACGCCTGAGAGACGTTGGTCGTTACGGCGGCTACCATTTCGTTTCCTTCTTAGAGACTCAGACGGTCCGTGCGATCTTCAGAGTCGCTGCGTTAACCGTCGTAGGAGTCCAGACTGCGGCGACGTGGGGATCGAGTTCCGACACGTCTGCGTGGTAAGTATAGGCCGTCGAGATCACCCGATCCTGGCCGTCGTCTGCGTCGCCAGAAGACAGAAGAGACACCTGAGTCTGGGCGTCACCGCCGTCAGACTTCTTCTCTCGGACGACAGTCATCAAAGCCTTTACGGCAACGACGTCGTCGGGGAGGTTCTCTAGTGTGACGATAGTCGCGGCAGGGAGTGTCGCGTCTGCCGAGATGTAGTCTGCGTCGTCGGGGGTTAGCTCGTCGATGACTCCGTACTTATTCGCACCCGTGCTGGCCCAGCCCGAAGACACGTCCCCGTCTGGCTGCAGGAGATAGACGGCGCAGGGGCCGACGAAGTCGTTGTTCACCGTACCGCTGTCGTCCCAGACGATGAAGTCGGTGACGTGGTAGCTGGTGCTCGAAGACGCGTCACAACCCATCGCGATCTGGCAGATGTCGTTAAACCCATCGGTCCTCGTTGTGTCGAGGCCAGTCAGATTCAGGACGGTGACACCCTCTACCTTGACGACTACCGACCCGGTTGAAGCGTGGATGACACACTTGGCCTCGATATGCTTCCAAGACTGTGCCGTGATGACAGGACCTGCAGTCGTTCCGAGTGCCGTCGTCCCCTTGTAAGCCGTAATCGCCCCGTTAGACCGTACCGTGATGCGAACGAGGTCGTTGTTGTCGATGTTCCTGAACGAAATCGGATGGGCTTCGTTAGAAGCCGAGGCCGGAAGCTGATTCAGGTAGACACGGAGGGCTACGCCGTAGACGTCCCCAGGAGTCGCGACTGCGTAGCGGAGTGCGTCGGTGTCTGAGCCGACGAAGAAGACGGTGTTCGTCCCGTTAGGATCCGGGTCTTCCTGCGTCCCGCCGTTTACAGTGTTCTCACAGGCGGCATAGGCGCCGTCGAGAAGCTTCTGACGGACGGTCGAATTCTGTCCGACGCCGTAGCCTTGAAAATTGTCCATCCATACGATAGCCATGTGTTTACTCCGTTAGAGCCTGGTTCAAAATCGCCCTGCGGAGTCGCTCTTCTACCGCCGGGATCGAGATCCGCTTCGAGCCTTGCCCGATCTGAAAAACTGCCCCGTCTTCGTCGACGACGATCAGGCTGTCTTTTACCTGGATCGCGGTTCCCTCCCAGGTGCCTCTGTCGAACAAGATCCCCGAGAAGCGGGTCACGGGTTCGTCAGGGTTCCCTGTAGTGATCCAGGGTTCGGTCGTCTTCTGGCCACAGAGCCAGAACATCTCGCCGAAGACAACCACCTGCTGGATCCCGTCAGGACTCCGTTCTGCTGTGGCGTAGGAGAGAGGATCGATGACCGTCTCTCCTGGGTTGATGTAATAGAACCTTCCGGTGATCGCACCGGTCTGGATCGGAATCACGATGACGTACGAATTGATATGCGCCAGGGAGACCGCACCGACGTCGTCGGGGAGCGGGATCTGCCGAAGCATCTCGTCGCCGCCCTGTTCCAGCGTCGCCGCAGACCAGGCGAGGACGGAAGACGTCTCGGTGGTCGCTATCGCGTTACCGGTCGTCCCTGTCTCTACAGCCGCTACGTATAGGTCGTTACCCGAGTAATTCGTCGCCGTCACAGTCGTGTGTCCGACAAGAACGGTCGAATAGTCCGTCCCCGGGGTCCCGGAATCGTTGATAGCCTTGAACAGATTCGCCAGAGACAAAGGTCCTGTGGCGCCTATCAGTACGTTCCAAGGGTTGGCAAGCGTCCCGGCAGGAGATCCGGTATCCAGTCCCGACGACACGAATTTGTAGTAAGTCGTCCCGATCGTAACGGTGTCACCGGCGGTAGGATTGCCCGAAGCCTGCAGGTGTCCGATCGCCTGGCCGTCTTCTGTGTAGACCCAGAGAAGACCTCCCTCGGCGATAAAGAGGAAGGCCGGGACCGTGTCTCCTATCGGAGAAGTAGCAGCCATCGCGATGTCGCCGACGGTGTCGGAAGAAATCGTCCCGATGCTCCGAGACGTCCCTGCGGTCGAGTCGACACGATGGAGATCCGTTCCGGATACGGTGAAGAGATCGTTGCTGAATACGCCCGAGGCTGAATACAGCTTACGGATAGGCCCGGTGCCGACTTCGATGAATTTCTTGAGACTCGGACGAGAGATCGCCGACGCACCTGAGTCGTTGAGAGCCGGATTCTGTTCGAAGAAACGATTCTTCAAAGGAATCTGTGACGCCTTGGCGACGCCACGATCGTAGTTACTCTTCGCTAGGTCTAGAGTCTTCACCAGGTTCTTCCTCGATTAAACGTCTGGCTGTCTACGCCATACTGATACATCTTACTAGACGGCAACCGGCGAAGGGCGAGTTCCGACGAAGACTCTCGAGACTGCTTGTAACGCGACTTAAACTTGCGCATCAGTTCGGTATACCTGTTACCCGACTGGGCGTCGAGGACGACACCGTTCCGTGGGTTTAGGCGCAGAGCCAGCCCGATGACAAGCATGTCTTCGAATTCTTGCGGAAAAGGGTTGTCGTCAGAAGTCGTGAGATCCGCAACACGCTTCCAATCCCCTAGGTCGGCCCGGTAGAACCAGGCACGGTTGAGACCGTCTTCGTGCAGATTGAGATCGACACCGGATTCGACGGTCCTCCCGTTCCCGTTCAGGGTCAGGTTATACGTCGCGAAGTTACTCGATGCGTCGATGACCGCGACACGCTCTCCGTCCGCCGGGGCCGGGTTGAGATCGATCACTTTCGTCGCTGCGAGGTTACAGACCAGCCGGGTGTTCGAAGGGACGAAACGGGAATCGATGTCGTCGAAAGAGAAGGAGATAAGTTCCGGAGTCGTTACATTCGTCTCTCCGTAACCGAGATCTTGGAGTTCTTCGCCGAGCTCGAACGAGAAGAGACTCGCGACGTAACGGTTCAAGAGACGGAGAGCCTCTGTCGTCTCTTCCGTAGTGGGAGACTGCCCGACCATCAGCAGGTTGCTTTCGCGCAGGGCGTCGGTGATAATAGTCGAGACAGTCATCGGGTTTCCTTATAGGAGGTCGGAAGGGGCGACAGGCCAGGCTTCTACCGTGTCTAAGACGACTTTCGTAAGGCGGTCGAAGTTGACCGTCGCCGTGGCCTTGGGTTTGAAAGGAACCATTGAATCTCCTGTAAAAAGGAGGGGGAGCCCCGAAAGACTCCCCCTTTTTATTAGGCGACGCCGTTGAGACGGACGATACGCCGACGTTCGCGGACGTTGGCAGTCAGAGCGACGTCGAAACGGACGCTGTGGTCGCCGGTCCCGAAGTCCGAGTGCTGCCACATGCGGACCGACAGAGGAACCTTCGACAGGCTCTTGCGGGTCGCGGTACCGGTGGCAGGCAGGATCAGATCGGCGGTGTCTACGACGATCGCACCCTTTTGGATCAGGGCACGCGGGCGATAGGCCGTCGAGGCCGTGCCTACGAACGTGATCGCGGCGTCGTTAGCCGGGGCTGCGTCCACCGTCGCATGGGCGGTATTCACCAGGATCGCACCACCCGAACCCGAACCCGGGACGATGATCGCCGGGAAGATACGGAGGGCGGCGATTGCGCCAGTCGTCGCGGTATGGTCGCCAACGACTCGGAACTGCTGAAGGTTCGAACGGACGGCGCCTGCACGGTTGTCGTAGGCATAGACGCCTGCGATCGTGAAGACTTCACCGTCCTTGATCGTCTGCGAACCAGTCAGACCGTCGATCGCGATCGTCTGCGTCATGTACTGCCCCGGAGCACCCGAGGTGGCGACAGTCGAGTAGTCGACGTTCTGGCTTGCACCGTTGATCAGCGCGGCACCGGAGGCGGCACGGGAGCCGACAGTCAGTGACGGAAGCTGTTGGGTGAAGACGGTAGGAATACCGTTGACCTCACCTGCGAAACCAGAACGGAAGGCACCGGTTGCGAGACTGTCAGTCGCCGGGTAGGCAACCAGCGTCTCGGCCAGAGCCTGACGGTCGGCATACGACAGAACAAGGCGGAGGTCTTCGTCGCCGACACCCTCTTCCTTCAGACGGGTGTATGCCGTCGCGACGTCGGTGTAGTCGGCTACGGTGACACCCGCTGCGGTACCGGTCCAGTTGTTCGAGGCCAGGACTGCGTACGAAAGGACGTAGGCGTCGATGGCTTCTGCAAGCTGGGTGGCTGCGTTCTTGAGGGCTTCCGACTCGCGGGCCGAATCAAGGTCACGGATCTTGACGAAATCGCCCCAACCCATCGAAGTCCCGAAGGTCTTATTCACCTTGAAGATTTCCGAACCGAAGACGCTGTCCTGGACGCCCGAGCTGAGGTCCTTGACACCATCCGTGGTCGTAGTCACGGCGTAACGGGGGCCGACCTGTTCGATCACCTGGAGCCCGTTGCGGTCGTTCATCTCGCCGTCATGCTGCTTCCAGGACACGAGGTCCGCGGCAATCAGGTTGTTCTGGAACTGGGCGGCAAAGGCATTGAGAACCAGCTTCTGCTGGGTAACGGTAACAGTCATTTACTCTTCCTTATATGCCTTTGCGAAGCCTGGTTTATTTCCCAAAGAACTTCCTCTCAAAGGCTGCAAGGTCGTCGGTGTCATCCGGGACGTCGTGACGACCACCGGTACCGCGGGCGCGGGTCGGGGGCGGTTCAGGTGCCTCGGTCACTTTGACCTTCTTTTCTTTCGTGTCACTCAGGAACTGGGCTTCCAGTCGGCCGAGAGCGACGGTGGCTGCGACGGGACCGAGGGATGCGATATCCTTCGCGACGTCGAGGTTCGAAGACAGGTAGTAAAAGACTTCAGGGCCATGGTCCATCGCCATGATCGTCGTCGCGAGATACTCGCCATAGGCGGGTTCGATGGTTTCAAAAGCCTGTTCGAGCAACGCACCCTTTTCACGGAGATCCGGGATCGTCTCTTCTGCCGTAGACACCTTTTCCTGCCAGGAACGTTGGAGTTCGTTCCGGACGGATTCAGTCGCCTGCCGTTCTCGTTCCGCTTCTGCGGCCCGCTTTGCCTCGGCCCTCTCGAGATCGTTTTCAAACTTAACGATGGCCTTGATGAACTTCGGATCGAAGTCACCCAGAGGATAAAGGGGTTCACCATTCTCGTCGACGTCGTCGGGGGTCGGACCAGCGGATTCCACCGCGGGCTGGATCGCCTTTACGTCTTTGGTATCAGTATCAGTCTTCTTTTCCTGGGCTTCTCGAAGCAGACGCTCCGCTTCTTCAGCCCGTCGTTCGGCGGCATAACGTGCCGCAGTCAGTTCGTCGATTCGTTCTTTGGCAGTCTTCTTCGGCTTCACCTTGAAGACAGAAGTGTCTTCAGTGTCCTCTGTCTCTACCTGTTCGAGGGAATCGTCCTCGGGGATCGACGTCCCCTTTTCTTCCGGCTCCTGAGAAGTGGCCTCTTCTTTGCTCGCTTCTGGTTCGGCAGGCCGTGCCTTACCCGTGAAGAGGGCTTCGAAGTCTTCAAGGTTGTCCGTGTCTACGGGAATCGTCTGTTCAGTCATGTAGCGGTCCTTCAACCGACTGCTTAAGGCAGGCTACCCGGGGGTGCAGCAAGACCCCCGGACCCGTGGTACTCATTCAGGAGTCTCAGACTCCGTCTCCTCCGAAGAGGATTCCTTTTCGACCATCTGCTTCTCGACCTCGCGGCTATGCGCAAGGACTTCGGCGATCGCGTTCTGTTCCAGCTGTGTCCCGTCGACTTGGTTGTCCGACAGGGCCCGGATTCTCTGGGTATGCGCGTCGTAGCGCTTGATCTCAAGCTCTTCGTCACGATTCTTGGCCTCGAGTCGCAGCGTCTGATTCTCCATTTCGAGCTCCTGCAGACGTTGCATAGCCTGCTGTGCCTGTTCTGGATCGATCTGCTGACCGACACCCGCAGCCTCCATCGCCTTCCGGTCCTCTTCGTCGAGGTACTGGGGTGGGATGGTTTTCTTGAGCCGCTCGGCGATCTTCTCTGCCCCTGGCCAATCCTGGGACTTGGCGATCACGTCGCCTGCCACCTGGATCAACTGCGGCCAGACTTGAATCGACTGCATCATCGCCTCTGCCGCCTCTGCGCGACGGGTGGTGTAAGACGCCCCGGTCGACAGTGCGACGTCATAATTGCCTACGGCCAGGTTGGGCGATTCGGGATCGTAAGGATCGTTGATCTTCTGCAGCTTGGCAGACTCGTCTTCCCCGATCAGGCGAACCGTTCGGGTTCCGTCGTAGATCTGCGGGATAAGCTGGTTGATGATGTCCCCGGCCTCGAGAAGCGCCGCGTTACCGTTGTCGTAGAACGTCAGCGACGCGACGTCGCCTTCTCGCTGTCGAGCCATGATCGCCTTACCCGACGTCTCGTTACTCCGGATACCGAGGGAGGCGTCGTGGATCCCCGTGACGTCCTTCATGTCCTGGGTGTTGATGTTTGCCTCGTTCAAGAGGGCCATCTGGGGTGCAGGAGGTTCGAGACGTTGGGGCGGCGCTTCGGCGCCGTCGTTGTAGACCATCAATGGGTCGCGGGACAGGTGGGCCTTGCGGAACTGCTCTTCACGGCCTTCGACGGCGCTCTCAGGAGCGATCCACTGGGCCTTGGGTGCGTAGCCTAGCTGTTCGGCAGCCACCGATCGCCAGAAGTTCCTCAGCCGGGCTGGGTCCTTCATGAATCGGACAAGCCCGTAACGGACACGCTTGCCTGCTACGTTGACTACCCGACCCGTCATACGGACGATGGGAAGCCTGTTGAGGCGGTACTCGTAGGGACCGGAAAGAATCTTCCAGCCGGTGACGAGGTGCATCTGGGCGTAGAGACAAGGGGCGACACGTACCTTGAGAGGAGGGCCGTGCTTCGTCGTCAGATCATCCATGTTCTTGGCGTCGACTGCCCTGATGCTTCCGTCTTGGAAGAGACAGACGAGCCGGTCGCGTTCGATAAGACGCCAGTCTTCGATGACTCGGACGGTCTTGTCGTCGATCCAGCCACCACGTCGGTAGGAGATCGTCTCGCCACGGGAGAGAATCGACGTATCGGCACCCTTCCACTTCCGGTCGAATTCCTTCTGGGGGATCTTGTCTTCGACGAATACCCGTCGGGCGTCACGCCCTGTCGGATCGATCGACATCCTGTCCCAGACGACCGAGAGTGCGTCGTCGATCGGTCGGATAAAGACGTCCTGATCGAATACGTCGTCCTTTGCGTACTCGACGGCGACCCGGAAGGCCCCGTCACCGCACTGGACCGTGCTCTCAAACGCCATGTCGTAGACACGGTCGGCTCGAGACTTGTACTCGATAGAACGTATCAGGTCCCCGCGAACCGATGCAATATCGACATCACCGTCTTCGCCAGGCAGGACCTTGATTGAATTCCGTTGTTGCCGCCAGTCACCTACCAGCTGGGCAGTGAACTGAGGGATCTGGTTGATCACGAGACAGGGAAGACCCGTCCGGTGCTCTAGGACCTGGGGGTCCCACTGCTCGCCGGCGGCGAACATCTTGTCGTCTTCCGCCTCTCGACGGTTCTCGCGATCGAAATCGAGGTTCGCCTCGTACTCCTCTCGCATGTCTTTGAGGTAGTCTTCGACGGAATCAAAACCGTCCGGGACGTAATCCTTCTTGACGTTGTCAGAGAACTCGAGGGCGTCTACCTCCCGTGCGGGCTCTGAAGTCTCTTCGGAGACGTCCGTCTCGCCGGGCTCAAAGCCCTCTTGTTCGATCATGCCATCCATCCTGTAGGTAAGTGGGAAAGAGATCCACTTGGTTTGTACTTCTCTTCCTTGTCGCGTCCTTCGACCCTCGCGCCTCGGCGACGGGAAGTGATCTTGTCGAAGACTTCTGTCAGGCCCCAGACAAGCGCATCGACCCGGTCAGGAGAGCCCATGCTAGGGGTTCGTAGGTTGTCGATAGAGAAAAGGCACATCTGGTCTTCAAGCCTGTCAAGGCGTCCGACGTGATGGACCCGACCTTGTTCGTAAAGCGCCGAGATAGGTTCTGCACGTACATGTTTGCCTCTTGTCGCCGAGACGAGTGTCACGGGGATCGAACGGTCGACGGCACGGATGACTGCTGCCACCATGTCCCCGCCTTGGTTCTTTTCTGCGACGATCTTGTCTGCCTCTAGTTCCCGGTACAGCCGGACGGCTGCCCTTGCCCACTCTTCGGGAGAACCCTTGAGCGATCGGTCTGCGAGTACGTAACCCTTTGCGTATCCGTCTGCGTCTCTTGCGACACCGACTCCTACGATACCCGTCTCGTCCGAACCCTCGTTGTTACTAGCCGCGGGATCGACTGCGACGATTACACGGTCGAGTTCAGGTGCCTCCTTCAACCGGATGCCGTCAAGCATCTCACGGTTCCAGAGGGCGCCGGGGATGTCGTCGAGGATCTCGCCGTCGAGTTCCTGTCGGCCCAGCCGGGTGCCACCGTACTTGTTCTCGATCTCACGCATGAAGGACTCGGCCATGTTGACGGCGTTGTCTCGGGTCGAGCCACGGGTGACTGCGACGTAAGGGTCTTTGATCAAAGACCTGACAAGAGGGATAGGACGGGGAGTCGTCGTGACGATAGTCCTGGGACGGTCGCCTAGGCGGAGACCGAACTGAAGCTGGTCCCACATCTCTTGGGCGTAGTCCCACTTAGCGAGTTCGTCGCACCAGGCTCCGTCATGCTGGGGACCACGAAGCTGGTCGGGCTCTGTGGCGTTATACAGCCAGGCCTGGGCCCCGTTGGGCCACACGACTACACGCTTAGAGGGGTGGTAGGTCGGACGGAAGTCCGGTGGATGGACGGCCAACAGGCCGCTCTCACCGAGCACCATGACGTCTCGGGCGTCGGCAGACGTCTCTGCGACTAGAGCGATTCTCGAACACTGGCCTGGGCCCAAGGGGGTGGATCCGCAGACCCACTTCCTGATGGTTTCGGCTCCCGTCCGAGTCTTGCCGAAACCACGACCTGCGAGGATGAACCAGGTGTTCCAATCCCCTTCGGGCTCGAGCTGGTTAGGCCTGGCCCAGAAATCCCATTGATATTTCAACTGAGCCTGTGTCTCAGTGGGTAGTTCCTGAAGGAGCCTCGTCCTCTGCTCTTCGGGCAGCGAGGCCAGATATTGCGCGGGCGAAATCTGCGGCTTCATTTTGTACCTTCTCGTACTGGATCGCCTCACCGTCTCGGCCCGTGATTTCGGTCCGATCGATGAACATCCCTAGGTGTCGAGCCAGGAGCTCTAGGCCCCGTAGACGGTCGCCGTCCTTGGCCTCTGGCTTCGAGATAATAGCCGTCACCTGGGCGACGACGTAGTCGGGATCGATTGCCGTGATCTTCGCCTCCTTGGACGTCATGAGTTCATCGACGAGACGCTTGACGCCTTCGTGACGGATGAGGATATATGCCTGTCGGTCGACGTAAGCCTTGGAATAACCGGCCCTCAAGGCGGCGGCAGAGGCGTTGAAATCGACGACGTATTCCCGTGCGAATGCCCTCTGGCGAGGGGTGAGTGCGGTCTCGAGGGCCTTGATGTCGTCTGCCTCGAGTGCGTTTTTGACGCCCTTCGGGGTCGGTCGTTTCGAGTCGTGTGGGTGTCGGGCCTTGCCCGTCGCCTTGCTCATTTCTTTTTTCCCGGTCGGTTGTTAGACCGATTCTTTGATTTCGACTGGACCCGAAGGTTCTTCATCGACATGTCGGAGGTTCTATGGTTCTTGTGGTCGACGTCCTTGCCGTCTCCCTTACGGACCTTTCCGGCCTTGACCATCTTGGCTCTGGCAGCGTTCCTCTGGGCACGTCGCTTGAGCTGTTCAGGCTTTGCGTTGTACTTCTTCTGGGCGGCTTGACGGCCTTTGGTGTTAGGACGGGTGGTTTTCATCAAAAATTTTCTCTTCTTTCAAACCCTATACTATATTATACCAGATTTTGAGACAAATGTCAAGTAAAAAATGCAATCTGTTGAAAATAGTTTTCTGAAACCCTTAAACGGGGGTGCGAGTCCCGGAGGGACGAGCGGGGGAGACACCTGAAAACGCGGTTCAGCCGCAGTAATCCGGGACTTCGTCCCTAGTAGACAAAAAAATCTTCATTCTTATGTCCGATTTTACTTGACAAATGAGTAAATCTTTGTTATAATATATACTTATATACTATATATAGAACATTATATAGGTCTTATAAAGATTAGTATAAAGGTTAGTATAAAGGTTAGTATAACAATCAATCTAATATATTACAGTATACTGGTATATAAAGGGTCTATATACTGTTCTATAGGACTCGACGGGGCAGAAGCAGCCTCGATATCCTGACCGATACCGTCTAGAATCGCCTCAGAGGGGCCTTAGAGCGCGAAGAAGGTATTCGGGGCTACATGGGTGGCCTATTCTCCGCAAACCTCCTGAGAAAGGCTCTGAGGGGAAAACAGAGCCAAGACCTCTGTGACGCTTTCTGATTTTCATTTTCGTTTTCATTTTCTGAATTTTTCAATATTCCGTGACGGCGCCCGAGTTACGCAGGAACGACGACGGGTTTCATGGCCCCCCCCCTAAGTGATTGATAACAAACGGGAATCTCCCGACCCTTCGCGGGTGTCATT